>Ga0334893_1000170_pt1 | contig 108083 bp, 102 predicted proteins | sample GraSluR3_MG_5_FD_207218 | JGI IMG/M metagenome (GOLD analysis project Ga0334893, IMG submission 207218) | Sludge microbial communities from methane-producing bioreactor in Wageningen University, Netherlands - Granular Sludge_09_05-R3 | ecosystem: Engineered > Bioreactor > Anaerobic >...
ATTTTCCTGAATTTGCAAGCTTTTTAGTAAGAAACGTTCCAAGGTTTGTTTATTATTATAAACGCAAATTATAGATATCACTCATTTCACCTATTAATCACAATTATTCTACTTAATAAGTCTATAAGATTTTTTAGATGTTCATATAATCTTTCGCCTGCTTTTCTAGACTCCAGAAGTTTTTAGCCTTTTTAATAGATTAAGACTCATTTGAGATCTTTTCAGGTCTGAAAGTAGATCAGCCCCGGCATTATTTATCCCCTTAGATTTTTCTTGTTGATAGAATACATTGGCAGAATGGAATGGATAATCATTTTGGATATTAGCTTTTTCGCAACCCGAATTTAATTCTACCCATTAACTATCCTTAGAAATCATCTTTAATTAATAATTTTCTGATAACTCTATCTCTTTTTTTCCAAATAAATATCTAGCACTGGATTTTCATCAATAGGCAAAGTGGTAATATTCCAAATCCTTCAGCACCCAGATACCTAGTAGCTTACATCAAATACAAAAACCTATTAAATAACTAAATATGGGGGAGTCGGATAGTACACCTATATTAATAGTTTACCCATATTTTTTGCTGTTTTTTGGATTCTATTCATAATATATAACCATTAAAACAGTATGTATGAATTATATATATTTTAGATAGAATAAGTAATAAAATGAGTTTCAGAAAAAATGATAGGAGTTCATAATGAGAATTGGATACTTCATCGGTCACTTTCCATACCCCCATAGGCTACAAGATGACATTTATATCAAAAAATACGCACATGGGGGAGTAGAGATGGCTGCCTATCACTTGGCTAGGCACATGGTAGAAAAGAGTGAAGATGTAGATATATTCACAACAGCCATTGGTAAAAATGATGAAGAGCAAAGTAATGGATTAAAAATACACCGTTACGCCACCAGCTTTAAGGTAGCCAGTGCCAATGTTTCTTTTAAACTTTGGAGGGAACCTTTAAACTATGAACTGGATTTAGTTCATGCCCATTCTCCCATCCCTTATTCAGATTTACCTGCGCTACGTTATGCCAAGCGATATAAAGTACCATTTGTTGTGAGTTACCATTTTGATGGTCAGGAGACTGGGGGCAGTTTTTTAAGAAATAGTGGAGTTATCCTTTACAATCGATTATTTTTGAGTAAAGTCCTAGATCAGGCAGAGGTAATACTTGTGGGAACTAGGACCTATGCCAATGAATCTCCCCATTTAAAGGAGTTTCATGATAAAATCCGGGTTGTGCCCTATGGCATCAACCTTAAAGAATTTCAAATATCTTGTTCACCTAAGGAAGCACGGCAGAAGTTAAATTTACCCTTGGAAGGGGATTTAATACTATTTTTTGGAAGTCTCGTGCCCTACAAAGGACCAGAAGTTTTAATTAAAGCTTTGAAATTATTAGAACATAAATCAGCTCATGTTGTCTTTGCTGGACGAGGGCCCATGGAAATGGATCTCCGGCAGTTAAGCCAGGAATTAGGAGTCGAGAACCAAGTTATATTTGATGGTTTTGTTCCCGAAGAACTAAAAAAGTATTATTACCGGGCAGCAGACATATTTTGCCTACCATCGGTTACAATGGCTGAATCTTTTGGTATTGTTAATTTAGAGGCCATGGCCTCAAGTTTACCTGTGGTGGCATCACGCCTGGGAGGACTTCCAGAAGTAGTGCGGAATGGTGAAAATGGTCTATTAGTAGAACCAAAGGTGGTTGGTGACTTAGCTAGTAAGTTATCTTTATTATTAGAAAATCCGACTCTCAGGCATAAGTTAGGTAAGAATGGAAGGAAAATTGCTGAAAACTACAATTGGGACCGGGTGGTTGATTTGATTCATAAAATCTATGAGGAAGTTTTATAGTGAAAATTATTTGATATAATTTCATGGCCCTTTAATACCATCCCTCATTCCGTGGTAAAGAGCAGATGTGAGTTTTCTAGATTTCACATAACGCAACATATGGTATAAAAAATATAAAAAGGATAATGAGATGAATATCGGGTATTGACATTTGTTGCTGTATTCCTTCATAAACCAAAAGCGGTTCCGGGTGAGGTAATAGACTCCCGTGGGATTTTTTGAAGTGGGAGATTCTTTATGATAGATCTTAGCTGCTGGTTGATAAATTATCCTGTAATCATGTTCTTTAACTCGGTAACACCATTCCACATCCTCATAGTACAAGAAATATTGTTGTTTTAGAAGACCTACATTTTCAATTACTGACTTTTTGATTAACAAGCAGCAGCCAGATATGTAATCAATTTCACTTTTGATCCCCGAGTCATGGGTGTCTAAATGAGGGTAATTAGTCCTTCCAGTGTATAAGTTTAGATTACCCCCAACAATACTAACCTTATCTTTTTGACCATAATAATAGACGGCAGGACCTATGATGGCATTCTTAGGGTTTTCTTCTCCGGTTTTTACCAGTTGAGCTAAAAAATTTTTATCCACCACTGTATCGTTGTTTAAAAGTAAAATATAATCTGGGTCTAGGTTTTTCAAAGCATAATTTATCCCTATATTGTTTCCTTGGGCAAAACCATAGTTTTTTGGATTTTTAATAAGAAAAATCCCCGACGAGTTTAGTCCAAGTTCTGATGAGTATTGTTCCAGCTTCTCTATAGAGTCATCTATGGAACCGTTATCAACCACTATTAAGTTAAAATGAGAATACTTGATATTTAAAACAGATTTTAAACACTCTATTGTGTCCTGCCAACTGTTCCAATTGATTATAATAATTGAAACCAGTGGGTTCATTCAAAGTCTCCTCTTTTTAATTTTTTGTTGTTCATTAAAATACCTTTCAAAAATCCCCAGCCAAATCCCATGTGTTCTAAAGGGAATACCAACAAAGTTTTGATTTGACCAAACTTAAAGGTGTAATATATATCAATTAGGAAATACATTGCTATTGGTGAAAAAATTATAAGAATAGTAAATTGAGTTATTAAACTATTTAAATAGGCGATTAAGGTTATCATGAATATTATAAAGTAGAATATAGTGATGGTTGGAATTATATGGTACCAATGGAAAGTTCGAGGATTTTTTATGGTAAAATTGGCTCTTCCCTCCCCATAATTAACCATTTGCTGCAAAAAAGCTTCTAAAGTACCGCGGCGATACTGGTAGACCAAAGCACGAGGATTTTGTAAAAGTTGGTATCCTTTTTTTATTAGCTGGTAGTTGAAGTCTGTGTCTTCACAATGACTCATTGTCTCATCATAGAACAAATCTTCTTCTTCCAATAAAAAACGAGGATATAAAGTGAATGCCACTGTTTCAACCTTTTTTATTGTATTTTCCTGAGCAAATGCCGTTCCAATACCACCGAAAGGTGTTTGTAATGCCTTAGCAATAATTTTACCCAAATCACTGTCATTGTCTGGGCTCGCGTAAGTGGAACCCACTCCACCTAATTTACACCTTTTTTCATACTTCTGATAAGTTTCAAGAAGTTTTTCCAACCAATCATGGTCAACATAACAATGACCATCAAGATATGCCACATATTCAGCATCAGAAGCTTCTAAACCAATATTACGAGCAGAACTTATAACTTCACGTGGATTTCTAAGTAATAGTACTCTGGAGTCGTTTTCAGCTATTTCTCGGATAATATCGGGTGTTCTATCACTGGAAATACCATCAACAACCAGAATTTTTATATCTTGAATAGTTTGATTCTGCAAACTCCCAATACATTTTTTAATATATTTTTCCTCATTTTTAACCCCAACAATAATATCTATAAAACTCATATACCACCATTGACTTAGATCAACTTGACGCTTAAGAGAAGATGTATTTGAATTACGTGCCCCTATTAAACTCCAGCATGTTTTTAGTTCTCTCTATTTTTTATTATTCGGTTTACAAAACTAACAAATCTCTGGGCATCACTCTTTTTAACCCCGTTAAATTCAAGTTCACCTTCATTGTAGATGATTTTAAAAGACCAGTTCTTGGATGAAATTAACGAATTAACAGAAGAAATTAAACCACCTATCCCTGATTTCGGGAATTTTGGATTATATCCATCCTGGATGGTAACAATGTCAGAATATCCTATAAATTGTCCACCATCAATCTCAATTCCGTCCCTGAGAACTCTAATATATTCACTAGGCCCTAATCCTTGAATAATATAATTCCCTTTAACTTCCAATATTTCCTGTAATTCTACTGCTAGTTTAAATTCTTTTAGTTCTGATTTGTCTAGTTCTGATTCTCTCGGAGGAAATTGGTCCTTTTCAAGGATTTCTTTGGATTCTATTAAAGTTTCATCTTGGTATTTTTCATCAACCTCAACAAGGTTTTTGGATTGATTTTCAATAAACACTGATTGGGGATCAAGATCTAAATCTGGATCCATATCCATGTCCGAAGCAGTGGGTTCTGTACTTTCTGAATCGTTTAAATCTTCAAAATATGGTAAAGATTCTGCGTAACGCAATTTTCCACCACATTCACATTCATCACTGAAATCTTCAACTTTTTCCCCTTCTTGAAGTTCGTAGTAACCCCCACATTGTTCACAAATTAAATATGTCATTTACAGCCCCCTTAGTTTAATTCAATATTCTAATTGGTTGTAAAGTATCTCTTAAATAATATTATCAATTAATAGAATAATTCTATTGTTATTTCAATTTTAATGTGAAATATAAATTCCGTTATATTAGAAGGTTTAGGCTTTTGTTGGTTGTTTTGTATTTCTAAACATTATGAATCCTGTCCCCCTTAAAAAATGTCTCTCATTTTAATAAAAATAACCAGCTATCTATGGATCATTATATAATCAGAAATCAACTACACATCTATTAATGAATATTGCAATTGGATCTTTATTGAAATTTTAATTGGTGAATGATTTGTGATACAATACTAAAAACCTGATATTTTAACTAAACTGGAATATATATCATATGATTTTACAATTGAAATGAAAAAATACTCTTTGAGCCTATTATCAGAGTTTAAAGATAAAACTATGGAATTTTATTGGGATGAATGGGATTGATTGAAGATTAATATGGTGACATTATGATTTACTTTAGAGGTTGTTTGTCACGGGAGAAAATGCCTGAAATCCCTGACACCACTGAGAAAATATTGGAAAAAACTGGAACCGATTACCGTACCTTGGATAATGAAGGATGTTGTGGTTCGGTGTTACTACGCACTGGTTTTTATGATGATGCACTCCAGGTTATGAAGGATACTTTAAAGGATATTAGGGGAGAGAAGATCTTGGTTTCCTGTGCAGGTTGTTATCGTACTTTTAAATATGACTATCCTGATATTCTGGGGGAAGATGTTGATGTGATTCACACTTCACATTTATTCTATGATTTGATTAAAGAGGGTAAGATCAAACCAGCGGCAACTCAAGAGAAGGTTACCTATCATGATCCCTGCCATCTAGGACGTCATATTGGGGAATATGAAATTCCACGCCAAGTTATAAGTCATTTTGCTCAACTGGTGGAAATGGAACGAAACCAGGAAAAAGCACGTTGTTGTGGGGCGGGTGGTGGTGTCAGATCTGCATTCCCTGAATTATCGATAGAAATAGGTAAAATGCGCCTGGATGAAGCTAATGATACTGGTGCCGAAACCCTGGTTACCTGTTGCCCATTCTGTATTTCGAATCTAGAGTTAGCCCAAGTAACTTATTCAGGTAAGGGGATTACCATCGTGGATCTATCCCAGTTCATGTTGCGGAGGCTGAACCATGAATGACGCTGCCATGGAAATTATGAAGAGATCCTTTAATATACTGGACAAGCGAAGAGCAGACCTCCTCCAGGATGAACGTACTGTTAAGTTAAAGGAAAGGGTTAAAAATATTCGGGAAATTTCAGTTGAACATCTACCCCCACTCCTGGAAAAGGCATGTGAAACCCTTGAAAATAATGGGGTTGAAGTTATCATGGCCAAAGATGGTGATGACGCCAGGGAGGCCATTTATCAGCTGGTGGAAAAGGAGGAGATGGTGGCTAAATCCAAATCCAACACCGCAGGGGAGATACAACTCACCGAATATTTGGAAAATAGGGGTATAAAAGTTCTGGAAACTGATCTGGGAGATAGAATTGTTCAATTTTCCAAGAGTCATCCCACTCACCCCATTGGACCAGCATGTCATCTTGACATGGATAAAATAGCAGAAATCGTGTCAGATGAATTTAAAAGAGAGGTAAAAGCCGAAGCAAAAGCCATTATGGGTGTGGTGAAAGATGATATTCTGGATAAAATATCCCAGTGTAGAATAGGGATCACCGGAGCCAACTCAGTTGCCGCCCATGATGGGTCACTGCTAATGGTTCATAACGAAGGTAATATAAGCCTTCTAACCATGATGGACCTGCATATCATACTGGTGGGCATTGATAAGGTAGTGCCCGATCTGGAAGATGCTGTATCAGTGGTGAAACTGGAAACTATCTATGCCACTGGAAAAACAGTTCCTGCCTATATGAATGTTATATCATCCCCCTCCAAGACCGCAGACATTGAACAGATCATATTAAAGGATATGTATGGAGCTAAACGAGTGGTTGTAATATTTTTAGACAACGGACGTAGCCAGGCACTCCAGAAACAAAAAGAATGCTTATGGTGCATTGGATGCGGCGCTTGCATCGTTAACTGCCCAGTTTACACAACTATTGGGCCTGATTTCGGATATTTACGCCATTTAGGAGGTAGAGGGGTGGTTTTAAGCAACTATATCCATAATGAGGCGGTTTGTTTTGATTCAGGGTTATACAAATGTACTTTATGCGGCCTGTGCACAGTGGAGTGTCCAGTGGAAATTCCCATTAACACTATGCTGGAAGATCTCCGCAAAGACTCGGTTAAAGGAGATATTTATCCAAAAAAACATGGCGAAATTAGAGATAATCTTAAAATAAGAAGGTCACCATTTAAACCGGATGAGAAATAAATTAATCTAAACAGTTAATTGCCATGATTTGAATCATAGGTTTTAAATATTAGTTAGAAGACTTGATAAATAATAAATAGGAGGAATCATATTTGCTTCTCTTGATCAGTCCCATAAACACACAAGAAGCACGAGAAGCCATAGACGGCGGTGCAGATATAGTAGATGTTAAAAATCCTAAAGAAGGTTCATTAGGGGCTAATTTCCCCTGGGTCATTAAAAAAATTCGTGAGATGACTCCCAATGACTTGCAAGTTAGTGCAACTCTGGGGGATGTTCCCTACAAACCAGGAACAGTATCCCTGGCAGCTGCTGGTGCAGTTGTCTCCGGTGCAGATTACATCAAAGTAGGATTATACGGAACCAAAAACTACTCCGAAGCTCTTGAAGTCATGGAAAACGTGGTTAAAACTGCTCATGAATTTAATGATAATGTAACTGTTGTGGCAGCTGGATACGCTGATGCCCACCGTGTAGGTGCCGTGGATCCCATGGACATTCCCCGGGTAGCTGCAGATAGTGGAGCCGATTTAGCCATGGTAGATACAGCAGTTAAGGATGGTAAAACACTTTTTGACTTCATGAATGAAGAAACTCTATCTAAATTCAATGAAGATACCCATAAATACGGCCTTCAATCAGCATTAGCTGGTTCAGTTAAAGAAGAACAACTATCATTACTTGCGGATCTTGGTTGTGACGTGGTTGGAATACGAGGTGCAGCTTGTATTGGTGGAGACCGGAATTCCGGTCACATACATCACGAGGCTGTTGCCCGGTTAAAAAAGATGGTTGAAAGCTTTTAATTCAAAGAATTAAATCTTTTCAACCTAATAAGATTTTAAATCTAATAAAGTCCCTCTCAAAGACTAGGAAGAGGTGATCATAAGTTGATCCCAGATAAGTGAGGAGTAAGTCACTGTTGGTGATTTTTAAATAATTTACTTTTAATTTTAATCCACCCTGTGGAATGGAGGAGAAATGTTATGTTTTCAGATAAATTAAAAAAAGCCCCGGAAGGATACACATTTGATGATTTTTTGCTGGTACCGTCCATATCCAACATTGAACCCAAAGATGTCCAAACAAAGACTAGGGTTTCTCGAAATTACAATCTCAACATCCCGATTGTGAGTTCGGCCATGGATACAGTCACTGAAGCTGAAATGGCCATTGCACTTGCCCAGGAAGGAGGGTTAGGTGTTATACACCGGAACATGAACATTAAAGAACAGGTGGCCGAGGTTGAAAAAGTCAAGCGTTCCGAGGATTTGACCATACGAGACGTTATAACCACTTCTCCAGATAGTTCTATCCATGAAGCAAGTATCATTATGGATATGGAAGACGTTAGCGGTCTACCTGTAGTGGATAATGGAAACGTGATTGGTATTATCAGCCGACGGGATATCAAACCTATCATCAACTCTGATGCTCAGAAAAAAGTACGTGAATTCATGACCGAGGAAGTGGTGACCATCAATGAATCCACCACGCCCGAAGAAGCTCTGGACATCGCTTATGATAACAAGGTGGAAAGATTACCGGTTGTTCAAAATAATCGAATAGTGGGTATTGTCACCATACGGGATATACTTGAACGTAAAAAACATCCCAATGCAGTGAGAGACTTAGATGGACGTTTCCTGGTTGCTGCTGCCACCGGCCCATTTGATCTGGAAAGAGCCATAGCCCTAGACAAAGCTGGAGCAGACATCATTGCCATGGATGTGGCCCACGCCCACAAACCCAGTATTATCAAGTCTGCCAGGAAAATGAAAGAAAACATCCAGGCTGATCTTCTGGTGGGTAACATTGCTACTGGTGAAGCAGCCGAAGCAATCATATCTGGTGTAGATGTTGATGGTTTGAAAGTGGGCATAGGGCCTGGATCAATATGTACTACAAGGATCATAGCTGGAGTGGGAGTACCACAGTTAACCGCCATATCCAGTGTAGCGGATGTCGCCAGGGAACATGGCGTGCCGGTTATTGGTGATGGAGGATTAAGATATTCTGGAGATGTTGCCAAAGCCATAGCAGTGGGTGCGGATGCAGTAATGGTTGGAAGTTTAATGGCAGGAACCACTGAATCTCCAGGTGAAGTGGTTATAATGAACGGCCGCAAATTCAAACAGTACCGGGGAATGGGATCACTCGGGGCCATGACTGGTGGTTCAGGAGCAGGAACTGACCGCTACTTCCAGGAAGTTAAAGGACCCATGAAGCACGCCAAACTGGTGCCTGAAGGTGTGGAAGGAGTTGTACCCTTCAAAGGACCGGCTGAAGAAGTGATATTCCAACTGATGGGTGGTCTTAAAGCATCTATGGGATACAGTGGTGCTGGTAACATCCCCGAAATGTGGGAGAAATCCAGGTTTGTCAGGATCACCTCCAGTGGTATGACTGAAAGCCATCCACATGACCTTTTAATAACAAACGAAAGCCCCAATTACCCCACAACCCGACTCATGTAAAAGGTTGTGGTTAAATATTTTTTTAAATCTTTGGTGAAATACGATTTAAGAAATATAAAATTAAGAATAGAGTACTGAAATAAAATTTTTGGGGAAAAAATCTTATTTTACTTTTATGGAAAATTTTTTTGAGGGTTAAAAAATTCATGAAATCCTGTATAATACTTTGTGGTGGCAGAAGCCGACGTATGGGAAAGGATAAAGGATTGATGAATTTAGATGGGGACCCCTTCATAATCCACTTGTTGAAGATGGTTGTAAAAATTACTGAAGAAATCATACTGGTTTTAAGGGATAAAAAACAGGTAGAATTATATCAAAACTGTATTAATGACTTTAAAAGCCAAATACATAATCATGATCCCCACATCAAACTGGTAGTTGATATTGAAGTAGATCAGGGCCCCCTTCTGGGACTTTATACTGGATTATCACACATAAAATCAGAGGGTGCATTAGTTTTGCCCTGTGATTCTCCTTTTGTCTCACCTTACTTTGTAGATAAAATGTTCGAATTAACAGAAGTTAGTGAAGCCTGTATTCTGGTTCCAGTTTGGCCAGATGGATCAACCGAACCATTACATTCTTATTACTGTAAAGAATGTATTCCTATAATTCAGAAACAGTTGGAAAATGGTTTTCGGAATGTTAAATCATTACTGGAAAAAATTGATGTAGCTTATGTTGGTGTTGAAGTTTTAGATCCAGGAAAAAAAAGTTTCATCAATTTAAACCGTCCAGAAGATGTGTCCCAATCCCTTAAGAAATAAAAAAATCATTATTCTAATAATTAACAATTAAAAACATAAACAAAGGGACGTAGGGACAGGAGTAGTAAATAATAGTTCAAGATGAATCAACATCCCCATCTTTTTTTTAATTCATTTATTAAGCTGTTTAAGGTTATTAATTCTAGATAATCCAAGATAACTAATAAAAAAGGAGATTTTTTTATGGATTTAGAGAGATTTAATGAGGAAAATTGTGGGGTGATGTTCATAAATTATATTAAAACTGTTTCCACAACTGGAACATCTTCAAGGGGCGTAATGTCCACGCTTCCAGGGTTTCTTCCCATTTGGAGGAAGAATGTGTTAACCCTTTCAATCATATCTATATATTCTCTCTTGTGAATGCGGCAACCGTCAACAACCGCATATTTAGGCAGGTCTCCATTCAACCTTTTAAATTCTATTACCTTATCCACCATTTTTCTATACTGCTCGAGAGTTAGACTCTCCATTGCATCGACCACATTTAGTTTTTTAATGTTATTGGTAGCACCACTTAAAAAGGTTACGGAATAATCCCCATTTTAATTAATAAAGAATGAAATAAAAAAAAATTAAAGTGGGTTTTTATTGTCTAATTACTGAGTTATTTCCACGTGAGCGTGTTGATCAAAGGGATTGGTTCTAACTGCCAGTGAAAACAGGTAAGGGTAGTTTTTCATTAAATGTTCCATATACTGTAACCATTCAACTAATAAAAGGCTGTAAATCCGTACTAAATCCCCAGAAAGATGATCAAAGTCTGATTTTGGAAGCTTAGCCAGGTCAATACGGTTATCCAGTTCCTCCATGAGGTGGAATACTGCCCAGAGAAGATCAGTGAATGTTTCATGTTCCAGTAAGTTGGGGTTCTCCAGTAAAGCCAGTAAGAATTTCCGCTCATCTACCAGGAATTTTTTAGTATATATTAAAAACTGAATTGATTTGGGGTCATCCTTGATATTTAAGGTGTATTCAAATTCTTGGATGGCTTTTTTTGCCCTTTTGAAATCTTTTTCAGACCAGTTATTGTTGATCAAAAGATCGTCTTTTATGTGTTCAGCATCAGGGTCGAATTTGGTGATGGCTGCCAGTAGATCAGTTCCCACTTCACTGAAAAAGGCACCAATTACCATGTTTAGTTTTTCCATCATCTGCTTCTTTTCTCTGCTGCTGATGGCATTTTCAATTACCAACACCACGAAGAGTATCTCAATGGGTAAAAAGGCAATATCAATACCAATGTAAAATAAAACTCCATGGAGATCATGGAAGATGAAATAATTGGCCACGTAAAGTAAGGCAGAAAGTATAACCAGAAATATTCCCAGTTTAACCTTCCAACCAAAATATTCAGATAGTTTCATTCATTCACCTGTTTTAATCAATTAATAATTATATTATTTTAATTCTTTTTCCATATATAGGGGATTCACATCTTAATTAGAAAGTTTAAGAAATTAGTATTATACTGGAGTTTTACACTCATAACAGAGTTTACCTCGTTCCTTTAAGTTTTCCTACCCATTTACAATAAAACGGGGAATATTATGCATTAAAATGTTACGATCTTATTTCACTGCAGAAATAATGGTGATTGGGTTTCTTCCCAGCATCATGGTGCCTCTTTCAGTTATTTTCCCCTTGGCAATGGTTACTTCCACCACATCGGGAGTCATTCCTAATTCTTTAAGGGTGTCAACCGCTTCAACCTTGGTTTCCAACAGTATGGAAGTTACCACTATTCGACCATGTTTAGTTAGCTTTTCATATCCCTGTTTTATTATAAATGGTAGATCTCCACTGCTTCCACCTACCAGGAAGGTGTCAAAGGATTCAATGCCTTCCAATACCTCTAGGGCATCACCTTCCACCAGTTGAACTTTAGGGGTGAGACCATGTTTTTGCAAATTTTGACGGGTTAGTTCCAGGGCTTCCGGATTTTTATCCAGTGCAATCACTTTTCGGGCCTTACGAGCGGATTCCAGTGTTAAACCACCACTACCGCAGCCCACATCAACCACTGTATCATTGGATGCAATTCTGGCCTTGCACATTACCAGGCACCTTACCTCTTCCTTAGTAGGTCCGGGCACACCCTGGATCTGGATGAAATCCTCATCCGGGATCATGGGACCTCTCCCTGCCATCTCTGGTAGAGGTTATGGTCAATATGGAGAACATCCAGTATTTTACCCACTAGGAAATCAACCAGATCATCCATGTTCTGGGGTTGGTGGTAAAAAGCAGGCATTGCTGGGAGGATTATTGCACCTTCACGGCTGATACTTAGCATATTCTCTAAATGAACTGAACGTAAAGGCGTTTCGCGGGGCACCAGGAGTAACGTTCTTCTCTCCTTCAAAAGCACATCTGCAGCCCGGGTAACCGCATTGCTGGCAAAACCAGTGGATATTGCAGAAATGGTCTTCATGGTGCAGGGGACAATGACCATGGATTCAAAACGGCAGGAACCACTGTTAATGGCACTGGTAAGGTCTCCTGGATCATAAAACTTGTGACAAAGTCCCTTTAGTTCATCTTCATCCATCCCCATTTCGTATTTCAGGATGATACGTGCCGGGTCAGTTACCACCAGGGCAGTTTTCCTTCCCATTTCTTTCAATACTTCCAGGAGTCTGACACCGTAAATAACGCCGCTAGCTCCAGTTATGGCTACCACTATCATTTTAATCACTATTGTCTAAATAAGCTTATTTATCCACTTGAATACTATGTAATTAAATGAATTAATTCTATAAAGTTAAATGTAGATAGGAAAGTATTTGGTTAGAATCCAATAAATGGCTTTAGATGATGATTTAATCAGGGATATCCAGATAATCAATGAAATTAAGTTCAGAGGCTTTTTCTGAGTATTTTTCTGGAAGGTAGATGCATAAATCCGCATGATTGAAACGGGCATCTTTAAGTGCCCTAACCAGATTAGAAATATCACCTAGTGGGACAATATCCCCATTTACAGACACTGGAGTGGTCATTTCATGGAAAGATGGGTATTCTGGAATATCAACCATTATATATTCTTCACCAGCCCCTATGTCCAGGGCTATATCATTTTCAGCTTTTTTTATGGAAGTTATATTCATTTTAAAAATATCCTCTGGATTGGGTATGTCATTGAGTTTAAGGGAGTACACCCGTTTAAAGAGTTGCCTGTTGTCCAATCTTCTCATAATATCTCCGATGAAACCATTCACAGCTCTGGCTGATGAGATTATGTCAATATCATCGTAGCGGTAAATCTCGTGTTCATTGATTAGCTGTTTTTCCAGTAGTTTCCCCAAGCAGCGCCGGAACATGGAGTTAACAATCCTGGTGGTATGGTGCTGGTAAACACTTGGATACATGAAATAACGAGCTAACAACATGGATTCTGCTGCCTGAACACCTTTGCCATCCAGGAGGAGTAACTCGTTTTCCAGTTTCATATTGTAAATAAGGCGTTCCACATCGATAACACCATAAGCAACCCCTGTGAAGTATGAATCCCTTAGCAAGTAGTCCATACGATCCACATCCAGTTCACCTGAGATCATATGGCCCAATGGCCCTTCACCACTGATCACCTTCAGTACTTCATTCACACTGAACTTTTCAGATAGAATGTCTCCCAGTTGTGATTCTTTAATGAGTTTGGAGGTGAGTTCCTCATGGGATGATTCAATACTGCCCTCTGATACATGAGAAAATGGTCCATGGCCCGCATCATGTAGAATGGCACAACATCGAATCAGGGAATGAGTGTCTTCATCCAGCTGCAGGTTTAGGGCCAACCTGGAGGCCAAATACATGGTGCCAATAGAATGTTCAAAACGAGTATGATTGGCACCGGGGTACACCAGATAGGTAAATCCTAACTGTTTGATCCTCCTCAGACGCTGAATTTCAGGAGTATCCGTTAATTTAACTTCAAAATCATCTAACTGAAGATTTCCATGAACACTATCCCGAATAAACTTCATTTAGGACCTCCATGGAGCTTATAAATTGCCTTTCCCTCTCTTGAAATGATTAAATTCAAGGTAAACCCCCCATTTTGGAATATTCATTTCAAATCTGACTCATTAATAAATCGGACGCAATTTTAGCTCTGCCTTAAGTTCAAATCTGACATTAGTTCTAAATCTACCTAAGTTCAAAACCCGAATATTTTATCCTCCGGACATGATGATTTTACTACCGGCACTGCCCTTTTCCTCTTTTTTAAAGTCAAGTTCGTATTTTACTCTTTCTATAATCTCTTCCAGTGCTTCACGAGTTTCATGACGGTGGCTTCCAGCTACTGCCACCAGGAATAGAGGATCACCTGGTTTGAAATGGCCAAGGTAATGAACTACAGCAATTTCCTTTACTCCGTTTTTTTCCTGAACCTGGATTAAAATCTTTTCAAGTTCTTTTTCTGTTTTTTCAGGATCTGGAGATGTTAACACCATTTCATCCGTGGTTTTAACCTCATCTTTCCCTCTTACAATTCCCTCAAAGGTGAATATGGCTCCACACTCCCCAATAGAGGGGGTTTCCTTAATTTTCTGAGTTAAATCATTCAGGGTGATTATTTCCTCATAATCTGGAATTATTCTGGCAAATATCATACTTCACTTACCTCCTTTCTGGCTAGTTGTTTAATTCTAGCAATACCATCAATTTCATTAATAACTTCTACTACTGATTCAGGGACTAATTTTTCCCAGTTATCACCAGCTAGCATTCTACGCCGAACTTCTGTCCCGGAATAGCTTTTTCTGTTAAATAATGGGGGCTCGGTAACCTGATAACCCTTTTCATGAAAAAGTCTCTGGACCAGTGGGTTACCAGAGTAGACATGTTCAAATGGTGGGGTTAACATTTCCATATGGGCCACCCAGAGGGAGTTACACTCTATATCCTGCACTGGTATGATGTAGTAACAGGATGCTGGTATGTCATTTTCTGCCAGGGCCTTAGTGATCATCATCACCCTCTCTCCGGCGGTGAATGGATCTTTAAGACTGTGACTGACCTGCGCACTACCAATTCCAATGATCACTTCTTCCACATCATTCAGGATCCTTTCCATTACCTGAATATGTCCCCGGTGCACCGGTTGCATTCTCCCCACCAGAAGTCCTCTCATAATCAAACACCATATTTAATAATTGATTGAAATTTTAACATGATTGAAATTTTGTATTATAAATATTTGATTCTGAAGTCGAATTATTCAATCTAAGTTTTTTTTACCGTTTATTATATTACACTGCAAACCAAAATCATGAATTTTAACTGAAAATCCACTAAAATAATTTGAATTACCATTCTATTAAATATCACAAAATCTAAATATTCTCTCTTTTTGCACGCATAAATAATTAACCAAAAGATTGGAAAGATTGCTAATTTGGAGAGTTACCAATAAATCAATAAATAGGGAGTTATTCCAGAGATTGATGTGAATCTGATATAAAATATATTAAGATAAGGAGTATGAAGTGTTATTAATGTTTTGATGACTTTGTAACAAGTTTACTGAATATAAGAGGAAAGTGGTAAGAGGATAACTGGGGATATTCTGAAAGGTTAATATCCAAGTTTAGATAACATGAGGAAAAAATCACGATAACCTATATATCCCCATGGGATTAACAAGAGTTAGGGATTATAAAGACAATAACTTTATCAATATAAATTTTTTGGGAGACTAATCCTTATTATGAAAAAATCAAAGGACAATGGTGATAAAGAATGATAAAGATTGAGAATCTATCAAAAACTTACCACATGGAGGAAGGTCTTAAGATCAAGGCACTGGATCAGGTTAACCTGGAAGTGGAAAAGGGTGAGATTGTGGGGATTATTGGTACCAGTGGTTCTGGTAAAACCAGTTTGCTCCGGGTGTTAAGGGGTGTGGAACCATTTGATGATGGGTCAATTACCATTGATGATGTGACAGTGACCCCTGAATCCACCACTTACTATTCCCGGAAACTGCGAGAGGCAACCGCAATTCACCTGCAGCGTTCCTTTGGATTATGGTCTGAAACAGCAATTAACAATGTTATAAGGAAGCTTTACGGGACTAAGTATGGGGATGAAGCATTAACTGATTTTGACTTTGCATTTGACGAGTTTGAAGAGGAAGCTATGGAAATTCTCCGTGTGGTGGGTCTGGATCATAAAGCCACTCATTTCGCACCAGTACTGAGTGGTGGGGAAAAACAGAGACTTATTATGGCCCGACAGTTAGCTAAAAAGCCCAAAGTTCTATTGTTAGACGAACCTGCCACCATGTCTTGCCCTAAGACAAAACAGGAAATTCTGGATGCGATTCGTAATATTAACCAGGACTTGGGAGTGACCGTAATCCTGGTTTCTCACCTTCCTGAGGTTCATCACTACCTCTCCCAGAGGCTGGTATTAATGGAAGAAGGACAGGTGGTGGATGTAGGTTCACCAGATAAAATAATCAAGGAATTCCTCCAGAAAATGGAAGATGAACTACCCAAACGTAACAGTGAAGATATTGGGAAGACCATAATCAAAGCCCGCGACCTGGAGAAAAGGTTTTATCTTCTTAAAGCAGGTAATGTGCTGGAGTTAACAGATGCAAGCTTCGATATTAATGAAAGAGAGATCGTTTCCCTTATTGGGCCCAGTGGTGCTGGTAAGACCGTGCTACTACGTATGGTGGGTGGTCTGGACCTTCCTGATGCCGGTAAAGTCACCTTTAAACTGGACGGTGAATGGGTGGACATGCACCAGCCTGGAATTGACCGAATGGAAATCCGCCGCCAAATGGGATTCATGCACCAGGAATTCGCACTGGTACATCACGCCCGTATCCGGGATCAGATCGCCGGAAGACTGGGAGTTAAAGGAATAATGGTAGTGGATGAAGCCAAGAAAAAAGCCGAAGAACTGGGTATCAGTGACCTGGCCCTGGATGTTCTATACCAGCTCACAGATCTTCCCGAAAATGAGGCAAAACAGCGTTTAGAACAGTTAGGTTTATCTGGAAATATTTTAGATGCACTTTTCCCAAGTTTCCCAGATAATAAAATCAAAGAATATGCTGAACCCATATTCAAAGCACTGGACCTTCCCCTGGATATTTTAAATCGTCGATCCTATGAATTATCAGGAGGTCAGAAAGTCAGGGCAACCCTGGCCCTGGTGCTAACATCACATCCCAAGGTTCTTATCTTAGATGAACCATTCGGTGATCTGGATCCGATAACCCTCCGTATTGTTTCCAATTCCCTCAAACGGATAAATAAAGAATTCAACACCACCATCATCATGGTTAGCCATCATATTGACTTCATTGAGGAACTTTCCACCCGTTCCATACGCATGGAAGATGGGAAACTCATTGGAGATGGAGATCCTGATATTGAGTGTGATAAATTCATTAAAAGCTGTGGAGCTCATTATCTTGAGAATATTTCCCAGTGGAAAGAGAAATTACTGGAAGAATAAAATTTTTTACTTGGATATAACTAAACATGAAAAAAAGGGGAGATTTTTACAATGGAATTTGAAAATATGGATGTGGGAAGCTTTTACCGAATGCTGGCACCTCGCCCCACCATAATTGTGACCACTGTGAATAATGAAGGGGAAGTTAATGCTGCCCCTTTTTCCTTCACCATGCCAGTTTCAGTTAACCCACCATTAATTGCAGTGTCATCTGTGCCCCGGCACCATACTTATCAGAATCTGGAAGAAACCAGGGAGTTGGTGGTTAACATTCCCAGTGCAGATATACTCAACCAACTATGGGTTACTGGTGAAAAGTTCCCCCAGGGAGTGAATGAGATTAAAGAAGCAGGTTTGACTGAGATGGATTCTGTTGAAGTCGCACCACCTTGGATAAAGGAATGCCTGGCCCATATGGAGTGTAAAGTTGAATTCACCCAGGAATGTGGTGATCATCATTTAGTGGTTGGACGGGTATTGAAGGTTGGTGTCAGGGAAGATGCCATGCGGGAAGGACTTCTGGATGTGGAAATGGTGAAACCATTACTCCATCTAGGTGGTAAGGACTTTGTGGTGGGTGACCATCGTAGGAAAGTGGATTGAAAATAATTTCAAGGTAATATAGCTTTATTAATCCAATTCTAGTAAAATTTGTTGGAATTAAATTAGATCAATGTAAGGGGAAATAAAAATAAAAGTGAATAAATAGAATAATATAATGGATTAAAATTATGGGAATAATTTAAAATGGGAAGTCAAAATATGTTCAACACTATAATGGTCCCCACTGATGGATCCGAGTACTCTAAAAGGGCTGAAAATACCGCATTATCTCTTGCTAAAAAATTGGGTTCAACTGTTGTTGCCCTCCACATAATCGATGATAAACTCATATATCCCTATGAAGTACTGCAGGATGAGGGTAAAGCCATTCTCCAGGAAGTACAAAAGAAGGGTCAGGATATGGGTGTGGAAGTCCATGAAATACTTCTGGTTGGAAGCCCCACCAAGGATATGGTCAAAATAACCCAGAAAGCAGGAGCTGATCTGGTGGTTATAGGTACACACGGGAAAACCGGACTGGAGAAGCTTATAATGGGCAGTGTGGCTGAGAATACTCTGAAAAAAGTTGAAATACCCATATTGCTCGTTAAATAAATTCCTTATCTTTCTAATTCATCTTTTTTTTAATATTAATTCATACCATACCTGAATCCACGGATAAGAGCTAAATAGGGTTCATAAGACAAGAAAGGCTACCTGGTTAAGATTAATGCCCTATGACTATTTTCATATCCCATATAGATCTAATAATATTTCTTAAGGATTAATGACTTACGTCACGAGAGATTTCAATGATAGGGGAGGGGTAATAATGAAAACCATAAAGGGGATTAAATGGATATGGCCCATTATCCTAATATTTTTATTTTTAATAAGTATGGGAACGGGTTTTTACATTTCCACATCAATAGCCTTCCCCCAGAATCCAGCCACATATTCCTATTTTGAGAAGATATGTAACATGCCCTACATCTCCACCCCTGGACCTCTACCTCCAGAAGTGTTTTGGCAGCAGGGTGGAAATTGTGATGACCGTGCCCTGGCTTTAAAAACGTATCTTGTTAGTAGGGGAGCTGAAGATGTTCAGATATGTTGGGTTTGCAGGATGGAAAACGGTAAAATGATCTCCTCCTATGATGGGAGCTATGGTCATTCCTTCGTAGTATGGAATAATAAGGTATACAATCCATCTATAAATGAGTCCCGGAAATTCTATGAGGAAGATATCCAAGAATTTCAGAACTTTTTAAAGGAATTATTCGGATTCAATACCTGGTATTTCGAAAACCAGACAGTTGGGACTTCATTTTGAATGTTCAAGTTAAAACATATTGTTATCATCACATCACTATATTCCAACTAGCATTAATACAAAACCAACTAAAATTTAATCTGACATTAATAAAAGATTAACCTGAATAATTACGTGAAAAAATGAATAAAATGGGGTGATAATAATGAGACTTTGGAGTCTTCATCCTGGATATTTGGATAGTAAAGGTTTGGTGGCACTTTGGAGAGAGGGTTTACTGGCCCGTGCTGTTTTAACAGGTAAGACTAAAGGTTATACCCATCATCCTCAGCTTAATCGCTTTAAGATACAGGATCATCCCTTCTTTTTCTGGATACTTACCTAAACCATGTTTACAATGAAGCCTGTGCAAGGGGATATAATTTCAATCAGGAAAAAATTGGAGTAAATTGTACCACCAGGCAAATCCCAGTTACCAGTGGGCAACTATCCTATGAATTTCATCATCTCCAGGGGAAACTCCAGAAACGAGACCATGATACATACTTGGCAACAAAAAGGTTGATGGATAAAAAGGGATCAATCCAAACAAACCCTGTTTTTAAAGTAATTCCTGGTGATATTGAACCCTGGGAAAAGGTAGAAAAGTAATATTAAGAGTGAAAAAGGTTAAAAAAGTAATATTGAAACAGTTGAAAAGGTTAAAAAGTGAAATGGAAACTTACTGAATGAACATTCATAGTCTTACCAATATGATTATTAACCTGAGAGGTGCATAATACTTAATAGATAATTGAATTTAGATCAAGGGAATTTCCATTAGATAGATACTAAGATTCGTTGAAAAATGGTATTAGTGTAGGTGGTTGAATGAGCAGATACAAATGCAAAGTTTGTGGTTATATCTACGACACTGAATCTGGTGAGCCACGGAATAAGACAGCCCCTGGAACTGAATTTGAAGACTTACCTGATGACTGGTTCTGCCCTCACTGCGGAGCTAACAAACACCGTTTTGTAACTATATGATAGTAAACACCAGGAATTGGGGGAATACTATGAAAAGATACAAGTGTAAGGTCTGTAATTATATCTACGATCCTGAAGTAGGAGAACCGAGAACCGGAACTCCTCCTGGAACAGCCTTTGAGGATCTGCCCGATGATTGGACCTGCCCTAAATGTGGTGCTGGTAAATTCCGCTTCATAGCAATTTAATCCAACAAGTGTTTATTTTTTTAATTATCCACTGATCCTCAACCCACAAACCCGTATTTAAGGAAAAGGTTAAACTATGGAAAAATGAAAATGCAGACTCTGTGGTTACATATATGATCCTGAAAATGAAGACCCCAAAAGGAAAATATCCCCAGGAACACTATTGGAAGACTTACCTGAAAATTGGGTTTGTCCATCCTGTGGTGCAAAAAAAAGATATTCGTTAGGGTTGAATAAACAATCCAATGATCCTGGTTAAAAAAATCCTGTATTAAACTAGATTTAAACCTTATAGCGGGTTTTAGATCCTTAAAAAATTCATTGCTAAAAATTTTCCATGGGCTTTTCAAAAAAAATGTAATTTCATGAATTTATCATGAATAGTTAAACCAAAGAGGTGTAATAAAATGCAAAAATACTTGTGTAAACCATGTGGATACATCTATAACCCTGAAGAAGGAGATGAAATGTCAGGAATCGAGCCCGGAACTGCTTTTGAAGACTTGCCCGATGATTGGGTCTGTCCTATGTGCGGTGCGGATAAAGACATGTTCGAACCAGTTGATTAATTACATATATTAATTAATTTTTTAAAAGAGAGGGATGTGAAAAGATATGTTAGATGAAAAGATGAAAGAGGCCCTGAATTATCAGTTGAACCGGGAACTCTACTCTGGTTATCTATATCTGGCCATGGGGGCCTATTTTGAGGATGAAGATCTGCCGGGCTTTGGTAACTGGATGAGGATCCAGGCCCAGGAGGAGTTAAGCCATGCCATGAAGTTCTACGATTACTTGGTGCAGAGGGGTAGCCGGGTATTGATGGCTGAGATTGAAGAACCTCAAAGTGAATGGGATTCCCCAGTGGCTGCCTTTGAACACGTTTACCAGCACGAGCAAATGGTCACCGGCCTGATTAACGGACTGGTGAACCTGGCCCTGGAACTCTCTGACCATGCCACCAACAATTTCCTACAATGGTTTGTGGCTGAACAGGTTGAAGAGGAAGAATCCTCCAGCGGAGTCCTGCAAAAAGTTAAATTAGCCGGTAAATCTGGCAGCGGACTTTACATGCTAGACCAGGAATTAGCTCAGAGGGTATTCCATCCCCCAACTGCTAATGAATAATTTAAGTTATTTTTTATTTTCTTACATTTTTGGGATTTTCAGGATATATTGTCAATTTCCTCCTAAATTCACATTTAGTGTTTTGGAGAGTTAAATAATAAATAATAAATAAAAAATTGGATAAAAATAAGACTGTATAATTTACTTTATGGGGGTAAACTATGGGAGAAAAAGTTTACGAACTAAGAAAAATTAAGAAAAAAGGGAAAGGAATGCCACTTATTGGGGATAAATTCCCTAAAATGGAAGTTCAAACCACCCACGGAATGATGAAACTGCCCAAAGCATTTAAGGGGAAATGGTTCATACTCTTCAGTCATCCTGGAGATTTCACACCAGTGTGTACCACTGAATTCGTCTCTTTCCAGCTCCGCTACGATCTATTCCGGGACTTGAACTGCGAACTCATTGGACTTTCCGTGGACCAGGTTTTCTCACACCTGAAATGGGTTCAGTGGATTGCTGAAAACTTCGATGTGGACATTGAATTCCCTATAATCGCTGACACCGGTAAAGTGGCAGATACTCTGGGATTAATCCACCCTAACAAGGGCACTAACACGGTAAGAGCGGTGTTCATCGTTGATCCAGAGGGAATCATTCGGGCTATGCTCTACTATCCTCAGGAATTGGGAAGGAACATGGATGAGATTCTTAGAATGGTGGAAGCATTCCAAACTGCTGAAGAGAAGGGTGTGGCCATACCTGCCAACTGGCCCTGCAATGAAATCATTGGCAAAGGATTGATCATTCCCCCAGCAGCCGACATTGAAACTGCACTTAAACGTCCAGGAGAATATAAATGTTTCGACTGGTGGTTGTGCTACCGTAACTACTACAAATGGTAAGTAGAAGAGGTTTCGGACATAAATAGATTTAAAGGTGATATAAAATGGCAAAAAAGAAATATGAACTTCCCTCACTTCCTTATGGATATGGCGATCTGGCTCCCCACATATCAGAGGAACAACTCCAGATACACCATGACAAACATCACCAGGCATATGTGGATGGTGCTAACGCAATTTTAGCCAAATTTGACAGCCGTCCTGGTCTGGAATTTGATGTAAAAGCAGTGGCCAAGGAACTCTCCTTCAATGTGGGTGGATTCGTACTGCACAAACTATTCTGGGAAAACATGGCACCAGCTCCTAAAGGAGGTGGGGAACCCATTGGAACCATTGCCAAATACATTGAGAAAGACTTTGGATCCTTTGAAAGGTTTAAACAGGAATTTTCCCAGGCAGCCATTAGCACCGAAGGATCAGGATGGGCCGCCCTGACCATATGCCGGGCCACTGACCGGTTGTTTATCACCCAGATTGAAAAACATAACGTGAATGTGATTCCCCACTTCCGTATCCTGATGGTTCTAGATGTATGGGAACACGCCTACTACCTGGACTACAATAATGTCCGACCAGATTATGTGGAGGCATTCTGGAACATTGTAAACTGGGAAGAAGTGAATCGACGTATTGAGGTTGAACTCCTGGCCAGTGGATTGAACCTGGTGGACAACCGCCGCATACTGGACATGAAACTGGAAGAGTTCCAGGATAATTTCGATGATTGGCTGGAATCTATGAAGTAGAGCCTAATCATCCCTTTTTTATTTTTATTGGCTATATTATTTTGAATCAACTTTTCTTCAAATCATTTACTCTTTAATACAAGGATAGTTTTTTAATAAAATTAAAAATTAGGATAATTTAGCTTATCTATTCACAATTAGCGCGAATTATAATATCTATTTAAAAATTAGGACGAATTATATTAACTCTTTGAATATATATTTAAATTTAAGATGTTTTGAATTCGAGATGCGTTTTATGTTCAATATTTTACCATAAACACATTTCCTTGTTCACCACAGACAAACTCGCAATAGATAAATACCATTTCTATTATAATGGTTTATATAATATGGATTGTCCAGTTGATGTTAATTTAGAATTATGTTTTAATGATAGTCAATTATAATTAACACTTAAATTTTATTGACTCTAAACTAGAATGATGCCAAAAGAAATTATTCACATTCTATCCATTTATTTTCTATCGAGGTGTATAGATGATCTACAATGAGAAGGCTGAGTGCATGTCAGTCAAGGAAAAGGAAGAGTTACAGCTTAAACGATTGCAAGTTGTTGTTAAAAGGGCCTATGAAAACGTGCCCTATTACCGCCAGCGGCTGGATGAAGCAGGAGTAAGCCCTGAAGATATTCAAACTCTTAAGGACCTAGAAAAAATACCATTTACAACTAAAAGCGACTTGAGAGATGCCTATCCATTCGGAATGTTCGCAGTCAGCACCGATGACATTGTGGAAATCCACACCACCTCTGGAACCACTGGTAAACCAACAGTATCAGGATACACCGAAAAAGATCTTGAAATATGGGGCGAAGTGGTTGCCAGGGCATTGTCCATGGCTCACGCCACCAAGAAAGATATAGTTCAAAACTGTTATGGTTATGGTTTGTTCACCGGAGGATTGGGAGTACACTATGGTGGTCAGAAAATAGGCTGCACTGTGATACCCATCAGCGCCGGGAACACCCAACGTCAGATTGAAGTGATCCAGGACTTTAAAAGTACCATCATCACATGCACCCCCAGTTACGCCATGTACCTGGCAGAGGTACTGGAGAGGGAAGAGATCCCTAAAGAAGACATCAAACTCAAGGCAGGAGTTTTCGGTGCAGAGATGTGGACTGAAGAGATGCGGGCAGAGATTGAAAGACGCCTTAATGTTTCAGCACTGAATATCTACGGACTCACCGAGATCATTGGACCGGGAGTGGCCCAGGAGTGTATGGAAAAAAATGGACTGCATATTTTTGATGATCATTTCTACCCTGAGGTCGTGGACCCCCAGACACTGGAAACACTACCTGAAGGTGAGAAGGGAGAACTGGTACTGACCACCCTTACCCGTGAAGGTATGCCCGTTCTCCGTTTCCGTACCCGAGATATAACTGCCCTGCGCAGTGGTGAATGTGGCTGTGGAAGAACCCATGTAAAGATGGAGCGGATAACGGGAAGATCAGATGACATGCTCAAGATACGGGGTGTGATTGTATTCCCATCCCAGATAGAGCGGGCACTGCTTAAAATACCTGGAATGGAACCCCACTACCAGATCATTGCCAGCCGACCCCAGCACCTGGATGAACTGGAAGTACAGGTTGAAACCTCCCCTGCACTATTTTCTGATGAGGTTAAACACGTGGAAGAGGTTAAAAGATCCATTGAAAAACATATACACGATGAGATAGGTTTAAGGGTGAATGTATCACTGGTGGAACCACGCAGCCTCCCCAGGAGTGAGGGAAAAGCAGTCAGGGTTATTGACAATCGAGAATTGAGTTAGTTGGTTATTCAGATTCAATAAGTTAAGTTGGATTGAAAATGGATTATAAATAAGGGGATGAGTAATATGAAGTTAAAACAAATATCTGTATTTCTTGAAAACAGGAAAGGAAGACTTTGGAAGGCAATGAATGTGCTTTCAAATGCAGGGGTTAATATTAGGGCTCTTTCAATAGCTGACACATCTGAATTTGGCATACTCCGTATGATAGTTCCTGATCCAGATGTGGCAAAGGAGATACTGGAGAAGAACAACTTCGTGGTAAAGGTTAACGATGTCATTGCCGTGGAAGTTATGGATCAGCCCGGAGGGTTGGATGTACTCCTAGGTGTTCTAAACAAGGCCGATATCAATGTGGAGTACCTCTACGCCTTTGTGGAGAAAAAAACCGACAAAGCAATTGTGGTGATTCGCACTGAAGACTTGGATGCGGGTATTAAAACATTGGAAAAAGGCGGGATTAGTATATTAAAGGCAGATGATGTTAACCTCCTTTAGGAAGTTAACAACTAACACCTTTTTTTTGTTGAATTTATTAGTTTTATTTACTCTTTTCAAATATTGCAAGATAATGGGATTTACATCCAACTTCAAGGTCTTCCCCTACTTCATTATCCAGTTGAACCATTTCAAACCCGTGCTCAATGAACATTTTTTCCAAATCATCCGGAGCAATTTTGAATTTAAAAGGAGGACCGTATCCAGTGTCCATTTTTTTATAATCCATAACTGCTATTTTTCCATCGGGCTTGATAACTCTTTTAAGTTCGGTGATAGCTTCATCAGTATTTTTTCGGGCTATAAATCCATGAAAAACATTGATCAAAAGACAAATGTCTACTGTATCATCTCCAAGGACTATAAATCCCGCTATATCTGATTGAACTGGAATTACGTTAGTTATTCCCTTTTCTTTTATATCTTTTTTTAGATCTGTTATGGATGGTTCATAGATATCAAGAGCATAGATTGTTGCTTCATCATCCATAATCTCATGAGCTTCCATGGCAACATGACCATCACCACAACCTGCATCCATAAATACTTCATTTCCATCAAGATCTAATCTTGAGATTATATCTCTGGCATCAATAAAAGATTCACTTGATCTTCCCTGGATTCGGTGACCATTAGATGGGTATAAACCGGTATTGTTTGACATTTCTATCTCTCTATTAAAGATTTTAATTCTGATAAATAATCGAAATATATAATGTAGAAAAAATGGGTTAATGTGGGAGGAAACTCATTTACTCCCCATTTAATCCATGAAAAAATACATGTTGTAGTTTTTTTTTAAGATCAAAATCCAATCTGAAAAAATAATTGAATTAAAAAATATCATATCATTTCTAGGTATTTGTTTTTGATCCGGTCGAATTCTTCCTGAGTGATGGCCCCAATATCCAGTAGTTCTTTGGCCTTTTTAATTTTCAGCACCGGGTCTTCATCTAGTGATACTTCTTCATCACTAATTTGGGCAGAAGTCCGTTCTTCATTTGTGACTTCACTAGGGGTTGATTTTTCAATGGTTTGAACTTCATCATTAGTTTCCTTTCCAGCGGATTTAACCTCATCTGATTCAAACTTCTCAGGAACCTTAATTTCAGGTATATTTCCTTCAGATGTTTTCTCTTCAGGGGTTTCCACGATGGTTGCTGCTTGTTCATCAGCAGTATCCTGGGTTGGGGGAATAACTGTTCCATTCTGAGTTATTGGAGTTTCATCTTCAAATTTATGACCACAGATGATGCAGAACTTGGCATCCAGTTTATTGTTCTGATTACAGGAAGGACACAATTTATAATCCTGGGCAGGAGTGGTTGTAGGTGTAGTTACTGTTTCCACTGGAGGGGTGGTTTTAGTTTCTGTAACCTGAGTACTTTGGATGGTCAGAGGTGCTCCGCATCCCACACAGAATTTGGCTGTGGGAGGGTTGGGAGTCTGACATTGTGGGCATTTATTCGTTGACACGTCAGTAGGGGGTGTTTTATTCGCTTTAGAAAATGTTTCACCCCGTTTTTTTGCTTCTAACCTTTTTCTTATCTCTTCACTGGAAACCATAAACACACCTCTATTATTTTTTTATATCATTTCTTCATTAATTTGTATATTTGCGGCAAATTTACTTTATGAAAATGTGGTTAAATTTGTTAAAAATATCCCTGGATAGTTAAATTTGTTAAGAATTTTCATATATTATACTCTGGTTAATATGTGTGTACAGATTAATGGATTTTATGGTTGTTAATTTTCCACATTTGATTCAAAGTTCCATGGGCACCGTTTTCTATTGCTTTTTTAGTGAAATAGGAAGCTTTGGACAGGGATTCATCCAGTTTTTTCCCTCGGGATAAGTATGCAGTAACAGCTGCCGAGTATGTGCATCCTGATCCATGGGTATTGCTGCTTTCGAGGATTTCACCACCAATAAAATGTATGGATCTCTTATAAAAGATATCTCTCCCCTTTAGATGTCCCCCGGTAACCACAGTGGGGCATATTTTTCCCAGGGTGCAGGCTGCTTCACAGGCATCTTCTTCATTTTTTATTTCCAACCCAGTTAATGCCTCTGCTTCCTGGATGTTGGGGGTAGTTAGCATTGCCCGGGGTAGAAGATATTTTTTTATGGATTCTGCCACTTTATCCCTGGATAAACTCCCTCCTGAACCAGCAACCAGCACCGGGTCCACCACCAGTTTCAACCGGTGTTCAGATACTTTTCTGGCCACCATCTCCACCATTTCCCCGGAATATAGCATACCCGTCTTAGCGTACTCTATATTCTCCTGAGCCAGTATGAGATCGATTTGTTCAGATACAAAATCAGGGTTAATGGATTCTACACCGACGACTTGTTTCACATTCTGGGCAGTGAGTGCAGTGATCACTGCTGTGGGGTACACTCCCAGTGCCTGGAATGTTTTAACATCAGCCAGGATTCCTGCTCCACCAGATGGATCGAATCCGGCAATGGACATGGCTATCATTTCCTCTCCACCCTTAAACGCTCGGTGCCATGGTTGGATTGTACTACCAAGCCGATTCTTTTCAGAAACTTACGGGTTTCGGTTCCGAAACCATGGATCATTATTTCTCCCAGGTCTTCAGCAGTGTTCACATCCAGAGAAAGGTAGAATGAATCATAGATATACCAAGGCACCCCCAAGTTTTCTGCCTCTTTCAGGTGTTCGAAGAAGCTCCAATCACCGAATTTCATGCTGATTCCTTTGGTAGGGCAGAGAATTGCATTGGTTCCACCACCCTTGGCCGGGGCTATGACCACTGGCCATTTACTGGATAATTCCACCATTTCCTGCACCTGGTCCTGATGGATGAGGGGAACATCTGAAGGCACAATGAGCACCTGACTGGCGTAATCTGAACACCACTCCACTGCCTGGGTTAATGCTCCGTTAAGATCGGTTTGGCCCTCTTCAGAAAGACAGTTAACATTTAAATCTTTAACAAAATTAAGTACATCCCTATCTGAACTTATAACCACCACCTGATCCACACTACTACTTATGGCACTTATAACATCATTTAACATGGCTTTAAGAAGGTTCTCCCTTTCTAAGGGTGAAAGGGTAGGTGATAATCTGGTTTTAGCCTGAGAAAACCTGGAAACAGGGATTATTGCATATGTTTTCATGTTAATCAATTTTTGTTTAAGGTAGCCCTAGTCAGGGCCTTAAAGACATCTCTGATAGACTGCCATACGCCCATTTTAATCACTAATCCTAGTAATTCAAAGCCATTAAAGTAATTAATCCTAAAGTGGTTAACTTCTAAATATTATTCATCCTATATTCCCAGATTGTTCTTGAACCATTGCCGAAGATCACTGATCCAGGTGATGGCACTGTTACTGGACTCCACAGTGAACGAAATATTCTGGATTCCCTCAGATGAAAGGTTGAATCTGCTCATCACATTCTTTTTAGCAGTGTCCAGTTTTTCCTGTAACTGGTAATACTTTATTTTCTGATTTTGCACCACTGCCATTGCTTCACCACTGTAAACATCTACGTTGCCTTTACTTACAATAATCCATATCTGGAGTTGGGATTGGGTGGCATTCTGCAGATCTGATGGGTTTGAACTATCGATGATCTGTTTAACCTGGCTGGATGCCGTGCCTGAGGGGATAAGTGTGTCCCCTGTAACTGCTTTTTGGTCCGGTTCTATGCAGTAGGCCTGTACTGTGTCATTATTATTGGGGCTGATCTTCTTATCATTTATGATAACCAGATCCTGGGATTCCTTACTTTTGAGAATGGTTCCCTTATCCACCATCAATGGTTTGCTTCCATTATTAGTAATGGTCACATTATGGGGTATGGTTCCAGCAATGGTTTTTTGAGTTATTTCAACCTGTTTACTGTCATAGGCCTGTTCCAGTGTGATTCCTCCACCAGAAAGGAAGCTCATGACTCCGCAGCCCACTGCAAAGACCACTACTACCATTATCAGTGATACTAACCGTAAGTTCATATCTGATCCCCTTTAACATACCAATAAACTATGTTAAATTAATATTTTTTTCATTTTAACCAGTTTCAGTTGAAATAATTACAATTATAATGATAACCCTATTAGTAGGTTTTAGCCAGAAGGGCCACATGCTGGGCATTTTTTCCACAGTTTATACATTTACCTTCAGTTGCTTCTTCATTGACGCCCAGTATGTCAACTGTCACGTATTCTTCAATTTCGTTACCACATGCCTCATCCCCACACCATGAGAAAGATACTATTCCTTTTTCATTGGTGATGATGTTTTTAGCATCTTCCAGTGTCTTGGCAGGGTGTATGTTTTCCTGGAAATTCTCCCAGGCCTTTTCTTTAAGGTTTCGAGCTATGTCATCTAAGATCATGTTCAAATCATTGATTAGCGCGTCTTCCCGATAATCCACGATTTCCTTTTCCATGGTATCTCTGCGAAGTGTGACCATTTTCTTATTCTCAATATCTCGGGGACCTATTTCCAGCCGGAGTGGTACTCCCCTCATTTCCCATTCATAGTACTTCTTACCAGCCCGGAGGTCGCGGTCATCCAGGTGAACCCTGAGGCCTGCTTTTTTAATTTTATTCTGGAGCTGTTTGCAGAAGTCCAGTACTTCCTGGGCAGTTTTCTTGAAGAGTACAGGTATTATAACCACCTGGTAAGGTGCCACAATAGGTGGTAGTTTCAGTCCAGATGAATCTCCGTGGATCCCGATGATGGATGCTATCACCCGGTCGGATAATCCATAACAGGTCTGGTAGACGTATTCATGTTCGCCTTCAGCTGTTTCATAGGTTATATCAAAGGTACGGGCAAAGGTCTGACCCAGGTTATGGACTGTGCCGATCTGGAGAGTTTTACCATCGGGTAGTAGGGTGTCGAAAGCCATGGTGTAATCGGCACCAGGGAATTTATCCCATTCTGGTCGTCGGGTGACTACGTAGGGGATTCCCAGCTGGTCGAAGAAACTGCTGTATATTTCTATAGCTCTCTCCACCTGCTGACGGGCACCCTCTGAATCTGTGTGGATGGTGTGTGCTTCTTTGAAGGTTGTTATCTCCCGGACCCTGATGAGGGGACGGGTGTGTTTGGTTTCATAACGGAAGGTGTTAACCACCTGGTAGAATCTCATTGGTAGGTCAGTGTGGGAGCGAACCCATAATGGGAACATGGGGTACATGGCTGTTTCACTGGTGGGTCTTAGTGCCAGTTTCTTATTTAGGGGTGTCAATCCACCGTGGGTTATCCAGTACACCTCTTCTTCAAATCCCTTCACATGGATGGCCTCTTTAGCCAGTTCATCCTCGGGTATGAGGAGTGGGAAGAGTACTTCATCATGATCTTCGTCTAATAATTCTCTTAGAAGAGAAAGGGTATGTTTTCTAATTTTAAAGCCCTGGGGCTGCCATACATGCATTCCCTTGATAGGGTAACGTGTGTCGATTATCTCTGCTTCTTCCAGGATATTGTGGAACCATTCACTGAATTTGGACATTTCTTCACCATGATTTTAATGGATAATTTGATTGAAAACCCAATATAGATAATTGGATTTCTTAAACTAATACTTCTTATTTATATTATATAAAAGAGAGACTTCTTATTTCTTTCTTATTCCTAATTTGTATCTTAATGATATCTTTATTCTTCGTTAATCTGTATTAAATTTACAAAAGAATTTAATTAAGGTTATGGTTATGGTTTATATTGGGTAATGATAAATGTTTTGAATCATAGGGATAATGGTTGAAACTTAACATATTAACAAATACCATCGAGACTGTTCTTTAGTATTCAGCACATTATCATGTGCCCCCCTATTTTCTTTATCTCCCTTATCTTAAGATTGGGATAAAATCAAAAATTATTTTATCTGTTAGCCTAAAGATCATTATAGAATTTGATTTATTTAACAAACAATGCTAGGCGTACTTATTAAAAAAAGGAGATATACATGGATTTTAATCGGGTGAAATTACCACGGGAGATCCACAGTGGCCCCGGAGTTATCAATGAAACTGGATCCATTTGCAGGGATTTAAAACTTAAAGGCAGGGTACTGGTAGCCAGCGGCCCCAGGACAATGAAAATAGCGGGAGAAAAGGTTATTGAGAGTCTGCAGGATCATGATTTTGGTGTGGAGACCATAATCATAAATAAACCATCCATGGATGCAGTTCATGAAGTTCAGGATCATATGGGAAATATGAATGCGGTCCTGGGTGTTGGTGGAGGTAAAGTAATTGACGTTGCAAAAATGGCAGCCACCCAGCTGGAAGTTCACTCAGTGAGCATCCCCACTGCAGCTTCCCATGATGGTATCTCATCACCCCGTGCTTCAATCAAAGACCAGGGTGGAAGTGTTTCCCTGGAGGCCGAACCACCCATGGGAGTTATTGCCGATACCCAGATCATTAGCCAGGCACCATTCCGACTGTTAGCTGCAGGATGTGGAGATATAATCTCCAACTACACCGCTGTCCTGGACTGGAAATTAGCCCATCGATTATTGAATGAAGATTACAGTGATTCTGCATCGGCTTTATCCTTGGTTACTGCCGAAATGCTGATCAAATCTGCTGGTGATATAAAGGAAGGTCTTATTGAAAGTGCAGCCATAGTGGTGAAGGCACTGATATCCAGTGGAATGGCCATCAGTATTGCGGGTAACAGCAGACCAGCCAGTGGGGCGGAACATAAATTCAGCCATGCCCTTGATATCATGGCACCAGAATCAGCCCTCCACGGTGAACAGTGCGGAGTGGGAACTATTATGATGATGTATTTACATGGTGGCGATTGGGAATTCATCCGGGACACCCTTAAAACTATTAAAGCACCAGTAAATGCCAGAGAGTTAGGAATTGAATCCGAATATATTATCAAAGCACTTATGGAAGCCCATAATATCCGGAAGGAGAGGTATACCATCCTTGGGGATAGGGGGCTTACTGAAGCTGCCGCCACTAAACTGGCACGTAAAACAGGAGTTATTGACGGATAAATGTTAGAACCAAAATAAAATACACCAAATATTAATATCTAAAACTAAAATTAATATCAAGCATATATAATTTAGGGGCCTGGAATTTCAATTCCATGGAGAGGATAAAGAATGATAACCCTCATCGGAAAAAACTTAGCAGAAAGAGGAATCAGATTCATGCATTACGGGGCGGCCAGCCAGTGTGAGAAGTGCCGCTTCAAGACAACCTGTATTGAATCCCTGGAAGAGGGTAGAATATACCGGGTTAAAGAGGTTAAAATCACCGAACATCCCTGCATGATTCACGATGGAGGTAAAGTCAAAGTAGTGGATGTGGACCGAGCAGTGATAAAAGCAGCTATCGATTCTAAACGTGCCTTTGAAGGTTCCAACATTGTTTTCAATCCCCCTGAATGTGATGAAGATTGTTCTTTGCGTGAATTATGCTTTCCAGAGGGACTTTACCCGGATGATAAATGTAAAATCGTAAAAAAAATGGGAAAACCAGTTGATAAGTGTGCTAAGGGACTGAACCTCACCGTGGTAATGTTAAAATATTAAATTTACCTGAATTAACCATGATTCAAATATATTTATAGTAAAGTATTGAAAGTTAGTAAAATTATTGTTTAAATGGAGATAATTCATGCATCCAAGAAAAGAAGTTGCCTGGGAAGCTGCCCAGCTAATAGATGATGCTAAAAAGGAAGTAGCCCATGAAGCAGCCATGATGGTCGAAGATGGTCAGGTGCTGGGATTGGGTACAGGATCAACCACCCATTATTTCATACAGAACCTGGGAGAAAGAATTCTTACTGAAGAGATTGAAATTATGGGAATACCCACATCCTATCAATCATTTTTCCTGGCCAAGGAATGTAACATTCCCATAACTACCCTGGATGAACATCTACCGGATCTTGCTGTTGACGGTGCTGATGAAGTAGACCCCAACTTAAACCTGATTAAGGGTGGGGGAGCAGCCCATACCCTTGAAAAAATTGTGGACTCATCAGCCAGCAAATTCGTGGTCATTGTGGATGAATCAAAAATAGTTAAAGAACTGGGTGACTTTCCAGTGCCACTAGAAGTCATGCCATCAGCCTACCGGCCAGTTACAGATAAAGTAAAACTTATGGGCGGTGTACCACAGTTAAGAATGGCCCAGATGAAAGATGGCCCAGTTATAACTGATAATCACAACTTCGTGGTGGATGTACAGTTTGAAAAGATACCCACCCCCCATGAACTGGAGACAGCCCTTAACAACATTCCAGGTGTGGTTGAAAACGGTATATTCACTGATGTTGCTAATAAGGTCCTGGTGGCCACCACTGATGGAGTGAAATCAATTAAAAAACCCTGATTAGTATAAATCTAAATACTTGTAAGACAGTTAAAAATGGAAAAATATGGTTTTGACTCCTATTTCTCCTCATAAATATTTTTTTATATATTCTTTTTTAGGCATAAGTTGGAGAATAATTCATAATTAAACAAATATAAAACTTTATAATTCAATAAAGCATACAATCATAATTAGGGCATATGAACATGAATTCATAACTTAATCATACCATTTTTTTTTATTAATACTAAAGATATCCCCAGATGACTCCCACCAGAAATGTGGAGAGGTTAGCCACTAAAGATAGGAGCATGGCCATTTTATAATCAATATTTAGTAAATATTTAAGGAATAATCCCTCAATAATGATCACCAGAACCTCCAACATAATCAGATTAGAGTAGATGTAGAAATAGGTGTAGGATGCTAAGGGCAAAGTGATTGAATTCACAATAAAAGAGTAAAACAAGAGTTTAAAAGGGTATTTTTTCTTGAAACCCCAGATAACGATAAATTCAATAAATATGGTTAATATCCAGGCAATAATGAGACTGTACATTTTTTAGAATATAATATTAACTTGTTTTCCGTCTGATGATGATGAAAACTATAATTCCCAGTGCTATAATGGGCAATACAATGAAATAGATGTAATAATCCCATGAAGGCCCAGGGGATGTTGGTTCAGGAGTCTGGTTCTGACTCTGGAAAGGTTTTTCAACCTTAAGACCGTTATTATAGCCGTAGATGATCTTCTCCTTCTGGATGTCCAGGTTGTTTCCCTGGATGGACTTAATATTGAGGATTATGAGAGCTGTTTCCAGTGGATTTGCCTCATTTACATTGCCATATGTGCCTTCCAGTTTGAGGCTGGAACGGGCCACCCTACTGTCGTTTTTGAGGAATTCGCTCATCTGGGTTTCATCCATCTGATCAATCTGCACCTCATTGTACACATTTCTGGGAACAGCGTAGATGGAACAGGTACTTAACTTATAGAAACTAAATTCTGATGAGTTTAAAACTTCTATAGAGGGATTAGGTGTTCCATGTAATATAAACACGTAATCAGGATAATCCTGGATGTTGGATATTTGATAACTAAAGGGTACGTTCTTTTCCCCAGGATTGATAACATCGGCTGATGAAATCCCCATAGTGGATAGTAGAATTAACAGTAAAATCAGTATCTTCACAGACTTAGATGGTTTCATGAAAATATTTATGGCATCTTTTATTATTTCTTTTTTTCTTGTACTGAAATTTCATTGATTTTTAGAAGTATCAGAAAAATTCGTTTCACTGAACCTGTAATTTCTGATACTTTGTATCCATTAATCCATTAATTTTTGGATTATTGATGAAACAAAGAATCCCAATCCCAGAACCAGGACGATGGTTGCCCCCGAAGCAAGGTTGAAGAGATAGGATATGTAAAGCCCACCCGTGGTGAGTATCATTCCCAGTATAACTGATATGATCATCATCCGCCCCAGATGGTAGGTGTACTGTTTGGTAATGGCTGCGGGGATGGTTAAAAGGGCAATAACCAGGATCACACCCACCACCTTAATCATCACCACCACTGAAAGAGCCACCAGAGATAACAGGATGAGGTAAATTGCAGTGGTGTGCATTCCCATGACCTGGCTGAACTCCTCATCAAAGGATATTCCCTGGAATTCTCTTCGAAGTAGATAGACCAGGGTTATGATTATAATATCCAGGATGAACATGATCACCAGATCACTGGTGGGTACGGTGAGTATGCTTCCAAAGAGATAACTCATGAGATCAGGAACATACCCAGGGGTCAGGTTTATGAAAATGATACCTATGGCCATTCCCAGACTCCAGAGGATCCCGATGGCAGTATCTTCGCTAACTTTAACCTTTTTACTGGTTAACCCCATGAGGAGGGCCGATGCTATGCTGAAAGGTATTGCAGCCAGTATGGGGTTAACACCCAGGAAGTATCCCAGCCCTATTCCCCCAAAGGCTGCGTGGGATATCCCACCACTGATGAAGACTATGCGTTTGACAACCACGTAGGTCCCCACCAACCCACAGGCCACACTAACCAGAACAGCGGCCAGGAAGGCATTCTGCATGAAAGTGTATTGGAGAATTCCAGTCACTTTTATCATCTCCTAAGGTCCGGTATCAATAATCAGATTGGATAACGTAAACAAATCATTTTTATGAGATTTAACATAAATCTTTGAGAGATCGGATAAATTATTCTAGTGTTACGAATGGATACTAATACTCATTGAATTTTTTTTTAAATGGCGATTTAATGTTTTTTCAATATCCTGTGGGGTATCCCATGACTTATATACCCAATTGGACATTTATACACTGCTTGGAGACCTTCCTCTGAGTCTTCCACTGGCCCGTGGTAGTACAATTTCTGGTTCAAACAGGCAATGTTTTCCACTTGGGTGGAAACTGCCCCCACATCGTGGCTAATCAATACTATGGCCATCCTACTCTTTAGTTGAGATAATAGCTTATAGAATGAATTCTGCATTTCCGGGTCTATGCTGGCCATGGGTTCATCCAGTAAGAGTAATTTAGGTTCCCGAACCAGGGCCCGGGCAATGAAAACCCGCTGGATCTGGCCACCGGAAAGCTGGCTCATCTGACGATCCTGGTATTTTAACATTCCCACTTCTTCCAGGGCTTCTAAAACCAGGTTCCGGTCTTCATCAGTAAAACCCTTGAAGATTCCATGGTATCTTCCAGATAATGTGGTGTCGAAGACATTTATGGGAAAATCTGGGTCGAATGATACATGTTGAGGGAGGTAGCCCACTGGATTATGGGGGTTTCCAGGTTTGTTTCCGAATACCTTAACTCGGCCCTGATCTGGTTTTAGCAATCCCAGAATAACTTTCAGGAGGGTACTCTTACCACCCCCATTGGGACCTATTATGGCTAAAAAATCATCAACCTCAATGGTAAGATCAATATCCTTAAGAACTGGTTGTTTGTTGATTGTTAAGGATACATTTTCTAGTTCAACAGCTTTAAGAACCATTCTATCTACCCCCATATCTGTTAATGAACCCTAATCTGAAGTAATTTACTTACTTTCATGGTATTATCATTTTAAGTAACTGCAAACGCTTCAACAACTTTTTGCATATTTTTAAGGTAATCATTGCTAAGAGGGTCTACTACCACCACTTTACCATCAATTTCATTGGCTATAACCTTGGCATTGCTGGTGGAGAACTCCGGGGAGACAAATATAACCTTAATGTTTTCCCTACGGGCTGTGTCCACCAGACTGGCTAGGGCTTGTGGTGTTGGTTCTTTTCCATCCTGTTGGATGGATATCTGATGTAGATTATAATCCTTGCAGAAATAGGCCCATGCAGGATGGTAAACCATTATTTTTGTATTATTTTTTCCTGATAATCTTTGGGTGATATTTTTATCCAGCTCATCCAATTCTTTGAAGTAATCATCACGGTTTTTAGTGAAATAGTCCTTATTTTCCGGATCAGCCCGTACCAGGCTCTGGTAAATGTTTTCCACCATGACTTTGGCATTGCGTGGTGAAACCCATACATGGGGGTCGCTGCCTTCTTCTGATTCAGCGGTGTTGGGAATGAGCTGTATCCCGGTGGAAGAGTTAACTAGCTTCAATTGAGGGTTCATGCTGGTGAGCTTCCCCATCCAGGAGAGTTCGAATTCCACACCTGATCCTACCTGGAAGTATATCTGGGCTTCCTGAATCTGTTTCATCTGGTTAGGGAGTGGTTCGTAGGTGTGGGGGTCTGCACCGGGTGGTACCATCACCGTTACATTAACTAGGTCTCCACCCACACGTTTAACAAACTCCTCTTGAGGTCCTACTGTTACCACAACCCCTATTTTTCCATCCCGGGATCCGGTGTTGTTTCCAGGGGAAGTGTAAAGATAGGTTACAGTTAATATAATTAGAATTAGTATGAATCCTGAAATTATGATAATTTTTTTTCTTTCCATTAAGTGGCACCGGAAATGGGTTTTTATTAACCTTATATTTTTTTATTAATATTTATAAATTTTATTAATAAATATTAACAAGGTTTTTATATGATTTTATTAATATTAGGGGACATGGCCATAATTAGCGTGTCCCTAAATGAAAAACTTCTCCAAGAAATCGATGCCCTTAAAGAAGAAGTTGGTTTTTCTGGTCGTTCAGAAGTATTTCGAGCCAGCACGCGCCTTTTAATTGCAGATAATGAGGAGAAAAATAAGTTAGAAGGTTATATCAATTCCATCCTAATTTTGATCCATCCTAAAAAATCTGAAGATAAGGTAACCCAGATTAAACACAACTTTGAGGACATTATCAACACCCAGATACACAGCCACCTTCAAGAGAATCAGTGCCTGGAACTATTTATCCTAGAAGGGGATGCTGGTAGGATGAGGGAACTTTCCCGCCTTTTAAACCGTAACATCAAGTTTTTATATTCCAAACTGGTCCCCTTACCTCAGGAATAAAAAAAAAAGTAGTTTTTATTGATTAAAATAAAATTGAATAGTACTTACTTTATATTCTTAATTTTGAATATTTCTTATTTAAATAAAATAAGTAAAAGAGATGATAATCTTTACTCACTCTTTAAAAGGTTAATTAAATCTTCAGGAGTATTTACCGGAGCTTGACATGTTCCATTACCACAAACATATGCCGTGGCTGACTGGTTAAGAAGGGTTTTATCCTCCAATGAGGGGATAATCTCCTTAATAATATTATCATCAGTTGATTTGAAGATTAACACAACATTTGGTAGGTACTCCTTTCTCAAGGCCTCTATGAATGCATTAGTATCTGGTTTGTTCTTTTCCCCCAGGATGGTTATTTCAAAGGAAGGACTACGTTTGAGGTAGACCGCTGAAAGGAACATTGTGAATGCTGAGGGGGATTGCTCGATTAATGGAGAGAAATAGTTTTCAAGTGCCTGGGACACCTCCCGGAACTGGAGGTCACCAGTTAGGAGGTATAATTTTTCCAGGTTCATCATCATAACAGAATTTCCTGAGGGTAATGCAGTGTCATAGGCCTCTTTTTGCCTTACCAGCACCTGGTGACCATCATCAGGGGTGAAGTAGAACCCTCCCTTATCAGAGTCCCAGAAATGTTCCATCAGGGTGTGGTTGAATTGGAGGGCAGTTTTAAGGTATTGTGCCTTGAAAGTGGCCTGATAAAGTTCCAATAATCCCCAAATAAGATAGGCATAGTCATCTAGGTTACCATCCACTGCTGCATCATTGTCACGCCAGCGGTGGAGTAATCTTCCCTGCCGGTTGAGTCTGGTCATGATGAAGTTCACTGCTTCTCCAGCAGCCAATAAATAATCTTCTCGGTTAAATATTTTACCTGCCAGGGCCAAGGCAGCTATAATAAGGCCATTCCAGTCTGTTAAAATTTTATCATCCTTATGAGGGTGTACTCGTGACTGGCGAACCTTGTAGAGTGTTTCCCTTGCACTTTCTGCCTTCCACCATAGTTGCTCAGGGGTTATTCCTGTTTTTTCGGAAAGTTCATCCCAGGTTTGGGTTCGGTGTAGGATGTTTTTACCAGTTGCAGTCCGGGTGGCCTCATCTAGGAAGTTCCCGTCCGGGGTGATGGAGTAAACACTGGAGAGGAGTTCTCCCTCATCAGGACCTAAGATATTCATTATTTCATTCTGGGTCCACAGGTAAAATTTACCTTCCTCCCCTTCACTATCAGCATCCTCTGCAGAGTAGAAACCGCCTTCTGATGATTTCATATCCCTTAGGAGATATTCCAGAACTTCTTCTGCCTTTTCCCTGTACGGGATTTTTCCAGTGGCCTGGTAGGTCTCGGTGTAGGTAATAACCAGGAGGGCCTGGTCGTATAACATTTTTTCAAAGTGGGGGAGTATCCATTGGCGGTCCACACTGTAGCGGTGGAAACCGAATCCAACATGATCGTATATGCCTCCTTTTCCCATGGCTTCCAGGGTTTTTTCTACCATGGAAAGTGCTTCGGCCTCATGGGTTTGTTTCCAGTACCTGAGGAGGAAGAGCAGGTGGTGTGGTGTTGGGAATTTCTGGTTATTACCGAAACCAGCGTATTCCTGGTCAAAGTTTTCAAGGAGTGAATTGTAGTTTTGTTCCAGTATTCCCTCTGAAAGCATCCTTGATTTATCAGAAGATCCTTTATGACCATGTGATATTTGTTTTAGTGATATGGTCAGGTCTTCTGCTGATTTTAGGAGGTTTTCTCTTTTATTTTCCCATAGATCACGTACATTCAGGATCAGATCTCTGAGGCCAGTTCCCCGGGGTCCGGTGTCCTTGGGGAAGTAAGTTCCAGCAAAGAATGGTTTCTGGTCAGGGGTCATGATGATGGTAAGGGGCCAACCCCCTGTTCCAGTGACCATCTGACAAACCATCATGTATACACTGTCAATGTCTGGTCTCTCCTCCCGGTCCACCTTAACCGGTACAAAGACCTGGTTAATGAGCTGACCTATTTCCAGATCCTGGAAGGACTCCTGGGCCATGACATGGCACCAGTGACAGGTGGAGTAACCAATTGAGAGGAATATGGGTTTGTTCTCATTTCTGGCTTTTTCAAATGCCTCATCACTCCAGGGGTACCAGTCTACAGGGTTGTACCTGTGCTGGAGGAGGTAAGGACTTTTTTCATCTTTAAGGTGGTTAAGGGTATTTCCAGATTCTGGGGAGGGATCTTCAGACATTTTTATCGCCGATTCACATTTTTAAGGAATTTTCTGTTTCACACTATGGGTGTTTTCCTAAAACATTAGCCACTAATTTCTAAACATAACCAATAAAACACTTTTAGTGGCTGATATCGCAGAGCAGGTTATCTCCCACTCCCACATTTTCAGCTTCCACTTCCCGGATTATGGTCACAATGGACTGGACTGGAAGTCCCAGAATTTCACTGGCTGTTTTGGCAAATTTATTTACCATCTCTTTTTTCTGTTCCTTGCTCATAGGAGGAACATCAATGGTTATAACTGGCATATTTTTTTTACCTCCAAAAAATCTTTAATTTAGAGTATGTTTCTACAGAATCATAAATTTATTTAATATTATTTGAAAAAACATAAAATTACCACTAAATAAATTTACCACTAATCTTTCACAAGGGAAAAATTTCAAAAACTTACCAATCTGGATATTGTAGTATATATCTAACAGTGTATTTTAGGACCATTTGGAGGTATTCAAAAAGTTATAGATAAGTATTATCCTTGTATTCCATGGGGATCAATATTTTTAATACATTGCCATAAATTAGATAAGTATTGTAGTATTAATATAACATGTTATATTAGTACAACAAAGATTATTAATCATCCATAAAATTAGAATTTAAACTCATTCATCCATTAAAAAATAAAATAACTTTATTTGAGAATTTACTTCAATGATTCTAGACTCTTAAAATAACTGGATTATCCCAGTATAATAATTCCTCAAATATAATTTAAATAAATAGTAGGGATAGATGATTATAAGATAAAATGCATATTTTATTTAAGGTTACAGAGATTTTATTTGGATATTAACCATCAACTTCCGAGGAGGGTTCCATGAAAGATAATCCAGTAAAGGAAACAGAATCAATTGAGGCTAATAGGCGGATTAAAGAGTTAGAGGCAGCGTTAGCTAAAAAAGAATCTGAAATCGATTTTTTGAAGGATAAAATCAACACCAATCAGGATATCATCCTGGATGTGATTGATGAAAAAAAACTGCTTAAAAAACAGATCGAAGAGTACGAACGCAAAGAACTGGATATGAAACTCAACAATTACATGGAACTCCAGCGTAAACATCACAAAGTTGAACACCGCCTATTTGTAACCAAAAACCTCCTGGATGAAGCTCATAAAAAACTGGAATTTCATGCAAAGGTAATTGAGGATCTGGAAAATCGGGGGTTTACTGATTTCATCCTGGGTAGACACCCTGATAGTTACCGAGATTATAAAAAAAGGTGCTGATTAATTTTCATAACTACGATTCTCTTAAGTGTTAAGATTAAAAAAAAATAATATCCGAAGATAGTGTGATAAAATATTTACTTAGGATAAATTTTCACTTATATGGGGATGGAAAAAATAAAAAAATGTAGAAAACGGTGTAAAATGATCCAACTATATATCCCAAAACACCTAAATATAGAGTCACTAACATTTTTGTGTTATGGATATACAAAATAATTTTTTCATAAAAATTCTATTAAAATGATATAACTTTACTTCGTTAAACGTTAATATTGCGAAGTACTTTTTTTAGATCTTGTATCCTCAATTAATCCATCCCACAACTGCAATAAATATTATTTATCCATGATAAATTATTATAGTTCTTAGAGGTACTTTTCATTATTATAACTTTCCAATTTCTTTCCAATAGTAATTAATAACTTATAGTACAACTAATGAAAATTGGTAGTTACCATGTCCGGAACAACAATAATTCTCGCCATGGATGATGATTCTGAAGCTCTTAAAATCAACCAAATACTTTCCTCAAGTAATTACCACCCACTAACCGTACTTAATTGGAAAAATCCCCATTGGAAAGAACTAGATTTGGAAAGCAAGGAACAACCATCAATCTCAAATTACAGTATGGAGGATCTGGTTGATTCTGCATCACTTGATTTAAATTCAGTTGACTTAATCATAATGGACGATGAATTACAGGAAAATCTAAAGCTGAAGGCAGTTTTAGACGAAATAAATAACCTAAATGATACACCTTACATTCCTCAAATTTCCATTACCTCTAATCCTGATTTTAATACTTTAGAAGGAATTGACTTAAAAGAGAATAAAATTTGCCTATCCAGACCACTTGAATCACATGAACTCTTTTTAGCAGTTGAAAGTGCCTTTTACAAAAAGAAAATGGAAACTGCACTTAAAAAAAGCGAAGATAAATATAGGATTCTCATTGAAAACGCCGACGACCCCATAGCCATGATCAACTATCATGGTGAATTTCTCCTGGTAAATAAGAGCGCAGCAGTTTTATTTTCCTGTGAAGAGGATAATTTCAGGGGTAAAACCATGTGGGAAATTTTCCCCCAAGAACAGGCTGATTCCCAGATGAAAAACATAAGGAAGGTTATTGAAAATGGAGAAGGGGAAATCTTTGAAAGTAAAACCATCATCAGGGATAAAGAATATTATTTCAGCACTAATATCCAGCCCATGCCTGTGAAAAATGGTGAAGTGGGTGCAGTGCAACTCATTGCCCGGGATATCACCCCCATGAAGATGGTGGAAAAGGCCCTGAAGAAAAGTGAAGAAAAATTCAGGGAAGTATTCAACAATGCCAACGATGGAATATCCCTGCACTCGGTAGATGAAGAGGGTTTACCAGGTAAATTTTATGAAGTCAACGATGTGGTGTGCCAGAGACTGGGCTACACCCGGGAAGAACTTCTCTTTATGGGCCCCAAAGATATTATTAATAGTGAAACCAGGAAACTAATGCCCAAATTAATGGAAAAATTGAAAACTGAAAACAGAGCCACATTTGAAGCTGTACAAATTACCAAAAATGGAGAAATGATCACCACCGAGATCAGTAATCATCTTTTCAAATTACAGGGAAAAGAAATGATCATGTCCATAACCCGGGATATTTCCGAGCGTAAAAAATCAGAAAATGAATTATTACGTATTTTAGCAGGGATTGAAGGTGCGGGGGATGCTATTGGGATAGGTATGCCGGATGGCTCTCAGTTTTACCAGAACCGAACATTTAATGAATTGTTCGGCTACACTTTGGAAGACTTAAACAAACCAATGGGACCAGTGCAACTATTCAACGACAAAGAACTGGGAAGATACATATACCAGACCATAATGAATGGTAATAGCTGGGATGGGGAACTGGAGATGACAGACATCTCCGGAAGAGTATTCCCCGCATACATACAAGCTGACTCCATTAAAAATGAGAATAGAAGGGTAATTGGTCTAATCTGTGTCTTAAATGATATTACTGAAAGAAAAAGGGTGGAATATGCACTGAAAACCAGTGAAGAAAAGTTCCGAAATCTGGCCCAAACCGCAGTGGATGCCATTATCATCATTGACAGCGAAGAGAAGATCATATTTTCCAACAGCAGCCTGGAAAGAATATTCGATTACCGGGAAGAAGAGATACTGGGGGAATACTTGGACACCCTCATCCCCCAAGGGCACATGGAAGATTTCCAGGTTAAATTGGACTTTTTCCATCAGCATGATCGGGAGATGGGTAATGTTTTTGAATCATTTGGTCTCCGGAAAGATGGAAGTGAGTTTCCACTGGAGATGTCACTTAACACATGGAAAGCAGAGGGAGAAATATACACTACCTTCATCATCCGTGACATAACCCAACGGAAGCTGAATGAGTTCAAATTGAAGATGAGGGAAGATATATTCCAGTTAATGGCCCGGAACATTGAAGAGGTTTTCTGGATCATCGACCCCCTTACTGGTCAGATACTTTACATGAGCCCCTCCTACTATAAAATTTGGGGAGAGTCCATTGAGAATCTTTACCAGAATCCCCGTTCATGGATTGAATCCATACACCCTAAAGACAAGGATGAATTCATATCTTATATTTTTGGAAAAAATGGCAGGACTATTAAGCACCGGGATAAGATTGAATGTAGAGTGCAACGTCCCGATGGAAAAGTGCGGTGGATAAAGGTCAGGGCTTTCCCAGTGATAAATCAAAACAAGGAAATCTATCGCAGGATTGGAATAGCCACTGATATCTCTGATATTAGAGCTATGGAAAATAATAACAGACCTATAAAATAATGCATCTTTTCAATATAGCATATCATATATTCACCACCAACTAATCAATATTAGCCGCTTAAAGCTGTTAATTTATCTTGATAAACTTTATTTTATAAATGAACCAGTTTTTTGTGATAACTTTCACATTACCTCATTAAAAATTATAACTGGTTGTGACTACACTTATTTTATTTGAGGCAATAATCTAGCAAGGTGATGGACAACATTACCCAAGAATGTGAATGTTGATCAAAACTATTCCCATATATGGATTATGCCTTATCCACCGCCTTAACGGACCCCAGTTCTGATTAGGGAGAACCCGCCGCCCTCCCTTTTCGGGACTTTTTTTCTATTTACCAATAACTATTTTAAGTTTTTAATGACCTTTAAGTACCAGATTTATCATCGTATTTCACCCGTGAATTGTATAAATGGGTTAGATGATCATATTACTATGACCTATCTAGATGATGACCTGGGAATGGTTACCTTTTCACTGATCTGCCCGGAATGCGGGGTTGCAAACCCTGATGATTCCCTAAATTGTATGGTTTGTGATCGAGATCTCACCAACATAGTACTGTTTTTAGAGGATGATTCATTTGACCTGGAATTAACCAACGAACATCTAATTGAATGCCGGAAAAACTTTTGGGGTACTGATAGAACAGGTAAAGTTAATAGATATCCTTTAAGTGAAATAAGAAATATCGAATATGGTTCTCCTGTTACTCGTTTTAAATTTGATTTTAATGGTGAAAGAAAGGTTATACCGCTTAGGAAAGAGAATATGGAAATTTTGAAAGATGTTCTTCCCATAGTTATCAAAAGGAATAATATCTAAATAGGAAAAATATCCAGTAATTATGAATTATTGATGAAATTTCTTCCCATGTTCTACTTGAGCAAAACCAATGTTTATGGAATAGATATAATATAGTGATGTGATTAACACACCCACACAGATACATTTAAATAGTATGGAAAAAAATACTAGATTGTGTGTACTACACACACATCAAAACCCCTAGGTTTCAACCTAACCTTTAACTCTATTTTTGGTTGGGACCAGAAACTTTGCTTCCAGAGATAAAGCCATTTTTCCCCCCTACAAACCCCCTTTAATCTCTGGAAGCTTTATATTTATATGGACTAAACCTAATTAATTCATTTCTTATCAATCAAACCAGTTTTCATTTTTAACTCGAAAATCAAGGCCCATGCTTCTTCTACCTGTGGTGAAAGGGTGGAAGATGCCAGTTCTATGAATTTTTCCAGTGATTCAATAGCCTCATAGTACTCATCCATAAAATTATGTGCTGAACCCTTACCTGCCCAAGCCTGAGCATTAGCCGGGTTAATTTCCGTTGCACGGGTGAAGGATTCCAGAGCCTCTTTATATTTTTTCATACCAAAAAGCGCTGATCCACGATTGTTCCAAACTTCATCATTATTTGCTTCCAGTTCCAGGGAGTGATCAAAGGAATTAACAGCCTCCTCAAACCGGGCCTGAGAAGCATATAGAACTCCTAAGTTAGACCAGGCCCTTGCATTGTCCGGTTCAAGATCAAGAGCCACTTCAAAGGATTCCTGTGCTTCGTCCTGCAATCCCACACGGGAAAGGGCAACACCCCGTATGTCCCATATTTTGCCATTATCTGGATCCAGTTCCAGTGCTTGGTCAAAATATAAAAGAGCAGATTTATAATTACCCTGACTAAAAAGCTGCTTACCCTCCTTCAAAAGAGCAATTTCCTCCCCCTTATTCTTCTCATCTTCCGGGTTATTCATAATGGGAACCAATTAAAATCACCAATTCTAATAAATAAAGATTCATTTTAAAGAACAAATAAATTTAGTCAATTTATGTATTTGCAAAGATTGAATAAATCCCATAACATAGGGTACTCTTTTTTATATCTCAGGGTATGATTAATCTTTTGTAATTCTTTACTGTTATCACATACCTTTATAGTTCCATCAATAATTCTTAATTATATAAAATAAAAATATTTGATTAGAAGCTTTTAAAAGCATTTAAGGTCATGAACCCTTTTCTCCCTAGAACCATAATCATATAAGTTTTGTGAACATAGGAGTAAGATATGGATATTTTTTCTATGTTTTTCCTGGCAGTGGGACTGGCTATGGATGCTTTTAGTGTATCCATCACTAGGGGAATGATTCTCAAATGTAACTTCAAGTATGCATTTACCATTGCCCTTTTTTTCGGGGCTTTCCAGGCTTTGATGCCTGTGGTTGGTTGGTTAGCAGGTGAACAATTAGCAGTGGTGGTTGAACTTTGGGCACCATGGATTGCCTTCATCTTGCTCCTCATAATAGGGGGTAAAATGATTTATGAGGGTTTTCAAGAAGAAGATGACGATGTGTGTCAGATATTTTCCCTGAAGGATATTCTAATACTATCCATTGCCACCAGTATTGATGCCTTTGCAGTGGGTGTGACCTTCGCATTCTTAAACACCCCTATCTTGCTCCCTATTCTTATCATAGGCCTGGTAACTTTCACATTATCATTTATAGGGGTTTACCTTGGAAAGAGAGCAGGACACCTATTTGGTAATAAAATAGAAATCTTAGGAGGGATCATCCTAATTGGAATTGGACTCAAGATCCTCCTGGAAAACCTAATTTTTTAATTCAAAACAAATAGGGAAATAAAAATGGGTTATATTCCAAAAACAGGAAATTAAATTATCTAATAAAATCGGGAAAATATACACAAAAAAGGATATAATATAACCCAAATTTAATCAGCTTTTAATATCGCAAGGGCCATATCATCCATGTTAACCTCTGATTCCGCTGCTTTTTTCTTGAGTTCATCCACCAGTGCCTGGGGTGAAAGTTCATGGTTACTAGAAATCAATCTTCTTAGGACCTCATCACCTGAAATTTCCTTATTTTCCAGGGCTTTAACCATTCCATCGGTGTAAAAGACAATTATATCCCCATTTTCAATTTTAACTTCATATTTATCAAGTTCAATGTTCTCCAATCTACCCAGTGATTTTTCCCCACGAACCAGCTCTTCCAGTTGATTGGTTCCATTTCTGTAGATAAGTGGGGGAATGTGGGCGGCATTAACATAGGTGAAACACTTATTTTCAAGGTTCAGTTCCCCATACAAAATTGTGACAAATATCTCCGGCCCAATATCCACTGCAATCAGGTGGTTAAGATATCTCATAAGTTTTTGGGGTTTCAGATTTTTAGCCTCCCCCCGGATGATGGTTCTGGAAAGTGCCATAAGAAGTGATGCAGGGAAACTTTCCCCAGTAACATCGGCAATTACAATACCTGTTTTTTCACTGGATATGGGTATGAAGTCATAAAAATCCCCTCCAACTTCATGTGCAGGTATATTTAAGGCTGCAACTTGAAAACCAGGGATGGAAGGTAATTCTTCCGGTAGGAAGCTTTTCTGAATTTTGCTAGCTACATTCAACTCATGCTTTTTACGTTCCAGTTCATCAAAATAAAGGTCACGTTGCTTGATGGTTTCCCGTTCACGGAGGAGGTTTGAGATGATGAAGGCGAATATGAACATTCCCAGGGCATTAGATACAATTATGGGGATGGTTAGCTCTTCCACCACTGCCAGTGCCTGAGAGTAAGGTTTGGCAATGGCCAGGTTAATGAGTAGGTGAAGTGATTCCATTAAAACCGCGAACACCACCGCCCAGAATATCCCCACAAAACGGCGTTTGTTAATGAGGAAAACCACACCAGCCAGTAATCCGGCCAGTATGGTGGAAAAGGCGCAGGGGACTGCAGTAAACCCTCCCAAACTCAAACGGTATAATCCACCTATCAGACCAGCCCCCAGTCCCACAATCGGCCCCCCAATCAGGCCTGCCACCATGGGACCCAGATCACGTACATTGGCCATGGCCCCGAAAACATCCACACCGGAGTGGGTTCCGAAGATGGATATTGCTCCAAAGATAAGTATGAGTACAGCCTGATTTTTAATAGTGAATTTACCCTCCAAGACCTCGGTGAACATGCTTAAACGGCTCACAACATAGGCAATAACCACGATTACACAGGCCTTTTCCACCAGAACCAGGAGACTGTGCTGCACTGAAGACATTGGCATTTCATGAAATTGTAGAATTAATAAAACACTCACACTGCCTATAATAGCCATAATGGCATGGATGTACATTATGGGGACTTCTTCATCCCCGGCCAGGTAATTTCTGATGGTGTGTAAACGGTCTTTGAATGTGATTTTTGACATAAACTGAAACTCCCATTTTATACTAAACCCTAAAATCCATGATATAGCATAATAATATTATGATTGATGAATCTAATCTCATTATACCTTTTCTTTAAGATATTTAAATAGGATTCTATAAAAAATAGTATATTTAAACTTGAATTTATTAAATATACTTAATGATTCCCATGGACGATAAAGAAAAACTAATATCCATCCTAAAACGAATTAATGGAAGGGGATACAATGCCTACTTGGATTTAAAGGGTAATTATGATTTTGGTCTTTTTTCACTAACTATTAAACATGTGCAGCGGGATCCCTTTGCTAGCCCATCCCTACTACAAGTAAACGTTTATAATAATTCATTCCCTGCAGAATTATATGAAAACATAACCCGAAAGATTGCATTGGAGGACTACATCTCCCGGGCATTCCGAAAAGGTGTTAATAATTCTCCAATTAGTAGGCGGGGTAGTGGTAAGAGTGGAATTTTACTTATTGACTGTGGAAATCAGGAGATACTCCAACGTAGCAGTGTAAATATCAGTGAAGATAATCTGGAGCTACGTTTTCAGTTAGGTTTACCCGCCCGGGGTAGGAGAATTATGGGTAATGAAGCTCAAAAAATATTGATCAAAATTTTACCAGAAATAGTGTTTGCTTCCTGTTTTTATGAAAACCTCCCTGTAGAGGAGGTAACTACTCATGTGAAAAGTTTTGAAGATGCTGAATATCTACGGAGTCAACTGGAAGGGGAAGGATTGGTGGCATTCATTGCTGATAGTTCCATTCTCCCCCGTGAAAGCGGGGTGTCATCCAAACCACTCCCCGGAGCTGTAACATTCAAATCCCCCACTACACTTAGAGTTTCTTTAAAAACAATACAAGATGAAATTGTTACGGGTATGGGAATCCCGGAGGGGGTTAATCTTATTGTGGGTGGAGGTTATCATGGGAAATCCACACTACTACGGGCAGTTGAGCTGGGAGTGTACAATCATATTCCAAGGGATGGCCGGGAACTGGTGATCACCAGGGCTGATGCAGTTAAAATAAGGGCAGAAGATGGTCGTCGTGTGGAGAAGGTTGATGTTAAAAGTTTCATCCACCACCCTCCAGGGATGGGGGATACCAGCAGATTTTCCACGGAAAATGCCTCAGGATCCACATCACAAGCTACCAACATCATCGAAGCACTGGAAGCTGGATCCAGACTACTGTTATTTGATGAGGATACTTCAGCAACCAATTTCATGATAAGGGATGAGAGAATGCAGCGTCTGGTTAGTAAGGATAAAGAACCTATCACCCCCTTCATTGACAGGGTAGATGAACTTTATCAGGAACAGGGAGTTTCATCGGTACTGGTAATGGGTGGATCCGGTGATTACTTCCAGAAGGCAGATACGGTAATAATGATGGACCATTATCAACCTTACAATGTTACCCTAGAGGCGCGGAAGGTAGCTGATGAAATGCCCCTTAACCGCAGAAGAGAATCAAGGGGTAAATTCACCTACAAAGAACGTTACCCCCATCCAGAATCCATAAAACCAGATAAGGGTAAAAGGTTGAAACTGGATAGTAAAGGAGTTAACCAACTGGTTATTGGCCCTGAATTTGTTGATCTTTCCCAAGTGGAACAGCTGGTTGAATCCAGCCAGACACGGGCCATTGGTTACGCTCTTTACCAGTTTTCCAAATCTAGGGAAGATTCCCTTAAAAGGAAATCAAATATATGTGAGGTTTTGGATTATCTGGAAACTAAGATGAACCAGGAGGGTCTTGATTTCCTGGCACCTCCAGGTAGAAGTCAGCCCCATAACCTTTCAAGACCCCGTAGGTACGAAATAGCAGCAGCTATGAATCGTCTGCGAACATTGAGGGTAGATAGTTAGGAATGGTTTCAACTTAGGATTTATTATATGAGTTTAGTATTTGTTTATAGAACTATGTTGAATTAAACTTGGCACATTGGAAATCGGGTTACTAGAAAGGTTATTCTTGGAAATATTATTTAACCAATGATTAACATATTTTAATTCATAAAGTGAGGGGAGGATTTCCAATACCCTCCTAATGGAGATGATTTGTATGGTTTACTGTCATAACTGCGGTACAAAAAATGATGATGATGCTGAGTTTTGCTCTAAGTGTGGGGAGCCATTGAAGGATGTTAGGGATTACGAAGGACGAAGACGTCCCCGACATCATGATGACCGTTACTACCGTGAACGACAGGAGTGTTTCGGACTTCCACATGGAAATTTAATTGGACCCCTTATAGCAGGAATCGTATTAATACTAATTGGATTGTCTTCTATTTATGGTTTTAACATTTGGAGTGTTTTCTGGCCGGTTTTAATTGTGGTTATTGGCCTATTAATAATAGTAGGTGCAATTTATGGTTCCCGGAAAAAGAGATAATTAACGTCTTTCTTTTATTTATACTCTATTTTTTATGGAAACAACCCATTATTAATTTATGAATAAATAACGAGTATATTCGGTTACAGGACCTTATTTACAGATTTTTATTTATGATACTTATTTAAGTTCAATTATTCATAAATACAGGCCGTTTCTTTCAGGCAAGCCTGGCAAACCCTTTCATGATGGGTTTGTGAAACTCTTATTCTAGTGAAAATCCAGAACGAAATCAGAATCAGGAAATAAATTTCCATTAATATATTTCCTTTTACACTGACACCCAATAGAATGAGAAATGAACCCAGAACCAGGGCCATGTTCAGGGTGAATTTCCAATTTTTCCCCATATCAATGAAAATAATAGAAAACAAAGCCAATAAAACCATGACCACCCCTAAATAAAAAGAAATCTGACCATATGCTGATGTTAGGCCATGAAAATAGTAAAGTAGTATCCCGGTAATGGCAATAACTGCTCCGGTTGAAAGCCCCAGGCAACCAGGACAATATTCTTTCCCCTTAATGAGGAAGGTGTGGTGCTTGAACATCCCACAATCAGGGTGATGTCCTTTAAATCTTATAGATTTACGGTTAGGGGACTTTTCCTTAAGATCATTTAGAAATTTCAATAACCCTGCACAGGTTGAGGGGTAAATTGCAGCCAATATTCCCAGGATACATATCAGGATGAAAACTGATAAAATCAGGGATTTAAGGAAATAAGAAGATGTTTCTGGTGTAGGGCTCCAGAAGTACATTGTTATCAGTAATAAAAGACCAGAAAAGGTAATGAAAATGAGAAAAATAGATTGGCTATCAAAATCTTGTTGATATAATCTTTTTTTCCAGTTCAATATAACTCCCTCAATGCTTGCAATAGGCCCTGACCCGCCATGTAACGGTAAGTTTGTCGTTTGAATTTATTCCGTGAGAAAAGGCCACTGAAACGTCTCCTCACACTGCCATAAAAACTCCGGTAACATTGGTATAATTCTTCCTGGACCTCAGCACGACTCAGGTATTCAGTAGGCATGACTGCATGGACCATGTCATAGTTAGCCCAATTATCATCTTCTAACCATCCCTGCCTCCTGGCAGTTTCATAAAGCTGTGTTCCAGGAAAGGGAGTCAGGATCATGAAAATAGCTAAGTCTGGATCCACCTGGTTAACGAAATCCCTTAACCCCTGGATTGATTCATGGTCATCATTACGGTCCCCGGTAATCAGTGTTGCCTGGGAAAAGATGTCATTTTCCTTCAAAAGATCCATGGAAAGCTTGGCATCAGAGGATTTAATACCCTTATTATAATTTTGGAGGGCCTTATCATCATGGCGCTCCAGTCCAGCCATTATCCAGTAATTTCCAGCTTTACGCATTTTAGGAAGGTTTTCCTGATTCCTGATGATATCATCACTTCTAGCTTGCATGAACCATGTTATATCATCTGATAACCCTCGTTTGATTAATTCATCACATAATTGGCTGGTTCTTTTCCCCAGACCAAAATTATCATCGGTCAACCATAGGAAACTGATACCATATTCTGTGTAGAGATGTTCCATTTCATCCGCAATTCTTCCAGGAGATTTCGGCCTCCATTTACCTCCCCAGTGTTCCCACTGTGAGCAGAAGGTGCATTTATAGGCGCATCCCCGGGATGCTTCAACCAGAGCGTATCCTGCACCCGAGCGAGCCATCATTTTGAAGTGGTACTTGTTCATATGCTGACTTACATAGTGGTAACCTGGTAAAGGTAAATCATCCAGGTTATCAATTAATGGACGAGGTGGGTTGTGGATGATTTTATTATTGTTTCTCCAGGAAAGTCCTTTAACATCAACCGGTACTTTATCCTCTTCAAGACTTTTGACCAATTCATAGAGGGTTATTTCTCCTTCACCACGTACTATAAAGTCAATTTCATCATAAGTTTCAAGGCTTTCAGTGGCCAGGGCACTGAAATGTTGACCGCCAATCACGGTTTTAACCGCGGGGTTGATTTTTTTAGCTATTCCCAATGTTCTGAGGACGGTGAAAGTATTACAAGTTGCCAGGGCACTCAAGACCACCACGTCGGGTTCTGCCTGCTCCAAATAATTCTCAAGATGTTTCCAGCCAAAATTCTCAGACTGTGAATCCAATACCCCAATATCCCAGGTTAAATTCCGGGATTCCAAGTATGCGGCTAATTGGAGTATTCCAAGTGGTGGTGGCATGTATTCACCCATCACAAACCAAAATGATTTAGGCGGTTCCACAAATAGGACTTTCATCTTTAAAGCTCCTTAAACCATTGAATCTTGATAGTACACAACGTGAATTCTTTCTTAAAATCCATACTAACCATTTTAACCAGGTGAATTGATATAGATTTAACATTCAATTATTAACTTAATATATGGTTGTATTCCACAAATGATATGTATTTATCCAATTAAAATGAACTTTAGAGTTTATATAAATCAATGGATAGAAATGAGGTGTGATAATGAACTTAGTTACTTTAATGGTACTCTTAGGGCTTGTAGTGGTGTTCCTGGTTCTAATTATAAGGTATTATTTACTGTATAAGAAGGGTTTAGATGGGTAGGGTGTTTAGTGATTGGATGAGTTAATGGTTAGATAATAGATTTTTATTAAATATTATAGTGACATATCTAAATTTTGAGACCCTGCAGGTTTATAAGACCATCCCGGGGATTGGATTATGAACAGAAACTTAGCTCCTAGTAGGTCCATACAGGTATTTCATTCCACTGGGCTTGGAATGTCTTCAGTGTCTGAATTATGAGGGATGCGTTGAAACGGTCCACCATTAATACCCCTTTACCTAATTTCTGGGCATTAATTTTACTTACTATTCCTGGGTACTCTTTGACAATTCGCTCACCATCCTTTTTATAGGTGGATATACCACCATAAAGTGCACGGTTTAGTTTATTCCTATCATTCTGATTCATTTCAGTGGTGTTATAGGTTAGTATAATACGTGATTTTAATTGCAGACCTTCTGCAGTTACATCCACTGCCTTACCATAAAGGAGAACGCCTTCACCACTTATTGCAGCTGCAAGTTCAGGTTTAGAGCCCAGATCCTCTGGAGTGACATTTTTTATCCGGAATTTCCCTGAAACCAAATCATTAACTTCATTGAAGTAATGTTCTGATTTACTGGAATAAACAACAATCAAATCAACATTTTTTAATATATTAGACGCTGCAATCCCGGGATAAATTACAGATATAACTCCTTTCACCTTTTTAATTTCTTTGGTGAGTTCTGCAGCTGATTTAAAATCCATCATCCCCTCTCCTTCAACTAAATTAGGATAACCACCCCCCTCATAATATATAAAGTGAACTGGAAAATCCCATTGAATCATCTGTTATATTAATACACTAAAACATAAGTAAGTTTCTTAATTGAAGCTTAAAATGGATCCAGAATATCTAATGGAATAGTGGACTAGATATTTTTAGGGGATTTAAAGGAATATTTTTATGGCAAAATAGGTTTTTAAGGAAATTAACAATTCAATTGATATGCCTAAAATAAAATGAAGGGATAGAAAATTATTACTTGGGTTCAAGGGCAGTCCAGTTCCTGGACAAAGGGTTTTATATCCAGGACCGGAGACTCATCAAGGGCATCTAACCACCTAACAGTCAGAACATTTCCATCAATTTTAATCAGTTCCACCATACACAACCCCAGAGGATTGGGCCTCACCGGTGCCCTGGTGGAAAAAACTCCCCTTTTATCTGTTTTCCCATGGGGAACCACCTTCAGAGTAACTGAATCTGCACGGTCCATCCAGTAAATCACCTTCAGATAGGAATAATTCTCAATTCCATCCAGAGCCTCTTCATACTCTTCAAAAATTGTTATGGTGCTTATTTCATCTGAAAACCGGCCTTGATGAGGGGATCCCTTCTTAATTTTATAAGGAGAATTAACCAATCCTATGGGTTTAACTTTCATATCACTAACCTCAACATTTATTTTAAAACTTCTAAATATGCAGGGAATAACTTAAATCAGTACTATACTTTGATTTACCATACATATTATAGTTTTTAAACTAATTCAAACACCAATACCAAATTTAGATGTTGAAGATAGTTTTGAAATAATGCTTTGAAATAATGTGCTTTGAAATTATAAATTCATGGAAAAAATAGTTATTTTATTATAGAATCAACTGAGAGCTGTATATTCCAGTTCAGTCGTTATAATCAATGGAGAATCCCGCAGGGATTTGTAGAATGGGGAGTTTGGTTGGGCCCTGCGGGAATAATTTTAGGGAGGCAATTCGTAAATATTGCTATTGTTTCTCCATTGATCGTGGTTTAATAAAGTATTTGCAAGTTAGACTTGGATAACATTCCTTATATAAGTTACGGAGACCTAGATATATTTATATTGTAATATTAAGGAATAATAGCAATAAAATTATTTCATAATAATTTTTTTATCCGCGAATAGTTTTGATGAGTAACCAGGAAATTATCAAATCAAGATCATACCTAAAAGTGATCTTCCAACCTAATTTACAGTGATAATTATTTATAGTGATAATAATACCTTGACTGCTTTGATTTGACTGCTTTCAACTAGAATATTAAAACAAAATTAGTAGAACTAAACTGCTTAGTAATAAACTTCTTGGAACTAACTGCGTTTACCATTTGATTGAATACTATATAATTCAAAAAATCACTAATATCTAATCTTTCAAAATAAAATAATAAATAGCATAATAGTGTTAATGTAATTTTCCTTCGAAAAATAGTTAATTAGGTGGTGAATCTAATGACCTGAGTCACTTTTGGATTTTTCAGCACCTACCATCTTTTTAATGTTGAGAAGTCTTTCACCATTTAAAGATGTTTTGATGGATTTTTCAGAATTGTCATCCCTAAATTTTCTTAATATAAAATCACCCCCATCTAGGAGTAAATCTAAATTCACTTACCCTTAATGGTTAATGTGAACTATTTCACCAAAAAACTAAATTCTGAATAAAAATTCTCATTAGTGATATACCACCTTTCCCCTCGGTATAAATTCACATAAATCTCTCTGACAGGCGGATTGGGCAGAACTGATACTACAATACAGTTAAGAATGAATCTTTTAATATCATCAAATGGTAATTTTTTCCAGATTGAAAAAAAATAAAATGATTAGATTGAAATGTGGATTTATTGGAAGATATTAAGAAAATTCATAGGTGATTGGTCATTTTTTTAGTATTTTCCAGCTATCTCCTTACAAATATTCAAATCAATACAAATATTTAAATATAATGTTGAGTAAGTTGTAATAAGGTGAATTAAACGACCTCAGTATCATGTTATGATCCAATGGATCATAATATGAATATTAATATCATGCCTTTACACCGCCTCCGTAAGGACATGAGATGGCACAGTCGCTGGGGCCCTAAGGCCTCAGGGACTTTATTATGCCCTCAAATATGAAAGTCCTTAAGATAAATTGGTGGAATGTTATTTTAGTCTTTTAATTTTATTTAGTTACTATTTTTTCTGGATTTAATGAAATTTAACTCTTTTATGTGCCTATTATTACTCAGTAAAAGCTAGATACATCTATAAAAACCAGGGCTAATACCCCTAAATAAATTCATGACATCTATTAAAGTAATTCAGGAACTATTAATATTAGACTTATTTTTCGGAAAATTTAATATCCAAAGATTTATTTATTATGGTGTTTTAAGATGGATTAAAGTGATCAATATGACTGAACACAATAAACAGAAATACACCAGTTCAATGGATGTAATGGATAAAAATGGCGACCTCCTGGGAGCTGTGTGTGTCACACCATCAAAGGAAATTGGGAAAAGAGATATCCTCTTAATGGATGAAAAAACAGGTACACAATCAGTCAGGAGCACCACTGAATTGATTAACATGCTCTCCAAAAAGGATGTCCCTTTTGATGAAAGAAAAAATGTATTGGATTTTTTAGCCGAAAGGCTGAGAATATTAGAACAAGAATTAGCTATTAAAACTTTAAAATCATTGAACCAAAGCAAAAAACAATGATAAATCTTCAAATAAGAATCACTGGCAATGTTTAACTAGAATGTGTCTTTTTAAATTATAATGTATTCAGGACGGAGGGGCTTTCATTACCGGGGACCATCATCTAAACAAATCAAGTCCAGGATTAATTGGATTGGATGCCATAATTAACTGTTCACCATTACCCCAGTTTGTGATAGATAGGGATCATAAAGTAATTTACTGGAATAAAGCACTGGAAGAGTATAGTAAACTCAAGGCCAGTGATATCCTCAGTACAGATAAGCACTGGAAAGCGTTTTACAAATCTAAAAGGCCCTGTATGGTTGATTTACTCGTTGATGAAGATATTGGAAGCTTATCTTACTGGTTTTCCCATAATTTCAAAAAATCAGAACTGGTGGAAGGAGCTTATGAAGCGGAAGATTACTTCCCCCACATGGGTGATGGTGATAAATATTTGCATTTCACTGCATCAGCTATTAAAGACCAGAGTGGAAATGTGATTGGTGGTTTAGAATCATTTGAAGACATCACCCAGCGTAAAATAGCCGAAAAGGATCTTCAGGAAAGTGAACAGAAATTCCGAAGTCTGGTTGAAAACCTCAATGTAGGTGTTTACCGAAACACCGTGGATTTCGGTGGTGATTTTATCCAGGTGAACCCCGCATTTGCCCGGATCTTTGGTTATGAATCCACCAGTGAAATAATGGAAACAAAGGTTATTGATTTTTTCCCGGACCCTTCAGATAGAATAACCTTTTTAGAAGATCTGAAAAAGGAAGGATCAATAATTGACCGGGAACTGCATCTTAAAAAGAAAGACAACACTCCAATTTGGGTTTCAGTATCAGCAAAAGCACACTATAATGAACAGGACACCATAGAATGGGTTGATGGGATAATAGAAGATATTAATCATCGTAAAATTAGTGAAGAAGCTCTCATAAAGAGTGAAGAGAGGTACCGTTCCATTGTGGAAAATATCAACGATGGTTTCTGCATACATGATTTTGAGGGGAATATACAGGACTGTAATGAGAACTTCGCCCTGATGCTGGGTTCGGTTCCTGAAGAGATAATTGGAACCAACCTGGATGATTTTAGCAGTAATAAAATGATGCTGGAAAAAAACAATGTAATAAGGGAACTTAAAAAAACAGGCATTGTTGAATTTGATGCAGATTTATTAAAAAAAGATGGCAACAGATGCTATTATAACATCAAATCAAGCGTTGTTTCGGGTAAAAATGGCGATAAAGTTCATAGTTTCCTCAGAGATGTAACTAAGCGCAGGGAAATGGAAGAAATTTTACATGAAAGCGAAATCAAATCCCAGAAACGTCTGGCAGAGATTGAGGCTATTTACAACTCAGCACCTATAGGATTATGTGTTTTAGATCGTAACCTCCGCTTTGTTCGTATTAATGATCGTATGGCTAAGATTAATGGCTTTCCTCCAGAAGAACATATTGGGAAAACCATCCAGGAAATGGTGCCAGACCTAGCTGAACAGGGTGAAGCTGTTGCTAAAGAAGTTTTTGAAACAAAAAAGAAAGTTATGGGCCGAGAATTTAATGGGATTACTCCTGCAAAACCAGGAGTACTTAGAACATGGATAGAACAATGGTACCCGGTTAAGGATTCTTCCAATCAGATTATAGGAATCAATGTGGCAGTACTGGAAATAACTGATATTAAAAGGGCAGATAAAGCCCTTAAAAAGTCTGAAGAAAAACTTCGTTTAGCTATTGAAGGGGCAGATGCTGTGATGTGGTTTTGGAACCTTGAAAAAGACGTTTTTGAATGGACTGACCGTTACATAAATATTTTTGGTACCAAGCCTGATCCTGCAATGTCCTACCATGATTTCCTAAAATCAGTGCACCCTGAAGACCGTGAAAAAGTTAAAAATGCCACCCAAAGAGTCATGCAATATGGGGAGGATTTTAAAGTAGAACTTAGGACTATCTGGCCAGATAGATCAATACACTGGGTTTATTCCCTGGGACGCTTGTTTTACGATTTTCAGGGAAAACCTAAAGAGATGATTGGCATTGCCATTGACATCACCCCCAGTAAATTGGCAGAACAGGAACTTCAGGAAACCCTTAAACAGTTGAAAAGATCCAATGCCGAACTGGAGCAGTTCGCCTACGTTGCAAGCCACGACCTTCAGGAACCCCTTAGAATGATAACCAGCTTCCTCCAACTCCTACAACGCCGTTATGAAAATCAAATAGATTCAGATGCTAATGAATTCATCCAATTTGCTGTGGATGGAGCTGCCAGGATGCAGGAGCTGGTTAATGATCTTTTAACCTATTCCAGAATAGGGCGAAAAACCGGTAAATTTGAGTATGTGAACACGGAAGACATCTTGAAACAAATAACCTTCGACTCACGTTTGTTAATTGAAGAAAATAATGCCCATATCCATTACGATAGTCTGCCATTGGTGTGGGCGGATTATACCCAGATGGTCCAAGTATTCCAAAATCTCATCAGCAATTCCATCAAATATAATGAACAGGAAAATCCCACCATCAACATCTCTGCTGAAAAAAAAGTCAATGATTGGGTTTTTAAAGTGGAAGATAATGGTATTGGGATTGATCCAAAACACAGAGTTCATATATTCAAAATATTCCAGCGCCTACATGGAAGGGACGAATATGATGGAACTGGTATTGGCCTAGCCATTGTTAAACGGATTGTTGAACAACACGGAGGCATGATCTGGTATGAATCCAAACCAGGTGAAGGATCAATATTTTATTTCAGTATTCCCCAGGGAGATGAGAAATATGAAATATAAACTGATCACCGCAGTGGAGGTACTCCTGGTTGAGGATAATCCCGGAGATGTACGTCTGATTCAGGAAGTATTCAAAGAAGCTAAAATTAAAAACGTACTTCACGTGGCACGTGATGGTGAAGAAGCAATGAAAATGTTACGTTTGAAGGATAAAAATCCCACCAGACTACCAGATCTCATATTGCTTGACCTGAACCTCCCTAAAAAGGATGGGAGGGACGTTTTAAAAGAAATAAAAAAGGATGATAGTTTAAAATGCATCCCAGTAGTGGTTTTAACCAATTCTACTAGGGATGAGGATCTGATTGAGACTTATAGAAACAATGCCAATTGTTACATTGCAAAACCTGGTAATCTGGACCAGTTACTCAAAGTGGTTCAGAATATTGGTGAGTTCTGGCTGAACATTGTGCGATTACCACCCCGATGATAATATAAGGATTATAATAATTGGATTAAAATTAAATGGATTTAGAATAAATCGGATTATGAAATGCAGGTTAGTGATCATTCAATGAATAAGATTGAAAATGAAATGATAAATCTTAAGTAATACTTCATTGATTAATTAGAATCATCAGGGCGATATCATGAAAAAAAAAGGACCTATCAATGTTCTTCTGGTGGAGGATAACCCCGGAGATGCGGTGATAATAAATGAAATGTTCAGAGAGATCCCACAGATTGAATTCAACGTTTTCCTTGCCAAACGTCTCTCTGAAGGACTGGAAGCAATCCATAAAGAAGATTTTCACATCGTTCTACTGGATCTGCAATTGCCGGATAGTCAGGGTATTGAAACCTTCAATCAAGTCCACCAACTGGCACCTGAAATACCAATAATTATACTCACTGGACTGGAAGATGAGGATTTTGCCCTGGATATTGTGGGTGAAGGTGCCCAGGATTATCTGGTTAAGGGACAAGTGGACCGAAAGTTACTGGCCAGATCTATAAAATACTCTATTGAACGAAAACACATTGAAGGTCGTTTAAGGGAAAGTGAAGAAAAATACAGGTTAATGGTGGAAAAAATTCATTCTGGAGTTTTTTTCGTGAATTCCAGAAATCAGTTAAGCTATGTTAATAAACAAATGGCTAAAATGTTAGGTTTCACAGTACCCGAGATGATTAATAAGGATATCTCCCAATTCACCAATCCCGAAGGGGATTCATGTTTCAAGAAACACTTGAAAAAGGTAAGTGAAGGGAAGGAATATCCTAAGAAAATAGCCAAAACCTATGAACTAGAATTTTTAAACAGAAATGGTTCCAGTCTCTGGGTTTTAGTATCCACAAACCCACTTTTTAAACCTAACGGAGAATACTTAGGTGCAATTTCTATTATGACCGATATAAGTTCACGTAAAGGTATTGAAAAATCCTTGATGGAAGCCATGATCGAAAAAGACAAGGATTTCTTCTTAATAATGGGAAACATGGTTGAAGCCATGAAACCATTAATTCACAAAGACCATATGACAAACCATGTAGTAGATGAATACGATGATAAATTTACCTGATTCTAATGAAATTTTTTTTGGTACTTTCAAACTTTCTATACTTATAAAGACAAATTTTTTATTCTAATCCATGAACTAAAACCCATCCCCATTAACCCTTCATAAAACCCATTAATGACCTTTTTAAACCCCATTAATGATCTATTTTTCATGAACTTAAAACCTGATCTATTTCGTGAATTAAACCTATTTCCATCCTATTACGTGGTGGTTATAATCTTAAATTTCCATATCTTCTTTTCATAGCTAACCGTGCCAGAGGATATAATAATCGCTGCATCCAGTTAAATCTATGAAAGGAACCAACATAAGCCAGTGGATCATTCTGACCATATATCCGATCCACGATCCAGGAGTAATTTCCAGATATTTCCCATAAAAATCTATTAACAATACTGGATTTCAGTTTTTTTCTAAATTGTTGTTCTGCCAGCTCAGAGTAATCTTCATTGTGTATCAGGGCCTTTGCAGCTAGATAACCTGAAGTGATGGCATCCCTTATGCCAAATCCCCATAATAGGTCCTGAATTCCAGCAGCTTCACCTACATATAGCCTCCCATTCCTTTCGAAAGTATTCTGATTAGAAAAAGAACCCATACCACCAGAATGATGGATATTTGTCCATGTAAAATCAGTTAATTCCCTAAAGATTTTTAATGTATTTTGGAAGCAGTGCTTAAGAAGATGGAAATCATGGAACAATACTGTAGAAATGGTTCCACAACCCCCATTAACTAAGAGATAGGAGTAACCCTTATAGGCTAAATGGTCATTAACCAGGGCCATAGCCATGTCATCCATATCTGTCTCGAAAACAGCACCTCTGGCTACCGCGAATTTCTCCCGGACAATTGGACCGGTAGCAATAATATCCGTACTCTCCCCAGGGATGGTCTCGCCAAAATTGATGTCAACACCCATATCCAGTGCCTGCTCCTTTAATCCATAATCCAAACTTCCCTCCTGAGGACCCCTTTTAACCAGGTAAAAAGCAGGTTTATCCAGTTGAAAATTCCAAAAACGATCCCCATTGGAAAGAGTGAAACTTTTAAAGGGCACATAATCGTAACCCTGATCAATATTCATCTTTTTAAAACTTTGATGAACATCTTCATTAACTGTCCAGTTTTCCAGTCCCTGGAAATCTCCATTAAATCGTTGCCCCACATCCTTATTCTTTTCATAGACTGAAATTTGAAACCCCTCCCTGGCAAGGTTAATTGCAGCCGATAATCCTGCAGGACCAGAACCCTGAATGGACACAATTCTCATACTAACATTTTTGTAATTAGTTTATGAAAAAATTTTTGTTGGGGAAAAAAATTTGGAAATGAAAACTGAAATTATAATAAAATTCATGAATTTTAGTAATAATATTTACTCCCTTAAGATGGATAATTATGATTATTATGGTAAATTTAAATATTTACTCTGAAAAAATCAGTCCAGAAGCTAAAAGTTTATATTGTAAAACGGCAAACTATTGTCTTAGTCCCTTGGTGTAGTGGCAATCATGTGAGACTCTGGATCTTGCGACAGCGGTTCGACTCCGCTAGGGACTATTCTTTTTTATTCCTATCCCAAGGTAAAATATGTTAATCATTCCATTAGGAAAATTAAATAAGATTTTATCCTATAAAGCCATGTCTATTTCCCATAAACTCTGCCTTTAACCTTAAATCATTACTAACTTACATTTATACCCTAATAATTCGAAAAGTATTTGCATAAACAAAAGAAATTGTTTGCATAAATAAATCAGTTATACCGAAAAGTGTTGTTATCACACAAACATATAAAGGAAGAATTGAACAATTAAATTTATACACATCTAAAAATTTATGTTCAGATCTCTTTAATGATTCTATCAAATTTGTGATTTAGTATTCAGGAAATGGTTAGTATCAGATAAATGGATAAAATATGGAAGAATAAATATTTAGTAAATGGATAGTATCCTTTAAATGAAGTATGGATATTTAGATTTAAATCATGACTTTTTAATAAAGTCATACCCGGGGATTTCAATGAAGGGTGAAGATGTTTGCGATGTACAATGCATCCATGAAGATTCAGTAAAGGAAGTCAAGTCGCAAATGCTGGATGATGAGACCTTCCAAATGATTTCTGAAAACTTCAAGATACTCAGTGACCCCACCCGCTTGAAAATACTCTACGCACTAATACTCAAAGAAATTTGTGTCTGTGACCTGGCTGCCATCTTGAAGATGAATGATTCAGCAGTCTCCCACCAGCTCCGATTACTAAGAAATAAGAATCTGGTTAAATTCCGTAAAAAAGGGAAAATGGCCTATTATTCAATTTCGGACCAGCGGATAATGGAAATGATCCTAATGGAATCTGAACTGGTGGATTAAAAAAAAGCGAAAGACAATTTTTTTAAAGATATGAATTATCTGGATAATTGCAGAATAAATAGAGAGGATAATAAAAAAATTTGATAGTTACTAAATCAGGTAATCTAATGGGTATTATGATGGGATCAATGGGTTTGATGAACCCAGATTTTAAGAAAATGGGGATATTATGAATATTTGGAATGAAAGGGAATATTGGATAAATAATTTCCAGTTTAAAGAGGTAATTTAATGAAATGGGCTTTAGTTGTGCTGGCAGTTTTCCTGCTACTAGTAGGTTATGCATATGTTTCGACCATAAATGGTCCAATCACACCAGAAGGTAGACTAGCATTTGTAAAATTGGCCAACCCTGATATGTATCCCGGACACCTTCACTCCCAGATGCTGGCAAGATTTGCCAATGAAAGTGGGTCTAAATCTATTCTGGTGGTGCACTTTGCCGGGAGCTCTAACTACCGAAACTACAAGGAAGGGGATGTGGAGATTTTAGAACTGGCCTTCGTGGACACACAGGGAACTGGGGCTGAAGGAGCTACCAACTACTGGGATTCACTGCAAATAGCATTATACGGTGTTCCAGATGGCCGGTATCAGTACAAAACCGATGGGAAGGTGTTCAACAATCTGGACGATGCCCTGAACTACTTGTATGGAATTGCAGAGAAAAATGGGCAAGAGGGTCCCATTCCCATGTATTGGCATGGAACTGCCCGTAAAGACAATCCCATGTTTGCTCAAGGATGCGGATTCCCCTTATTCTTTGATATTGTCCGGAAGCAATACGGTATTATACCTGCATTCGTATACACCTTTAAAGGAATGCTCCTACCATACTTCAAAGATCCCTATGCAAGCTTTGAACTGCAGCACGCATCCGAACTTCAAAACTACTACCAGGAAGGTATGATAAACTTCAAATAAAAAAAAATAGGGACCCATAATTGAATATGGGTAAAATAATTTATTATGATTTTCTAATTTTACCCCAAAACCCCTATTTTTCTCAACCCTTATTTTTTTATTATTGACTAATTAACCAGGTCCACTAAATCAGTTATTATGCCTATAATAATATCATCCTTATAAACAATTAACTAAGCTCATAAATCATTAATTATTTTTTTAAACCTATTAATTAAGTCCAATAAATCATAATTTAGAATTTACATCAATTTTATCTCCTAAGATTCGTTCATTTATCCCTTAATATTCGTTACCCAGCCCATTTTCAAGGTCTTCGAAAATAAAACGGGGCCGGCAACCGTATTTGTGTATGCAGGATAGTATCTGGTCTTCATCCACATCTGGGAAATTTTTTTGAATTATTTGCACAGTCTCTTCCGCAGAGTAGGAAATCAGAATGATTTCAAAGAAGAGATTCATTAAGAAAACAAAGATTTCTGATAGGATGCTGAAATCAGTCAGTAGATCGTACTTAATACCCCTGATCTTGATCATAAAGGCCGTCTGAATCACCACGTTAACCTTCTCCAGATCCCCCCTGTGTTTCAAGTATTCTCGGAATACTTTGATATAGAAGGGGAATGCTTTTATCCCGTTATTTTCAGTCCAGAGGCTTAATCCAAATTTGTTTTTATCCAGAAATTCAGAGTCAAGGAGTTTGTCAGCCAGTAACACTGCATCGTATTCAGCTACCTTCTGATAGATCTCTTCATTAGTCTTAACACCCAGATCAACCCGCAGTGTCTGGAAAAATTCATGGAACACCTCTGAAGAACTCATATTCATGTTATCCAAAAATAGGGTTGGATCGTAAATATCAAGATCTAGCATCTTCAAAGCAGAATAAATATTGGCAGATTTACCAGTACCAGGAGTTCCAATAATGAGTACAAACCTTCCCTTTCGATTTTTCAAACTGCGGAACATACGATATATCTTCCGAAATGACCGGGTAAATACAAAGTCATTACTGTCCCCTTCTGACTGCACCCTATACTGTGCCATGTTATTATTTATGAGTTTATGATATAAATCCACTTACCATTGCCAGGTAGGATAATTGAATCCAGATATTAAAGTTAATCACAACTGTCTGGAAGAATTATTTTTTAAAAGCCTTTTTGATATGATAATGTGAGTTTTCAGGTGTTACTCCCAGTTACTACAAAAAGGCCAAAAAAAATAATAGTTTAACAGGTTCTGATAAATATAAACCATTCAGGTGCCTTTTATATTTTTTGAACACAATTTATTTTATCAAACCAGGGCCTGCTAAAAAAATAACTCATCACAATATATTCCATATAGTTTTTTTGGTTAGAGTAAACCCAGAACCGGTGATAATTGACTGTTTATTATTATAATTAAGATTAAAAAGGTTTTGTTGAATGAGAGAAATATCTCCAGCAGACACCAACATTTGATGGGATAAGTATGGATTTTTGGATTTTTAAACTGGATTTATACAATAAAATAGAATATTATCTGAATTTATTTGTTAAAGGTACTATTAAATCTTTTTTTTGTACGGTTTTTTACAAAAATATATATTAACATATTAGGGATTCATATTCATGGATATTCATAAAGAGTTTGGAATTCGTGAATTTTAATTAAACAGATTTTCCAAATCACATTAAAATGGAACACCAAACATGAATGTTCATTGAAATTGGAATTCCAGAAAAATAATATTACCTTCAATAAGACTATTCACCATTTTAAGGATTCTGAATGGACTTATTGATAAAGGAGGAAGAAAAGTGATAAGTAGAGTTCTTAAAGACTTAGGTAGGATAGAAGGAGTGAATGGATCATTGGTAGTTGGAAAAGACGGTTTAATCATAGAAAGAGACGTTTCTTCCGATATTGACTCAGAACTGGTAGGTGCCATGTCTTCAGCTGTTTTTGGTACAGCAGAAAGATCATCCGAAGAAATGAAACATGATAAACTGCAACAGGTCATGATTGAAGGTAATAAAGGAAAAACACTCATGATAGATTCTGGAGAAGCAATTTTAGCGGTGATCACCGACACAAGTATAAATCTAGGATTAATACGATTGGAAATGAAAAGAAGCTCTGACCGAATTATGGAATTACTTTAAGGAATGATGGATATGCCAGAATACACAAATTACGATGAATACCTAAAAAACATGGGATTAATACTCAAAGAAGGCGCCAGCATCCTATGTTTAAGCCCTGAATCAGACGCTACACGCCCCGGACCATTCTGTGAAGAAAGAAAAACACTGGTTTCCGCTAATTCAGTGGGTGCTCTAAGATCGATAATCATTACCGGAAGTAAACAGTTTGGAATGGGAACCATGGGCTCCATACTCCGAATAGCAGGAGGGGAATTTTCAACTTTAAGAGCCGCTCAGATGATCGATGCTGGTAAAATTCAAAAGGGAGATATCCAGGGATGGTTAGACCTGGTTAAATTCGATTTCAAAAACTGGGGTTATGGTATCTTAACCACTGAAAGTATTGAAGATGACAAAATCGTGGTTAGACTGGATGAAAGTATGAGTTCCGCAGGGATACCCAACCTGGGAAAAGCAGTATGTTACTATGAAGGAGGACGAATCACTGGAGGTCTCTCAGAGGTAACCGGAGAAAAATGGCAGTTTGTAGAAACAAACTGCTGGGGAATTGGAGACGACTTCTGCAAATTCGAAATAACCAAGATCTGAATTCATGAATAAAACTAATATCTGAATTCATGAATCATTCCAGAGAATTATTTATTAGTTGGATCTCTTTGGAAGGATGTTTAAATCAAAGAAATGTTTAGATTAAATAGGATGTATAGATCAATCGATCAAACATTCTCATTTTTTTTATTTTCAACCCTACTTTTTTTCCATCACCTTCTAATAATCTTCCGAAAAGTTTTAATAAAGTAGAAATTAAAGATACTAATTGGCTAAAGGAAGGATATTTTGTCTATTAAAAGACATAAAAGTTTTTAAAGGTTTTTAAGATTAAAATAAGATTTATCAATCCATTGAAGGTTGAAAATCTATAGTAAATTATCACTTTACAATAATGGTGTTTTGTATGGAAACTGTTAACATTCTCATTGAGGCTCTGCCTTACATTAAAAAATTCCACCAGAAAAAGATTATGATTAAGTATGGTGGCCATGCCATGATTGATTCGGCTGCAAAAAGCTCCACCGCACGGGACACCGTTCTCTTAAAATATGTGGGGATGAAACCAATAGTGGTCCACGGAGGGGGTCCTGAAATCTCCCGTTCCATGAATAAATTAGGGAAGGAACCAAAATTCATAGGAGGATTGCGAGTAACTGACCAGGAAACCATGGATATTGTGAAAATGGTCCTGGTAGGTAAGATCAACACGGAAATTGTGGCAAACATCGGACTCCACGGAGGTAAAGGGGTGGGACTCTCTGGTAAAGATAACCTGCTGCTTAAGGCCCGCAAGCGATCCCCACAATTAGTGGTTAACCAGGAAACTGGTGAAGAACAAACCGTGGATCTGGGACTCGTAGGGGAGATCGAATCCATCAACCCGGAAATCTTGGATGTTCTAACTGAAAACAATTACATACCAGTCATCAGCCCCATAGGGGTGGATGAAAGGGCAGAAACTCTAAATTTAAACGCGGATACAGTGGCTGGTGAAGTTGGTGGCAAAGTAGGAGCCGAGAAACTTATCATACTCACCGACGTGCCAGGCATACTGCGCGATCCATCTGATAAGGATAGTCTCATCAAAAAGGCCACCATCAGCGAAGTTAAGGAACTAATTGAGGATGGTACTGTTCGTGATGGTATGCTGCCCAAGGTTCTCACCTGCATCAGCGCCCTAGAAAAGGGGGTTAAGTCCGCCCACATAATCGATGGTCGGGTTAAGCACAGCATACTCCTGGAAATATTCACCAAAAAGGGTATTGGGACCATGATTACCAAATAAATAATGATTACCAAATAAATATCCATTATTTTTTTCAATAATTTTTTTTCAAATTCTTATTCCCAGAATTTGAATGGATACTTTAGCAAATTCAATTTACATTTACATAAAAAAGGAAATTTTCAGAATTAAGAGAAGAATTTTAGATGTAAAAATTAAAATTTTAAAATAAAAGATGATTAACGGTAAGATGGGACCTTAAAATATAAAGATATATGGATGAATGGGTAATTTTAACAGTTAAGAGGGATTTATATGATTAAGATAGCTATAGTAACAGACGGAGCCTACGGTGAAAGGGCTTATGCAACCATAAAAGAAGAATTTGACTCTGAATACCTGGTTATGGATTCCCCCCAGTCCAGTTTCATGGATGAGATCGATCTTCCCCTAGAAACCATGGAACGTTTGGAAAAGGCAAACATCATCATAACCTATGTTTTACACCCTGATCTTACCCTGGACCTGGTGGATGCTCTGCATGATAAGGTGGATTGGATAATAGTAGGGGCCTGGAGAGGTGAAGGTTTCAAAAACCAGCTGGAAAGTTACGGGAATGTGAACTGTCCAGAAAACATGTGCGACCTCACTGAAAATGGTAACCCTGTTTTTGATGAATTTGTATCTAAATTCGGCAGACCAGTGGTACGGGTAAACTGCCAGGGAGATAAAGTGGTTGATGTGGAGGTTTTACGTTGCTCTCCCTGCGGTAGCACCCAATTCGTGGCTGAGGAAATGGTGGGTGAAAACACAGACACGATACCAATTAAAGCTGGTCTTAGAATACAACATTATCCTTGTCGTGCCCCTAAAATGAGACTTTTCGCTGATGATGAGTGTAAAAAGGAAATGGCCGCTAACTTCCATAAGGAAGCATTCCAGGAAGCACTGGATAAAAAGAAAGATATTAACCCTAAAAAATAATTTTAATTACCTGAAAAAAATTCAATTATACAATAAATCAATATAACTTTAATACCTATTGTCGCGAAAAAAGTAATATGTGAGAAATATGTTAGAAGTAGCAATTATCGGAGCCAGTGGTTACACTGGAGGGGAACTATTGAGGTTCCTGAGTGTTCATGAAGAAGTGGAAGTGGTAGCTGCCACCTCCCGGCAGTATGCAAACACCTCAGTACGGAAGGTACATCCACACCTCCATGATCTGGATCTGGAATTTACAGACCAATCCCCCCATGATCTAGATGTGGATCTGGCATTTACCGCCACCCCTCACGGGGCTTCCATGAGTATAGTTCCCCAGTTAGTGGATAAGGGAATTAAAGTTGTTGATCTCAGTGGAGACTACCGCTTCGACAATATAGGGACCTATGAGAAATGGTACAATCTCAAACACGAAAAACCGCTGGATGCAGTTTACGGGTTACCGGAGATGTACCGAGAGGAGATCAAAAAAGCCAATCTAGTTGCTAACCCTGGATGCTACCCTACTGGGGCCATCCTGGCAGGCATTCCATTGGTAAAGGAAGGGCTGGTGGATACACTTATTGCAGACTCCAAAAGTGGGGTTAGCGGTGCCGGGATTAAACCCACCCCTGTTACCCATTATCCCAATATCAGCGATAATATAGTGCCCTACGCTGTCACCACTCACCGTCACATGCCTGAGATCCAGGAAAAACTCGGTAAATTTGGTGATGTTCGTGTTTCCTTCACCCCTCACCTGGTACCAGTAATCAGAGGTATTATAACCACCCTCCACTCATTCCCCAACCAGGAGATTAGTTCAGAGGAGATTGTGGATCTATATAATAAACAGTACCAGGCTGAACCATTTGTAAGGGTGCTGGATACGGGTGAAACCCCCCGTTTAAGTTCAGTGCGTGGATCCAACTTCTGCCATATAGGTTGTTTTGAAGTTGATGAAAACGGCCGATTAGTGGTTGTTTCTGCCATTGACAATTTGGTGAAAGGTGCCTCTGGGGCGGCAGTGGCCAACATGAACCTGATGTGCGGATTCCCTGAAAACATGTCCATGGAAGGTTGTGGTTTACATCCTTGAGATTGTTACTTTTTTTACTGAAAAAAAGGCATAAATTACTGTGCATCCAAGGGAGACCTACACCACCCCCTAAACCTTTATAAACTTTGATCCATATATTTTATGAGAAGAAGAGAAAAAAGTGAGAAATTTCATTAAACATGAGTAAACCCATTAATTCTACCCAAAAACAGAGATTATCGCCCATAGGCAGATATCTACCATTTACTGTGATGATCAAAGGTTTACTATTTTCCTGATTTTTCCACTTTATTAGGAGTGAAACTTTATTGTTTGAGTTTTGAGGTAAATTTTATGAAAACCATGATCCTGTTTTATTCACGAACCCGGAAAACTGCCCTGGTAGCCAAAACATTGGCCCAGGAAGTTAACGCAGATTATCTGGAAATAACCGACCTGAACAACCGGGCGGGTGCGCTTAATTATGTGAAAGCTTCGCTGGATGCTTTCCGTGAGAATAAAACTTTTATAAACCCGGAGACCGTTGATCTCACTGATTATGATCTAGTTTATGTGGGGAGTCCCACATGGGCTGGTAAACCAGCACCGGCAATAATAACCCTAATTGATCAGTGCGACTTCCAGGGAAAGGATGTGATCCTCTTTGCCACCATGGGAAGTTCCGGAGGCCAGAAGGTAATTGACCGGATGAAGGAAAAAATAGAACCCCGTGGAGGCCGTATGATCAAATCATTCCAGATCAAAACTGGTAACCAAAAAACTGAAGAACTCGTTGAAAACATTAAAGAGATTGTAAAGGAGGAAGACCTCCCTATATATGGGATATAAATCAAGTGTTAGTGAATAAAATAATAAATTTTTACATTCACATTAATCCCTAATAAAAAAAAAATGTTAGGATAAGACCTGGTGATTTAATTGATAACATTGGAAAGATTCTTAGAATCATACAAACCACTAATCGCCATCCCCTTAGTGATCACCATCATTTCCCTGGTATTAATAGCCACCATGGGTATTAATGAGGGCATCGAACTTAAGGGTGGTACAGTAGTGGTTATAGAGCTGGAGAAATCCGTTAGTCAAAACGAATTGCAATCAATAATTAGTTCCACTGTCCCAGGTCAACAGGTTGATGTTAAATCCATTAACAACGACCAGGCCACAGTGGACATCACCGGTGACACCGATGTGGTTAAAATATCGGCGGCACTAAAGGAAACCGGTACCATAACCAGTTACCGATCAGTGGGGCCAGTGTTGAGCGCAGAATCAATGACCCAAATTTACTATGCACTGGCATTTGCCTTCATCTTCATGAGTATAACCGTGTTCATCATCTTCCGTGATGTCGTACCCAGCATGGCCATTATTCTGGCTGCAATTTCGGATATAGTCATAGCAGTGGGTGGGATGAGCCTGTTTGGCATACCACTTTCCATTGCCTCTGTGGGAGCACTGCTGATGCTCATTGGTTACAGTGTGGATACCGACATACTCCTCACCACTCGAGTCCTTAAGAGGAAAGAAGGTACTATTACTCAACGGGCTAAAGATGCAATGAAAACAGGTATAACCATGGCTATCACATCCACTAGTTCCATGGTAGCATTGTACCTGGTGGTGGTGTTTTTAATACCAGCAGCCCAGACCCTGGCTGATATTGCTGCGGTCCTTATAATTGGACTGTTAGCTGATATTATGACCACCTGGCTCATGAACCTTGGAATACTGAGATGGTACACGGAGGCACGCCAATGAAACTCAAAGAATTCTTAAAAGATAAAAGAGTGCTGCTCCTGATAGTTCTGGTTATTGCCAGTATTGGTGCTATTTCTGTTCTAGGGATACAGCAGGGTTTGGATCTGAAAGGTGGGTCTACTATACAGATCCAGCTGGAAAAACCAGTGGACACCGCTACCATGAACACGGTTACCGCGGTTCTGGATAAAAGGTTGAACATTTTCGGGGTTAAAGATGTTAAAGTCTATCCCAGTGGAAACCAGAATGTAATTGTGGAGATTGCTGGGGTTCAACCTGAAGATGTGGCCAAGATCGTGGGAAGTAACGGTAAATTCGAGGCCAAGATCAACAACCAGACTGCGCTGGTGGGATCAGATATCACCCAGGTGAAAACTTACCAGGTGACCGGAACCCAATGGCAGGTCCCATTCACCGTGTCATTAGATGGTGCCAATCGATTTGCCCAGGTTGCTAAAGGCCAGGCCGGAGTCCCGGTGGAGATGTATCTAGATGATGAGTTGATCACTTCCCCTGAGCTTGCCGAAGAACTGGCCAATGGAAATCCATCCACCGATGTGATGATCAGTGGCGGGGCAGCTACCAAAGAAGAAGCTCAGACTGAAGCTAAAAGTGTGCAAACCCTATTACAATCTGGTGCTCTACCAGTTAAAGTCAAAATAGTAGGAGTTAGCAGTGTATCCGCAGATTTAGGCGATCAGTTCATTAATGGTGCTCTTATCGCTGGTTTATTAGCCCTAGTGGTTATTGCTGCCATTATTATCCTAAGGTACCGTACCCCCATACTGGTTGTTCCCATCATAATCACCAGTATTGCAGAGTTAATACTGGTTTTGGGAGCCGCTGCAGTGATCCACTGGAACATTGACCTGGCAGCTATTGCCGGTATAATAGCAGCCATTGGTACCGGGGTTGATGACCAGATCATCATCACCGATGAGGTGCTCAAGGGATTCAGTGAGAAGAAGGGTAAAAGAAGAAGACTGGCAGGTGTACGGTCACAGATTAAAGGCGCATTCTTCATAATATTCGCTGCAGCCGGAACCCTGATCGCGGCCATGTTACCACTGGCCTATATTGGGTTCAGCAGGGGAGCAACAGGAATAGGTGTGCTTTCTGGATTTGCCTTCACCACGGTTCTGGGAGTGCTCATTGGAATTTTCATCACCAGGCCAGTGTACGCCAAATTCATTGAAATGATTCTGGATAAATAGGATACAATCCCTAAATCCTATTTTCACCACATCTTTTTTTTAATCCATTTTTTTCAAAATGAGGATATTCTAAACTATTCAACCACTATTTTCCATACCATTATTTCTTAAAAAAACCTGAAAATAAAACTAATTTTAATATTACTGCAATAGGACTACATATTTGAAGGATTCATCCTTATTTGAAGGATTCATCCTTATTTGAAGGATCCATGCTTATTTGAAGGATCCATCCTTATTCTCCAAAATTAAGCGGAAATTCTATTATAATTAGCCGGTTCAGGATAGGCTGGTAATCACCAGGGGGGATAATCTTATAAAATATTATCAGAATATATTTCTTCTAGAAATAAGAAAATGGTGAAACATGAAAACTCCCTGGGAACTGAAGGTAAAACCCATTAGGAATGGAACCGTAATTGACCATATCAGTGCTAACAAGGCCCTGAGAGTCCTTAAGATACTGGGACTTCCCAGTAAGGAAACTGCAGTGACCCTGGCCATGAATGTACAGTCCAGCCAAATGGGAAGTAAGGATATTGTTAAGATCGAAGGCCGGGAACTGGCATCCCGGGAAGTGGATGAAATTGCACTCATAGCACCATACGCCACCATCAACATTATAAGGAATTATGAAATTGTGGGAAAGGGTAAGGTGAATCTCTTAAATGAGATTAACAGTATTTTGAACTGTTCCAATCCCAACTGCATCACCAACACTGATGAACCAGTTACCACCCGTTTCACTGTCCTGCAGAAGGAACCATTAATACTGCGCTGCCATTACTGTGAACGGATTATGGATCAAACTGAAGTACAAACTCAGTTCAGAGTTTTCTAGATTCATAGAATTTTTATTATCTATTTTAAAGACAAATATAGGATTTATAGGATAAATAAGGGGGATTTTGATGGTTTTAAAACGTGGAACTGTGGGAGTTAACACCTCCCAGAGGGTGGAGATTCAGGATATCACCCCTGAGGTGGATGCAGTGCTTAAAACTAGTGGTGTTAAAGATGGGCTGTTGAATATTTACAACCGTCACTCCACTTCAGCCGTGGTAATCAATGAGAATGAAACTGGTCTGGTTAATGATTTCCAGTTAGCCCTTCAGAAACTGGTTCCAGAGGGTGCGGGTTACCAGCACGATCGTATTGATAACAATGCTGACAGCCATATCCGTGGGTTCTTACTAGGGGGCAGCCAAACCATACCTTTCGAGAATGGTAGGATGATGCTGGGTACCTGGCAGAGTATCTTCTTTGTGGAACTGGACGGCCCACGGCAAAGGAAACTTACCGTGACTGTTATGGGAGATTAATAGTTATAGATTAATTGTTATAAAAATCAATAATAAAACTTGTATTTTTTGATGGGATGCTTAAAATAAGGGAATAATTTAAGGGAATGCTTAAAATTCGTTTAAAATGGATATCTAAAAACTGTTGGAAAGGATTAAGAACCTTCATTAAAGAGTATAAAAAATTAAATTAGAATATAAAATCAATTGAAGGGACTTTCAATTAAAAAAAAAAGATTTTAAATTAAAATAGGGTTGTTTATTCCATCTTATCACATAAATTACCTTCATTTCATTTTTTTATTATTTTATCTCGGAAGTTGTAAGTTTCTGGTATAATATTCTTATTTTTCATCAATATCTCAAATCTATTGATTGTATGCATCTTTAAAGTTCAAACTTGAAGATAAAAATAGATAACATTTATAAGGTGCAATATATAATTAGAATTATGCAACATATATATTGCATACGGGTGGTGGAGGTAAAAATAGTGAAAAATAAAAGAATGAAAATTGCAAGGATTGAAATGGATTTATCACAGGAACAACTTGCAGAACTTGTTGGAATAACCAGACAAACAATAGGACTTATTGAATTAGGAAAATACAATCCGTCCTTAAATTTATGTATTGCTATTTGTAAAGCTTTGGGAAAAACATTAAACGATTTATTCTGGGAGGAATGAATATTAAAAAAAATAAAGATGAACGAATTGAAAAAATACAGAACAGATATGGGACACATACTTTCATAATAGTATCTGCATTGTTATTTTCATCCATATTATTCAAATCAGTTGTAATGAATTTACCATTTAAGGAGTATCTAACTGAACTCGTGATATTTTTAATAGGAATGGTATATTATACCCTTAAAATTACAAATGCAGGTTTATTCCACACAGTCAAAGAAAGCAAAATATACCTCATTACATCTTTTGCTTTAATCTCCATCCTTTTTGGTATTTTAGTGGGACTAACAAATATGTTCAGGTATCAAAATGGACAATTCAATGAAATAACAATGTTCAGCATATCCATTTTAACAGCTGAAGCATTCGTTATTATAATAATTGCATGGATAACTTTTGAAAAGTTATCCAAAAGAAGCGAAAAAAAGCAATTTGATGTAGAGTGAAGGTATAAACTTTTTATTAATACCTGAATGTAGTGGAGTTTATTTAAGGGTTTTAAACTCCACTTCCATTGCCACCACCGGATACTCCAGTTCAAAGTTCCGTATAACCTCTGGATTCATTTCACCGAAGAATCCTTCAACACATATCTCACCTGTTTCTTTTTTCACTCCTTTTAGTAATGCGCAACGCCCCCGGATAAAGCTGGGGTGATCCAGATCGTCAATAACCATTTCCAGCCCCAGATTGTTTATAAAGGCATCGCTGGTTGATTTGATCTCGGTGAAGTTGGCCTGTGAATGGGTGATCATGGCTGCCATTTTTTTAACACCCGTTGTCCGGGTTTCATTCTCCCCATCCAAGAAGACTGTTTCCCCTACTTCGAAGATCCTCTGGGGTAGTTCTTCGTGTTTGTTATCCTCCAGAAACTCCAATAATCCATTTAGAAGACTCTGTCTGATCATGGTCCGGTCCTGGCTTATGGGTTGGGCTACTTCCACCCGTTCCGTTTCCAGGAGTTTCATCTTCTGGAAGTGGTTCTCCTCGTTGGTTAACATGAGACTCATAACCTCGGTGAAGCTGAGTCCATTCATGATCTCCCTGACATTCTGATCAAACTCCAGGTAAGGGTCTTCCCGGGCCACTGTGGCTACCTGAGGTAGTTCCGGTTCTATCTTACGGAAACAATAGCCAATAGCCACATTCTCTATTATATCCACCTCATGGAGGATATCAGCCCGGTAAGGGGGTATTTTAACCAAGACAGTATCCTCATCAGCGACTTCTGCATCAAAACGGACTTTTCTTAGGGATTCTACCACCCTATCCAGGGTTAATGGTATTCCAATAAGTTTTATTACATTTTTCAAGCTTACTGTTCTTTCTTTCGGTGTTAAGTCCGGTCTTATGAATGTTTCATCTGGATAAATGTTTTCCATGGTCTGAATGGTAGCCCCAGATTCAGCGAAGCTGGTGGCGATGATGTTCAGGGTTCGCTCCACTGCCTGCTGGTCAGTACCGGTGACATCCACAAATAGGTTCCTGGTATCAGGGGTAAGCTTGGTGAGCTCCCCATTGATAATAGGGGGCATGGAAAGTATTTTATCTTCAGAATCCATAATCAATGGGTAACGGTCGTACTGGTCTATTAAATGGGCATAGGCCTGTCCTTTTTTATGTTGGGTGAGTATTTCCCGGAGGGTCATTTCCTCATCTGATTCCAGGGGTACGAAGGATACTTCATCAGGATCTGCAGCAAAATATCGGAAAGGACCCTTTATCACGTCCAGGTTGTGGATTCCAATGGCTACTTTCTTACGGTCCCGTCCAATAACCCAGTGCAGGTCTTCCTGGAAGTCCATGATCTGGGGAAGTTTATCATCATCAAATTCCACGTTAAGGACCAGACAACAGGCGGTGTAAGGTCGGATATTTTTAAGTCCCGGATCAATGGTTATGCTGGTTCCAGATGGCTCTAAAGGGTACTTTGGTATTCCTTCCTCTATTTTCAGGAAACCTTTAAGTGCCCGGGCAACTCCCTCCACACTCAAATAGTCTGGCCGGTTGGGGAAAAACTCCACTTTTACCCCTTCATCATCATACTCCTCAATATCACTCCCAATCATGGGGAGAAGATCAATGAGTTCATCCTTGTCTATTTCCATTTCCAATAGTTCTTCCAAATCAGTGTAGGTGAATTTTATAACTGGCATGACTTTTTCCTCATTTATTTATTTTTTCTAGATGATCCAGTTAGATCAACTTATAATTGAGATTAATTATCTAAAACTACATCCACATATTATATACCCAGTATCATTATAAAGAACAGTGATTCTACTGTAAAGTGAAGGGCACGGTGTTGAAGGTAGTTCATTTTTAACCCCGCCACTTCGTGGTAGAGGTCCACAACCAGGTGAATTACAGCTGCTAAAAACCCTATCTCCAGGGATAAAAATACCAGGGATAATAATATAAAGTGAAAAACGGCTTCCAGGACCTCATGAACCACCCACATCCGGATATTAGAACCCATTATTCTCTGGATCATTCCGGCCAGGAGGACATAAAAATCAAAGAACACCTTCCAGAATATCTGACTATGGGCCTCATCACTCACTGCCAGAATAACCGCAATGTAAAACCACAGTATTTCCATATTATATCCACCGGTATTTACTACTTTTAAGGATTATTTATCACTTTTAAGCTATTTAGAAACTCTTAGGGTATTTAGAAACCTTTTCAGATTGAGGAATCAATAATATTTACTCAAGTATTAGCTTATCTCACCCGTACTGATCTATCTTAATTACTGATCAATCTACAAGTACTGATCTATCCTAATATCAAGGTTTTTATTATCAACGTAATTTTATATCATGTAGCTATAATATAGCTATAATTATATCCATTCATTAATAAACTATAGAAAATACTTAACTTGAAAGCATATATATTAATTTGTATTAATTTAGCTAATAATTTGGCTGATTTTAGAGTTTACTAATGATTTATTAAGAGGAGACCTAAGATGAAGGAAGTTGAGGTTCCCAAGGACTACAATCACGAAAATGAAATAAACTGGCAAGCAACCTGGCAGCGAATGAAACTCTACCAGTTCAACCCTGATGAAAAACGACCACGCTATATTATTGACACCCCACCACCATACCCCACTGGCTCAATCCACATAGGTCATGTTCTTAACTGGCTTTACATGGATTTATTAGCCCGATGGAAGCGTATGCAGGGGCACTCAGTATTGTTCCCCCAGGGATGGGATTGTCACGGCCTGCCCACCGAGGTTAAGGTGGAGGAGATCCACGGTATCAAGAAGAACGATGTGCCCCGGGAGGAATTCCGGCAGATGTGCATCGAACTCACCAAAGAGAATATTCAGGGTATGAAGACCCAGATGCAACGTATGGGATACTCACAGGACTGGAACCGAGAATACGTAACCATGACCCCTGAGTACAAGGAAAAAACCCAGCGCAGCTTCCTGCAGATGTACCATGAGGGTCTGATCTACCGCGCAGTGCACCCGGTGAACTGGTGCCCCCGCTGTGAAACTGCCATTGCTTTTGCTGAAGTTGAGTACCAGGAAAATGAAACTTTCCTCAACTACCTTGAATTTCCTGACCCTGCTGGTGAAACAGGTGTTCCCATTGCCACCACCCGACCAGAATTACTGGCAGCATGTGTAGCAGTGGTGGTACATCCAGAGGATGAACGCTACCAGCACCTCACTGGTAAAAAGGTACAGGTACCCTTATTTAACCGGGAAGTGGAGATTATCACCGATGAAGAGGTGGACCCCGAGTTCGGTACTGGAGCAGTTATGATCTGTACCTTCGGGGACAAAACTGACGTAACCTGGGTGAACCGCTATGATCTGGACATCATTGAGGCCATCAATGAACAGGGAATAATGCAGGATGTCTGCGGGAAATACAGTGGACTCACCCTCACAGAATGTAAAGATGTAATAGTGGAAGACCTGGATAAGGAAGGATTCCTCACCCGTAAGGAGAAGGTAGACCAGAACGTGGGCCAGTGCTGGAGATGCAAAACACCCATCGAGATACTGGTGAAAAAACAGTGGTTCGTGGCAGTTAAACAAATGAACCCCCAGATCATAGATGCCGCCGAAGGCATGGACTGGATACCAGAACACATGAAAACCCGTCTATTGAACTGGACTGGTAGCATGGACTGGGATTGGTGTATAAGCAGGCAGAGGATATTCGCCACACCCATACCAGTATGGTACTGTAAAGAGTGCGGAGAGGTTATGGTCCCCTCTGAAGAGGAAGTACCCCTGGACCCAACCCAAACACAACCCACAAAACCATGTCAGTGTGGAAGCACAGAATTCATAGCAGAAGAAGATGTGCTGGACACCTGGATGGACAGCTCCATCACCCCCCTGGTAATCGCTGGCTGGCCTGGTGAAGAGTACCAGGATCTCTTCCCAGCCACCATCCGCCAGCAGGGACATGACATCATACGTACCTGGGCATTCTATACCATTTTACGCACCCTGGCCCTCACTGGGGACGCACCCTTCCAGAATGTGGTGGTTAATGGGATGGTGTTCGGTGAAGATGGACATAAGATGAGTAAATCCCGGGGGAACGTCATTGCCCCTGAGGATGTGGTGGCAGAATATGGTGCCGATGCCCTCCGGTTATGGGCAGCCAACAGCGTACCAGGATCAGATGTGCCCTTCGCCTGGAAGGATGTGCAGCACGGCTATAAATTCCTCCGGAAGTTCTGGAATGCCTTCCGATTCGTTAACATGCACCTGGCTGCTTACAGTGCAGATAATGATGTTGAATCCATTAAAACCATCTTAAAACCGTTGGATAAATGGATACTATCTGGTTTAAACCAGCTGGTAGGAGAGGTCACCCATGCCATGAATGATTACAACTTTGCCCATGCACGTAACCGTATCCAGGCCTACATCTGGCATGATTTCTGCGACGACTACATTGAAGCAGTTAAATATAGATTATACACTGATGAAGAAGGAGAATCCAAACAGGCCGGACTTTACACCCTGAACACAGTTATCCAAACATGTTTAAGACTGATGGCCCCATTCACTCCCCACTTCACCGAGGAGATCCATTACTACCTGGAAGGATACGATAATGCTGAAAGTAGCGCAGAAAATGATAATGTGGTAGAATTGGATAAAACTAGGGATGAAGATGTTTTCAGGAGCATTCATCAGGAAACCTGGCCTGAAGTGGTGGAAGACCTGGTGGATCCAGTAGCCGATGGTATTGGACAGCTGGGTGCCGAAGTCATTGGTGAGTTAAGAAGATTCAAAGCCAGCAGGAAAATGCCACTCAACACACCCCTCAAGGCTGCCACCATCTATTCCAATTCTCCGGAAAAGTATAACCAACTTTTAACTCTAGAAGATGATATCAAGGGCACCATGCGTATTGAAGAGTTGATGGTCAGTGAAGGGAAACCAGATGTACGGGAGATCGTGGTGGAAATCACTCCCCGTATGGATAAGATCGGACCAGAGTTCAAGGGACAGGCCCCAGTTATAGTTAAATATCTGCAGTCCCATGATCCACAGGAAATAGCTGATTCCCTGGAAGAAGAGGGTTCCATTGATATTGAAGGATCCATAATCACTGCTGACTACATTTCAACCAGTAAAGAACTGGTAGGTCGTACCGGGGAAAAAGTGGAACTTTTACTCCTTGAGGAAATGGACCTGGTAATGGAACTGGTGATCTAACACCTTTACATGACCCATTACAAATAAATCACAAAGAAAAGTTGATTGATGATGTTTAATTGGTGATTAATGTGGAATTAAAGGTAGAACAGGCCAGTGAAATAAAAGGAGTGGTTAAGGCACCTCCATCAAAAAGTTACACCCACCGGGCTCTTATGGTGGCCTGCTTGGCAGAGGGTGAGTCCCGCCTGCAGGATCCCCTCTACTCAGCCGACACCATGGCCACTCTCGAAGCTTGTCAGGCCCTGGGGTGTGAAGTTGAAGTAGAGGATGACCATTGCATTGTCCAGGGCACTGGTGGAGATCTTGAAACTCCCGGGGATGTTTTGGACCTTAAAAACAGCGGAACCACCCTCCGTTTTCTTACCACCATAACCTGCCTAACCCCAGGTTGCACCGTGCTCACTGGAGATGATTCCCTGCGGGGAAGACCCATGCAGGACCTGTTAGATTCCCTCAGTATGCTTGGAGTTAAGGCCTACTCCACCCGTAACAATGGCCTGCCACCAATGGTTATAACCAGTGGTTTTCCTGGGGGTAGAAGTGAGATTAAGGGAGATGTTAGTTCACAGTACATCTCTTCCATCCTTCTTTCAGCTCCCTACGCCCAGAATCCGGTTGATCTTCAGGTGATTGGAGATTTCAAAAGCAGACCATACGTAGAGATGACCCTGGACATAATGGATAAATTCGGGGTACCCTGCCAGCAAAGACCTGGAAATCAGTTCCATCTAGAAAAACAAACATATCAAGCCAGGGATTACACCATAGAAGGAGATTACTCTTCAGCATCCTACTTATTAGGTGCTGCTGCCCTTCTAGAAGGTGATATAACAGTTCATAATCTTTTCAAAGGTTCTAAACAGGGTGATAAGATAATAGTGGATATCCTGGAAGATATGGGTGCTAATCTTATTGTAAAGGAAGACCAGGTTACAGTGAAGGGAACTCTGGAACCGGATAAGAATACCAAATCCATTAATTATAAGTCATCTAGATCTGGAATTGATGATTCTACAAAATCCAGTAATGTTACCGGTGATCTTCTGTTCACAAGCAACCTCCAGGGAATAGAGGTGAACCTGGAAAATTCACCTGATCTTCTACCTACAGTTGCTGCCCTGGCAGCAGTGTCCCAGGGAACCAGCCATATAATGGGAGTTGAACACGCCCGTTACAAAGAGACGGATCGGGTGCATACCATGGCCCTGGAACTGACTAAACTTGGTGTTCAGTTAAAAGAAGAACCAGACGGCCTCATTATCCGGGGAGGAGCTCATGGTGGTGAAGTGGAAAGTCACAGTGATCATCGTCTGGTTATGGCCCTAACCCTGGTGGGACTCCTCACTGGAGATATGCGTATCAAAAATGCAGCTTCACACCAAGTGTCTTTTCCCAATTTCCCCCAGGTGATGATGGGTTTGGGATGCCCTGTGGAAATCATTTAGAACCAGTCAATGTTTTCCATTTAAAAAAATAGAAAAAAGTAAGGTATACGGGAATAGTTTAATGAAAGATATTTATTAAATAAGATAATAACTTAATACTTGTAAGGGATAGGTAATATGCACTGAGGTTAATAGAAGATTTGAATATTTATGTAACATCGGAATATTAGCAGGCGGTTAAAATGAAACTTAGCAATGAAACCAAAATTGTGGTTCTAGGAGCTTATAACTCAGGGAAAACCACCACCTTAGAACAGATATGTTATAACAGGGCCAAAGTTGAGTACAATGGAACCACCACAGCCCTGGATTACGGTAGCACCATGATCAATGGGGAAAAGGTGCACTTTTTCGGAACCCCCGGTCAGGAACGCTTCCGCTTCATGCGCAGGATACTCTCAGAGGGCCTGGATGGAGCTATACTGGTGGTGGATAACAGTAAGGGAATCACCTCTACTGATCAGGAAATTCTAGGACGTTTAAAAGAATTCAAGGTCCCCTATGTTGTTTTCTCTAATAAACAGGATCTGAACTCCAACAACCTGGAAATAGATTCTGATGCCCCTGTAATTCCAACCATAGCCCAGGATGGAGAGGGGATCCTGGATGGGGTGGAAACACTTCTGGAAATAATTAAATCATAAATAAGAAGATAAATCACATCATACCTAAGATTTATCAATTATATATATTTTTACCTCTCCTTATCTATCTTTTTAACCTGATTAATTCTAAGATTTATCAACCACACTTAATAAGGAAACATTTTTACCACTTATGATTCTATTTAGTCAATTATTAAAGAGGGATTATTTACATGGAATAATCAAACTTTATGAGTGAAATTATTCAACTTCAATGTAAAAGTAATTCAACTTGGTGTGTGAAGTCTTTATTAGTAAATTTCTCAGCCCAGTTTTTCTAATTTGCAATGATTTTCTAATTTGCAAATGAAAGTTTGGGAAAAATGTTTGAAGCAATATATCCCTCAAATTTTTCTTTGGAAAACGTTCATATCACTTAAATGTTCATCAAGCTAAATTTGGATAGTAAATCTAGGATAGTAAATTTAGGATAGTAAATTTAGGATAGTAAATTTAGGATAGTAAATTTAGGATAGTAAATTTGCATATAAATTATTAAAAACTTGAAAAGGATAAACAAAATGGATCTTAGAGAACGTATTGACCTGATTATGGAAAGTCTGCAGCAGCAGTACGATCTAAGGGTATTTGAAGATAGAGACCCATACCGGGTGCTTATAAGGACCATTTTGTCCCAGAGAACGCGGGACGATAATACTGACCGGGCCTCAGCACAACTTTTCTCAAAATATCATACCATGACTGAGATTGCCCAGGCAGACCCGGCTGAACTGGAGCCCCTCATCCGTCCGGCTGGTTTTTACCATGTTAAGGCCAAGAGGATAGTGGAAGTCTCCCGTAAACTTCTGGATGAATTTAAGGGTCAGGTACCTGAGGATATGAAGGGCCTCCTGGAACTACCTGGAGTGGGAAGAAAAACCGCCAATTGCGTGCTGGTTTACGGTTTCCAAAAACCTGCCATTCCCGTTGATGTGCATGTCCACCGGATAAGTAACCGACTGGGACTGGTAGACACCAAAAACCCGGAAGAAACTGAATTGGAACTTGAAAAAATAGTTCCCAGGGAGTACTGGATAGAACTTAACGATCTCATGGTGCAGTTCGGACAGAATATCTGCCGCCCCCAGTCACCAAGACACCAGGAATGCCCCCTACATGAAATCTGCGATTACTACCAGAACCTCGAGTAAAAACCTTTAACAGAATATTCCCTCAAAAACCAGCACAGAGAATAAAAACTTTAAAAAGAGAACAAACACTATAAAAGGACAATAATCAATTGTAACAAAACAATGAACACCGCAATATTTTAATGTAAAATATCAAAGTTTCACTGGGATAGTTAATAACCCAACCACCAAATAGAATGTTATATATATGAAAATTTAACTCACACTTTACCTATGAATGTAATAATCAAACTTCAAGCCAGAGATTTTAAACGAATATTATAAACCCAAAATATGCACTATTACAATATTAAAGTGATTATATTATTTTTTAAAGATATATCTGAAGTTGAATTAAAAATAGAGTATTTCGATAATAGTTAGGTCTTTTAGATATCATAGATACCCATCATTTAAAATATAACGAAGTATAACATACTTCCAGTTAATAAACCTCCCCTATAACTTTAATTATACTATGTCCCCACATAATATATATTTGGCATTCTTTGGGAGATTATCCTGTTTTGTGAGTGTTGCTTACATTTACGTCCATTTAGTACACTGAAGTTTTTATGTTACTTTCAAAAGAAAACTTATTTACATAATACTTGAAAATAGGTTAGTACATGATAAAATTAATAATAAAATTTTATTTGTGGAAGTGAACCTATGGAAACCAAATATTTAGTGGGAGTTTTAGTATTGATTGTGGCTATTAGTGGCGCCACTGCCTGTAGTTTTTTGTTACCATCAAGTAATCCCGTGCAGAATAATGCTGCCACATCGGTAAGTAGCCCTGTGGCTGGAAATGACTCTGGAACACAGGAACAAACACAAAAACCGGCCAATAACCAGAAAACTGTGCAGGCTCAGAAAGTCACCTGCACCAAGTGCGGTGGAAGTGGTGTGCTCAAATGCACCAGTTGCGGTGGAAGTGGCAAGCTTAAAGGATCATGCGTCACCTGTGGTGGGGATGGGAAAGTTTACATAGATGGGAAAGGTGTTTCTAACCCCAATGTAATACATGTTGTTGCGGTTCTAGCATGTCATGAAGAAACCTGTTCTGCCTGTGGAGGAACCGGTGGAATTAAAACCACATGCACCAAGTGTGGTGGGGATGGGAAAATAAGCTGTCCTGCCTGTGGTGGGGATGGATATACATAATTGGATTGGATAAAAACTTTATTTAAATAATCCTTTGTTTTTAACTAGTTCCTAATTCCTTTTTTTTAGTCTAAAAAAATGACTCCATTTAATAGAATGATTATAATCAATTCCTGATTATAGAAAATACATCCTGCAATAATAATACAATATTTGCCCATAGTACTAATTTTAACTGTTCTAATTAGTATACTAAGAACAATGGTTATTAAGTAATTACTACTAAAAATAGTTAGGGAAGTAAATGTTATATTAAGAATCAAATGTAAAATTAGTTAAAACTCGAAAACAGTTATTACCAAGATTCGTGGGGGCGATTTATATTACTGTTAACTATCTTGATGTTTATACTGAAACAAAGGACCTATTAAAATACACTTCCAGTTCTGCAGTTAGAGTTAAAATCCTTATCTGCCTCAGTGAAGGGCATGGAACCATGAGCGCACTGAAAAAAGAAACAGGAATCACCAGTTCCACCATATCCCATAACCTCAGTGATCTGGAAAAAAGGAAGATAAGCACCAAGAAAGGTGAAAAATATTCTTTAACACCCCTTGGTAAAATAATCACCATTAATCTTATTGAATATATAAAAACCAATGCTGCAGTGAGTAAATTCCAGAGATTGTGGATGGGTCATGATCTAAGCTGTATACCCCTCCACTTAATAAAGAGGATCGGAGATCTTCACAACTCAGTACTGGTTGAATCAGAATCAGGGGAAATTTACAAACCCCATGAAACATATCAAAAGATAATATCAGGATCCAAATATATTAAAGGGGTTTCACCTATTTTCCGTTTCGATTACATTGGTTTATACCAGAAATTGGTGGTTGAACACGATATAGATGTAGAACTCATACTGACCCAGGAGATAGTTAACCAGACCATGGAGGGTATTGATGGAGATAATTTGAAGTACCTTCAGGATTTCATGTCCAGGGATAAAGTCAAATTTTGGGTTATTCCAGATGATGTGAATATTGCGTTTACCGTCACTGATAAATATTTATCATTGGGCTTATTCCATGAAAATGGAGAATACGATAATACCAAAGATCTGATAAGTGATGATCATGACGCTGTTACCTGGGGTAACCAGCTATTTTACCACTATAGAAACCAGGCTGAGAAACTCGAACTATAAATTTTGGCGAAGTTTACTGGTTATATTAACTTCCAGTTCCATTTTCATTGCCATTAATGGTTGTTTAAAAACATTTTTCTCTTTTTATTTATACGGGGTCCCTGTTTCTTACCAACTTATAATGGCCACCTTCCTGGTTATATACTCAGTTTACGGTCTAAACAAGATTACAGACACTGAAGAAGACCAGTTGAATGCACCGGAAAGATCAAATCTCATCTCCAGTCACCAGAAACTATTCACCTACAGTTCATTTATTGCCTACATCCTGGCGGTGATTATTGGAATCCTGCATGGATGGCAGGTGATTTTGGTGCTCCTCTTCCCATTACTGGCTGGGGTGATATACAGTATACAGGTCCATCCCCGTATCCCCCGGTTAAAGGATATATTTGCAGTGAAGAGTCTCGTAGTGGCCCTGAGCTGGACTGTTGGTAACACCTTCCTGCCCCTGGTGAATTATAACAGTAATCTACTGGTTATGAGTTTGATATTTTATTTTTTCTTCATAAAAAGCTTCATTAACACCGTTCTTTTTGATCTAATGGATGTAGATGGGGATAAGCTCACCGGGGCCATGACCATACCAGTGGTTATAGGGGCATCCTGCACCATAAAATTACTACTCCTACTGAACACAACACTATTATTTTTCATTTACCTTGTTATGGCCTTTGATTTGTTTTCGGTATTAATCATCCCCTTGATATTCTGTGTAATCTATGGTTACGCCTATATTCTATATTTTTCAGGCACCAAAAACAGGTTACAAATGGATATCCTGGTGGATGGTGAATGGATACTGGTAGTATTCATTAGTTTACTGAGCATGGGAATTTAAGTAATGACATTTAGGTAAGAAATGAGTTTAGTAAGAAATGAGTTTAGGTAATAAGTGAGAGTCCCTAATTAAAAAGTGAGAAGTTTGCTTCTTTAAAAAATGGGTTATTGGAATTTATTCCTTAAATTTTATCCGGAAGGTGGTTCCCTGCTTGCTTATCAGTTCCAGTTCTCCCTGGATCTGGGAGGTGAGACTGCTCACCAGTAACATTCCCAGACTGTCACTTTTTCCCACATCGAAATCATCTGGTATTCCAATTCCATCATCAATGACCTCCAGCACGTACTCATCACCTTCAAGGTGGAAGTTTATCTTTATTGTTCCCTCCTGATCATCAGGAAATGCATATTTAAGGCTGTTAGTCACCAGTTCATTGATTATTAGTCCCAGGGGCACTGCACTATCCACATCCATCTTGACATCCGAAACATCCATCAGGAGCTGGACCCGCCCCCTGCTGGTACGGTAGGTATCAAAAATATCCCGGGTAAGTGATCGAAGGTAATCCGGAAAATCAATGTTCTTAACATCCCCTGATCTGTACAATCGCTCGTGGATAAGTGCCATGGATTTAGCCCTACTCTGACTTTCTCTGAATATCTCCCGGGTTTCTTCATCCTTAATGTACCTGGACTGTAGACTCAGGAGACTGGAAATGATCATCAGATTGTTTTTAACCCGGTGGTGAATTTCCTTCATCAGCATCTCCTTATCCTGCAGGAGCTGGTTAACCTGCACCGAAAGTCGGCGGGTCTGTAGAAGAACCCTTACCCTGGATTGCAGTACCATTTTTGTAATGGGGACCGTGATAACTTCATCAAAACTACTCCAAACATCATTTTTAACCTTTAAAAGATCATTAGGAGAAGTGAACAGGAGATAAGGGAGGAAAAGAGGTTTATCTTTCTCTTTCCTGGTTTTAACCTGGTCTTTGATAGGGGCCCATGAAGGTAAGTCCATGATAACCATGCTCAGACTATCAGGAGAATCCTCTGAAATGTCTGATTCATCATATATTATATTGTAATCCTTACCAAGAAGCTGTCCAACCATTTCACTGTTTTTATGGTTAACCATGGATATTAAGATGGTTTCTGATGTTTCCATAGTAATCCCTCATTATAATAAAAGCAATTTTCCCAATAAAACCGATACTTAAACTTGATAAATATCAATTCACCACCCCCATTAAACCCCAACCCCAAAAGAGTGCTAAACCCCGGTTGTTAAACCCATATATCTCCTATTCCTCAATGAAACTTTTTATCAGGAGTAAGAGTTCTTTAACCACCAGTGGCTTTACCAGTACCCCATGAGCTCCATGTATTTTACTCTGTTTCTCCACAGCCTGCTGGTGCTGGGGGCTTAGTACAAGAAATGGGATTTCCAATACTCTGAGACGTTCACAGGAGTCCCAGATACTCCGGTTGAATCCGGATATGTCCATCAGTACCAGGTTTATGGTTCCCTGATTTTCAACCTCTTTGTCCAGTTCTTCAGGACTTAAAACCCCTATAACTTGGTATCCTTCTTCCCCTAAAATTTTAATTAAAATGTCCAGGTTCCGCTGATTGCGATTTAAAGCCAGTATTACTGTTTTAGACATTTAAATCATACCCCCAAGGTAACCTAGCATTCCTAGTTTTTGATGTTTTCCGGGGTGCCGCTTAGTATTCCACGAATATCCTTGAGTGGAGGTCCCACCCGGATACCGTACTGGGTGATGCGTACTTCCCGGAGGCTTTTCTCAAAGTCGCTTAAACGTTTTTTAAGCACACCAATAGATTTGCGTAGTTCTCCGCTGGTTTCAAAATATCTGAGGAACATTATATTATCAGCCAGGTAGCTGATACCAATTTCAGTTACTTTTATTTCTCCACTGATGTTTTCCACTTCGTTTATGAGTATAACCGTGACACCAGAGCGGGTGAGGTACTTGGCCATGGCATGGAGATTACTCACTGGATCCTTCCCACGGAGGGAGAGAGTGTAACCGGAGGTGCTGTCGATCATCACGATCTTGGAGTCATTCCCATCAACTTCCTTACGCACCAGCTGGGCGAATTCCTCAGGAGAGTAACGTAAGGGTTCCACTGGAACCACCGCGAGCATACCCGTCTTTATCATGCTTTTGATTGGTATGTTAATGGATTCACACCGGTTGATCAGGTTTTCCTTACTTTCTTCAAAGGTGTAAACCACGGAACGTTCCCCCCGGCCGGCAGCTTCCTTCATGAACTGTATTCCCACTGTGGTTTTACCCACCCCACTGGGTCCGCTGATTATAGTGGTGGTACCCCGTTCAATACCACCATGAAGTAGTTCATCTATCTCAGGAACACCAGAAGATATGGTTTCCTGGATGAATTCCCTTTCAGTAACCACTGGTCGCAATCGAGGATAAATTTTAACACCCTGACGAGTGATGCGCATGGAATGAAAACCAAACCTGAACCCAGAACCTCTGAATTTACTCACCGCTAAACTACGGCCATCCTTGAAGAAATCCAGGTTTATGATACCATCACACATGAACTGGAGATCGTCATCAGGGTCATGGTCACTGAATTCAGAGGTGAATAGGACTGTGGCTCCATTATCTGTTAAAAAGCGGAGGAATGAAAGGGCCTGTTTTCGGAACTGGAATTCATCGGTGGATAAATACCGGAACTGGGTGATAGGGTCCAGGAAAACACGGACTGGTTTCAGGGATTGTACTTTTTCAGTTATTTGAGAGGTGGTTGTTTCCCTTTCAACTTCTGCTGGGGAAAATATGTCATAAGCCTCCTGTTTGGCGAAGAAATCTTCATCAGGACTAAGATCCAGGAAGTTAATACCTTCAGTTTCAAAGCCCATATTCCTGGCATTGCTTATTACCTGGGCGGTAGGCTCCCCCATATTGATGAACAGGACTTTTTCATTATTTTTAACACCCTCGGTTAAAAAGTGCATCCCCAGGGCTGTTTTTCCAGTTCCTGGTAACCCCCTTAATAGGTATGAGCGTCGGGGTACGAATCCCCCCATTAATATTTCGTCAAAACCAGGAATTCCACTTGATAATCTTTCCATTTTCTTGCTGGACATTAAATGTTCACCCCTGAATATTCCATTTTTTCGTAACTATATACTGGTTTCATTTTCATTACACTTCTATTTTCCTTTTTAAAACACTTAATCAGCATTAACCCAAGTTCCAATGTTAAAACTCCCCAAATTGAGAAATGAGGTATTTTTTCCAGAATATTGATATGGTCCTGGAATATTGTTTCCATTGAAGAATAACCCTTCACATATCCATAAACTTTAAAAGTTATTTTGTGAGGATTATCACAAATTACAGAGGGAAAAAAGAATCCCCATTGAAAAAGAGTTAATTAGGATATAAATCCAATTATAAGGGTTCAAATATTCACAAAAAACTGAATATTACTTGAAGAATTATAATAAAAAAACCATTTCTGAGATATTCATTTAAATCAGGATAATAAATCAGGAATATGGGGAAAATTAGAAAAAATCAAAATATAATGAGGGAACAGATGTACGAGGGAAAATAATGGAGAGAAGGTAGAAAATCGAAAAAAATTATTATGATGCTTTTAAGCCAGCAACCTTAGCCGCAAAGCTCTCAAGCACCTTCTTGGATAGTCCTTCCACATATTTCAGACTACCGGCACATTCATGGCCACCACCATCAATTCCAGCCTCAGGGATTTCACCCAATAATTCCTGGATTATGGTGTTAAGGTTGAACCCGAATATCTCGTTAACAGCATCGGTGGCTCTGATAACTCCAAAGTCCGGCCCGTAGGCTAGTGTGATGATTGGTGTTTCCTCCCCATGCTTTTGTACCATACTGTCATGGACGAAACCACAGGTCTTACCCGGGGCAGGGTAGGTGAATTTATGGGCGAATTTCTCCACATCCAGGACATTGAAGATGATACCATTGGGGAAACTCTGGGTTTTCAGGTTGGGTAAGGCAGCTGCCAGTTGCCACTGCACCCTTCTCTGGGACTCAGTGTATAATGCATCCACCAGTTTAGTGTGTTTTTCACGATTACCCAGACCAAGTATAGTATCCATGATTCCCCTGCCGTTCATAAAGCGCAGGAAGAAAGCTTCGAAGTCAATGGCAGTGGCGATCCTATCCAAATCTTCAAGATCATAGCCTTTTTCCCCGGCAAGATCGATGTACCACTGTGCTTCGGGTGATCGGGCATGGTCTCCCACTGCAGCAATACCCGGCAGGTGTAAGAGTCTGTCCTTCACCTCCGGGTTGATCATCTGGGCAAGTTCCACTGCCAGTGCACCGGCAGTGACCTGACTGTCCCCTCCTTCTAGATATGGGTTCACATGAACATCCACGTAGTCATCCACTGCCACCCGGCCATCAGTGACCTCTCCAGGGTAGTGGTGGTCCACCACCACAACTTCTATATCGTAAATTTTAACCTTCAATAAGGCTAAGATGTCTTCTTCTGTGGATCCGTTATCTAAGAGTACTAGGAGGGGTAGTTTCTGTCCGTGTCGTTCCTGGTCTTCCAGGGCAAAACTTAAATCCTTCACCACATCCTCTATTTCATAGAAGGGTGCTTTACTGGGAGACCGGCGGAAGTAATGCCATTCAGCATCGTTGGATGGGTTGATCTCCTGTAGTAGTGGTATCACTGCCTTTTCCACAGCCACACCTGCACAGATCCCATCGGCGTCAGCGTGGTGGCGTACCAGGATGCTCCTACCATCTAAAACAGCCCTACGTATGGATTTAGCGGCTTTGACCAGTCTGGGCTGGAGTTTCTGGAGTATGGGTGCGTCCTGTATGAGTTCCTGGTTTTCAGGTACAGCAAGTTCATCCAGTGCTTCATCGATACGTTTTCTTGCGTCAGTGGCTTCTGATCCGTGCAGGCGTTCGATGTTCTCGGATTCTATCTGGATTTTGCCCCCGTGGAGTGATACTTCTCCCAGGACTTCCACCATGTTATCAACGTTGATGTTGGGGTAGACCCGTACTCCAGGTTCGTCAAAGGCTGCGGCCCAGGTGATCCCGGTTTCATCAGAGATGGTGAATATGGTGGGGCCACTGGTTTGCTGGATCTGCACCACTTCACCCACTATGCATACATTTCTTCCCTTAATTTTAGGGGTGAGTTCTTCGATTCGGGTGCGGGGAATCTCTTTTTTGACCTTCACCAGGTCGTAGGATCCCTTGATAGCAGCAGGTGCCAGGTCCACCTCTCCCCGACGGGGTTTGATCTCGATGATTTGGACAAATAACTCATCACCCACACTGTAGGGTGGGTTTCTGAGCCTTAAGAGTCCGTAAAGTTTCTTGGAGAGGCTTACGAACACACCATAGTCTTCCACTCTGGTGATTTTCCCTTTGTAGTGTTCTCCCACTTCCAGGTCACTCATTTCCGAAGCAGGGTGTAATATGTATACCTGTGTTTTGTTCTGGCAGTCATCACAGTAGTCTCCCTTTTCTAGGGGTTTACCGCAATTGATGCACAGGTTTATTTCTCCTTCTCCCTGGCATTCTGGGCATTCTTCGGTGACTTCCACTTCCCCTTTACCACTGCATACACTACAAGGTACTTCCTGTTCTTCGTCAAGCTGGAAGCGTTCCCTGGCCCCTCCAGATAAGCCCTTGAGATGGCCTTTTATATCTACTTCACCGGATACTCCGGTTCCATGGCAGGTTTCGCATATTTTGTAGCTTACTACCTTCCTTCCTTTTCCTTTACATTGTGAGCATGTCTTCTTCATTGAATTAACCTCATAAAAATAGATTTATGGTATAAACGGGTTTACGTTAATTTAGAACTTTCTTTTTGATTGGTATTGTTAAATACTGGATTGTATTTAATTTGATGGGGTATTCTTAAATAATATGGATTATATTCTAATAATAATTTATTCTTAAATTGTTTATGGTGAATTTAGAAATAATAATCTGATGTTTATTCCTTGCAAATAAATATTCTCTTTATTCCTTTGTAACTAGTTGTTATGTTTATTCCCTGTAATAATGGTTCGGGTGTGTCCGGATATAATAATTGTGGTTCCAGTTGTGCTATGTTTTTTACTCTAAATATGATTTAGAACTTGAATTTAGTGGGATTCTGCTGTACTATTTCCTCTCTCTGTTTCTGGTATTTCAGTGATTGTTGCATGAACTGGTTGGCACTGTCCACGTGGGTGTTGCCGGTTCTGGTGTCATTCCGGGCAAATAATGGTATGGCCACTTTCAGTTGGTTGGTGGCGTTGATCTTGGCATCCAGTTCATAGAGGGTGATTTGAAAGTAGGTGATGTAAACCTGGTCCTGAAGGTTTTTAGAGTATATCAATGCCTCCTGGGAGGTTGTTCTTGCCTGGTTGAATTCAGATGATGCGTTTTCTGCCTGTGATTGGGCAGCAGTGTACTGGTATTTGTTGGTGCTGGTGGCAGCCTGGTTGAAATAGTTGTCCCCTGCTTTAATATGACCATTGATGCTGTCGGTTAACTGATCTATCTGAGCTATCTGGTTGCCTAAACATCCAGATAAAGAAACAGTTATAATCATCACGAAGAATATGATGGGGATTATTTTACGCATAACACACCTGCACACTTTGAATTTCTTTTTAAACCTTGAAAATATTTGGAAACCATAGTATTCATCTATAAATCTAATATGTATGGGTTATTACTAGAAATATTTACCTGTAAAGATTGAAATAATCTCATTAAAATATAATTTGAATAGTACTATTTCCTTAATATTAGTTTTGAATTGGAACTATTTAAGTGATATATTTTTATGAAGGAATATTTCTTCGGGAATACCATTGAAAAAAAAGTTAAAAAAAAATGGAATATTCATTTTATGATTTCCATAATCCGTGTATGTTACAGTAGCATCTTGCCTGTAGCCCTTCATCAGATTCTACCGGGAATTCTGCTTCTGGCTGGTCACCGGGGTTTAAAAACTGTATGAAAACATGTTTACCAGTGGTTAACTCCACCAGTTCAATGTGGTGGTTTTCTTCCATGGGATGGGCTGCTTCTCCCACTTTTACCCTGACTCCCTCTGTTGTTTTCTCAATTACTGGCCGGTGCTTCAGGGACCCATCCTTATCCTGCCTTTCTTTTAAAAGTTCCATTGGCACTTCGCAGCAAACCAGGTTCCCCTGGCCCTCACAGAGAATATTCACAATATTCCCACAAACATCACACCGATAAACTTGTCCTTTTTCAGTCATTTGCACCCTCTAAATAATTTTTTTTAATGGTAATTATATAGTAATTTTTGAAAAGTCTGGTCTTTTATTTTGAAAACTTTTGTTTAATGGTTGGTATAAGAAATCTTTTTACTGGATTTGATAATTCAGTAATGATTTGATATTCAGTAAATGAAAAATATTCCCTAAAAAAAATGATGGGTGGGGAGTTCCCCTTACGGAACTACCTGGCTATCTTAAAATTTTTCGCAGCGAATGTAGAAGTATTTGGTAGGGTGGTCACAGGCTGGGCATTTTTCCGGTGGCTGTTTTCCAGTGACTGAGTATCCGCACTTTACACAGGCCCAGGTGACTTCTTCATCCTTGTTAAACATGGTGCCGGCTTCCACCTGCTCCAATAGCTGGGTGTATTTTTCCTCGTGGTGGACCTCTGCTTTACCAATGGCATTTAAACGCTGAGCTACATCATCCAGTCCTTCTTCTCTAGCCACTTTAGCAAATTCCGGGTACATTTCACTATTTTCATAGTGTTCTCCGGCTATGGCTGCTTTCAGGTTTTCAGTAGTGTCCCCTATGGTTAGGGGAGCTTCTGCTTCCACGTGGATCTCATCATTTCCAAGGTTAGCATCTCCTTTAAGGTCCTGAATCATTCTGAACAACCATTTGGCATGTTGCTGTTCGTTTTCAGCAGTTTCCAGGAAAATATCCTGTATCTGAGGGTAACCATCCTTTTTAGCCTGTTTAGCATAGAAAGTGTACCTGTTTCTAGCCTGACTTTCACCAATAAACGCCTTTGTAAGGTTTTCTAAAGTTTTCTGCATATTAACACCAATATAATATTGTAATTCAAAGTTTATAAATTTTTATTATCTAAACTGGAGGGCAGTTTAAGTCTTAAATACTTATTTTAATGGTTTAAATGGATTATTATCCTTAAATATTCCATTAAAATCCTCCAGCATTCTATCCGAAAATATATTACCGGAGTAAGTATTTATTTCCACTTTTCAATGGAAATATTATACTCAGCGTCGCTGTGCACCATACCACCTAGTTTATTCACTCTACCCTCATACAAAAAACAACCTAACCACTTATTATCTACCAGTAACATAATAATTGATAGATAATATTACTGAATACTAACACATACCATTCCCTTATTTTGGGAAGTGTAAAGCTCATCTAAAGTCCTTAGATTAATATTTATCTCATTTAATATCTGCATTTAAGGAATAGATGTTTTTAAAAATATTTAGGAGTAATAAATCTTTATCTAGGTATAGTTGGAGGAACTATTTCCCATGTCAAACCCGATAAGGGGCGAATTCGAACCCTTAAAACCTGACCAGGTGCCCCTGGAAGACGATAAAGAACAACATTCCATTTATCTCAATCGTCTTTCTCATTTTAAAATTTATTCCAGGAGTTGTGCCCTGCTGGTGATAATTTTAGGGATCATATCTGCCATGGGGTGGTTTTTAAACATACCAGTGCTCAGGGGAGAATTCATGGGCTTCCCCGGGACCAAATTCAACACTACATTAATCTTCATCATGGCCGGAGTCTGCCTGTATCTTTTAAACCGTAGGTTTACTTCCAATTTACTCTCCGTAACCCGGATCCTGGCCGCCCTGGTCACTATTCTAGGTGCTTTAACCCTGCTGGAATATGCTACTGGTGTTAATATCGGTATGAACCAGTTATTTTCAAGTATTCTGCCTGGTTCGGCTGGTGTGTTGGGTAAAAGTAGATCCTTGGGTGCTCTTAACTTCGTCTTAGTGGGTATTGCCCTGTTGATGGCCAGTTACAAATATAAACCCCACTTAATGCAGTTTCTGACTTTTATAGTTGGTTTTTTAGGATTACTGGGATTATCTTCCTATTTCTATGGAGTGAGTTCCAGTTTCCTTCTGGATTTAATGGTGCAGATGGCTTTTCTCTCATCATTGATTCATATCTTTCTTTCAGTGGGCATCCTCTGCCTTTACCCTGACCAAAGTTACATGGGACGGATAACTGCCCAGAACAGTGGGGGGTACATGGCACGGCGTCTTCTACCTGCGGCTCTGGTGGCAGTGTTCATCCTGGATCTGCTGATAACCCGTGGTCACCAGCTTAAAATGTACAGTGAACATTTCGGGAATGTTTTCGGAATTATGGTCACCCTGGCCTTTTTAACCGCAACAATTATTTGGACTGCCAATATTCTTAATGGGATGGATCGGGAGCGGCAGAAATCCAATCTTAAACGTCTTGAACTTAAAGAATTCTACGAGAATCTAGTTGAAGGTATAAATGAAGGCATATGGGTTACTGACCGTGATGATCATCTTTACTTCATGAACCGGGGTATGGAAGAGATTGCAGGGGGTAAAACCAGGAATCTGGAGGGTTTGAATGTGCTGGATCTTCCTGATGAATATGTAGATGGTTTGAAGGATTATTATCGGAAGGCCAAAAAAACCATGCAACCGGTTTATTATGATTCACTATGTGTCAGAAACCCAGAGGGTAAAAGATCATACCAGAGTGGCTGGATCATTCCCCGCTTAAATAATGGTCATTTTAACGGTGCCATATGTACCGTGATTGATCAGACTGAACGTAAAAAGGCTGAAGAGGCACTATTAAAATCTGAAACATTTTACCGGGCTATTTTTGAGAATACCGGTACTGCCACCATTATCGTGGGTGTGGACACCATTATCTCCATGGCCAATAAACGTTGCGAGGCCCTCAGTGGTTACCCTGTGGAGGAAATTGAAAATAAATTGAGTTTTATGGATTTTGTGCATCCTGAAGATCAACAACGAATTTTAGAGTATCATAAGATGCGTAGAAGCGGTGATGTTAATATTCCAGATGAATATGAATTCCGACTATTGGATAAAGATGGTGAAGAACGGCAGATCATGCTATATGCGTCCATTATACCAAGCACCACCGATAGTGTGGTTTCCCTGCTGGATATAACCCAACGTAAAACTGCGGAGAATGAGGTTAAAAGATCCCTGAATGAGAAAGAACTCTTACTAAGGGAGATCCACCACCGCGTGAAAAACAACATGCAGATAATCAGCAGTCTCCTGAATTTACAGCGCAGTTACATCCATGATGAAGAAGCAGCCAACATTCTCCAGGAGAGCCAGGGAAGGGTGAAGAGCATGGCACTGATCCATGAGAAACTGTACCAGACCTCGGATCTGGCCAGGATAAATGTGGAAGAATACATTCAGAGTTTAACCATGAACCTGTTCCACAGTTACACTGTAAATCCAGGTATAAAGCTCAGCATGGATGTTAGTGATCTGTACTTCAATATTGACACTGCCGTTCCCCTGGGACTTATAATCAATGAACTAGTATCTAACAGTTTAAAGTACGCCTTTAAGGATCGGGATGAAGGTGAAATCCGAATATCCCTCCTGGAAACAGCTGAACCAGGCAAGTATCTTTTATTGATTAGGGATGATGGTACTGGTTTCCCTCATGAACTGGACTTCGCTGAATCCCACAGCCTGGGACTGCAGCTGGTTAACACCCTGGTTAATCAACTTGATGGGGAGATTGAAATGATTACCAATGGTGGGACCACCTTCAACATAATAATCCATGAACAGAAGTACAAAGAGCGGGTTAAACCTTCCTCTGATGATAACTAACCCGTTAAATTAAAAACCCCTTTTTTAGACTTAAAAATTAACTTTTAATATTAATTAATCCTAAATTTTTTGAAATGATCTATTCATGAAATCATTTAGCCCTTCTTGTTGGTAAAATCAAATAGAATTACGTTTTTCTAGAATTTATTATAATATCTCGTTATGGTGTATTGATATAACAAAGAATTTTGAGATTAAAGTATATATTTTAAAATAAAGGGAAATCTGATAAAGAAATGAAAGCTGATTAGTGATAAAACACCCATTGTAGATGATTATTAACACCCAGTAGTTGATTACAAATATGAAATGTATTTGATAATAACTACTCTGGTTACGGAGTTACGGAGTAATAAAAGTGAAACTGGAAACACCCAGCAAGCGAATTTTAACCGGGCTCATCCTGGTAGTAGTCCTGGCTGGACTTTGCATCCACTACACCACTGAATACCAGGAACACCTTAAATATCCTTCATACGAGGTTATACTCGCTGATTACCCTGAGGGCGAAGTGGTTAATGTGGATGGAACAGTGCTCGGCAGGGATAATGGAATGCTGGTTATCCAGGAAAACCAGCAGGGCCAACTGGTTACCATGAAGGTGGAAAGCAACACCCCGGTGGAATTAAAGGATCAGGTGTCGGTGGTGGGAGTTTTAGGGGCAAATAACACCATAATAAATGTGGAAAGGGTGGAAGTGAATGAGAACTGGAAGTACCTTTTCCTGTTACTGCGTTCACTTCTAGTTTTAATCTTCCTGGGATACCTCTTCCAGCGGTACTGGTCCTTTGACTGGGAAGCTTTCCATTTCAGGAGGCGGTAGGTATGCCTGACTGGATGGTTCACGTGGCAGTGGCCTGGAGTCTATGCCGCATACTCCGCCTCCACTATGGGGAGTTTAACCCGGCTAACACCGTCCTGGTTATGGTGGGATCCATCTTCCCAGATGCCATAAAGGTCTCCATTATAGGGGAACTTCTTGGTTTTGATCTGTGGAATTATATCTATGTCTTCCACCTACCAGTAGGTTCATTCCTCCTGGCAGGGATTACATCCCTCCTTTTCCAGGAGAAAAAGAAGGCTTTCCTCTTTTTATTACTGGGAATAGTTACCCACTACCTGATGGATCTACTGCTTATACAGGTGGGTTATGGAATGTCCCTTTTCTATCCCCTGAACTGGATGGGATTCACCTTGAACCTGGTCCCCAATGACGATTATTATATTACCATCGTAGCCCTGGTAGTGGCACTGGTGATTTACCTGGTTACAAACTGGATTGAATCCAGAAATATCCAAAAATGATAAACCAGGAAGATAGATAAAACCATTTTAAGGGGTAAATTAACAAATTTTTCCTTTCATTGTGTATCTTAACCTTGAGATCATCTAAATAATTGAAGAAGCTTAGATTGAAAACTAAAAAGACTACCCTAGAAACTGGATTATAAATTAAAATAAATAAGAACTTGAATTGTAAACTAAAAAGACTCCAATTATAACCAGTATGATAACCTCTGCCATTGAACACTAATTGGGCGGGTGTTCTGGGTAAGGATGTTCATGGTAAACATTAATTTATAGACTTTTACCGTGTTTATTCCCCATATTCTTCTTCGCTGAAGTTAATGGTGAAAGATGTTCCCCTGGTGGTGTCCAACTCTATTTCCCCGTCTAGTTGGTCGGTGAGGGTGTTCACCAGGCGCATCCCCAGGGAGTTGGTTCTTTGATAGTCCAGGTCCGATGGAAATCCAATACCAGTATCTGAAACCTGGAAAGTGAAATGATCATTGACCTTATGGAATCGGACAGTTACCTCTCCCTTCTCTCCATGAGGGAAGGCGTGTTTAAGACTGTTAGAGACCAGTTCGTTAACAATAAGTCCCAGAGGTATGCTGGTGTTTATGTCCAGGAGCACTTCTCCCACATCCAGGTTAAGGTCGATGTTATCCTGGGTGATGTAGGTGCGGAATAGTTCACTGGTGAGCTTGGCTATGTAATCCCCGAAGTTAATGCACTTGAGATCAGTGGACTGGTATAACATGGTATGAATAAGGGCCATGGAACGAGCCCGGTTCTGACTTTCCCGGAAAACCTCCAGGGCAGCCTTATCCTTGATGTACTTCGATTGCAGGTTAAGAAGACTGCTAATGACCATGAGGTTGTTTTTAACCCGGTGGTGGATTTCCTTCAGCAATAATTCTTTTTCGTTAAGTGATTGGAGGAGTTGAGCCTCAGATTCCTTTCTCCGGGTTATATCCCTTAATATGGAAAGGACCATCTTCTCACCACGGAGGTTGAAAATATGGGCGCTGACTTCCACTGGTATTTCCACACCATCACGGGTGAGGTTCACTGCCTCGAAGGTGTTATTCCCATTCCTGATGATCTTTTCCATACGCCTGGGTATTTGCCTTATGGTTTCCTCATTATTAATATCCCGAGGATTCATTCCCAGTAATTCTTCACGGTTGTATCCAAGACGCTTGCAGGCCACATCATTCACTTCAATAAAGTTATCTGGGCTGCCATCGGGTTTAATGGGGTGGAGGACTATGGCATCGTTGGCATTGTTAAAGACCTCCCGGAATTTCTCCTCACTTTCCTGGAGTTCCAGTTCCATCTTTTTACTGGTGGTGATGTCCCGGGCTATGCTGGATGCTCCAATGACTTTCCCAGCTGAATCTTTGATGGGGGAAACACTGAGGGATACATTCACTATGGATCCGTCCTTCCTACGGCGCAGAGTCTCATAATGGGTCACCCTTTCCCCACTTTTGATCCAGGCCAGGATCAGGGATATTTCATCGGCATTGTAGGGTGGTATGAGGATGGACACACTGCTACCCACCACCTCACTTTCCGTGTAACCATATATAACCTTTGCAGCAGGGTTCCAGGTTAGTATGGTCCCGTCCAGGTCTAAACCCACAATGGCATCTTCGGTGTGACCCACTATGGATTTAAGGTAATTTAACTCAGACTGGGTTTCAGTTAACCTTTCTTTAGTATGGGCTAACTCTTTTCCCATTTCAACTAGTTCCCAGTGAATTTTTTCCTGGTTTAACTCTTGCTCCTTCATGATAATAACTCGGTATAAATCCAGTATTCTTCTTGAGTTTTGCTACTTTTAAGGTTAAGTTTCATCTTTAACCTCTTTTGTGGTTTTGGTGCAGTCAGGTATTAATTAACACTTAAAAAAGGTTCAAATAATTATTATCCCCTAGCATGAGATCAAAGTAGATCATTGTTAAAATGTAGATCATTATTAAAAACCTCAGATTTTTACTATCCCATTTAATATTTAACACTGGGACCTGGGCTGAGTAGCGAATAAATAATACTTAAAAAAAAGCCCTTCATCTCCGGCGAATATATACTTTCTCATGGGAACCGGAGTTTCTTCCCATGGGAACAGTAGTACTTGCATTTAGGGGAAAATATTAAATAAATATTGGAACCAGAACTGAAACTAGATTAACATTAAAAATTGGTACTGTGCATGGGAATTACTTAAGGGTTATTTAAGAATATAAAAATACTCCCTGGAAAGTCTTTAAATATACCCCAAGGAATATAAAATGTTCAGTTATATATTGAATACATTAAACATTAAAAAAAATAGAATTTAAGAGGTTAATTATTATGAAAGGAATCATACTAGCTGGAGGTTCCGGCACCCGCCTTTATCCCATAACAAAAGCAGTTTCCAAACAGTTACTGCCAATCTACGACAAACCCATGATCTACTATCCCCTGTCAGTGCTGATGCTGGCTGGGATAAGGGAGATACTCATAATATCCACACCACGGGATTTACCATTCTATGAGGATTTACTGGGTGATGGTAGCAAGCTGGGGGTGAGCTTCTCCTACGCAGTACAGGAAGAACCAAGGGGACTGGCCGAAGCATTCATAGTAGGGGAGGAATTCATTGCAGATGATAACGTGGCCCTGGTACTGGGTGATAACATCTTCCACGGACACCGGTTCAGTGAAATACTCAAAAGAGCCGCCTCCTTAGATGAAGGGGCCATAATCTTTGGTTACTACGTTCGGGACCCTAAAGCATTTGGAGTTGTTGAATTTGATGAAGGATGGAACGTCCTATCACTGGAAGAAAAACCAGAACACCCCAAATCCAACTATGCCATACCAGGACTCTACTTCTACGATAATGACGTGGTTGAGATAGCCAAAAAGGTGAAACCATCCCAACGTGGTGAGTTGGAAATAACCTCAGTCAACGAGGAGTACCTTAAAAGGAAACAGTTAAAAGTGGAATTACTGGGGCGAGGTATGGCCTGGCTGGATACCGGAACCCACATAGGACTCCTGGAAGCCAGTAACTACATTGAAGCCCTCCAGAAAAGACAGGGATTCTTCGTGGCCTGTTTAGAGGAGATTGCCTATAACAACGAATGGATTGATGAGGAAACTGTCCTGGAACTGGCTGAAACCCTTAAAAAAACTGAGTATGGGGAGTACCTGGTGGAACTGGTTAAGGGTGAGTTTTAGTTAAAAATAGAATAAGATATTTTCATTGGCCAGATTAATTAGATCTGAAGCTGGATTTTATCTAATCAATTTCTTTTTTTTGTCCAATTCTTTTTTTTATTACCTTTTTGAATGATTTAACCCTAGCATTTTGGAAAATATCAATACCGGCTTTTAGAAAATATTAATCCATATCTTTTGAGAATATTAATCCCCCAAATATCAAGGCTAGGGCCAGAAATAGGTAGTTTAGTGGGCTTCCGGTTTCTTGCATACCAACGGTTTTTGCAGCAGTTCCAACTGTAATGGGGGCACTGGTAATGGTGATGTTTGCAGTGTCTGAATCCACCATTAACTGGTCAAGGTATAGTTGCACATTCATCACCTCATAACCCGGGGTCACTGGTGTGCCTGGCCAGCGGAGGATAGCTTTCTGCTGGGCCAGGAGTGATCCAACCTGCCAGGTGAAACCATCACTACGGGTGGTTACCGAGCTGGGATTCTGGGCCCAAGTGTTACCCCCGTCCAGGGAAGTGTAATACTTATCATCATTGATCCACTGGTTATTATTGTGGTAAGACTGTTCAACCACCACGTTGGTAACTGAATTTCCATCATTTTGAACCACAATGTTGGAAGCAATGGTTTCACCAACCTGGACTTCGTCCACAGGATGGTTATGGGTATCAGTGTAATACAAATCAATATTGGCTGCTGCCGATACAGTTCCACAGATTAAAAGTGCAGAAAATAAGAACATAACCCCTTTTAAACCCTTTTTCATTGAATAATCACTTTCCCGTTTTTTTGTCAATATTTTTATTAAAGTGAATCCCATTGAAATGATAACCCTAACACTACCCAGATGAGAATTCCCGTTCTCGGTAAATCTATTAATGATATCTGGAACCCAGAACAATTAGTTTCTGACCTTAAATCCCAATAGTTTCCTGGATTAATCCCATTTCATCATTGTTGTCCGTGTGGAATGCATGCCAGACGAAATTGTAGCCGATCCAGATGATCTTACCCTTACCAACTTTTTGAACACCAATTAGAGTTTGGTTATTGACAGTGACCAGTGGTTCGATCTTATTCTGGTTAGTTGATTCATAGTTGGCCCCGTACCAGGGCTGACCATCGGCCAGGAATGGGGATAGTTTTACTGATTCTGGTTCTACCTTGGGGTTTCCAGGGAGGCTCTTCCGGGTTATGATGGTGTGCAGGAATTCAGAATTATCCAGGTTGTAGAATGTACCCTCCAAGTTACCCGATGCGTCAATAACCAGTGTCCCACCAGATTCCACGTATTCCATTAACAATTCTTCGGCCGTTTCCTGGTCACGCCATTTGAAGTTGTAGAGGAGGATGTAAGGATATTGCTGGAGTTCTTCCAGGGAATGGGAGTCTATCTCTGTGGATTTTCCCCGGATAGCATGACCCTTATTCTCGTATATAACGTAGGTCTTAAGGCCCAAGACCTCATCGATGTAGTTCTGCCAGTTCTGCCCAATGTAGAGCATCCTGGTTTTATTTTCTAATTTAGAGGGGTCTTTCTGGTAGATGGTTACCATTCCAAACTGTTCCAGTGGAGGATAGGAATCTATGTTCAGGGATTCCGAGGATATGTAGTAGTCAATATCATTTTTGGCCAGTTCATGGGCTGTTAACCGGGTGGTGTTGACAGTGGGCTGCATATCCATGAACATGAGCAGATTCCACACAGCCCCAGGCCATAAGTTGGACCGTATCTTCCGGTTACTGTAGTCAGGGTCATACTGCATCAGCCATTGGGTGGCCTGGTTCAGGCTCTCCACCGTGTATTTATTCCGCACCAGATCCGATGCATTCACATTAAAGGGCGTAAAATCCTCCTCGGAGATTAGAGCCATATGCTGGTCTTCATCCATCAGTATATGGTCAATATCAGTTAGGTAGGTTGCAGTAGAGGATAATGCCACCATGATGAGTATTAAGGGCAGAATATAGCTAGTGAGGTTAAATCTTCGGTATTTAAATCTTATTTGCCCTGATATCTTATGGATTCCCAGGATCAGGAAGTAAACCAGGGCCGGAGCCATGGTGATGAAGTAACGGTCCACCTTCAAACCGTACTGGGCGTGGACTATGAACTGGGTCAGGAACCATGAAAACATGAGTAGATCCAGGTCCAGATTTACCCTGCCCCTCCACAAATCATAGGCCAGGTAACAGGATAAGACCACCAGTCCAATGCTGGCCATGCTACTGATTTTACTGAAGGTGAACAGGAAGGCAATAACAAAAAACACCATTAAGAGGATTTTCAATCGGTTAAGGGAAGACTTCCAGTCTAGCTGATGGTCCTTAACCAAGTTGTAAAAGTAGATGATCACTCCCAAGATCAGGATCATTACAAACAGATAAAAAATCCAGTGATGGAGAGATCCAGGGATGGATATGAACAGATCAAGTGTTTTCAGATAGTAAAGTGGATCTGCGGAGAAGGCAGAGTGCCCGGAGAGTGACTCAGATTGTATGCTCAGTAGGCTGGTGAGGGTGATGAAAGGGTCCCCGGCTCTCTGGTACATGAAGCCCAGGTAGGGGATTATAATCAGAATACTCAGGACCAGCCCCAGGATCATCTCTTTCAAGTTCCGGAGGTAATTACCGCACATTAAAATGTACAGTATAATTGGGAATAACAGGAATCCTGCGGTAAAACGGGTTAAAAATGCCATCATGGCCAGTGGGAATGCCAGGTAAAAATATTTAGGGTTCTTCTTAACTGCTAGAACTGTGAGGTAAACTGCCCATATGGAAAAGGCTACCGCGGCTATGTCCAGGTACCCGATCCCTAGCCAGGCCAGGATCACCGGGAAGGAAATGTAAATGGTTGATCCGGCTAAACTTTCCAGGGGGTTAAATCGTAGCTTGAGGAGGAGGTAGAGGCCAATGATCCCGAAGATGAATATCAATCCCTCCAAAATATAGATGGCCATTTCCGAGACAAATCCCATCCTGAATATTAGGGAGGTCAGGAAGGGGAGGAATGGTGATCGATCCAGTTCGATGTAACCAGTACCCATCCCCGCGTATTCCAGGGCATTAGCCAGGAATGAGTATGTATCCCAGAAAGGTCCGATAATGATTTGCATCTGGACACGGTAGTAAACCACCGTACTAACTGTTAAGATAAGGAATAAAAGACAAATCCAGTTCAAGTAGTTCGATCTATTGAAGATATTTCTGGTCAAAGTATCGCCCATTTAATTGTAGGGGTAGTCATGAATACAGATCACCCCCAATAAATTGGTGAATTAATCTTTCGGTGAATTTTATATGGTCCTGTATTGATGTATCCCTTATGATAGTTATCCATAAATTATGAGTTACACATTTAAATATTGTTGTTGGAGCCAATCAATATTCATATTAGAAACGTATATAAGAATTATATCCTAAATTATTTATTATGGTGTTAGAGATATCAAGATAGAATAATGTTTCTTTGGAATACATTGTTTAAAGGTGGAATTGTAGTTTATGAATTATAAATTCGGATACCCTGACATGGGAATTGAAGTTCCCCCTGGTGCCAATTTAATGCTTTTAGGTGATCTTTTCTCTGGGAAGGATATTCTATCCAAAGAATTCATCAGGGAAGGATTAAAAGATGGTGAAGCCTGTATTTTTGTCTCCACCAACGACCCCATCCAGGACACTGTGGAAGAGTTTAAAGATTACGATTTGGAGCACCTGGGAATGGTCAACTGCATCTCCTCCCGTAGTGACCTGGACCTGGACTACCCCTACATAAAACAGATACGTTTCGTGGCCAGCCCCACCGAACTTGCCACCATAATGGCCTTCATCAACGAATTCCTGGATATTTTTCAGAATAATGAAGTTACCAAGATAAGGATCGTTTTCGACTCGGTGTCCACCCTCTTAATGTACTCCAATTTGAAGACTCTTTACAAGTTTTTGCACGTTCTAACCAACACTGTAAAAGCCAGGGATGCCGTGCTACTCATGACCATGGAGGAAGGAGTCCACGATAAGATCGAAATTAGCTCCCTCCAAAGGCTGGCCCAGGGACTGGTTACCATGGCCGGAGGGGAAATAGTGTTCAATGGGTTCTCCCGTAAGAAATTCAATTACGATATCCAGGACAACCAGATAATTATCACCGAGAAAGATTAAGTTAACCCGAAAAACCTGAGGATCGGGAATATCAAGTAACCCAGAAAAACACCTGAGGATCGGGAATATCAAGTAACCCAGAAAAACACCTGAGGATCGGGAATATCAAGTAACCCAGAAAAACACCTGAGGATCGGGAATATCAAGTAACCCAGAAAAACACCTGAGGATCGGGAA
>Ga0334893_1000175_pt1 | contig 106094 bp, 83 predicted proteins | sample GraSluR3_MG_5_FD_207218 | JGI IMG/M metagenome (GOLD analysis project Ga0334893, IMG submission 207218) | Sludge microbial communities from methane-producing bioreactor in Wageningen University, Netherlands - Granular Sludge_09_05-R3 | ecosystem: Engineered > Bioreactor > Anaerobic >...
TAAAAATATCCCTTTGGCATATCGTTGTAATTCACTACGTTTGCAGTTCAAAATTTTTTACCCAATGACATTTGACAATTACACGCTACAAAACGGTATTAGAGTAATACATGGGCGTACCGACTCGCCGGTAGCGTACTGTTGTATGATGGTGAATGCTGGTACTAGGGACGAGATGGAGCACGAGCATGGGCTAGCGCATTTTATTGAGCACGTGCTGTTTAAGGGGACTAAACGTCGTAAAGCATACCATATAAATAGTAGGCTTGAGGATGTGGGGGGCGAGTTGAATGCATACACAACCAAGGAAGAGACAGTAATTCACTCAACTTTTTTAAAGGAGGATTACCATAGGGCAATTGAGCTTACATATGACATTCTCTTCCGATCAACTTTTCCCGAAAGGGAGTTGGTAAAGGAGAAGGATGTTGTGCTCGATGAGATAAACTCCTATAAGGACTCGCCCTCTGAGTTAATATTCGACGATTTTGAGGATTTACTCTACCCCAATCACTCGTTTGGTAGAAATATTTTGGGTTCAAAGAAGTACATAAAACGTTTTTCACGGAATGATATTTTCAACTTTATTGAGCGGAATTACAATACCGATCAAATGGTTTTTTGCTCTATTGGTAACATCCCCTTTTCGAGGGTAGTGAAGTTGGCTGAACGTTATTTTGGCTCAATATCAGCAAATCTTCGTAAGGTAACTAGACTTGATATTCAACCCTCACAACCATTGGTGAGAGAAGTTCGTAAGCGCACCTATCAACAGCATTGCATTGTTGGGTGCAGAGCCTACGATTTGCACGACCCTAACAGGGTGGCCATGTACCTGCTGAACAATGTGCTTGGCGGGCCGGGTCAGAACTCACGCCTAAACCTGGCCCTTAGGGAGCGTACTGGTTACGCTTATAATGTGGAGTCGTCTTACACACCCTACTCCGACACCGGGGTTTTCAGCATTTATTTCGGTAGCGATAAATCTAATTTTGATAAATCCCTCGAAATGCTGCACACTGAGCTGCGCGTGCTTCGAGAGAAGAGGCTTGGCGTCCAGCAGCTAGCCAAAGCTAAAAGGCAGCTAATAGGGCAAATGGCCATTGCAGCCGAGAATAATGAATCGCTTATGCTCAGCGTTGCACGGAGCTATATGTTTTACAATTCGGTTGAAAGTTTTAGTGACATCAATGCTCGAATAGAGGCTATTACAACTGATGATCTGCTCAGAGTTGCCAACGAAATTCTTTCGCCCGAGAGCTTAACAACCTTAATTTACAAGTAATGGAAACCGGTTTGTATCACTCCAACGACTTGGAGGACTACCTCTTAAAGCATACTACTCCCGAGGATAAAGTGCTGTATGAACTGAATAGACATACCCACTTAACTAGCTTGCAGCCACGTATGCTGAGCGGTCCAATCCAAGGAAAACTCCTTGAGATGCTAAGTAGGATGCTTAAGCCCCACAGAATACTCGAGATTGGAACATATACGGGCTACTCGGCTTTATGCTTGGCCAAAGGGCTAGCCGAAGGAGGACAGCTACACACCATTGAGGTTAACGATGAGGTTTGTGAAACAGCGCTGGATTTTTTTCGTAGGGCAGGAGCTGAGGGTAAGATAACTCTGCATGAGGGCAGCGCATTAGATATTATTCCACAACTCGACGAAATGTTCGATCTGGTCCTAATTGATGGAGACAAGCGGCAGTACCCTCAATACCTCGAGATGGTATTACCAAAGGTAAAATCCAATGGGTACATTTTGGCCGACAATGTGCTTTGGGGAGGAAAGGTTTTGCTAAACGAACCCGATGATGCTTACACTAAAGGTGTTATGGATTTTAATAATATGGTTGCCGATGACAACAACCTGGAGCAGGTTTTATTACCCTTGCGTGATGGATTGATGCTAATTCGTAAGCTGTAACCCATAATTCTGTTCATCTGGGGTAATGAACCAATTTACCAATCAGTTGTTTAAACATTACTAACAACGCAAAATGATTATGTATAGCATTAAGCAGCTCTATGTTCTTACCGGCATAAAGCCACATACCATAAGGGTTTGGGAGAAGCGATATAGTATGTTTTCCCCAGAACGAACCGATACTAATATCCGAAGATACTCCGAGGACGATCTGAGGCTGGCTCTTAATATTAAGATGCTTTTAAGCGTAGGTTACAAGATTAGCCGCATCTCTAGGATGTCGCAGGACGAGATGTCGACCATAATAAATCAGGGTAATAAATATGTTGGCCCGCCTCCAGTTCCCGAAAGTTTGCTCACTGCTGCCATTAATATGGATGAAGATTCCTTTGTGGGGAAGCTGAATGAGTTTATTCGTGAGCGAGGCTTCGAGTGGACATATGAAAACCTCTTGGTGCCCTTTCAGAAACGGATGGGGCTTCTTTGGCAGTCCGGAGGCATTGTCCCTGCTCAGGAGCATTTTACCTCAAACATACTTCGAAACGCTATAATAAAGGCTACGCTCGATTTGGATGTGAAGACATCACACGAGAGCCGGATCCTTTTCTACCTGCCCGAGGGCGAGCTGCATGAAATAGGTTTGTTGTATTTCAACTATTTAGCCCTGTCAAGGGGCTACAGCACAACCTATTTGGGGCAAACAGTACCTGTTGATGATGTGATAAAGGTAGCATCTAAGCAAGATATTAGCGTACTTTTCGCCTCGTTTACCGTTTCTATGCCCAAGGATGTTTTTGCTAAGCACTTCGAAAAGCTCAAAAACGAGCTGCCAAAGGCTACACTAATTGTTACAGGCCACTTAGTAGAGGAGGGAGAACTGGAGCTGCCCAAGGGAGTGCTAAAGGTATCGTCGGCCAATCAGTTTACACAACTTTTAATTAAGCAGGTAAAGTAGTGAAGCGCTTTATTGTTTAGGTAATACACTGAAGGTCAGTAATTAACTCTCTATTCTGTCAGCTGTTTTTCTAACGGTCTGATAAACAGTTGTCACTGTTTATCTTTGTATTTTTTACCACAAAAAATTTATTTAGAATTAATTTAGACAAGATTCCGTCAAGCATAGACAGATCAGTCTATACCTTTATCTTTTTATTTAGAATACACATAGATATCAGGCTGTTTGGAGTGGTTTCGATTTGGTTTTGTTTAATCCTGTCGTATATTTGCATAGACATATATTTAGACTGATTAAAAATAAAACTTAAACCATATCATCATGTCAACAGCAGAATTCAACACAGCACTTATTGAGCTTGAGCCAAATCTTGAAAGATTTGCCTATAGTTTAACTGCAAATCCTGAGGATGCTCGCGACCTACTTCAGGAGACTTATCTTAAGGCCTTAACCTATAAGGATAAGTTTGAAGATAATACGAACATAAAGGCATGGACCTTCACCATAATGAAGAATACCTTTATTAACAACTACCGCAAGGCAGTTAAGCAGCGCACCACATTCGATTCGAGCGATAACCAGTATCTGGTTAATGGGCGCACCTTCGATGAGGGCCCTGAGTCGACCTTCTCGCATAGCGAGATAAACCAAAAGGTGAACGAGCTCGACGACGATTTCCGCATCCCATTCCAGATGCACACCTCAGGGTATAAGTACAAGGAGATTGCCGATAAGCTTAACCTGAAAATTGGTACGGTTAAAAGTCGAATCTTTTTCTCGCGCCAGAAGCTTATGAATGCATTACCCGATTATCAATAGTTTTTCCATGTTTTAGTTTAGGTGTTTACAACAAGTTAGATTTGTTAGCAGCAGCGGGGCGATTCGGAAACGGATCGCCCCGTTTTATTTTTTCGATGTGGGGTGTGCTAATACAAAAAGCCTGACGAGTGGTCAGGCTTTGGTTTTGGTACCCGGAGCCGGGGTCGAACCGGCACAGCCGCAATGGCTACAGGATTTTAAGTCCTGCGTGTCTACCAATTCCACCATCCGGGCCCATTACGAAAAGAAAAGTGTTGATAGAAAAAAAGCGGACTGTATCCGCTTTAAATCTGTTGAGCGGAAAACGAGACTCGAACTCGCGACCCCAACCTTGGCAAGGTTGTGCTCTACCAACTGAGCTATTTCCGCAGTATGTCAATTTTTCTACACTTCACTAACCATCCCCTCAATTGCGAATGCAAAAATATTGTATTTAGCCAAACCAACCAAAAAAAATGAGGTTTTTTTTAACCAAACGAACAAAAAAATCCTTTTTTGCTGATTAACATCCTTTTATAACACAATGTTCCCGTGCTTTCGCGCAGGCTGTTGCTGGCTCTTATTTTGCGTAAGTTCCAAGGCTTGAACTAGTTTAGCTCTAGTTTGCTTAGGATAGATAATTTCGTCGATATACCCTAGCTCTGCTGCTTTGTATGGGTTGGCCAGCGTTTCGCGGTACTCGTCAATGAGATTTTGACGATCGGTTTCGTTACTTATGCTGTGCCTATGGATGATGTTAACCGCCCCTTCGGGGCCCATTACGGCTATTTCGGCGGTGGGGTAGGCGAAGTTTACATCGGCACCCACCTGCTTGCTCGACATAACGCAGTATGCTCCACCATATGCTTTTCGAGTAATTACTGTTATTTTAGGTACTGTTGCTTCGGCGTATGCATAAAGAAGCTTTGCCCCATGTTTGATTATGCCATTTTCCTCCTGATTGACTCCTGGTAAAAATCCTGGGACATCAACAAAAGTAATTAGCGGAATATTGAATGCATCGCAGAATCGGATAAATCTGGCAGCCTTAACCGAGGAGTCAATATCGAGCACACCTGCTAGGTAAGCAGGTTGATTGGCTACTATACCCACAGTTTGGCCTGCCAGCCGGCCAAATCCCACCACAATGTTCTTTGCAAAGTGTGCTTGTACCTCGAGGAAGTTTTTGTCATCGAGTACAACAAGCAGAAGATCTTTGATGTCATAAGGCTTATTGGGATCGGCTGGGACAATAGTTTGAAGCGACTCATCCTCCCTAAATGGGTCATCGGTTGTTGGGTACTCGGGGGCATGCTCCATATTATTGGCTGGGATAAAACCCATAAGCTCGCGAATCAGCATCAATGCTTGCTCCTCGTTATCGGCCATAAAATGCGCAACTCCGCTTTTGGCGTTGTGGGTGGTTGCTCCCCCAAGTTCCTCTTTGGTCACATCTTCATGGGTTACAGCTTTTATCACATCGGGACCCGTTACAAACATGTAGCTGGTGTCTTTCACCATGATGATAAAGTCGTTTAGGGCTGGGGAGTATACCGCTCCACCGGCACAGGGACCCATAACACAGGTAATTTGAGGAATTACCCCAGAACTTCTCACGTTGTTGTAGAAAATCTCGGCATAACCGGCCAAACTTTGCACACCCTCTTGAATTCGTGCGCCTCCCGAGTCGTTGAGACCAATAATGGGAGTGCCGGTTTTAATTGCCATATTTTGCAATTTGATAATCTTATCGGCATTCGCTCGGCTAAGCGTGCCACCCAAAATGGTAAAGTCGTAGGCATAAACGTAAACCAGCTGGCCATCTATCTTCCCATACCCAGTTATAACTCCATCGCCTGGAATCCTTGTTTTTTCCAGCCCAAACTCATACGATCGGTGGGTAACCAGCTTATCAAATTCATTAAATGTATTGGGGTCTAAAAGCTCAGCTATGCGCTCGCGTGCACTCTGTTTCCCTGCAGCATGCTGTTTGGCAATACGTTCTTCGCCTGCTCCTTGCTCGGCTTGTTTTACTTTCTGCTCAAACAGGGAGTACTTTTTTTCTAAGCTATCCATATTTCTTTAGGTTATTCTAGTTCGATAAGTGGTTGGTTGTTGGCCACGGAGTCACCTTCGTTAACGTGTATCTTTTTAACAATACCATCCAGGGTTGCGTTGTAGTCGCTTTCCATTTTCATGGCCGATATAACAATAAGGGTATCACCCTTGGTAACCCTTTGTCCTTCAGACACAGGAATACGGACAACCTTACCGGGCATTGGGGTGGTGATTATCTTTTCGGTGGATTCTATACTATCCTTATTCCTGCTCTTTTGGTATCGGCTTTGCGCATCAATAATTTCAACCTCATGGGCTGATGAGTAGGTGTTCACAAAGTAGTTTTTGGGGCCATTGCCCGGGATCATCTCTACGCTGTACGATTTTCCGTTGTGTAGGATCGAGTACACACCCTCTTCGACCATAACGATGTCAACCTCATATGCAATGCCATCCACATCAATTGTAGCCTTTGAGCCATCCTTTTTAACAAGACGGACATTCGCCTCGCGATCACCAATTTTAATATCTATTGCCATGGCTAAATCCTTTGAACTGATTTTTTTAGTGCGTACTCCTTCCATTTGTCGTTTGTACGCGTTAGGGTAAAGTCGCCCATTGCGGCCTTTTCCATTTTATTGGTATAGTCAATGTAGGTGGCAATTATGGCCATATCGACACTAACAGTTTTTTCGTTGGCACAAGGGGTAAGCAGCTCCTCGCTATGCTTTTCAATAAAATGAGTATCGTATTTTCCATCCCTGAAATTCTTATTCATCATAATTCGTTCAAGGAATTTTGTTGACGTTTTAACGCCCGTAATCTTATACTCATAAAGCGATCTTCGCATTCTATCGATGGCCTCGGCACGAGTTCTGCCCCAGGTAATAACCTTGCTAATCATGGGGTCGTAGTGCATAGGAATTTCATATCCTTCATACACATATCCATCGGTTCTTATACCCAGACCGTTAGGCTCGCTGATGTGCCGAACAACGCCAGGGCTTGGCATAAAATTATTGAATGGATCCTCCGCCGATATACGGCACTCGATGGAGTGCCCAAACTGGAATACTTCCTCTTGTTTAAACGACAGTGGCTCACCCGACGCAATGTTTATTTGCTCTTTTACAATATCAATTCCGGTTGTTCTTTCGGTGATGGGGTGTTCAACCTGCAAACGCGTATTCATCTCAAGGAAGTAGAAATTCCGATTGGCATCCACAAGGAATTCGATAGTACCTGCGCCCTCGTAATTCACGGCTTTTGCAGCAGCAATTGCGGCTTCGCCCATTTGCTCTCGGAGCTCGGGGGTAATGAACGGCGATGGCGTTTCCTCCACCACCTTTTGATGGCGACGCTGAACAGAGCACTCCCGCTCAAAAAGGTGCACAGTGTTCCCTTGCTTATCGGCAAGGATTTGAAATTCGATGTGGTGTGGCGATTCGATGTACTTCTCGATGTAAACGGTATCGTTGCCAAACGACGACATGGCTTCGGATTGTGCCATTTTTACAGCAGAGAACAACTCCCTTTGATCTCGGACCAGGCGCATCCCTTTGCCACCGCCACCTGCCGATGCTTTTATCATTACAGGAAGGCCTATCTCCTCAACTATCTTTTTAATGTCATTGGGGTTTGTTACGCTTTTCTGTGTTCCGGGAACCACAGGCACACCTGCAGCTATCATGGTTTGCCGAGCAGTAATTTTGTCGCCCATTTGGGTAATGGCCTCACTCGATGGGCCAATAAATTTTATGCCCACCTCACTGCACCTACGTGCAAAATCAGCGTTCTCCGACAGAAAACCGTACCCCGGATGAATAGCATCCACTTTGGCTTGCAATGCAACCTGAATAATCTTTTCGGCAACAAGGTAACTTTCACGCGATGGCGATGGGCCTATGTAGTAAGCCTCGCTGGCGTATCGAACATGCATTGCAGCACGGTCAGCATCAGAGAACACAGCAACAGAACGAATACCTAACTCCCTGCATGAGCGAATTATGCGCACAGCAATTTCGCCTCTATTGGCAATCAAAATCTTTTTAATCATAATTAGTCCCTTAGCATTATTTTGATTTGTTTCCCAACAAAACAATCAAAAGATGTTTGTTATCTCGTGGCAAATATAAACAGTAAATATGTTGTACGGCATATAAAAGTATAAATTTAATGCTGGGCAGCATACAGAATGTGTTTAACGATCGTTTAATCAGAAAATTAGATGAATAAAAAAAACTACTCAAAATGGTATTTTATAGATATTAATGATTTCATCTTCTTAGTTCATTTAATTAGCATCTCAAATATTGTAAACAATTTGCCTCTGGCTTTGGTTTAGGTGGTTGATAAAAGGGTTAAAAATTTCTACTTTTGGGAAAAATTAATGATTATGGGAGCATTTCATGCATACGACATTAGGGGCATTTACAATAAGGATTTTAACAAGGACGATGCCTACAAGATTGGATACTTTTTGGTAGAACTACTTAGCACCAAAAAGGTGTTGGTTGGCCGCGATGCGCGGGTTTCATCCGATGAAATTTTCGAATATCTAGCCAAAGGCATTACCGATGCGGGTGCCGACGTGTACGACGTTGGCTTGGCTACTACACCCATGGTGTACTACTCTACGGCCAAGTATGAGTTTAATGCATCGGTTCAAATAACGGCTTCGCATAACTCCAAGGAGTATAACGGCATGAAGGTATCGCGCGAGAATGCCTTGCCCGTAGGTTACGACACTGGACTTAAGCAAATTGAGCAGCGAATTAAGGAGGGTGCGCCCATCGTTAAGTCGCAAACGCCAGGCGAGATTAAAAAGCTTGATGTTAGGGGCGAGTACTTATCGTTTTTGAGAAAGTATGTTGCCGATTACAGCAATTTGCGTATTGGAATAGATTGCTCTAACGGTATGGCCGCATTGCTAATTAAGGAGTTACTGGGTGATGCACCAGTTTACATATACGATGAGCTCGATGGGACATTCCCAAACCATGAGGCCAATCCTTTAGTGCCCGAAAATGTGGTGGATTTACAAAACCTTGTAAAAAGCGAAAAGTGCGATATTGGGGTAATTTTTGATGGCGATGCCGACCGGGTGATGTTTGTTGATGAGAACGGCAGGTTTATCTCCCCTGACTTGATGATAGCCTTGCTTGGACACTATTTCCTTGAGGAGAAGGGCGAAAAGGGGTTAGTGTTGCAGGATATTAGAACCTCCAAAGCAGTGGGCGAGTACCTTAAACCGCTAGGAGGCGAGATGCGCACCTGGAGAGTAGGAAGGGCATTTGCTGCTCACAAGCTGCGCGAAATTGGAGGTATATATGGTGGCGAGCTGGCAGGCCATTACTACTTCCGCGACTTTTACTACTCCGACTCTGGCCTAATGGCGAGCCTTCTTATACTTGATGTTATTGCCAAGTTTAAAAAAGAGGGGTACACATTGTCGCAGCTAATCTCGCGAATTGAAACCTATGCCAACTCAGGTGAGATCAATTTCCGCATCGAGCGAAAGAAGGATGCTATGGATGCAGTTCGTGATCATTTCACATCGCTTGAAGAACCCACCGCCTCGTTCGATTTTGATGGCTACAGGGTGGAGTTCCCCGATTGGTGGTTCAACATTCGACCATCGAACACCGAGCCGTACCTTAGGTTTATTGCCGAGGCAAAAACTCAGGATATGCTGGACGAGAAGGTTGCAAAGGTAAAGGAGATTGTCAAAGGTCTATCGTAGTATGCTATAGCAATTGATAGGATTGATATGATGAAGGCTGCAAACAAAATCATTTGTTTGCAGCCTTATCTGTTTCGTTAGGTATTACTGGGCGCTGGCCAATAGCTCCTTGTAGGCTTTCGATTTGGCCACCGCTTGGTAAAGCTCCTTGTCATTCTTTATCTGGTCGACAAAGGATTGTGATATATTCTTCTTTGGCATCTCAACTAGCAGATATACGGTATGCGTCCCATTCCTCTCTGCTGTATGCTTCTCAATTACTCGCGTGTCATGCAGGTTTGCCACAACCGATTCTCGTATAACCTGAACCCTTTCCTTTAGCACCTTGTTGTTACGTACAACACTTTGGAGGCGGGTGGTTTGGGTTTCTATTGTTGGCTCAACTTGTTTGGCCAAAGCAACACTGGCATTAAGCCTAGCCTTACGTTCAGCCACATCAGGGGTTGACGATGACCCCTCACCAACAGCATAAAAACTACCTCCCGATTTGGGCGGATTTTTTACCCAATCCGGAGTTCGTTGTCCAAATAGTTGGCTGTAAGCAAGTATGGGCAACGCTACAATTACTAGTGCAATAATCCGTTTCATGGCTTGTCTTTTTAATGATACTGGTGATGTTATACATAATTCGTGCCAGTAGGCTTTATGTAATAAGATTGCTATTTTTGTGTTACACAAACAGCTGATATGTGGTTTATGCATAATTTTTTTTCAACTATTACCTTTTTACTTTTCACTATTACCCCATCGTTGGCTCAGGTTGAAAAAGAGTTGTTGTTTGCTGTTGATAAGCTAGAGCACCCCATAGAGAACTCGAAATGGCTGGATACTAATATTCCAACGGTTTATATTGATAAGTACAAACCTGAGGAGATTCGGACAATTACTTTGGCCAATGGCTACGCATTGTATGCTTTGGAGTCAAGCGCCAGCTTGCCTTTGTCCGAGAGTAGTAAAGTTCCTATTGAGGTAGATATTGTTTACACTCATTATCCAATTAGTAAGGAGGACTGGAGAACCAATTACTATGAACTTATGGCAAATAGGATAAAGGAGCTGATAGGTCTTGATTCTAGCCTTAACTCACCCCAGGTGCAATGGCGCTTGGTAAAGCAGACCAGCTGTACCAATGAGCTGCAAGCGCAAAGTCTATTCCACGGTGTTGTTATAAGGTACAAACATTCTCAGCCCAAAGCATTAAAAGCAATACCTGATATTGTATTTAGTTTACCCGTCCTTCACCTCCCCAGAACAGCTCTATCTGCTGCAAATGTTGTTGAGGAAGAAGAAGTTGATGAAGAGCATTTGAAATCGATTCTATACCCAAGCAGTGTTTATAATCGGGATATGAAGCAGTACATACCCCCAGCAACTAGGCGGAAGGGGGAGCCAGGGTGCCCCACATTTACAACCCGTGCCCATAGGCCAAGGCAGAGCATTTGGTCAAGGCTTTTTCGCTAGCTAGTTTCCTTGCTAAATTCGGCAACTTCCAACTCTATTCCTTTGCCTTGTGCGTATGTGCTAACCTTATTTTTAATCTCAATAACTTTAGCGTAGGGCAGCCAGCCCAGCTGTACCTTTTTACCTTTACCCGATTTTTTTGAGAAGGTAATGTACGTTGGCCCTATTCGAACCTTCTTTATCACATCCCACATGATGCTAGTGGGTGTTTTCAGAAAGAATCCAAATTGGTACTCAATGGCAAAATCATCGGCTTTAAAATAAATTTTGGCTTTACGACCTGCGTATGCAAAGTAGATAAAGCCTAATCCGTAGATACCAAAAGCAAGAAAAATCCATTCTCTGGGATCGTTTTGCTGATTAAGAATTAGGAAGGATAAAATTGCAGCGGCAAAGAATAGGACCATGAGGATTACCAAAAACTTTTTATACCTGTTGCCAGTTTCGGTTGTTTGGTTTAGGTTAATATTGAAGGGTTCCATGGGGTATTGGTTTTAAGGTTGATCAATTCCAAAGGTAAAATAATTTTTATCAGGATGTTTATCTTCTTAATATAAAAAAAGCCCCTGGGGAATTATCCAGAGGCTTTTGCATATGTGATTTATGAATGGTTACCAAGCAAACAAGGGGAATCCTTCCATTAGCTTATTTACCTTCTCGCGAACCGATGCGATAACCTTCTCATCGTCGATATTCGAGATAACCTCGTCAATCAGATCAACTATGGTAGCCATATGTTCCTCTTTAAGGCCACGGGTTGTAATAGCTGGAGTTCCCACCCTAATTCCTGAGGTTTGGAAAGGAGAACGAGAATCGAAAGGTACCATATTCTTGTTGATGGTGATATCTGCAATAACCAAAGTGTTTTCAACCTTTTTACCAGTTATTTCGGGGAATTTTGGTCTTAGGTCAATTAGCATGGAGTGGTTGTCGGTTCCACCCGAAACCACCTTGTAGCCCTTATTAATAAATGCTTGCGCCATGGCGGCAGCATTCTTCTTCACTTGGGCTTGGTACTCTTTGTACTCGGGCTGTAGAGCCTCGCCAAAGGCAACGGCCTTAGAGGCAATAACGTGCTCAAGAGGACCACCTTGAACACCAGGGAAAACGCTGCTGTTTAGAACTTGCGACATCATCTTGGTAACCCCTTTAGGAGTTTTTAGTCCCCAGGGGTTTTCAAAATCTTTACCCATAAGGATAATACCACCACGTGGGCCACGTAGGGTTTTATGAGTTGTTGAAGTTACAATATGTGCGTATTGTACGGGGTTGTCTAGCAGTCCGGCAGCAATAAGCCCTGCAGGGTGTGCCATATCTATCATAAGGATTGCACCAATTTTATCGGCAATCTCGCGCATACGCTTGTAGTCCCATTCGCGTGAGTAGGCCGATGCACCACCAACAATAAGCTTGGGTTTGTGCTCAAGGGCAATCTTCTCCATCTGGTCGTAGTCAACCGTTTCGGTTTCTTTGCTCACCTCGTACGATAGGGCGTTGTACCATATCCCTGACATGTTAACGGGCGATCCGTGCGACAGGTGTCCACCGTGCGACAGGTCTAATCCTAGGAAAGTATCGCCGGGTTGCAAAACGGCCATGAATACGGCCATATTGGCTTGTGCTCCTGAGTGGGGCTGTACGTTGGCGTATTCAGCGCCAAAAAGTTCCTTAAGCCTATCGATGGCCAGCTGTTCGGTTTGGTCCACAATTTGGCATCCGCCATAGTAGCGAGCGCCAGGATATCCCTCGGCATACTTGTTGGTAAGAACCGACCCCATTGCCTCAAGCACTTGGGGGCTTACAAAATTTTCTGATGCTATCAGCTCAATGCCGTGCATCTGGCGTTGTTTCTCCTGATCAATCAGGTTGAAAACTGTATTATCTCTTTGCATAGCGAAATTTTTTTTGTAAAAGTAATAGTTTTAATGGAGTTGTTAAAACTATTATAAAGCATAGTTCCTAAGCTGCCAATACAAAAAAACTTTTGGTTCAGCAATGTTTCAGGGATTAATGCCATTCATAAGGTTCTATTCCGTGGCACAAACCCTAAGGTTTCCATAATTACTTGTAGTAAAAGGTTAGTGACATCTCATTTAATGTCCGCCATTGATAATTGCAATATTCACTTTATGTGGTGAAAATCACCGATGAAAAATATAATTTTATCATATTATATGTTTGAAGGTCAGTGTTTAGAGTAGCCATACCCGGTGCTTAAATCTATTTCTGGTGTTTCCAACTCATTATGGTGGGGGAATTGTTCATACATTAATTTTGCGATGGAATCACTATCGCAAATACAGCCGTAACTTAGGTTGTATGAAATTTATTCAATTCGTTTATCAAAAAATATGTTGGATTAACCTTCCGTAATGGTGCGTTTGGTCATAAATACCGGTATGTACGGTAACCTATGGTGTGCCAACCGTATAAAATTAATAGTTCAAAACTAACTTTATTGAGCAACTAATATATCTAAACGTATAAATATATTTTACTATGGATCAGAATCATCAAATATACCAACTGTTGGGGGATCATTGGTTAACAGCTGTTGTATCCAAGAACGATTTGCTAGAGCTATTAACCAAGACCACTTTGGTTACTTACAGGAAAAGAGAAACCATTGTGAAACGAGGTGAATTCTCTCATCATTTGGTGTTCCTGCTAAATGGTTACGTTAAGCTTGAGATTGAGGAAGGCCGAAGAGATTTTATTATCGATATTGATAGTGGTATGAAATTTCTTGGGTTACCCCTAACGCTTACAATTGATAAGCATTTGTTCTCAATTGTTACGTTAACCGATGCCAAGGTTGTGTTTATTCCTGTTTCTGATATCCTAGAGCTAATGAAGAAAAACTCAAAGCTGACTTCAGAAATTATTAAGTGCGGAAACGAATCCTTTGTTACTCCGATGCTAGAGAAGCTAACCAGCTCGGCTCAGAATAATATCCGTGGAAGGCTTGCCAAGCTACTATTACACCTATCAACAAAGGTTCACAAGTCGAACAACTTTGCACTGCTGATAAGCCGGCTTGAAATTTCGCATATGATCGGCTTCTCGCGTGAGAATGTGATTAGGGTGCTGGCAGAGTTTAATGCCGAGGGAATTTTACAAATATCAGGAAAGAGCATTGAAATTTTGGCTCCCGAAAGGCTCGAAGAAATTACCCGATATAGCTAACGACATTGGTTGCTACTCATCGGAGAACTGAACTAGCACATTACGATAAGCCGAAAATATTTTCGACTTAGACACAAACCCTACGTATTTTTTATCACCATCAATAACAGGTAGGTTCCACGCTCCAGTGGTTTCGAATTTATCCATTACCTTCTCCATGGGTTCATCAATAACGATGAACTCAGGAGGGGTAGTCATAAGTTCTTTTACCTTAGTTGATTCATACTTATCGGTGTCGAACATGAGCTCTCGCACATCGTCGAGTAGAACTATGCCTATAAGTTCATCCACTTCATCTACAACCGGGAATATGTTTCTTCGCGATTGGCTAATTGTTCGTACCAGTTTTCCCAAGGAGTCAGTTGAATGAACAACGCTAAAGTCTTTTTCAACCACATTGCCAAGCCTCAGTAGGGTGAGTACTGCCTTATCTTTGTGGTGAGTGATAAGTTCGCCTCTCGCGGCAAGTCGCTTAGTGTAAATTGAGTGGGGTTCAAAGTACATTATGGTGATGTAGGCAATGGTAGAGGTTATCATCAGGGGGATAAAGAGGGCGTAGCCACCCGTTAGTTCTGCTATAAGGAATATGGCTGTTAGGGGTGCATGCATCACTCCAGCCATCATGCCCGCCATTCCTACCAGCGTAAAATTACCCTCGTTTAGCGATGTACCCACTGTATTGTTCAACAATTTTGCCATGAAATACCCTGCTACTCCTCCCATAAATAGCGTTGGAGCAAATATACCGCCCACTCCTCCAGCTCCGGTGGTTGCAGCCATAGCAAATACCTTGAAAACGAGCAGTAGTGCCAACGAGGCCAAAACTATCCATACGTTATCACGAAGTGGATATAGCAAGCTGTTGTTGAGAATGGCCGAAGGTTCACCATCGAGTAACGATTGCAGCGTGTTAAAGCCCTCACCGTATAGCGGAGGGAACAGAAATATTAGTAGACCTAAAACCAGTGCACCAACCAGTACCCTTTTGTATGGATTGGTAATGCTGGTGAAACGGCCCTCAAACTGCATAGCAGTTTTGGTAAAGTAATATGATATTAGCCCACAAAAGATTCCCAGAAGAATAAAGAATGGGATTTTGTATAGGGCAAAGGGTTCAATAATCTCAAAGGCAAAGGTTACCTCTCGTCCAAGCAAAAAGTACGAAATGGTGGTGGCGGTAACAGCAGCAATTAGGAGAGGAACAATTGAGGCCATGGTAAGATCTAGCATAAGAACCTCTAGGGTGAAAACCAAGCCAGCCAAGGGAGCCTTAAAAATGGATGCAATGGCAGCAGCTGCTCCACAACCCAGCATTAGGGTTATGGTTTTGTAGTTAAGCTTAAAAAGCTGCCCTATGTTAGACCCAATGGCTGCTCCGGTAAGCACAATGGGTGCCTCGGCACCAACCGATCCGCCAAAGCCAATGGTTACGGTGCTCGATACTATTGATGTGTAAGTGTTGTGTCGTTTTAACTTGCTTCCTTTTTTGGAGATGGAATAAAGTATACGCGATACCCCATGCCCAATATCATCTTTAACAAAGTACTTGATGTAAAGAACGGTGATAATTATTCCAATGCCAGGTAATGCTAGGTATAGAAATCCAAGAGTTCCTTGCTCCATAATACGCTGAATCAAGTCGCGGGTCAGGTATACGGTATTTTTCAGTATAACCGCTGCCAATCCGCTAAGTATACCAACCACTACGCTCAGAATGAGGATTAACCTCTGCTGACCAAGCCTCTGCAGCGCATGTAGCCATGAGTTTAGCGTATCCTGAATTTTTGCCTTCATTATTTGAATTTGGGTTTGGGTTGCAAAATTAGCAAACCTTAACGTTCATACCTACAACTTTTGTTTTGTTTTCTGAAAAATCGGTTCTATTATTGCCGTAAGTTAGCAATTATGGAAAAGTTAAGGCCAACAATTATAGCTTTTACAGTGCTTTTAAGCATAGTATCTTCAAGCATCTATTCGCAGGAGGTGGTTAGCTGTGCCATTAAAAACAATTCGTTTGGCTCCGGCGAGCAGCTAACCTATGTGCTGAGCTACACATGGTTTTTTATATGGACAGATGTGGGAGAGGCCACCTTTGCTGTTAAGCAGGATGAAAAGTTTGGGCAGGACGCATTACATCTGCATACCTATGGAATGTCGTATCCATTTTATGATGTTTTTTTTAAGGTTCGCGATATATACGAGTCTTGGGTCGACCCCAACAGCCTTCAACCAATATATTTTAATCGCGATATCAACGAGGGGGGGTATACCAAGGAGAATGAGTATGTTTTCGACTGGGAGAATGGATTGGTAAACGCTCGTATCCGAAGGCGGGGAGGGGAGAACCGTTTTTACGAAGTGCCAGTAAATCCTTGTACCTACGATGTGGTAACCGCAATATACGTTGCTCGCAACCTAGATTTCAGTAACCTTAGCCCTAACCAGTCGTTTCCCGTTGATGTGATTCTCGACCGCGAGGTGTACAATGTTAGCTACACCTATATGACACGTGAGCTTAAGAAAATTAAGAACATAGGAACATTTAGTACCCTAAAGTTTAGGGTTGAACTTGTTGCCGGCGATGTGTTTAAAGAGGGGCAGTACCTTTTCGTTTGGGTAACCGACGATGCGAATAGGATCCCAGTCTACATTGAGTCTCCCATTAGAGTTGGCACAGTTAAAGCTCGTATTTTAAATTGGGAAGGCCTTAAGTACAACCTAACCTCAAAGGTAAATTAGTTAATTCCCTTGTTTTACAGTACTTGTAATTTGTGCCGCATACATATAGCGGCACAAATTATTAGGTTTAATTACTATGATTGAGTAGTAAACTAATTGCAAACTCCTTTCGCAATCTCAACAATATTGTTTGCTCTACCCATGGTGTACAGATGAATTAGCGGTGCCCCGTTTGCCAGCAAATCTTTAGCTTGCGTTGTGCACCATTCAACCCCCAGCTGCCACACATCGGAATTGGTAGCGCATCTGCTCATGGCTTTCGATAGTTCAGTGGGTAAAGTAACCCCAAACATCTTAGGTAAAATATTTTGATGTTGCTTTATGGCAACAGGTTTTAGCCCCGGAATAATGGGCACAGTTATACCTGCCTTTCGGCATCTATCCACAAAGTCGAAGTACACGTTATTGTCAAAAAACATTTGGGTTACAATGTACTCGGCGCCAGCATCAACTTTTTGCTTGAGGTGAAAAAGATCGGCATCGGGGTTGGGCGATTCCTGATGTTTCTCGGGGTAGCCGGCAGCGCCAACCGAGAAGTGTGTTGGGCTGGGGTTATCGATATACCTCTCAAGGTAATCGCCTTGGTTCATCCTCATTATCTGGTGTAGCAAGTCGATAGCATGGGTGTGCCCCTCATGATGAGGTTCGAACTGCCCAGTAATTTTGTCGCCATCGCCCCGGAGAACAAGCAGGTTACGGATGCCCAAAAAATCGAGGTCGATAAGCGCATCCTCGGTTTCGTGCTGCGAGAAGCCACCACAGATAATGTGCGGCACAACATCTACCCTGTATTTCTCCTTTATAGCTGCTGCAATGCCCACCGTGCCCGGACGTTTACGCACAACTGCTGGAACTTTTTTTCCATTCTGGGTGAGGTAGGTTAGCTCCTCGCGGTGGTATGTTATGTTGATGTAGGGTGGGGCGAACTCCATCAGCTGGTCCAGGGTTGAGAAGATGGTATCGATGCTACTTCCCTTAACCGGTGGAAGCAGTTCGAACGAAAGGGGCGAGCCCTTTAGGTTATTTAGATGTTCTGGAATTGTCATTGTTTATCATTTCTATAGAACACGAATAAAATTTATTTTAGTAATCTGCGAAAATCAGCAATATCAGTGTCATCAGTGTTCTATGTTATTAGGTATGAATTTTTCTGTTTCTATAGTCTCTCTGCCCATGCGTTGAGAGTAATCGTCAAGTTGCTCTTGGTCAATTTTCCCAACGTCGAAGTACTTTGATTGCGGATGAGCAAAGTAGTATCCCGATACCGCTGCGGCGGGTATCATCATCATACTCTCGATTAGCTGTATTTTTGCATTTCCCTGCGCATTAAGTATGCTAAAAATAGTTGCCTTTTGCCTATGATCGGGGCAGGCCGGATAGCCCGGAGCGGGTCGAATGCCTTGGTACTTCTCCTTGAGCAGTTCGTTTGGCCCAAAATGTTCGTTAGGGGCGTAGCTCCATACTTCTTGGCGCACTTTTTTATGCAAAGTTTCGGCAAAAGCCTCGGCTAGCCTGTCCGCCAATATTTTTACCATCAGCGCATTGTAGTCGTCGCCTTGGGCGGCATACCCGTATGCCAGCTCGTTGGCACCAAAACCTGTCGATACGGCAAAAAAGCCAATCCAATCGGGTGTTCCCGAGTTGGCTGGTGCTACAAAATCGGCTAGGCATAGGTTTGGTTCTCCATCGGCCTTTGGTTGTTGATTTCTGAGTTGAGGTAGTATGTGTTGCACTTTTTTTCTCGACTCATCTTCGTAAACCAAAATATCATCGCCTAGCGATGCTGCTGGGACAATGGCTACAACTCCATTGGCCGTAAGCAATTTTTGTTCAATGATTTTATCGAGTAGCGCATTGGCATCGTTAAAAAGCTTTGTAGCCTCGGTTCCCTTAACAGCATCGGTAAGTATTTGCGGATATTTTCCCTTAATTTCCCATGAATGGAAAAAGAATGTCCAGTCGATATACTCCCTGAGCTCGTTTAGTGAGTAGCTGCTGAAGGTTTGTACACCCAAAAACCCAGGCTTTTTAGGTTGATATTGGTTGCTACCGTACTCCAATCTATTATTACGAGCATTGGCAAGCGATATAAGAGTTGTTGATTTTGCCGTATGCTTAGCAATGGCATGGTTATATTCGTTGTTCATCTGCTCTAAAAAATCGGTTTTATGTTTGGGCGATAGCAGCTTAACGGCTACCTCGCTTGCCTGCGAAGCATCCTTTATGTGAATCACTCCGCCGCTGTATTTATTGTTTATTTTTAGCGCCGTATGCAATTTCGATGTGGTTGCACCGCCTACCATTAGCGGAATTTGCATCTGGTTTTGCTCCATTTCGGAAGCTATGTGGGTCATCTCGTCGAGCGATGGGGTGATAAGCCCGCTAAGCCCAATAATATCGACCTTGTGATTGATGGCTTCTTCAATAATTTTTTCGCAAGGAACCATAACGCCAAGGTCAATTACTTCGAATCCGTTGCAGGCCAGCACCACGCTTACAATGTTTTTTCCAATATCGTGTACATCACCCTTAACCGTTGCAAGCATTATTTTGCCGCGCGAAACGGACTGCTTTTCCCGTTCCATTATGGGTTCGAGAATGCCCACAGCCATTTTCATTACCCTGGCGCTTTTTACAACCTGCGGCAGGAACATACGGCCCGAGCCAAACAGTTCGCCAACAGTTTTCATCCCGTCCATTAGCGGTTCTTCAATTATTTGTAGAGCCGAACTGTAAGTCTGTAGCGCAGCGTTTACATCGTCATTAATAAATTCTGTAATGCCTTTAACCAGCGCGTGTTCCAAGCGTTTTGCTACGGGCCAGTTTCGCCACTCAAAGGTCTTGCTGCTATCTATTCTCTCGTTTTTTACGTTTTGAGCATAGATTAAAAGCCTTTCGGTTGCATCTGCTCGTCGGTTTAGCACCAAATCTTCAGTTAGCTCAAGTAGCTTGGGGTCAATCTCGGTGTAAACCTGAAGCTGCGATGGATTTACAATGGCCATATCCATTCCGGCCTTTATGGCGTGGTAAAGAAAAACGGAGTGAATGGCCTCGCGAACGGTATTGTTACCCCTAAAAGCGAACGATAGGTTGCTAACACCTCCGCTAATCTTGGCGTAGGGTAGGTTCTCTTTAATCCATTTGGTCGATTCAATAAAGCTAACTGCATAGTTGGCGTGCTCTTTCATTCCCGTTCCTACCGACAGCACATTGGGGTCGATAATTATGTCGCAAGGATTTACACCAACCCTTTGGGTAAGGATTATATAGCTCCGTTTGGCAATTTCTATTCTACGCTCGGTGTGGTCGGCCTGTCCATTTTCATCAAAGAGCATAACCACCATGGCTGCGCCGTAGCTTTTTATGATTTTGGCCTGCTCAACAAACTTTTCTTCGCCCTCTTTTAGGCTTAAGGAGTTTACAATACACTTGCCCTGAACGCATTTTAGCCCTGCCTCAATTGTGCTAAATCGCGATGAGTCGATCATGAACGGTACTTTGCAAATATCGGGCTCAGAGGCAAGGTAGTTTAAAAAGGTTACCATAGCCCGTTCGCCATCAATAATGGCATCGTCCATACAAATGTCGATAACTTGGGCACCACCATCTACCTGCTGACGAGCCACGGCAATGGCTTCCTCATATTTGTTTTCGGCTATTAGCCTTGCAAATTTTCGAGAACCTGCCACATTGGTGCGCTCGCCAATATTTACAAAGTTGGTGTTGGGACGAATTTCGAGTAGCTCCAGCCCGCTAAGCTTGGTGTGCTTAGGTAGTTGGGGTGCTATTCGGGGTTTGTAGCCCTCTACTACCTTTGCTATGTGCTTTATGTGCTCGGGCGATGTGCCGCAGCATCCCCCAACAATGTTAACCATACCTTTGGCCAGCATTCGTTCAATTAGGTTGGCCATTTCGCGTGCCGATTGGTCGTACTCGCCCAACTCGTTGGGTAGCCCAGCGTTGGGGTGAGCACTTACCAAGTACTCGGTATTTGCAGCCAACTCCTCAATGTATGGAATTAGTTGCTCAGCACCCATTGCGCAGTTTAACCCTATGCTAAAGAGTGGGTAATGGCTAATCGACTCGATAAACGCCTGCAGGGTTTGACCCGCTAGGGTACGCCCGCTAGCATCGGTAATTGTTCCCGATACCATTACGGGAATATCAACATTTTTAAGGCTAGTGGCTTGCTCAATGGCAAAAAGCGCGGCTTTGGCGTTAAGCGTATCGAAAATGGTTTCAATCAGCAGAATATCAACACCTCCCTCTATTAGCCCAAGCGCCTGCTCTTTGTAGGCATTGGCTAGGGTGTCGAATGTTACCGCTCGGTAGGCTGGGTTGTTCACATCGGGCGATATGGATGCCGTGCGATTTGTTGGCCCCATTGAGCCAGCAACAAATCGTGGTTTATCGTGGTTTGCTGTTGTAAACTCATCGGCAACTTTACGGGCAATCTGAGCCGCTACTCTATTAATCTCAAAAACCAGATGCTCAGTTCCGTAGTCGCTTTGCGCTATTGACGTAGCATTAAAGGTGTTGGTTTCAATAATATCGGCACCCGCCTCAAGGTAAGCTCGGTGAATCTCCTCAACCACATTGGGGCGGGTTAGAGATAATATATCGTTGTTGCCCTTTAGGTTGTTTGGGTGATTTTTAAATTGGTCTCCTCTAAAATCATCCTCGGTTAACCTATATCGTTGCAGCTGAGTTCCCATTGCCCCATCGAGAATTAGGATGCGTTGGGATGCTATTTTGATTAGTGCTTTTTTTCTTGACATATCAGTTTGATTATAGAACTAGGATTAACGTATGATGATTTAAGAAGTGGATATGCTCGGTACATTAATTCCGAAATCAAAAAAACGTAACTCCTTGTTCAGCATTCATTATACCTTTTCTGGTATATCAACAAACGCCACAAAAACATCCAGTTTCGATATCAACTTCTGCACCTTATGTAGATTTTTTAGGTTGATAGTGCCAATAACGTAGTTGTAATCTTTGCTGGTGTACTTCTCGTCGATGCTCTCAAAATCGAAATGCTCAAAATCTATCACGTTTTTATACCTCAGGTATATTTTTATTTGCACATCGTTGGTGAACTGGGGACTATCGAAGTACTTACGTTTTTTGTATTCGTACTTGTACCCGTGCATACGGGCTGTAATGTCGGAGAGCACCGCACTACCCGTTGGAAAACCACCGGCCCCCTTGCCAAACATAAACTGTTTTTCGTAGAATTCGCCCTGTATCACTACGCCATTGTATTCATCTTCTACATTAAAGATGTAATCGTCGGCTGTAACCAGCTTGGGCATTACCAGTAGGCTAAACGAGTTGCCGTTTATTTTGGTAGCCTGAGCAATCAGCTTTATTTTTAGCCCTTTTTCCTTTGCAAACCGAATATCGAAGCTATTGAGCTTGTCGATTCCCAAAACAAAAACTTCGGATGGGTTAACTATGGTTCCAAAACCGTGAGTAGCAAGAATTATCAGCTTATTTAGAGAGTCCTGTCCGCTCACATCGAGCGTTGGGTCGGCCTCGGCAAAGCCCAGTTCCTGCGCTTTGCGCAGTGCCTGCTCGTAGGTGCTGTTCTCGTTAAATATTTTTGAGAGGATGTAGTTTGATGAGCCGTTAAGAATACCTATTATGCTTAGTAAGAGGTCGTTGTCGTAATACTCTTCTAGATTTCTGATTACGGGAATACTACCGCAGGCCGAAGCATCGTATAAAAGCGCAACACCATTTTTATTCTGAATTTCAATCAGTTCCTCAAGATTATTTGCTAGCATCTTTTTGTTCCCTGACACAACACTTTTTCCCGATAGCATAGCTGATTTTACAATCTTGTAAGCCTCATCAGCGTCGCTAATTAGCTCAACTACAAGGTTAACCTCGGGGTCACCTAGAATTGTGTTATAATCGGTGCAAAAGGCTTCTTTGGCTAGTGAGCGCTCTTTCTGAGGCTCCTTAATGCAAATAGATTTTATTATGGCTTTAGTAGTCGGACTCTTCTGCAGCACGTTGTACAGGCCTTCGCCCACCACGCCAAATCCGAAAAGTCCTATGGTTTGTTTTGTACTTGTTGTCATGTTATATTTTTTCAACACAGAGGCACGGAGGCACAGAGTTTTTGTATTTAATAGAAAATGTGTGCTAGTGCTATCTGTATTTTAGTTTGTATTATTTGCTAATTAGTTCAATTCCAATTCCTAAGAGTTACGAGTCAATTTAGTCGATGAGAGAAATATATTTCTCAGTGCCTCAGTGCCTCTGTGTTTACAAGAGATACTCTCGAATTATCCCACTCAGCTGCTCACTCTCAATAAGAAAGCCATCGTGTCCAAAGTCAGAGTCAATCTCGGCGTAAACAGCGTTGGGAATGTATTCTGCCAACCGTTTCTGCTCAATGGGAGGAAAAAGGATATCGGTTGATATGCCAACGCAAAGCGTTTTGGCAGTTACCTTTGCAAATGCTTGCTCGAAACTGCCTCGGCTACGTGCCACATTGTGCGTATCCTGACTGCGTGTTATGGAGTGATAACAATGTGCATTGAACCTATCGACCAACTTTTTACCCTGATACCTTTGGTAGCTCGATGCCCTGAAGTTTTCAACCTGCTCGTTATCCTTTTCACTTTGGGTAAGGTTGTAAGCCTCGTATCCACGGTAAGAGAGAAGTCCTAATCCACGTGCAGCGGCCAGTCCTGCCTTACCACCATTGGGATCACCGTTGAAAAAGGTAGAATCGGCCTCAATGGACATACGCTCGGTTTCGTTAATGGCATTCGCCCATGCCGTTTGCATATAGCTGGTAGCCACTAGCATCATATGCTCAAACCTTTTGGGATGCATTATGGCCCACTCCATGCTTTGAAACCCACCAATGGAGCCACCAGCAATAAGGTGAATTTTTTCTATGCCTAGATGATCTCGGAGCAGTTCATGGGAATTCGCCCAGTCGCGTACGGTTATCAAAGGAAAACCGTTGAGCCATTGCTTGCCGGTTGCGGGGTTTATGCTTAGTGCACCCGTTGAACCATAGCAGCTGCCAAGAATATTAGCGCACACCAGCGTGTACTTATCGGGGTCGAATAGTTTCCCTTTTCCTACCATTCCGGGCCACCAGTCCTCAGCATCGGAGTTGGCGGTTAGGGCGTGGCAAATCCATATCACAGGTTTCGTCCTGTCAATTGTCGCCTCGGATATATGGTAGGCAATTTCTATGTCGTTGAGGGTTTGTCCCGATTCTAGGGCGAATGTTCCTTTGTGGGTGTAGGTTTTCTTTATCATTTCAGTTGTCTTTAATTAACACAGAGTCGCAGAGACACAGAGTATTTTAGTTGTTTCCGAATAATTAAAATATTACAAGCATTAGTTGGATTTATTATTCATAGTTAAAATATATCTCTGTGCCTCAGTGTCTCAGTGTTCTCTTTTATTACTATATCCTCCCAAAAGCATTTCCAAAATCATCAATTATATCATCAATATGCTCAATACCCACCGATACTCTAAGTAAGCTAGGGGTTACACCTGCTGCTACCTGTTCCTGTTCAGTTAGTTGTTGGTGGGTAGTGTTGGCGGGTTGGATAATTAGCGTGCGCGAATCGCCAACGTTGGCCACGTGGCTAACAAGGTTTAGACTATCAACCACCCGAGTGGTTGCATCAAGGTTACCATCAACTTCAAAGGAGAGCATACTTCCAAATCCATTCCGCAGATATCTTTTAGCTAGATTGTGCGATGGGTGCTCGGGCAAACCTAAGTAGTTTACACATTTTACTTTAGGATGCTGTTGTAGCCATTTTGCCAATGCCAGCGTATTTTGGCATTGCCGCTCGGCACGGAGCGAGAGCGTTTCAAGTCCTTGAATCATCAGAAATGAGTTGAAAGGGCTTATGCAGGGGCCAAGGTCGCGCAGCCCCTCGCAGCGAGCGCGGGCAATAAAGGCAGCATTGCCAAACGCTTCGGTGTATCGTAACCCGTGGTAGCCCGCTGATGGTTCCGATAGCAATGGGAATTTCCCGTTTCGCCAGTTAAAGTTACCCGAATCGGTAATTACACCGCCCAGTGCCGTGCCGTGGCCGTTAATCCATTTGGTGGCCGACTGCACAACAATATGTGCACCGTGCTCAATGGGGCGACAAAGGTAACCTGCAGCAGCAAAGGTGTTATCAACAATTAGCGGTATTTGGTACTTGTTGCTCAGCTTGCTTAGCGCATCAAAATCAGGTACCGAAAAACCTGGGTTGCCAATGGTCTCAACATATATTGCTTTGGTGGTTTCATCTATTTGTGCCTCCAGGTCTTCTGTCTTTTCGCTTTTGGCAAAGCGAGTGGTTATGCCAAAGTTTTTCAGGTAAACCTTTAGCTGGTTAAAAGTGCCACCGTAAAGGTATGGCGAAGCCACCAGCGAATCGCCTTGCAAGAGTAAGGTTGTGAAGGCTATTAGCTGTGCTGCGTGCCCCGATGATACTACTAGCGAGGCCAGCCCATTCTCGAGGGCTGTGATTCGTTTTTCTAGCACCTCGGTGGTGGGGTTGGTTAGGCGGCTGTATATGTTGCCCTGCTCCTCCAGTGCAAAAAGTCGTTGCGCATGTGCACTATCCTTAAACCTATATGCTGTGGTTAGGTTTAGCGGTACGGTTTGCGATAGGGTAGTGGGGTCGGTATTATAACCAGTATGTATTTGGAGGGTTTCGTAGTGTTTGTAATGTTGTGTACTCATCTTATAAATGTAAAATGATAAATGTATAATATAGAATGATGAATGAACAGTGTAGTATGTATATGTTGCCCCCTGCAATCCCTTGGATTGCATAGAGATAAACCCACTAAGTGTAAATAGTAAGGGGCAAAAGGGTTACCAGCTGCGCTGGCCGCGCATGGAGCATGCGGACCCTTTCTGACTGCTACAGAGGAATGAAAACCTATGTTGGATATACGAAATAATTAGTCCAGCATTGGACAAGGCGTAAAACTGATGTGTGAAAGTTTGTGTGTTCATTTCTGGTTTTTAATTTATAACTCCCTATCGGGCAGGTTTTAGCACCTTTCTGCCTGTATGGCTGAGGTTGCTAGAGCATCAATGAGCCTGTTCTCTCCGCTCTTCTTTATAAACAAACCTTTTGCAAGGGATGGGTGGTTAAACACCGATGCAAATATAATGCATTTTTGGAAAAACAAAAACAATCAGATCTATTGCAAAAAAAATAGCAACATAAGCTAATTCCTTATACTTTTGTGCCCTATTAAAGGTGATATGGGACAGAAAAAGATTTCGGAGCGTAAGGTTATAGAGTATACTGCTGGATTAGTGGTGTTTACTGGTATTATTCGGTTTTTTTTCTATTCTGCAGGAACTGTTCTTTTCTACTTGGCTTTTGCCCCATTCCTTACATACAGGTTAGTATCAATTGTAAGGAGCCGAAAGGAGGATAAGTCGCCTATTAGACTATACCGTGGAATAGTAGTGACCCTAATGCTTGTTACCATTGCTCTTAATGTGGCCGGATGGCAAGAGGCTGATTTTTTTCTGATATTCTTACTAATGGTTGATTACCTGCTAGTAATTAACAAACGGTTTTAGCTTAATTATCATTAGTGTCCGACTAAGTATATTGTAAAATGATAATAATGCGATAGATTTAGCTTCGCTGCTACTTCGTGGTCTCGCTTCGCTCGAAATCTATATTTATTAGTCGGTCAGTAGTGTTTAATTATATCTTCACGCCAAGGAAACCCACATCATCAACCTGAGTTAAATTACCTTTCCACTGATTAAATGTTTCCTCAAGGGTTGTCTTTTGCTCTGCAAGCGGCAATTCGGTTAGGCTTAAAATTAGCCTGTATAGCTGTAGTGATTTAAATTTTCTCCTCTCAGGACCACCGAACTGATCAGCAAAGCCATCGGTAAACAAGTAAATAATGTCGCCCTCCAGAAGCGAAATGCTGTGGTTTACAAATGCTTTATTCTCGTAGAACGATCCTATGGGCTGCTTGGTGGGTCTTACGCTATACAGGGAATGGGTCTTTCCCTTGGCAATAGTTGTACTTGTGGGTTGGGGCTGTTCATTGGCTCTGCAAATATACAGCGGCAGGTTTGCTCCTGAGTACTTTAGCTCCTTTGTTTTCGGGTTAAAACAGCACAGGGCAATGTCCATACCATCGAATATCTCGTTAGGGTCTCTTTGCTTAAGGTGTTGCTCGAAAAGCGTATTAACGTGATATAGCACATCCCCAGGACTATTGATGCTTTGGTCGTTAACCACCTTGTTTAGGCTGTAGGCTCCAATCACGCTCATTAGCGCACCGGGAACGCCATGCCCTGTACAATCGGCCAAAGCAAATAGAACGCTGTCGCCTTTTTCTTGAATCCAGTAAAAGTCGCCGCTAACAATATCCTTGGGAATAAGTATGGTGAATGACTCGGGAAATAGGTTTGGGAGAGAATGCGAGCTCATGAGTATAGCTTTTTGCATACGCTGGGCATAGTTCAAGCTTTCGGTAAAATGCCTTGTTTTTCTATCCGAGAGTTTCTTTTGCTTTTCAACCTCATTTTTTTGAGCAATTAGAAGATCATTGGCTCTTCTTTTATGTAGGTACTCCCTAACGGCAAGGGCTATAATGGCAATAAAAAGGCCAATTGTTATCACCAGTAGAATCTGCCACCTTTTTTGTTGCCCTATAAGCTCTTTACTACGTTCCAGTTCAATGTTTTTAAAATGGATTTCCTCTAGGTGTTTGCGGTGTGTGGCTTGTTCCTCAAGCTTGTTAGCCTCGCTAATTTTTTGTGCGTTGAAAAGGCTATCGGTAATTCGTGTGTAGTGGCTAATATTTGTGTAAGCACTTACAATATTGCCAACCATATTGTTAACTTGCGACATACCCTTATATGCTTGCCGAACAATATCGGTAAGCCCTGCATTTGATGCTATGGATAGGCTATGCTTGTAGTTTGTGGATGCTTTTGCAAATTGGCTATTGCTTTTTTGCAGGTTTGCAAGGCATAGATATCCGTATGCTTGGCCTGTGTAATCGCCAATAGTCTGTTGCTGGGCAAGCGTTCTTTTTAAAAGGCTTTCGGCCTGAGCATAATGTTTCTTTTTTGAAAGTATTTCGGCAATTTTAGCCTCAAGCCTTAGGGCTTTGATCTCATCCAGAGGGCGAAGAATTTCAAGGGCGCTATCGCAGCAAAGTTTTGCTTCTTCAAGCTTATCCTCAAGGATAAAAAGTTCAGCTTGCGCTACAATTATGTGAGCATTAGCATAATCAGATGATTTGCATTTTTGGGAAGCTAGCAGGCTTTTGGTTATGTCAATACATCGTTGCGATGTAGTGATATTCCCTAGCTGGTTGTGAATGGCGCTTAGCTGGAGCAACGAATAGATTAGACTTAGCGTGTCGTGGTTCTGCTCGAAGTATGCTTTCGATTTTAGTGCATACTCCATGGCACGACCTATATTGCCGGTTTCTAGCTCAACCTGTACAGTAACCGGAAGATACCAGCTTATCATAGCGCTATCCCTAAGCTGTTCACTAAGCGATAAGCCTTTGTGAAGATAATCGAGCGATTCAATCCTAAGGTCCTTGGCCAAATGGATTTTCGATAGGAGAGTGCTAGCCTCTAGGATTTGATGCTCAAGACTTTGTCCTAGTGAGTTTACGTAGGCTGAGTTAATGGTGATAAGGGCCTCGTCGAGTTGCTGGCTATTTACAAAGTATTTGCCCTTGCTAATTAGTAAATTATGGAGTCCTTTGACATCGCGCTGGCGCTGTGCTCTCGAAACCTCAATGTTTATCTCCTCCAGCGATTTGCCAGGTGGTTCAATGCTCGCCAGCATTCGGTAGTTTAGGTTGTAGTAATGAGGATCAGGGAGTTGTTCACAAATGCCAGGGTTATTAACCCCGGTTGTTAGCATGATAAGGAACCAAATAGCTTTTCTAATCACAGGTTGATATTTTTATTGAACGTGCTGGGTACTATGCAAGCACAAATTTATCAAATTTATTCAATGTGAAGTAGATAATGCATTTCACTTTTAGCTGTTAAGCTTGTTGGCTAAAAAACTTCTACCTTACAATAGTAAGATTGGAATAGTCAATCATCCAAAATCCTTTCGTGTGGGGGGTGATGTTTCGCTTCAGATCGATAGACAAGTTGGTGCGCAAGTAACTTGCAAACTTGGTTGGAGAATGGTGACGATGTTAATAACTTTTTTAAAACATACTGCTTAGTCGGTATTTTTTCGATTGCAGAGAAAAAAAAATAAACTAATTTTACCCAAACTTTAAGGAATGATATTTTTAGTATTAAGTATTCTATCCTCTGCTTCAATTTACGTGGTCTTTAAGCTTATCGACCGTCATCGGGTTTTCACCTTCAGTGCCATTGTAATCAACTATATTGTAGCCTGCCTAGCAGGTTTTTTTTTGAGCAATAGTAGCCCCATTACTTTTGATGTTTTCACTCAAAATTGGATGCCCATAGCCTTACTGGTTGGGGTTATGTTCATTGTAATGTTTTACGTAATTGCCAAAAGCACGCAGAAGGCCGGGGTTGCCGTTACCACAGTTGCTGTTAAGATGTCGGTGGTTTTTCCCATCACCTTTTCCATATGGTACGATGCCAACGACTCCATTAATACGCTTAAGTTGCTAGGGATTTTTCTAGCGCTAACTTCTGTTTTTCTCACTGTTTATAAAAAGAGTGGAAAATCAATTAGCTCAAAAGCTATTCTCCTGCCAGCGTTTCTCTTTATAGGTATGGGAGTGGTCGATTCCTTTGTTAAGTATGCCCAGTCGGCCTACATCACCGGCGAGTTAGCCTCTACATTCTCTACCGTTGTATTTGCATACGCCTTAGTGGTAGGTTTGGTAATACTACCCTTTAATAAGCCAGCGCAGAAAAGTATCATTAAATTTAAAACCTGGGTGTTAGGGGCATTACTAGGGGTTGCCAATTTTGGTTCTATATACTTCCTTCTGCTCGCTTTAAATCATATAGATATAAAAACCGGACAGCAGGCTATGGGGTCGGTTGTTTTCGGAATAAACAACATTGGAATAGTTGTGCTAAGCGTAATTATTGGATTTCTGATATATAAGGAGCGACCCTCAAAAATTAACTGGCTAGGAATTGCCCTTTCGGGCGTATCTATAGCAGTTTTGGCAACAAGCTAATATTTATGGAGCAAAAGGATACATATAAAACAGTTGCACGGCAATCGGAAGGGCTATACAAGGAGAAGGGGAGCAAGTTTATTGCCTTGGCGTATCCCGTATCCACAGAGGAAGAGGTGAAAGAGATTCTTGCCGAACTCCGAAAGCAGTACCATGATGCCCGCCACCATTGCTACGCCTACGTTATTGGGTACGATGGCCAGAGCTGGCGTGCCAATGATGATGGTGAGCCATCGAGCACAGCAGGAAAGCCTATTTATGGGCAGATACTAAGCCGTGAGCTAACCAATACCCTAGTGGTGGTGATTAGGTACTTTGGGGGAACCAAGCTTGGCGTATCGGGGTTAATAAACGCCTACAAAGTTGCTGCCTCCGAAGCGCTCGATGCCAATGAGGTGGAGGAACGCACAGTTAATGATATCTACAGCATAACGTTTGCCTACCCTGCCACCAATGAGGTGATGCGGTTAATTAAGGAGGAGGATTTGCCAGTGATGGCTCAGCGGTTCGATACTAGCTGTGAAGTTACGGTGGGTGTTCGGCAGGGGAAAACATCGTTGGTGCTCGATAAAATAGATAAGATAGACTCTGCCGTTGCTGAGTACATAAGAACCGATTAGTCAGTTTCGCCTCGTTGAGTAACGAGGCTTTTTTTTGATATTTTTTAACCCATACAATAACTAAAATTTGAACGATGATGAAAAACAAAAGCTTGGTAGCGATTAATGACCTAAGCAAGGACGAGATCATTAAGACTCTTGATTTGGCCGAGGAATTTGAGAAGAATCCAATACAGGATATTCTCAGCAAAACAGTGGTTGCCACCCTTTTCTTTGAACCCTCTACTCGTACCCGGTTAAGCTTTGAGAGTGCTGTAAGCCGTTTAGGTGGCAGGGTTATTGGTTTCTCAGAGGCAGCAAACACCTCAGTATCCAAAGGCGAGAGCCTTAAGGACACCATCCTTACGGTGGCCAACTATTCCGACCTAATCGTTATGCGTCATCCCATTGAGGGGAGCGCTCGCTACGCCAGCGAGGTGTCGCCAGTTCCCATTATCAACGCTGGCGATGGAGCCAACCAGCATCCCACCCAAACCCTGCTCGATCTGTACTCAATACGCAAAACCCAGGGCACGCTCCAGAACCTCAACATTTTTTTAGTGGGCGATCTAAAATACGGACGTACCGTGCACTCGCTGATGATGGCCATGAGCCAGTTTGGGGCAACATTCACCTTCGTTTCGCCCAACGAGCTTAAAATGCCCAACGAGTACAAAATGTTTTTAGATGGGCAAGGGATTAAGTACTACGAGCAGACCGATTTGAACGAAAACCTCGATAAGGCCGACATAATCTATATGACCCGCGTACAGCGTGAGCGTTTCTCCGATCCACTGGAGTACGAGAAGGTGAAAAATGTGTACGTGCTTAGGAATAAGATGCTAGAGAACACCAAGCCAAACATGCGTGTTTTACACCCACTGCCTAGAGTAAACGAGATACATACCGACGTAGATCCAAGCTCCAAGGCATACTACTTTCCACAGGCGCTAAACGGAGTATATACCCGTATGGCTATAATGGCACAAATACTTGGTTTATAAAATAGTAAAAAATTGCATACGATGAAAGAAGTTAAATTAAGCGTAAGCGCTATAGAGAATGGTACGGTGATCGATCATATCCCTGCACAAAACTTATTTAAGGTAATCACCATTCTCGGATTGGAGAAAATCGATAACCTTATAACCTTTGGTACTAATATGGAGAGCCATAGGCTAGGACGAAAGGCTATTATTAAGGTGGCCAATAAGTTTTTTGAGCGCGAAGAGATAAACCGAATTGCCCTTGTGGCGCCCCATGCCAAGCTGAATATCATTAGAGACTTTAATGTGGTGGAGAAGCAGGTTGTTGAAGTGCCTGAGAGCATAGAAGGGATTGTTAAGTGTGTGAACCCTAAATGCATAACAAATGCCGAGGCGGTAAAGACTAAGTTTAGTGTTATCGATAAGCAAACGGTGGCCCTTAAGTGTCACTACTGTGAGAAGATTACAGATCAGGAGCATATGGTTTACTTATAGCACGAAAAAACCCGAGCACTGCTCGGGTTTTTTCATTATAATTAATCTTTCTACCTCAACTTACCTCAATCTGTCAAGGCTACGAACTAATGCCTCGTCGCGAGCAATTGCTCTTAGGGCAAGGAAAACCAAAATTGCAGCGGCTAGCGGGAACATGAAGATTATGGAGTACGAGCTAGTTCCATCAACAATCGACTGAGCTGTGCGAACATAGTAGTACATCAAGCCCATAAGCCCCAGGAGCAGTACAATATTTACTACGCTTAGCCTTATTTGCAGCATCCTATTCTTATAAAGTAATATGGTTGCTACGCAAAGCCCTATGCATAAGGCTATAAGTATTGACATTGGTATTGTGTTAAACTCGGGGGCAGGTACGTTACTCCCAACCAGCCCCTTAAACCCCAGCTCGTAGATAGCCAATTCGGCCGTTGTTGCTACTTCGGCAAAGGGCATAAACGCCACAAATGCCATGAGGATTGTGGCGATGAGTAGAAAAACAGTTTGAATCCTTTGAATCATAAAGCAACAGTTTAGTTACCGCCAAGAATAATTGGTAGCCCATCTTTTCCGCTACCCACAACAATAACTTTGGTATTGGGCGAGTTTGCGAGCGCTGCAGTGGCTTCAATCCCTCTCATCTTAAGCAGGTTGGTTGTTAAGCTGTTGTTGATTATCTGGTTAGCACGCGATTCACCTTCGGCAGCAATGCGCCTACGTTCTGCTTCGCTTTTTTCCCTTTCAAGCTTAAACTGATACGCTAAAAACTCTTGCTCTTGGGTTAGCTTACTCTCAATGGCTTGTTGAATCTGGGCAGGTAGATTTATACTCCTAATTAGCAACGCCCTCATATCAATGAAGTTGTTGCTTAGTATGCGGTTGGTCTCCTCAATAATGGTTTGCTCCACCTCGCTACGTTTGGTCGAGTAGATCTCCTCGGCAGTGAACCTACCAGCAACCTGACGAACCGATGAGCGAACCTCTGGGATTACTAGCTGATTTATGTAGTACTTGCCAAAAACCTCATGGAGGAAACCAATCTTATCGTAAATAGGGTTAAACCTAACGGATATGTCAATAATTACCTTAAGGCCATTCTTATCGAGCACATCCATGGTTTCCTCGGCTTTTTGCTCCTTTACATCGTATACGTGCAGGTCGTTCCAGGGCGCAATAATGTAAAATCCTGGGATTTTGATATCCTCTTTGTCTAGTCCGCTGGTAAAAGGTCTGAAGATGATAGCACGTTCGCCGGGTTGGATTATATGGAACATACGGCTACTGAAAAGTAGCAGAACGATTAGGGCAACCACCCCAATGATAATAATGATTTGCTTGTTTTGTTTCATTGTGGTATTGTTTTTAGGTTTCAAAATTAATTCAGTGTTTAACCCTACAAAGATATGATATTTGATTAGAATAGAGGTGTGCGAATAGCTATCTTACCCTCATCTACGTAAGTGGCTGATAATGCTGTTATAGATGGTATCCTAGCGTTTAAAAATTAACTCCTAAAATTTGTTGTTACCGAAATTTATTTACTTTAGCAGTGTTAAAATAGGAGGACATTATGAGAATTATTGAACCATCAGAGCTGATAATCAACCCGAATGGAAGCATTTTTCATTTGCATTTACGCCCACAGGATGTAGCCGATACCATTCTGCTTGTTGGCGACCCTGGAAGGGTCGATACTGTTGCTTCGTTTTTCAGTAAGGTTGAGTTCAGCGTTACCAATAGGGAGTTTAAAACCGTAACCGGTTATTTTAATGATAAGAGGATAAGTGTTGTGTCAACCGGTATAGGTACCGACAATATCGACATAGTTGTTAATGAGCTGGATGCTCTGGTGAACATCGATTTGCAGACAAGGCAAGAAAAACCCGAGAAACGACAGCTAACCTTGGTGAGGTTGGGGACATCTGGCGCCCTGCAAGCAGATATTGATGTTGATAGCTTTGTGCTAACAGGTACTGCCATAGGTTTCGATGGCCTGCTTAATTTTTACAAGGGTCGTAACCAGGTGAGCGATTTAGTTATGGAGGAAGCCTTTATTGAGCATACCAACTGGAATACCCTTTGCGCCAAGCCCTACTTTGTCCACTCACACCCCGACTTGGTAGATATGTTTAAGGATATGGCACGCATAGGCATTACCATATCTGCCCCTGGTTTCTATGGCCCCCAAGGGCGCGTACTTAGATTACCCCTGGCCGACAGCAGCTTGAACCATAGTATCGAAACATTTGACTTCAGTGGTCAAAAAATCACCAACTTCGAAATGGAAAGCTCTGCTATCAACGGATTGTCGTTGTTGTTGGGGCATAAATCAGTAACCATGTGCGCTATTATTGCAAACAGGGTAAATAAGACCGCATCGTCCGATTATAAGCCACATATTAAACGACTAATTGAGCAAACGCTTATCCGTTTAACCCGGTAAAAACCGCTAGCGAATGAGGCCCAAAGAGTTTGCCGCTCTTGTTTCCTTACTAGAGGATCCCGATCAGGAGGTGTATAAGTCTATCTCCAACAAGTTGGTAACCGAAGGCATACCTTTGGTGCCATTGCTCGAGCAGGCTTGGGAAGTTTCCGATAGCGACATACTGCAGAGTCGAGTGGAGGATATTCTCCATAAAATTCAGCTAAACACCGCCAAACGAAACTTGGCTGACTGGGTAGCCACAGGATGTAGCGACTTGCTTGCAGGTGCAGTATATGTAGCTCAGTATCAGTACCCCGATATTGAGTACGAGGTTGTTGAAAGCTACATCGATAAGCTTAAGCAAAAGGTATGGATGGAGCTGAACGAGAGCCTAACGGCTCTTGAAAAGGTGAAGGTGCTTAACCATATCCTGTTCGCTTCATGTGGGTTTGCAGGCAATGCCGATAACTTTTTTGCACCCCAAAACCATTTCATCAATCAGCTTATTGAGACCAAAAAGGGTGGCCCAGTGCTCATCTCAATCTTTTACTCGCTTGTAGCTCAACGCCTTGGGTTGCCAATATATCCGGTAAGCCTTCCTCGAAACTTTTTGGTAGCCTATAAGAACAGGTACGGACATACTGCTGGTGGGGGTGAGGTTGAGCAATCCATCCTCTTCTACATTAATCCATTTAACCAAGGCTCTGTGCTAGCCCGGAAAGATATTGAGCAGTTCCTCTCGCAGAATAAGATACCACCTAAGGAGGAATACTTTTTACCCTGCACAAATTGCAGCGCCATATCACAGCTTTTGGGGAGCTTACTTTTGTCGTTTCAAAAATTGGGGCAAACCAGTAAGATTGATGATTTGAAGTTGTTGCTCGATATTCTGCATAAGCAGTAGCTAAAAGTCAATCCTGAGCTGCATTCCCTTGGAGTTGATTTTTTCAAGTTCTACCTCAATCAACTCCATTACAAGCGGCTTACACCTCCCACAACCAGTTGTGGCTCGGGTTAGGTTTTGTACATCCAGTATCGATCTGGCGCCACTCCTTCTAACCGATGATTTTATCTCGGCAGGGGTAACCGACTTGCATTGGCAAATGAACTTTGAAACCTTGTGCATGGTGTAACGAATGTTTGCTGTTTACAGGATGCAAGTATAGTAAATACATTTGTAGAGTAAAAAATAAGCCGAAATCTTTTGTGTAATAGTGAAAAAGATGTACTTTTGCGGGCTAATTATAAACATTAACCAAATCGTTTAAACTATGTTAAATCAGTACGAAACCGTTTTCATAGCTACTCCCGTTTTGTCTGAGGCCCAGATGAAGGAAGCGGTTGACAAGTTCAAAGGTGTAATCACCGGCAATGGCGGTGAAATAGTACACGAAGAGAACTGGGGACTAAAGAAATTGGCCTACCCCATTCAGAAAAAATCCACAGGATTTTACTACCTCATTGAGTTTAAGGCTCCTGGCGATCTGATCGACAAACTAGAAATTCAGTACCGTCGTGACGAGCGCGTTATTCGTTTCTTAACCTTCCGTATGGATAAGCATTCTGTTGAGTATGCCCAGAAGAAGAGATCAAAGGTTGAACAACAAAAGAAGGAGGAGTAAAACATGGCACAGAATCAGAGCGAAATTAGATATCTAACACCCCCAACCGTTGATATCAAGAAGAAGAAGTACTGCCGTTTCAAGAAGAATGGTATTAAGTACATTGATTATAAAGATCCTGAATTTCTTAAGAAGTTCCTAAACGAGCAAGGCCGTATCCTGCCTCGTCGCCTTACCGGAACCTCGCTTAAGTATCAGCGTAAAGTTGCCACCGCTGTGAAAAGGGCACGCCATTTGGCATTGCTGCCATTTGTAACCGATTTGTTGAAATAAACTCTGGAGAACAAAGCGATGGAAATTATACTAAAACAAGACGTAGCCACACTTGGCCACAAAGACGATATCATCACTGTAAAGGATGGTTATGCACGCAATTACCTTATACCACAGGGTTATGCAACTGCTGCCACCGAGTCGGCAAAGAAAGTTTTAGCCGAGAACATTCGCCAGCGAGCTCACAAAGAGGCTAAAATTAAGGGCGATGCTGAAGCCATTGCTCAAAAGCTCGAAGGGCTTAAGCTTACCATTGGCGCAAAAACTAGCACCACTGGAAAAATCTTTGGTTCGGTTAACACTATTCAGATAGCTGAGTCGTTGAAGGAGAAAGGCTTCGATATCGATAGAAAAGTTATCCTTATCAAGGAGGAGCAGATTAAAGAGGTTGGCTCTTACACTGCCGAAATTAAGCTTCACCGTGAGGTGAAAGTTAGCATTGAGTTTGAAGTTGTAGCGGAGTAATCGCTGTAACTTTTACATAACAAAAAAGGCCTCGAATCCGAGGCCTTTTTTGTTTGATAAACCGTTCGTTATCGAACAGCAATAGCTTCTATTTCAACAAGTACACCTAGGGGAAGTTTTACCACTCCGTATGCAGCTCGCGCAGGCATTTTCTCGGTAAAGTACTTGGCGTAAACCTCGTTCATGGGAACAAAATTGTCCATGTCGTTGAGTAGGCAGGTAGTTTTTACAACATTCTCGTAGCCAAGTCCAGCTTCTGCCAGGATGGCGCCCATATTCTTGAGAACCTGCTCGGTTTGCTCAGCAATACCACCCTCAATAATTTTCCCAGTTTCGGGTACAACAGGAATTTGACCCGAAATGAATACTAGTCCACCTGCTTCAACGGCTTGGCTATATGGGCCTACCGCTTTAGGTGCTTTTTCGGTATTAATTATTTTCTTCATACTAATTAATTGTTTGGGGTTTAAGAAATATACTATCTATCGTAATGGCTTTGACGACGAGAGAGCTTAAGATCTCGAAGCGTACCCGATTTAACGTTAATTTTAAAGCTAAAACTCCTTAGGTATCCCAGGGGTACAACCGAAAGGCTCATCTCCCAGCAATGCAGGTCTCTAAAAAAGTTGAGCGAAGTGGTGGTTAGCTTCTTGCCTTTAAAGTCGTACCCCGAGCGGAAGCCAATCTTCCATTTGGGCGAAAGGCTAACATCGCCTGAAAAAGAAAGCGTTTGGGTTGTAACAGGTTCAAGCCGCTGTTTAGCGTATGAAAAGGAGTAGTCGAAACGGATATTCCAAGGAACATCAAAATCAACATATTCGCCATCGATGTACCCAGTGCCTATGCTCTCGCCAAACATCGGATTGTCCATATCACCTCCCATCGGCATACCGTCTAAACCTCCCCGCATGTCCCCCCTGTGAGCATCGAGACTACCTCCGTGGCCACCCGATCCACCGCCACCCTCGCCACCACTTAGCGAGAAGCTCACACCAGCCCGAAAACTTGTTAGCCTAAATAACTGACGGTTAAGGTCGAACTGAAACTCTTTAACTTTATTACCTCGCTCATCAAGGCCATATGGATCGAGAGTTCCAGAAAAGTTGATGTTAAACATTTCGAAGAGGGTAGTCCGGGCAGTTAGGGAAACTGGGCTCCAGTTCATGGAGTCGGCAAGCATATTATATCCTGTGTTGAGGTTAAAACTTTCAAGAAGTTTGATTTTTCGGGTGTTAGAGGTCGTGTCCTTGTCGCTAAGTACCTTCATCTCAACATTATTGGTAAGCCCAAAACTTACTACTCCACTTTTGCCCTTGCCTGGACTACCAAAAAGTGCTCCCTGAAAGATTGAGTATTCATGCTCGCGGGTGCCAGCCGAGTCAGCTTGCACAGTCTCATAAAAGCCATACTTAGCCTCGCTAAAATCTGGCCTGTACGAGAGTGATACGTTGGGAGTCATTACGTGCCTAATGGCTTGCACTTTCGATGTTGATCGAAAATTGTACATTCCATAAAGTTTGGTGCTTGCCGATACCGATGAGTTGTACTGGTAGGCTCGTTTAAAACCCTGAACATCTTCGGTTACAATTTTCTGTTCCTCCTGATCCCAGCGTTTGGTTATTGTTTTGGTGTACCAGCTCTCGTTGTAGCTTACCGAGGGGCTAACTGTGATGTAGTTAAGCACATTGAATGAGGTTGATATGGGAATTCGATGCTGCATTCCGTTCCTCATCTTTTCAAATGTACTTAGCGATAGGATGGAGTCAGTTCGGGTATTTACTGAGTTGTCGAGGTTACCACTGTACGATAATCCAATCTTTTCGTACCATGTCGGAGCGCCAACATTGTTTTTGCGCTTGAATGGATATATTCGGTTCATGTTCACCGCCATCTTTGGGAATCCAATGTTGATTGTACTATCCAAATTGTTTTGCGAGTGGTTCATCGATGCGGTCATGCTGAAGGGAGTTCCTGGCCAAACCTTCGAATAGGATACGCTTGATGAGATAGAGTTGGTTAGGAAGTTATCAACGCTTTGTGCATTGTAGCGGTTATGGCTTGGTGATCCCAGGTTTAGCCTTGCCTGAAATGTAGAGTTAGGGTTAGCCTTAGGATCTTGGCTGTGGCTCCATCTTAGCCAGTACGACTGATCCTTCATGTAGTCGGGGTACCCCTTTTCGCCCAGTATATTCTGCGAAAAATCGAACGCAAAACTGCCTGAGTACCTATACCGCTTTCGGTAGGAGGTAAGAAAGTTGGTTGCCCATGATCCTTTTGAGTAAATGTTCCCTGTTACTTTAAGGTCAAAGTAATCACTCAGCCCAAGGTACATCCCCCCGCCACGTAGGAAAAAGCCTCGCTGAGCCTCCTCGCCGTACTCTGGCATCACAATTCCCGAGGAGCGTCCTTTTTTGCTGGGGAAAAAGCCAAAGGGGAGAATTAATGGGAATGGAACATCCTCAATAACGAGGTAGGCTGGCCCTGTAATCAGCTTGTCGTTAGGGAGGAGCTTTGCTTTTGAGATGGAGATGTAGAAGTGCGGCTCCTCATGATCGCACGTGGTGTACTTTCCACCCATTACATTTATCGACTTGTCGGGCATAAGCTTGGTGTCGTGGCTATGCAAAAAGCCATCGGCCTCCTCGGTAATTACCCCATATATTTTTGCCTTTTGGGTATCGAAGTTGTAGCGCATACTCTCCATATTGAACACCTGTTCCCCCTCTTTAAATACAGGCTTACCAGCAATTTGCCCAGTGGAGTCAGGTATTCCCTTGGCAAATACAATGCTACTCTCCATGTCGTACTCTATGTATGCCGCGGTAAGCTCCATGCGTTGGTACTTTACCTTAGCATCGCCCCATAGGTATACTTTTTTCCCATCAATAGAGTAGAGGAGCGAGTCCTTGGCCTCTTTAAAAATGGGATCGTCGATGGGCGATTTGGTTTTAGGTTTTAGGGTATCGGCTGCTATGGTTACCGAATCCTTAGGAAGAGTTAATGAGTCGGTCCTTATGCTAAGGGTATCTGTTGGTATGGTTGTTGTGTCGGGCGATTGTGCAGAATAATTGCTAAGATTAGCGGCTAGTGTGTTTGGATAAACGTAGTTAGTCGCTAAAAAAGAAAGAAATAAAAAAAGAGTTGCTCTCAAATGCAATTTTAGTGCTATTTTTGTGGGATAATACTTAGAAATCGAGCTCAAAACTACTAAAAAAAAGAATCTTTGAGCATATGCGAGTTGTAAATAAAATTAAAAACATAATAACGGGCTTTCGGCTAGCCGTAGTATGGGTTGTAACCTTATTTTTACTCTTCCCCTCTGTTGGTTTTTCACAGGAGATATACAAGCTGCGGAAGGTGGTTATTGACCCAGGCCATGGCGGGCGCGATGTAGGAGCTTCAGGCAAAAAGTCTTTGGAGAAGGATATTGTGCTTAATGTTGCCCTGTTAGTAGGTAGTTACATTGAGCAGCAACTCCCCGATGTAGAGGTTATTTACACACGCAAAACGGATGTTTTTGTGCCCCTTGAAAAGAGGAGCCAAATAGCCAACGAGAATGAGGCTGATCTTTTCATCTCAATCCATTGTAATGCAAACCCAAGCCGATCGCCCTATGGAACTGAAACCTACGTAATGGGGTTGCACAAGTCGCAGGACAATTTGGATGTGGCCATGCGCGAGAACGCTGTAATTGCATACGAGGAGGACTATACATCAAAGTATGAAGGGTACGATCCAACCTCAGCTGAATCATACATCATCTTTAGCCTGATGCAGAACTCCTTTCTAGATCAAAGCCTTAATATCGCTAGCCTTATTCAGGATGAATTTAGGGAGCGCGCTAGGAGGCGCGACAGGGGCGTTAAGCAGGCAGGATTTGTGGTGCTATGGCAAAACTCTATGCCTAGCGTACTGGTTGAGCTAGGTTTTTTAAGTAACCCCAAGGAGGAGGAATACCTTATAACATCCGAAGGGCAGGCGTATCTGGCCTCAGCAATATTCAGGGCGTTTAGGGAGTATAAGATTTTGGTGGAATCGAGGAGTGCGTTCACTGCCGAAAACCAGTTCGACCAGGTGTTGTCGTCGAGTAAAACAGCGGAGGCAACCACTTTAACAAGCCAATGGAGCGATGAGCAGCAGGGAGCAAAGCCAGCCGCTATTGGAAATGGGCTACACTACAAGGTACAAGTAACTGCTTCTAGTAATCCCATCCCAGCTACCTCACCAATATTTACAAAGCTAAGTAATGTTGAAGAACTTGCCGTTGATGGCCTGTTTAAGTATTTGGTTGGTAGCAAGTCCACATATACCGAAACAGTAGCCTTTTGCCAGCAAGTGCGAGAGCACTTCCCCGATGCATTTATTGTAGCATTTAAGGATGGCAAGCAGATTCCTTTAGATCAGGCTCGAAGAATTTCATCGAATTAAAATGTAACGTTATGAAGATAACTCGTGAAGCAAAGATTGGATTATTTACAGCAATATGTTTAGCTACCCTGTTTTGGGGAGTTAACTTCTTAAAGGGTAAAAATGTTTTTAGCCGAACCAATACATTTCATACAGTTTTCAATAGGGTAGATGGCCTTAAGGTTACAAACGATGTGGTGCTTAGTGGTTATAAGGTGGGAACAGTGAAGAGCATAAAATTTGAGGAGGGGCATACGGGTCGAATAATTGTAACGTTGCTTATTGAGAAGAAATACCTTGTGCCCAAAAATTCAGTTGCCAAACTTATTAGCTCCGATATTATGGGGGGAAAGGCCATTCGCCTTGAGCTGGCTCCCAATCAAGAGTACCATTCACAAGGTGATACGCTAATCTCGTCCATTGAAACAGGATTGCTCGATCAGCTTATTTACGAGATGGTTCCCATTAAGGAGAAAGCCGAAACCTTAATGGAAGATTTGGGTAAGGTTTTAACAGCAGTAGATCAGGTGCTCAATCCACAAAATCAAGAGAACATCAATAGGAGCTTCGCCTCGCTAAGCAGTTCCCTGGAGAATATAAATAGCGCATCGAAATCTCTTGATGAGCTGCTTAACTCCGACGAGAGTGACCTAAAGAAAATTCTTAGCAATATGAATGAGCTAACCCACAGCTTAAAAGGTAACGCATCGGGTATCGACACTGTTATTAACAACTTTGCTGCAATTAGCGATACCATTGCTAAAGCTAACCTAGGGCGCATATTAACTCAAACCGACTCGGCGTTGATGGCAGTAAACCAACTTATTACAAGTATTAATGCTGGGGAGGGGTCAATGGGGGCATTGATGCACAACGATACCTTGTACAATAATTTGGAGCAATCGGCAAAGAATTTAGAGCTGCTGCTTTACGATATGAAAGTAAATCCAAAACGTTACATCAACTTTTCTCTCATCGATTTCAGCCGTACCCGATATGTCGAATCAAAGGATTAAGCGCTGATATTTTATAATGCACTGTAAAACAAGGCAATAGTCCTATAGGGTTAATTCACAGTGACTTTGTATTTTTGAGTCACTTTACACTTCTTAGCTATTGCTTAAGATGTATGCTGCAAAGATTTATCCCTCAACTTTTTATAGTTATCAACAACCTAGTATCCAGATTAACAGCAAGATAGGGATTTATGTAAAAAAAAATAAAAAATATTTGCATGATATATAACCGTTTAAATGAGGTTTGACAAAAGCAACATTTTTTTTGTTTTTTTTTCAGTAATTTTTTCACAATTTTGTTCTCCCTACTTCGATTAACCAAAAGTTTTAACATATAAATAGTAAGCATTGTGAAGGTTGTTGATTACCAGGAAGCCTGGGGTAATTGTCTGAAAATCATAAAGGATAACGTTCCTCCAGTTAGTTTCAAAACATGGTTTGAGCCCATTGTACCGTTAAGACTTGAGAACAATGTTTTAACCATTCAGGTACCAAGCCCATTTTTCTACGAGTACCTCGAGGAGCAGTTTATCGATATCCTCAGAAAGACCCTACGAAAAGAGTTGGGGCAGGGTGCAAAGCTCGAGTACAACGTTGTGATGGAAAATCACAGCGCCTTATCGAGTAAACCTGTAACCGTGGTGTTGCCAACACAAAACAAAACCGAGCTTAGGAATAAGCCGGTTTCGATGCAGCACACAAGCAATGGCGATTACAAAATCAAAAATCCATTCGTAATCCCTGGCATCAAAAAGCTGCATGTCGATCCGCAGCTAAACCCCGACAATACCTTTACCAATTATGTTGAGGGAGAGTGCAACAGGTTAGCTCGTTCGGCAGGGATGGCTGTTGCCAATGCACCTGGTAAAACGGCATTCAATCCTTTGCTCATATATGGGAATTCGGGACTTGGAAAAACCCACTTGGCTCAGGCCATTGGAATCCGAGTAAAGGAAAAGTCGCCCGAGAAGGTGGTTCTTTACGTTAACGCCGTTAAGTTTCAAACACAATACGTGGAGGCCGTTCGTAATAACAATACCAACGACTTTGTGCATTTCTACCAAATGATTGATGTGCTGATTATTGATGATGTGCATGAGTTTGCCGGTAAGGAGAAGACTCAAGATACCTTTTTCCACATCTTTAATCACCTACATCAGGCGGGGAAGCAAATTATTTTAACATCCGATAAACCACCTGTAGAGCTGCAAGGACTTGAGCAGCGCCTGTTGTCGCGATTTAAGTGGGGCCTTTCCGCCGATTTGCAATCGCCCGATTTTGAGACCAGGGTAGCCATCCTTCGTCAGAAGATATATAAGGACGGTATTGACTTGTCCGACGAGGTGGTTGAGTACATTGCAACAAACATCACCAATAATATTCGCGAGCTGGAAGGAGCCCTTATATCGTTGTTGGCTCAGTCTACTCTAAACCGTAAGGAGATAACCATTGAGCTAGCCTCCGAGATGATTGATAAGCTGGTTAAGAATACCAAGCGCGAAATATCAATTGATTACATACAGAAGATTGTAAGCGAATACTTTGGATTACCCAGCGATGTGCTGCATACCAAAACCCGTAAGCGCGAGATTGTGCAGGCAAGGCAAATTGCAATGTACTTCTCGAAAAGTTTAACCAAAAGTTCGCTATCTACCATTGGGAGTTTGATTGGGGGCAAGGATCACGCCACCGTGCTGCATGCATGCAAAACCGTTAATAACCTTATAGATACCGATAAACGGTTTAAAAATCAGATTGAGGATATAGAGCGTAAGCTGAAATTGTAATAACTTTGGGGGTATAACTCCCAAAAAAGGCAGTATACTGATTCAGTATGCTGCCTTTTTTGTATATGTATTCAAACTTGATTTGAAGTTTAAATATTACTCGTGCTTAACAACAAACCATGGGTTTTCAATATCCTCCTTGTTGTACGTAAGGCGCTTACCATCGTCAAGGGATAGCACTTTACAGCCTGCACCTTCGGCTACAGCCTGACCTGCGGCCGTGTCCCACTCCGTGGTGGTTCCGAATCGAGGGTAAATGTCGGCGTTACCCTCCGCTACCATGCAGATCTTTAGTGATGATCCCCTGGCAATGATTTCAACCTCATCTTTCTCCTTCATAACCTTGTCGATAAAATCTTGCGTTTCGGGAGAGGTATGCGATCGGCTGGCCACAATTACGTAGTTGTTCCGTTTTGATGTAATGGGGAGTTTTTCCGATTTGTTGATAAACGAATCAATCTGTGATTGCTCATCGATAGGATGTGAAATCCCATTTACCCTAAATGAACCAAGCCCATTGAGTGAGAAATACAGCTGGTTTAGAACAGGAACATACACCACGCCCAGTATTGGGTAACCTTGGAACACCAAGGCAATGTTAACAGTAAACTCACCGTTACGCTTTATAAACTCTTTGGTGCCATCAAGAGGATCAACAAGCCAAAAGTACTCCCACCCCTTTCTCTCTTCGTAGAGGAGGTCTCGACCCTCCTCGCTAAGTACAGGGATTCTGGTTTTCATTAACGATTTTACAATTTCATCGTTGGCTAGCCTGTCGGCAAGGGTTAGTGGTGTAGCGTCCGATTTGAGGTTAACCTGAAAGTCATCGGAGTTGTACACTTTCATTATTAATGCACCTGCCCTTACTGCTGCGTTAATTGCTATAAAGAGCAAGTGCTTAAGTTCTGGTAGTTCAATCATTTTAAACTGTTTTTGCATACCAGTACAGCATGCAATTCATCTTTTTGTTGTCGAAAATTTGTGAAGCAAAATAATAACAAAACGATGTAAAGTCAAAATGAATAGTGAATTTAATTACTAAAGACCATATTATCAGTCTAAAGTATGGTTGTGTATGGCTGGGTATAATGAAGATCCATCGTATGGCATCTATGGGCATTGTTCCGATCGAATAAAGATCGCTGCTACTATTCTGCAACCACTTTTATGTTCTACAAAATGCTTTGGCTAATAGGTTAAGGCAGAAAAGGCAAAGAAACAGAGGTGTAATAAGGGTAGTAAACTTTATTCACATAATCGGCTAAAGCCTATTGTGTTTTAAAAATTAATGCAATATTTGCATGAACTCATTTAATGCGATAAGTTTACGGGAATATTTAAAATACCAAAGTTATGAACGGAATAGAGAAACTGGCTCCTGCTGATATTTGGAAATACTTCGCTGAAATACTTCAGATTCCACGCCCCTCTAAGAAAGAGGAGAAAATAATGGAATACCTTATCAATTTTGGCAAGGAGCATAAACTAGAGACCCTAACCGATGACGCTGGCAACATACTCATACGTAAGCCTGCCACCAAGGGGATGGAAAACCGGATGTCTGTTGTTCTGCAAAGCCATATGGATATGGTTTGTGAGAAGAATAGTGATGTTACCCACGATTTCAACACCGATCCAATTAATGCCTATGTTGATGGTGCTTGGGTAAGAGCCAAGGGGACTACCCTTGGAGCCGACGATGGAATTGGAATGGCAGCCCAGCTGGCAATTTTGGCCTCAAAAGACGTGCCCCATGGTCCTCTCGAGTGTCTGTTTACTGTGGATGAGGAGACAGGGTTAACTGGAGCATTTGAGTTGAAACCCGGTTTTATAAAGTCTGATATACTTATCAACCTCGATTCCGAGGATGAGGGGGAACTATTTATTGGTTGTGCTGGCGGGATGGATACCGAAATTACATTTGCCTATGATACAGAGAAAGTTCCGAGCGACTTCAAACCCTTCCGGTTGGCAATAACTGGCCTCAAAGGTGGTCATAGTGGCGATGATATCGATAAAGGGTTGGGCAACTCCATTAAAATAATTAATCGGTTCCTTTGGAAGGGATCAAACAAGTACGATTTACGCATCTCCGAGTTGGAGGGGGGTAATTTACGCAATGCTATTCCCCGTGAGGCGTTTGCCACCTTTCTAATTCACCAGGATGATGAGGAGAGTATGATGGAATTCTATGGACAGTATAAGTCCGATATTTTTGCCGAGCTTAGCGCAGTGGAGCCAAACCTAAAGATAGAGATCAAAGAGGCCGATATGCCCCAATGGGTTATTGATGAGCCAACGCAATTTGACCTATTAAATGCCCTATATGCCTGTCCTCATGGGGTCATTGCTATGAGCCACTCTATCCCTGGGCTGGTTGAAACTTCAACAAACCTTGCCTCAATAAAGTTTATACAGGATAACCAGATACTTGTAACCACTAGCCAGCGGAGCTCTACAAACTCTTCAAAGGTTGATGTGGGAAATATGGTGCAAAGCGTTTTCCGCTTGGCCAATGCCAATGTGGTACATACTGGTGGGTATCCTGGCTGGACACCAAATACCAATTCTACCATTTTATCGATTACTAAGAGTTCGTACCAAAAACTGTTTGGTACCGAACCCGTGGTAAGGGCAATTCATGCTGGGTTGGAGTGCGGTCTGTTCCTCGAGAAGTATCCTAATCTTGACATGATTTCGTTCGGGCCAACCATTAAAGGAGCTCACTCACCCGATGAGCGTCTCGATATTGAATCCAACGATAAGTTTTGGAAATTGTTGGTTGATGTGCTGGGGAATATTCCAAAAGCATAGGATTTATTTTTTTATTGAATCTTAATATTTTACCATATGCGAAAAACTAAATGTGGTTGGCTTCTGGCGTTAGTTCTGGTTGCCAATGGTATTGGCTTTGTACAATCAGCAGTAGCTCAAGAGCCCGACGAGAAGGATAAAATAACATACGATTTTTACGGATACATTTCGCACGAGGTGATTTTCGATACCCATCGTTCGGTGTTTACCCGCGATGGTGAGCTGTACCTTTACCCAGCAGCTCCAGCTTATCATCCCGAGACAGACGAACTGATTAATGCTAACTCCCAGCTTGAAATGTTATCGTTACAGTCTCGGCTTGGGGTTAAAATTGCAGGACCCGATGTACTTAATGCAAAGCTTAGCGGGATGGTTGAAACCGATTTTTTTGCAACAGCCGAGGCTTACAAGCACCACCTTAGGGTAAGGCATGCGCTGATGAAGTTGCAATGGGAAAAAGTAAGCCTTACCCTTGGCCAGTATTGGCACCCGATGTTTACTCCAGAGCTCTTTCCACACGTTGTTTCATTTGGTGCTGCTGCTCCATTCAACCCTCTGAACCGATCGCCACAGGTTCGGGTCGACTACCTTCCTTCGCAAAGTATAAAGGTTGTTGTTGCAGCCTTGGCACACGGTTATCATTCATGCGTTGGACCCGAAGCTGCTCAACGCAATTCGGGCTTGCCCGACATGCAGTTACAGCTGCATATTGGTAATAAGCCCAATTTCACTACAGGCTTTACCCTAGGATATATGTGGTTACAACCCTTGGAGGAAGTGGCTGGAGGAATTCGATACTATAGCCCCGAACTTCTGGGTGCATACAATCTACAATGGTTTGGAAGAGTTAAGTTATCGAACCTTACCCTACAGGCTAAGATGTCGTATGGTGAGAATATGACCCATTTTGTTATGATTGGTGGTTATGGTCGCCTCTTGGACGATGCAGGAAATACGACTAATTATGGCTATGCCAATTTAAGAACTTATGCTGGTTGGCTTGAGGCTATTTATTCCTTTAACGAGCATTGGAATGCTGGTCTTTTTGCTGGTTCAATGGGGTCGTTGGGAGCCAAGGAAAGAGTTGATGTAAATGGCCCCATTTGGTATGCTCGAGCAGCCAATTTGGCAAGTGGTTTACGTATTTCTCCACGAATTTCGTATACCCATAGAAAGTTTAGCTTAGCAATGGAGTACCTATACAATACGGCCAACTATGGAGAATCGTTTACTGAGTTTGGGGTTCCTCAAAATATTGATCATATGATGAACCATCGCATTCTTATTGCATCAAAATATACCTTCTAAGGCTACGGAACTAAATACTACAGAAAGAAAAAAGAGGCACGATTTCGTGCCTCTTTTTTTCTATTACTCTATTTCTAAACACCTACATTTTAACAAATCGTTTGTTGATTGGCATTTTCTCTTCATCTACAGAGATAATGTAAACCCCTTTGGCAAGATCGCTTACGTCAATCTGAGTGTCGAGGTTGTAAAGGAATTCATCCTTAACTAATCTACCCTGAACATCGTAGATCTTAAGCGAAACGTCACCCCTTATGCCGTGGAGGCTAACTGTAATCATATCGCTTGCTGGGTTGGGGTACACGGTGTAAATCTCGCTGGCTTCCATCCCAAGATCATCAGCAAAAGGCTCGGTGGTTAAGGTTGATGTTTTAGTTTGCACCACATTAATGGTGTAATCTTCAACCTCGCCATAGCTAAAGGTTTCGCAAGCTGTTTGGGCAGCGTTATACTTCATGCTAACCCTCATGCGGGTTGTACCAAGAGCTGCACCAGTAGGTATTGTTACGTTGGCCGATAGAAGGTTGCTGCTCGATGAAGAACCATAAACAACACGCTCATCGGTATCAAAGGTACCGTTCTGGTTAAAGTCAATCCAAATGGACCAGTACTCGGTATAGCTGCTACCGCTAAATCCAGCTTGGATGTAAATTGGTAATGTTTCGCCACGGGCAACGGTTGCCGTCATGCTAGTAAAGTCTGCATATCCTCCATTCTTACCCGAAGTGTTGTTAACTTCAGCAAATTGTACTCTTTGGATCCACTCGTAGTTTGCATTGTTACCCTTGCTGGTGCAGTAAGTTAGTGAAGCGCTTTGCGTGGTAAATGTTGATATGGCCGAGTAGGCGCTGCTACCATTCTGGTTGTTGGCTCTTACCTGCCACTCGTATGTTGCACCTGCAGTTAAACCGGTTGCATTTGCAGTAGTTGTGGTAACATTAGATGTACTCCAGCTGCCACCCTGCTGACGGAACTGCACATCGTACGAGGTTGCTCCAGTTGAAGCATTCCAGCTTAGGCTTGCGCTTGATGTGGTGATGTTAGATGCGGTTAGGCCTGTTGGTGTTGCTGGAGGATTTGCTTGTGCGGCAACAATCTTAACGGTGTAGTCTTCAACTTCGCCATAGCTAAAGGTTTCGCAAGCGGTTTGCGCTGCATTGTACTTCATACTAACCCTCATGCGTGTGGTTCTTGGAGCCGTTCCTGCAGGAATGGTTATAGTTCCGTTTACTGTGGTTTTGCTTAACGAGCCTGCATCGAACATTAGGTCGGCAGCATCAAAGGTTGCGTTTCCATTCAGGTCAATCCAGATTTTCCAGTACTCATTGTAAGTGCTGCTAGCGAAACCTGGGGTAAGGCTTATGCTATAGGTTTTACCTGCCTCTAGGGTTATTTCCTTAGAGGTAAAGTCGGTGTAACCGGCTGCTCCTGAGGTGTTGGTAAACGAACCAACTACAACTTTCGATATCCACTCGTACGATGAGTTATTTCCCTTGGATGTACAGTATGATGCCACATATTGTTGAGTAGTGAACGAAGCAATGCTTGAGTAGCTACTGGTACCTGCGCTATTTTTAGCCCTTACCTGCCACTCGTAAGTAGTGCTCGATGCCAGGTTGCTGGCATTGTAACTGTTCGATGTAACGTTGTAGGTATTCCAACTTCCACCCTGAGGACGGATTTGAATGTCGTATGATGTGGCTCCACTTGTGGCACTCCACGATAGGGTTGCGCTGCTGCTGGTTACATTGCTAGAGTTTAATCCTGTTGGTGTTGAAGGAGGATTAGTGTTGAACATTCCCTGTAGGGCAACCAAAGCCTTTTGCGCATTAAGCCTACCCGATCCGAGTTTACCAATGTAACCTGAGTTAAGGGAGTAATGATCGTCCACATTATTTTTCAGAAGACTTGCTACTTGGGTGTTGGTAAGTATTACTCCGTTACGTACTGCATTTGATATTAGCAATGCGGCAACGCCTGAAACATGAGGGCAAGCCATAGACGTTCCTTGGTAAAAACCATAGGAACTGTTGGTTAAGGTGCTCAACACGCCCTTTGGATCGGTCGATGAGCTTTGCTCTCCACCGGGGGCAGAGATATCAACCCAGTCGCCGTAGTTTGAGTAGTAGCTTCTAACATCCTTATTATTTGTAGCTGCCACAGCAAAAGCACCCGAGTAGCAACCAGGATACCAGTTGCCTGTTTTATTGTCGTTTCCAGCAGCAAAAATGGTAATACCACCATTTAGCACGTTTCCACCACCATTAGCATTGAAATAATCGATGGCATCTAGAGTAGCCTGATCGTACACGTTAACACTGGTGTAACCCCAGCTGTTCTGCGAAATGGCGGCACCATTATCGGCAGCGTATATGGGAGCTTGGCCAAATCCTCCGCTGGATGTATTTGTGAAAACTTGGCATGACATAAGGCGAACACCATCGTTCGATCCCGTTCCACCAGCAACACCAGCAACACCAGTTCCGTTGTTGTTAACGGCAGCAACTGTACCTGCTACGTGGGTGCCATGGTCATGCGCTTGTATTGTGGTTGAGTTGGATACAAAGTTGTACCCTTTGCCCGACCACATATTGCCTGCCAAGTCGGGGTGGTTGGTTTGGATACCACCATCAACTACGGCAACTATTACACTTGATAGGCCGCGCTCCATATCCCATGCTTCGGGTAGATCGATATCCTTATCAGCAGTACCGCCTTGCTGACCTGTATTGTGGTAGTGCCACTGCTCGTTATAACGTGGGTCGTTGGGAGTCCATTTCGATTCTTTTGTAGCCTCTTCCTCACGATCGTTATTCTTATCATCAGGAATCACATTACTAATAAGGCGCTTCTTGTAAACGGGTTCAGCAATTTCAACCTCATCTAGCTTGGAGTACTCTTTTACCATTTCTTTCACATCAGCCTTTGAGTCAACCTCTACGACAAACCACAGGTGAAATCCCCATGCTTTATGCCGTTCTCTGTATTCTGTTGACTTTGGAGACACATCGTACATCCCATGAAGTAGGGGCTTGTAAACCGAAGCACCGTAAGTTTGGTTTAGCTTGTCGAGCGAACCAATTCCGGTTACTACGTACCCACTCTTTTCTGCCGTCATTAAAACATCCGGAACAGATTTCTCAAGAGTTGGTTTCAGCTTAATTTGTACCATCCCCGGCTCGTAAGCATCTGCTGGTACGCTGTTTAAATCAATTGGTGGTCTTTCTCCTTTAACCACAGATCCTTGTGCAAAGGTCAGCGATGACATTAACACAATTGTAAAAAGGAATAGAAGTCTTTTCATACGTAGTACTTTTAGTTAATGGTTTAGTTTATGGTTGTTGGTTAAAAAAATTATGATGTTTGTAATTGGGAGGCAATATATGTATTAGTACTTAGCTGTTTTTTTATTTTCGACCAACGACAAGTATCTACCCACCAAAGGCAAGGTGTGTGTTTGTTATCTGTTTAAATTATTTTTTTCGTGATATTGTTCAGGTGTAATTAATTTAATTTGGCTATATTTCGAGCGATATGTAACACGTTTTAGCTGTACACACATGAGGTTACGATGCGCAATTGTTGATGATGAATCGCTATCCATCGACATACTTCAAGGATATCTTTGCCGTATCCCTAATATCGAGGTAGTAGCTACTTTCAATGATCCTATTTCTGTAGTAGATTTTTTGAACGAGCATCAGGTCGATTTTCTTTTTCTTGACATTGAGATGCCGAATCTCTCTGGTATTGATCTATTGAAAAGTCTTGTAGATCCTCCTTTGGTGATAATTACCTCGGCAAATAAAAACTATGCGCTGGAGGGTTACGAGCTGGATGTGGTGGATTACCTCCTCAAGCCCATTAGTTTAACACGTTTAATCCGTTCGGTGGGTAAAATCTCTGAAATCATTTCCAATAGATCGAATCAGATTGCATCGAGCTCCGACGAATACATATTCTTAAAGGAGAATAAGAGAATGGTTCGAGTTAATTTCCGCGACATACTATTTGTTGAGGGGATGAAGGATTACGTAAAGGTGGTTACCCGCGACAAAACGGTTATATCAAAGCAAAACCTCTCTAGTATCGAGGAGCTATTATCTACCAGAAACTTTGTTCGTGTTCATAAATCGTATATTGTGTCGCTCGATCATATTGATGCCTACAGCTGTTCCTTTATTGAGATTGGTTTGTTCGAAATTCCCATAGGACGTTCGCATAAGGATAAAGCGATGGAGCAGCTGGGGCAAATTAGCGATATTGATAAGCCCTAGCTTATGAAATGTGCTGGATGCTATGCCACAATTATACTGTCGCTGATTTTATCAACAGTGTGTACTTCGGCTTTTACACAGGTAAAGGGCTTAATTCCTTCAAAGTATTTCTCGGCGAAAAATTACAATGCTGGCACACAAAACTGGTCCATTATTGAGGATACAAGGGGTGTTTTGTATTTCGGTAATGCACATGGGGTGCTAGAATTTAACGGAAACGAATGGAGGCTGATAAGGCTTGGCAATGGTTCTGCTGCACGTAGCTTAGCCTTGGCCGACAGTGGGGTGATATTTGTTGGTGGATTTAACGAATTTGGTTTTTTGCTCCCCAATGGTAAAGGGCAGCTAGGATACACATCGCTATTACCAATGGTTGACGATGAGATGAAGGATTTTGGGGAGGTATGGAGCATTACAACCGTAAACGATTCGGTTTTCTTTACTACCAAACGATACCTTTTTTGTTGGGCGGATAATAACCTAACCTACTGGGAAAATGATAACGGTAGGTTTTACCTAAGCCATAACGTGGGTGGAAGGCTGGTTGTTCAGAATATAGGGTTAGGGTTACTTCAGCTTAGCGGAGGAGAATTGTTGCCTGTAAAAGGTGCGCAGCAATTTGTTGAGAGTAGGATACATTCAATACTCCCTCTTACATCTGGCTATATGGTTTGTACAAGAAACAATGGTTTCTTTATGCTAAGTATGGAGGGTGAGGAGGTAGAGGTAGTTCCTTTTGACAAGTTAGGCTCAAAGGCCAAAGCGCTGAATAAATATTTTGTTGACAACACCTTTTACCAAGGAGCAAAACTTTCCAATGGGCTTGTTGGGCTGAGTTCTCTAGAGGGCGATGTGCTAATTGTTAATACCCAGTGGGAAGTTGTAGATATTATTGATAAGGAAACTATTGGTATTGCCAGTAAAGCATACTTCCTCCATCAAAGTGAGTATGGTTCGCTATGGTTGGCTTTAGATAACGGTATTGCAATGGTCGAAATCCTTTCGCCCTTTAGGCATTGGAACGAGGGTAGGGGTATAAATGGTATTATTACCGATGTGGCCGAGCTCAGGGATACATTATATATATCAACCGGATCAAGCATTTTTTTCACTCCTTGCTATGCCCAAAATCCATTTGAACTCTCACGATTTATATCTGTAAGGGCATCGGTAGAGCAAGCCTGGGAATTTCTGTACTTTATTCCTCCTGCACCCAACTGGCAATCGCCGTATAGCATCACCTCTCCCCCAAATTTTGATGAGGATCAGGCTGCACTACTTGTTGGAACAAGCAAAGGGTTGTACCAACTCAATGGGGCAAAGGGCCATAAAATTTCTAAGTACGATGGGGTGCTGAAGCTGCATCAGTATAGGCGCGATCCCACCAAGTTGTTTCTAGGCCTCTCCAATGGGCTGGTTCTTCTGGAGTTTTCCAACGGGAAATGGATTGACAAGGGATATCAGTTTGGTATTAATAATGGAGTTAACGAAATTGGTGAGGACTCCGATGGGAACCTATGGCTGTCGTCAAACTATTTTGGATTGTATCACTTGCCAGTCGCGCTAGTTAACCATGATGAGCCTACTGCAGTTGAACTTTTTGGTACAGAGCACGGAATTTCCTCAGTCGGCTCTATCAGGATTTACGATGTGTACGATCCCATTCTTTTTCATACCGATAGAAAACTTTATCAATTTAACTCAGCCACTAAGGTTTTTGAAGATTACATTTTTGATTCAGATTCAACCTCAGTGGGTACCGTGGATGAAGCTAATGACGAGTTGAAATACTGGGAGAGCATTGTGGACGACATACTTACTCATATGTATGTTGCGCATCTAACCGATACCACTTCATGGTTTAGCACCGAATGGGGGATAACTCGTTATAAGCCAAAGTTTAGTAGAGACTTAAACAATGTTCCCTCTGCACTAATCACCAGCGTTACAGCTGCCGATTCGATAATTTACGGAGGCACCAATTTTTTTTATGACGATTTGCTTAACGAGAGTTCATCGAGCGGTCATCTTAACCTATCCTCTGTGGTAATGTACCCTCAGCGCATTAGCTTTGCAAGCAATACCCTTACCTTTAACTACTCAATTCCTTTTAGTGAGGGTAATAAGCCCAATGTCTTCAGCTTTTACCTCGAGGGGTACGATAAGGATTGGTCGTCATGGCGCACCGAGACCAAGAAGGAGTATACCAACCTACAACCCAACAGCTACGTTTTTAAAGTAAAAGCACGCAATGTATACGGAGTAGAAAGCCCTATGGCAGAGTTTCACTTCACTATTCTTGCTCCCTGGTACAGAACTTACTATGCATACGTAGGGTATTTGTTGCTATTTACCGGCTTGGTTGTACTAATTGTAAAGTTCTATACCTACAGGCTTGTGCAGGAAAAAGACAAGCTTGAAGCCTTGGTTTTGGAGCGCACCCAGGAAATACTGGTGCAGAAAGAGGAAATACTGGTGCAGGCTGAGCATCTTAAGGATGCCAACGAGTGGATATCGGCTAAAAACCAAGAACTTGAGGCTAAGAAAGATCAGCTTGAGCTTAGCGATGCCACTAAGAACAAGTTCTTTAGGATTATTGCCCATGACCTGAGGAACCCCATTAGCACAGCAGTTAGCACAACGGAGTACATCCTATCGAATTTTGATAATGCCGAGAAAGACTCTGTAAAAACATTTATTGAGAAGTTGCATAGGCTTTCGCTTACCACGTATAGCTTGCTCGAAAATCTTCTCGACTGGTCGTCGAGCCAGATGGGGCAAATACGTTATAAACCCATTAGGGTTGAGCTAAGCTATATGGTTACCGATAGCCTCGACCTGGTGAAAAGTATTATTGATGCCAAAAGGATTAAGATAAAGGTTGATATGCCAAAGTCTATGGAGGTGTATGCCGATGAGAATATGCTTCGGACTGTGATAAGAAACCTTATATCCAATGCCGTTAAGTTTACTAATGAGGATGGATACATAGGGATTACAGTAAAGGCTAAGGACGATTACTGCGCTATAAGCATTGCGGACAATGGGGTGGGTATGTCCGAGGAGAATTTGAAAAATCTTTTCAAAATTGATAAGGAGCACAAAACCTTGGGTACTCACAATGAGCGAGGGGCGGGGTTGGGGCTAATTATTTGTAAGGAGTTTGTTGAGTACAATGGGGGCACCATATCTGTTGAGAGCGAGCTGGGGAAAGGTAGCGTATTTACCATAACTGTAAAGCTGGCCGACTCCGTATCCTAACGAGAAGTAGTGGGTAACTCTGAGTATTTCCTGCGCATCATTACAAAGAATTGAAACAGAATGCTATATCGGTAAAGCGATATTTTGGGATTTTTAAAGGCTCTTCGCTTCCTAATTATGCGTGGGCAACTCTTGTAGAAGTGGAGGTGTGCCCTAAGTACCGATATCACAAATTTTGGTTTTCCTGTAGCAAGGTACCCAACAGCCGACATACCATCGAGTACTAATCGGAAGAGCAGAACGGGAACCAGCGATACTCTAGAGAGATTCTTTAGCAACATCGACAGATTATTGCGGTGGTTGAAGTAAACCTTACGAGGACTATTGCTGGCCAGAGTGCCACCCCCTACGTGGTAAACCATCGACTGGGGTACGCACCAAATGCTGTAACCCTGTCGTTTCAGTCGCCAGCATAGGTCAATCTCCTCCATGTGGGCAAAGAAATCATCGTCGAGTCCGCCAGCATTCCAGTACTCGGTAGCCCTTACCATTAGGCAGGCTCCGGTAGCCCAAAAAATCTCCCGAATGGTATCGTATTGTCCTCTATCCTCCTCAACCACATTTAAAATTCTTCCTCGGCAGAAGGGGTAGCCGAACATATCGAGAAATCCACCTGCTGCTCCCGCATACTCAAACTCGCTGGGTTTACCATGGTTGAGCAATTTAGGCATACAAGCCGCTGCATTGGGGGTGTCCTCCATGAAGTTAGCCATTGGCACTAGCCAATTTTGGGGGACAGCAATATCGGAGTTGAGCAGAATGTAGTAGTCGGTGGTTACCTGCTTTAGGGCTCTGTTGTATCCGCCAGTAAAACCGTAATTCTTGTCGAGTTCAATTAGGCTTACCGTTTCAAAGCTCTGCTTAACCCACTGCACGGAACCATCGGTCGATCCGTTATCGGCCACAATTATCTCCACCTTAAAGCTTGGCACAGCCGAATTGGAAACAACACCCGAAAGAAACTGTTCGAGGTAGTGCTTTCCGTTCCAATTTAGTATTACAATTGCTATGCTCTTCATCTGCTATTGACTTTGGGTATTTTTTTTGGGTTTATGCTTCCATCGCCTATGCGACCATAACCAGAACTCTGGTCTGTCCATTATCTGCTTTTCGAGCCTATGGGTATGCAGCTCGGTTAGCTCGAACTCCCCTAGCGATTTTGGGTTGTCGGTAATCAGCTCAAAATTTACCTCGTAGTAGCCACGACGAATCTTTTGCATATCGCAGAAGTACACCGGAAGGTCAAATTTTTGCGCAATCTTTTCAATACCAAGGTATACCGGGGTATCCTGATTTAAGAACATGGTCCAGTACTGTATATGCTTTGCCGGTGGGGTTTGGTCGCCAACCAATCCCAGCAAGAAGGGCTGCCCCTTTCTATTGCAATCAACAATGGCTCTAAGTGTATCCATCATCGGAACCGGGATCCCTCCAAATCGTTTGCGGGTCCGGTTCATCATCACCTCAAAATTCTTGTTCGAGAGAGGTTTGTATACACCTAGTGATGTGTGCTTAACTACTTTTCCGATAAGCGCAAAGAGCTCCCAGTTCCCGTAATGTCCGCTTACCAGTATGGCGCTTTTCCCTTCAGCATAAAGCTTTTCGAAAACCTCAGGGTTCTTAAATTTACAACGCTTAACGGCTCTTTGCCTGCTGGCATGAAGTAGAAAAAAGTTCTCAAGGAAAAGATCACATAGATGATGGTAGTATGCCTTTTCAATCCTAATAATTGCATCAAGATCTTTGCTGGGGAATGAGTTGGTAAGATTTTTTCTTACAACCTTTCGTCTGTACCCAGCAATATGATATATTACGAGGTAAATAAAATCCGACAGAATAAATGATGCCTTAGCCGGTATTTGGGCAATAAGCCACGTAAAACCATAAAATAGGCCGAAAAGAATTTTTCTCATCAACTAAAAAGTTATTGTTTCGACATAAAGCCAGAGACTATCCCAACGAATGGTTCAAAAACCTTGCTGTTGGCAGCAATTATCTCTTTCCCAAAAATATGATTACTGCCGCCGCTAAAATCGCACACCCTACCGCCTGCCTGCTCAACAATAAAAGCACCGGCAGCCACATCCCAGGGTTGAAGGCTGTATTCGTAGAATGCTTCGAATCGTCCGCAGGCTACGTAGGCCAGGTCAGTGGCAGCTGAGCCCAACCGGCGTAAGCCGTGCGAGTGGCGCATAAAATGCTCCATCGATTGCATGAACGGCTCAATTCGGTTGTAGTCGTAGTATGGAAATCCGGTGGCTATTAGTGAGTCGTTCACATTGTCAATATCCGATACATGAATCTCATTACCATTCATATAGGCTTTATCATTTCCCCAGGCATAGAAACATTCGTCGAGGGTTACCTCGTATATCACCCCTAGAATTATTGTATCGCCCTCCATTAGCGCAATGCTGATGGCGTAGGGGGGAAGGCCATGAATAAAATTGGTGGTGCCATCCAGCGGATCGATAATCCAGTTTAGCCCTCCGGGCTTCTGCTGGCCAGTGCCCTCCTCAGCAATAAATCCGGCATCGGGGAGTATTTTTTGTAAACCTTCCACTATAAGATGCTCCGATTCTTTATCAACATACGAGACAAAATCGTGCAGACCCTTTGTCTCCACCTTATCGAAGCTAAAATGCTTGCGTTGTTGGCGGATAAATTCGCCTGTAGTGGTGGCTAGGTCTACAACCTGTGTGCATACACTCTCAATATTCATTCTATTATATTTTTTCTGATATTTCTACAATGCAATTGCCATTATCGCTTAAACCAGTTAGCGTAACATTCATAATTTTACCAACCAGCTCCTTGCTGTAAGGATGCTCAACCTTTATATAGTTTCTGGTAAAACCATTAATAAATCCATCCTTCCTTGTTGACTCGAAGAGCACCTGATCGGCTTTTCCAATGTTCCGTTGATAAAACTGAAGATGCAGCCTATCCGAAAGATTATGCAGCTTCTTTACCCGTTCGTTTACAACCTTCGATTTCACCTTGTTGCTAAAGCTGGCTGCTGGTGTGTTGGGGCGCTCAGAGTATGGGAAGATATGTAGAAATGAGGGTTTAAGCCTCTCGAGCAGATTGTATGTTGTGGCAAAATCCTCATCGGTTTCGCCCGGAAACCCAAGAATTACATCAACCCCAATAAATGCGTTGGGAATGGCCTGCTTGATTCTTGCTATCTTATCGGCAAAAAGGGAGGTGTTGTAACGCCTCTTCATAAGCTTGAGCACATTGTCGGAACCCGACTGAAGCGGAATGTGGAAATGCGGAAGGAACTTATGAGATGTGGATACAAATGCGATAATTTCGTCGGTAATTAGGTTGGGCTCAATGGATGAGATCCTGTATCGCTCAATCCCATCCACCTCATCGAGGGCTTTTAGCAGATCGATAAACTTCTCGTTTGTTGAACGACCAAAATCACCCGTATTAACACCTGTGAGAATTATCTCCTTAATGCCGCTGGCTGCAATTTGCTCGGCTTGTGCAATAACCTTACCTTTTGGGATATTGCGGCTTTTGCCGCGGGCAAGTGGAATGGTGCAGTAGGTACAGTGGTAGTCACAACCATCCTGTACCTTAAGGAACGAGCGGGTTCTATCGCCCGAAGAGTAGGCGGGAAAAATATCGTTAATGGCATCCACATCGCAGCTATATACCTTGGCCTTTGGCCCTTTTGTTATATCGCCTATGTGCTGTGGTAGGTTTCCCTTTTCGGAGGCTCCCATCACCAAATCGACCCCTTCCATTTGCGCAATTTCCTCGGGTTTAAGCTGGGCATAGCACCCCACAACGGCAACAAATGCGTTGGGCGATTGCTTTACAAATTTTTTAATTGCCTGACGGCATTTCTTATCGGCGTGCTCGGTAACCGAGCAGGTATTAATAACATAAACATCGGCTTGAGCCGAGGGTGCAACCCGCTCGAAACCCAGCTCGTCGAATTGGCGAGCTATGGTAGATGTTTCCGAAAAGTTAAGTTTACAGCCAAGGGTGTAGAATGCCACCCTCTTTTTTTCGCTTGACATGTTGCATATTGTTGTAAAAACCTGACAAAGTTACAAAAAATGGGGCACTTAAATTGAGCAGGCAGGTAGACCTCACATTAATTAATGTTAACAGTACGGAGCAATGCATTATTGCACCAAATGAATATGGAATTTGCTTATCCCCCCTGGAGTTCACGGATGTTCTTCTCGAAATTGGGGGAGTCGTAGGTTGGTTTAAAGTTGAGGTTGGGTACAATTTCGCCTGTTTCAATATTTATGTAGCCTTTTACAAACTGAGCGGGCAAAAGGTACACTTCGTCCATATTATCATTAAGCTCGGGTAGCAAGGTGCTAAAAATCTGCTCAACATTAACCACGGCCTTAACGTTGGAAATAATCTGCGTGTACTTATTGTAGATATCTTTTGAGAAAGCGAGAACTACAATAATACTCCCGAATTGCTTGCGAAGGTTGTGCTTGTATACTAGGTCCAGCTTATCGTTGGTAATTGGTTCGGCTGTTTTGTAGAACGAATCGGCAAAGCGGAATCCTTCGCGGCAAATGTTATCGGCAACCTCTGGGTCGCGTGTGTAGTGAACAAATAACTCCTCGTTGTCGAGATTGCTGAACAGGAAGCTTTGCACCTCTCCATCGAGCAGTTTGTTGGGCTTAAGCAACGTTTCGTATGGAAATGATTTTAACCTATTGATTAAAAAATCTATCTCCTCGCGGCTCGTGAAGTTTTGCAAGCTGAGCTGCTGCTTAAGTAACGAATCGATTCGATTTCCCTTCTGTTTAAGCTTAAAGTGCAGGTACGCAATGTAGGCAATCAGAAGTAATATAATCGCGAGTTCAACCTTCATTTGCAGTATTCATTTTTTTCATCCCCCGTTCTTCTATGCAATTTAGAAACAATTTTTTACAATTTGCATTTTACCATAATAAAGTTTTTGGTTGATTAAAAAAACGTGGGTTTGTAACAAATGGTACAATTGGCTTAGCAAAACCTAGTATTTTTGCAACTTTCAATACATAATATTATATGAGCCGCCTTTACAAAGTATTTAGGAAGTATCACAAGTGGCTAGGTGTTGCACTAGCATTCTTCTTCATATTTTTTGCCCTTTCGGGCATTGTGCTTAATCATAGGGGAACATTCTCCAAGGTAGATATTAAACGTGGTTGTCTGCCTAGGGATTATAGATATAGCAACTGGAATAATGCCTCAATCCGAGGGGCTATACCTGTTAGTTCCGACTCGATGCTGGTCTACGGTAACATAGGGGTTTGGCTCACCGACAGTCAATTCTCAACGTTTGTTGATTTAAACCAAGGTTTCCCCAAGGGGATAGATAACCGGAAAATTGCAGATGTTGAGGTGGTTGGTGATGATGATTTCTTTGCTGCCACGCTATTCGGATTGTACAGGTACTGCAATAGCAAGTGGCAGAAGGTTAAGCTACCCATAGCCGAGGAGCGAATGGTGGCCCTTGAGCAGCAGGGCGACAGCCTAATTGTGATGAGCCGTTCCCATCTGTTGGTTGGTTTGGCGTATGACGATTTCCAGACCTTTCATGAGGTTCCACTACTGGCTCCTAATGGCGCTCAAAAGCGCATAAGCCTTTTTAAAACCATTTGGTTTATCCATAGTGGTAAGGTTTGGGGAATCCCAGGCAAGCTAATTGTCGATTTGGGTGGAGTAGCAATGATTCTCCTGTCGATTACTGGGTTGTTCTACTTTTTTGCTCCCAAGCTGCTTAGTAGAATAAAAACTAAGCTTACGCTTCGAACTAGGATTAAGCGCGCCAATCGCTGGTCGTACCGATGGCATTTGAACATTGGAATTTTTGCAGCATTGCTGCTGCTTGTTGTAACTACAACGGGAATGTTCCTGCGCCCACCATTGCTTATTCCCATTGCAAGCAAATCGGTTAAGCCCATAAAGGGAACTACACTCGACGACTCAAACTACTGGAGCGATAACCTGCGTGATTTAATTTACGATTCGCACCGTCGTTTTTTCCTTTTGGCCACAGCAGAGGGTATCTATGCACTATCGCCCGACCTGAGGGAAGCCCCCGTAAAATTTGCTCTTCAGCCTCCAGTAAGTGTAATGGGGATAAATGTATTTTGGCAAGAGGGGCCTTACTATGTAGTTGGATCATTCAGCGGGTTGTACAGGTGGAATCCTTTCGAACATCACCTCTCAGACTATTTAACGGGAGAAAGTGTACAGCCCCACTCAACGCTCAGGTCGCCTTTTGGCGCTTTGGCCATTGCTGGGGGAATAAGGTTACAAAATGCCGTAAATGTTTTCTTTGATTATAATAGTGGTGCATTCACACCTAAGGGGGATAACAGTTTTCCAGAAATGCCTCAGGAGGTAGTCTCAAAGTCGGGGATATCGCTTTGGAATCTTGCCCTGGAGATTCACACCTGGCGTATTGTAAAATTTTTGGTAAGCGATTTCTACATTTTGGTTGTACCCCTTGCAGGTATACTGGGTGTGGTAATTGTGTTAACAGGTGTGGTAATGTGGATTATAAGGTATAGTAAACGAAAAAAGAGTAAAAAGGAATGAGGATAACCGAATTGAGAACTGCCGAGAAAGTACCCTTCAACCTCGATGGGCGCAAGATGCTAGTTGACTCTAGGGTTGAAATTGTGCATCTTACCCTACAACCCAACGAGGTGCTGGCCAAGCATACCAATCCATTCGATGTGGCTATCTATATTCTGGAGGGCGAGGGAATGGTTGAAACCGACGAAAACTCAGTATCCGTTTCGCCCGATATGTGTATTGAGGTGCCTTCGGGAGCAAACCGTGGTATTACAAACACCTCAGGAGGTATCCTTAGGGTTTTGGTTGTAAAAATATTTGAGCGATAGAATCTTTTAAACCTAGTGCGAAAGGCTATAGTGGGTAAAGGTTTCCATTACATTTTGAGCATAGGTTTTCGACACTGGAATTTCGATATTCGATGGGCCATCGAGTTCAAGTATTAGCTCATCCCTATCTTTTCTGAGGATTTTTACCTTTTCGAAGTTTACCATATACGAGCGGTGGCATCGGATTACCTGAGCATTTTTTAGCAATGCCTCAAGGCGCTTAATGCTGTTGCGTAGAGTGAATCGTGCGGTTTTTCCCTTGTCAATGTAGTAAATGTTCACGTAGTTGTCGGCCGACTCGAGGTATAGCAAATGCTCAACCTTTACCGAGAAACGAAGCACCCCCTTCTCGTCGTACATTGGTATCATCTTCTTGGTAGTATCTACCCCCATCGATGTTTCCTCGGCAAGTCTTTGAAGCTGCTGCTTTTTTTCCTGCCATGAGAAGTAAAGCCATAGCACCGAGTAGGGCAAGAATAGCACCAGGGTAGTATTCTTCATCGATATTTTAAGCAGATCGAGAATAAACCTTGAGTCCTGAATGAATAGCTTCTCAAAAAGGGTATAAAATATGGCCATGGCAAGCACCTCGGCAAATGCCCATAAAATGTACTGCCAAACCAGCAATTGCGTGCGCTTTGAGCGGTGATACATGATTACCCTGCTAATTACCACCACCAGTACCCCCGTAAGGATGATAATGCTCGAAATGCCTAGGAATTCCCAATCGGATAGTTCGTAAATAGTTTCCAAACCAAAAGGAGCGTAAATGTTGATAAATACCACAGCAAAGAGTGCTGTAAGTATTATTAGCCTTACAATATTCTTTTTGTCGGTGAGGTATTTTGGTAGTGGATTATTTAGCATTTTTTCGATTTGAGTTTCCAAAGATAGCAAATACACCCCAACAAAAGGATGTGAGAGTAAGTTATGCGCACAAATACCTAAAATATTTTGCCCCTCTATTTTTGATTTTACCCCTCCATTGGCATTTGTACCCCCTGCCAATTCCCAAAAACCCAAAAATTTGCAATGTGACGCATTTGAGTTGTTATTTGCAACAAAACTCACAATACCTGAACTATGGAATTCACTAGAACTTACAACGAGCTTAAGGGGATGTTCTCGCTAAGCAATGGCAACACCTGCTTAAAGGATCATTCTGGCATATTTAAGCCAGTGCCGTTCGAAAGCAGTTCAAACCCTATTCCATTTAATCGTACAGGAATCTATAATGGAGTTAATGGGAACATATATGCTGCTGAGGATAGGGCAATTGCCGAGAATGTAAAGTTTAACTACCCTGTGTACATACCAAATACTGCCAGCACATATGGTAAGGCAATTATATTGCTGCATGGCCTCAATGAGCGCAGTTGGCATAAATATTTGCCTTGGGCAAAGTACTTGGGCGACAAGACCAGTAGACCCGTAATCCTGTTCCCCTTGGCTTTTCATATGAATCGGAGCCCCGAGAGTTGGGCAAACCCAAGGCAAATGATGTCATTATTGAACAAACGCAAATCGCTTGATGGATTGCAAATGGCAACCTTTGCAAATATTGCGCTAAGCCAGCGCTTGAGCGACGACCCGCTGCGCTTCTTTACATCGGGCAAGCAAAGTGCCGACGACATAGTAAAGCTTCTTGGTGATATAAAGGAGGGTGCTATTCCGTTTCTAAAAAAGGATGCCCAGGTCGATTTCTTTTCGTATTCCATTGGGGCCTTTTTGGCACAAATACTTTTTCTTGCTAACCCAAATGATTTGTTGAGTACCTCAAGGCTATTTGTGTTTTGTGGAGGAACTCTATTCGATCAGATGCGTGGAACTTCGCGCCTAATAATGGATAGCCATGCTTACAGTAGTCTACGCAGATACTATCTTCATGATTTTCCCATAGAGCTTAAGTTCAGGTCGCCATTCTCATCGTATGTGAGGGGAGGGGTGCTGGGCGAATCGTTTATGGCTATGATTGCAGAGGAGAGTAACCAGGCTTTTCGAGAGCATCGTTTCCAGCAGCTTAGGAACAGGCTCAGGGTTGTTGCGCTCCGAAAGGATTTGGTAATGCCTGCAGCTGCAGTAAAACGGGCACTTACATGTATACGAGGGGATAGTGTTTTTACCGAGCACGATTTCCCGTTTGATTATACACACGAGAACCCATTTCCAATTTATCCTTCCGAAAAATCGGCTGATGTGGATAAGGCTTTCGAGAGTGTTTTCTCGATGGCCACAGAATTTTTGAGCTAAGCAAGCATCACTGCTTGGCTATATTTGTTGGGGGTAAGCAAGGCATCCCGAATGGGACTCAATACGTTGAAACCATTCCAAGGGATGCCTGCTTTTTTTAGGGGAATTCAAGCTAGTACTCGTCAATGGTTTGAAACTCAATGCCCCTGTCGGGTTCAAAGGTTGAAGCAGGGATACGAATATTTTCCTTGATTTCGACAGCAATTTCATTTGCCGAAATGCCCAAAGCTTTCGCTTCGGATTTAAGGGGTACACCCTTGTATATCCACACCTTGGCCATCATTATCTTTAGTACTTCGCACTCTTTGCCAAGTATTTTCTCGGTTCCTAAGCGTTCGCCACCCAGGGCATCAATAATATCCTGGCCCATCTGCTCTATTTCGGCCTCGGTCATCCCCTCGGTAAGCTCCTTGCCCATATCAACGTATTCCTCGTTAGATGTTTTGTAGGCTGTTCCCTTAATCAGATCCCATGTGTAATTTGTTGTACCGTCGGTTACAGAGATGCTATGCTGCTCTTCTTTAGAGGTTCTACCAAAAATTTTTATGGTAGTTGTCGATTTAATTTCGGTGCGCGATTTCTCACCGTAGTTATCCCACCAAAACATTTTGGTACCTGTAGTGTTTCCTGTAAGTTCATACTCTACATAGCCCGATTTGATGGCAAACTGTTTGTAATCATTTTCTTGGGCAATGGTTGCTATGGCGAAAATAGCAATAGATAATGATAGAAGTATTCGTTTCATATTCTGGCGTATTGGTTATGTTTACGTTTTAAGGTTACTCTTTAATGCAGCGTACATAAAAGCCATTGGCTAAACGAAAATTGCCGGAGCCGCTGCTATCATTTCTCCCTCCAATATATAAAGAGTGAGCTCTTTCGGGGTTTGCTTGATATTTGTTTGAGCCCCAGTAGCGTGTCTCTTTACCATCTTTATGGAAATAACCATCTTCGCCTCTGTAACCGCCAAGTTTTGAGTTAAAACCAGTCTTACCCCCCTTAACCAATTCTTTCTTTCGATGATTTGCAGCCGAGATGCCTGTGCTTTCAATCAACTTGTCAAAATCGGTATTAGTAGGTAGTCTATACCCTTCGGGTGCAAGCCCACGGGGGTCGCTTACTGCATACCAGTTGTACAGCTTGCCATACTTTTTGCCGTTGGCGGGGTCGTTGTTAAGGTAGCACCAAGCTGGTTTGCCCTCCTGGGCAGCTTGAACCCACTCCTCGTCGGTTTTGGCCTCAGGAATGGGGTCCCCATTTTGGAAGTTGGCTACATCGAGGTTGTCGCTTGCCCAGTTGTAGTTTCCGTAAATGGCTTTGGTTACCATCTTATCGGCGGTTTTGTTCACCAGCCTACTGCTGGTTAGGTTCGACACTTTGCACCCAGTAGCTGCAACGGCAATTAGTGCAAGCAATAACAATTTGTTGATTGTTCTCATAGTGCTAATTTTTATGATTGTATTATAGGTTTTTGTTGTTATGGTATTCATACAGTAAAGCAATACAAAAAAACTCACCCGCTTGGGGTGAGTTTTGAAAGTGTACGTAGTGCGTTTGAAAGCGTAGTAACTGCTCTTCTGCGAGGGTTGTATTAGGTATTATTGTTAAATTGATGCTGCAACTTTTGACTTGAAAGTGAGATTAACGCCAAGCACCATAGGAGCATAGGTAGACTCGCCCGATACGGTTACAGTTGCTTGATGGTTCTCGAATAGATAGTTACTAAGGGCATTGAGAAGATCTTCGGAAATGGGCAGGGTAATGATGTGGTTCTCCGTAATGTCTTCCAATGTTACTGTTAAGTCAATTTCCTCAACGTACATTTTTAGAAGGGGGATTGATTGTCCCGATGGGATACCTGTTACTTCGCATTCAATCTCGGTAATGTCTAGCTCCTTAATTTTCTCAATCTGCTTGGCAACCTCCTTGTCGTCCTCAATGTTAAGGGTTTGGGTTTCAGAGAATGGGAAGGTGTCGCCCTTGCCAGTGTCCTCAACATCAATATTCATATTTACTTTAAAGTTTGCGTCAAACCTAAGTGTTAGGCCATCTTCGCAAGAGCTAAGCATGAGTAGCATGCCAGCAATGGTAAAAAGTGTAATTAGCTTTTTCATGATTGTAGTTATTTAAATTCATTTATGACATAAAGCAACACAAAAAAACTCACCTCTAAGGGTGAGTTTTGAAAGTGTACCTATCGGGTTTGAAAACGTAAGCCTATCTCTCCACTTGATTGCCTTCCTCATCGTAGGCAAACCATTCACCAACCTCTTCGCCGTTCTCAAATTGGCCTTTTACACGTATTTGTCCGTTGTCGTAATAGGTAATCCACTCGCCATTGAGCTGTCCATCTTTGTAATTCTGCTTTTTGCTAACATTACCATTTTCATAGTATTCTATCCACTCACCATTTTCAATTCCGCTAGCATAGCTGCGCTTGTAGTTAATATTACCGTTCTGTAAATACTCAATATATTCGCCGTGCTGCTTACCATCAACAAATTCTGATTTTAGGTAAACGGTAACACCATCGGGGAAATAGGCATATGCAGTTCCTGTAAATGGCTTGTCGGCTTTTGGAAGGTAGGCTACACCTGCTCTATCCTCCAGCTCGTGAATTTTAACTTCTTTTGCCTCTTGCTCGCTGTTCCCGCATGCTGCTAGCATAAGTAACGCCGATGCAATAATCATTAGTTTTCTCATAGTTGTGATTTGTTAGTTAAAAAATTGATTGTTAGGGTATTTGTTCTTTCGGATATGTGTATTTAAGTTAATGTTCCTATCAGAGTAAATCAAACTATAGTTCAGTAACTATGTATTCTTGGTTAATTCGATATTCATTGTTTGATGTTTTTTGTAACCATACAATCTACTCTGTGCCTCTGTGCCTCTGTGTTTCTGTGTTTATATTTTTACGTTTAACCTAAAATTACTCTTTTGTCCATATTCGTGTATTCAAATCCATTTCATTTATAACAACTTCTATCAGAGTGAATAAGTTGTATATTTCCTCAATATCGTTAAAACTAATTGGCTTGTTAGTATTGGCCTCGAAAAGTTCCTTGCCAGTAAGGAAACCAAAATTTACCCTATTCTCGGTAAAGGAAATAACGGGGCGATAGCCAATAGATTTTTCAATATTCAGAATTGCTTCCATCATTCTTGGGGTAAGCACGTAACGCGCCTCGGTGTGGTTCTCGGTGGAACTCATCCCCTTAGCGGCTTCAATAAGTTGGGATATAGAAATGCCACCACTAACCGCATCCATTACTTTATGCATATTCGTGTGCACCTCAAATTTCTTATCAAACTCAGGGTTCTCCATCTTCACACGGGGACTTCCTCCATCAATCAGCACTATTTCAGCGGGCTTAACCAATATGGTTCCGTTAAGCTTCTTGTTAAAATCGGCGTGTAGGAAGAAACCTCGGAAGCTCTCGCGCTTTATCTCTTCATTACGCTCGTTGTAGGCCTTGCCGTAGGTAACCAAATCGCAGCATTCGAAATCGGTTTTCCCAATTTTACCCGACATGTAGTCATCGCATGAAATATCTACAATAGGGCCGAAGATGTGGCTATTCTTAACGGCATCCATACTTATTGTGCCCTTGGGGTCGTAATTCCAATTGGTGTTTAGCATCTTAAAAACGGGTCGCACTACAATCTCCTTGTAAACCTCGCGGTACTTATCCAATGGTTCGCGTATGCTACGACTAGCAAAAAGAGTGGTTACACCAAAAATCATTAGCGTTGGAAGCGTTGCGCCAATAACGATAAAAATATTCTCATCGAGCCATGCCTCGATATCGCCCGAGAGTAAACCTAAAGTTAGAACTATAAGGATAATGATTCCAATAACTACCAGTATGCCAAACGATACTAGTTTTCTTCTGCGAGAAATGCGTTTACGTACCGATTCGAGCTTCTCGAACTGGGGCTTTATGGCTGAGTCGAAGTAACCACGTAAATTTTCAAGGGGCGTTAGGGTGTTGTTCCCGTCAGATAGGATGCTTTCAGATTCTGATACATTTCTTTGCTCTAAAGTTTCTTCTAAAAGCTGGTTGAATGTGCTATTCATAGTCATATTAGTTAATTGGGGTTGATAGGGTTAATTTGTTGGCCTTACAGCTGGCTCATCAACAATATTAGCAAACAGGTTATACTTCTTTTGGGTTTTGTTTTGGGCAACCTCTAAGCGCAAAAGAAACTGGGTTTCGTTAGTGCTATTTGTGAATTGTAATTCTTGATAGTTGGCATCGGCACTTTTAACTATGGTTTGTGCTTGATTATCGAATAGCTTACCATCAACTTTTAGGTATGCATCCTCAATCTCAAAACCACTAATGTAAAGAGTTTTGCCTTGAGGCACCTGAACCTTGAACCAGTGTGGGGAGTTGGCACTCTTAATTGTGCCCTTGGTATTTCTATTGAGCTTTAAAGTGGCTGCCTTTTCGGGCGATCCTCCGCCACCGTTGGATAACGAAATGTATTGGCCTTGCCAAACAATGTATCCGGCTCCTGCAATAAAGCCTAAAACGATAATTGCAATTTTTAGTTTTGTTTTCATGGGGTTGGTTATGTGAGTTATAGATTGATTAATGATTTAGATTATTCTACCTCAATATTTAGTTCTATAATCTTAACTATTTTGGTGCCGCCCATGAATACAAATTCTACCTTATGGCTACCTTTTGTTAGTGCTCCTGAGGGAATATCGATGGTGAATGGCGATTTGTGCGTGGGTGGCGTTTGGCTAACAGCAAGTTCGCCATTGTGGCGCACCTCGAGGCGTAAACCTACACGGTTAGCCTCCTGCGCATTGTAGGCTATAGCAACAGGAACTGATTGCCCTTCGCTAACCTTTAGGCTTGTGGTTTTGGGTTCTTCCAGCGTAATGCCCCACTGAATACCCTTATCGTCAAAAGGTTTTACGGTGATGTATACAATGGCTTTGCCATAAGCGGTTTCGGTATCGTTGCCGGGGCGCATTAGGTAAACGCCTAGCGTGTGGTTGCCTTGCGTTAGTAAATGTGATGGTACATGCCCGTAGAAAGGCGATGAAAGTCCACCATAAACCATATCCATCATATCGCCATTAAACTGCGACATTACCCAGGCGCCAAGGTGATTAGCCGCCTCGGCATTAAACTCAAAGGCAAATTCAATGGGTGTGCCCTCTGAAATTTCAAGGTTGGTGGTTTCGGGTTGTAGTAGATTAAACCCCCAGTCAACGGTATTTTCATCAATTTCTACAACGGGAACCTCAACGCCTAGCTCACGGCTGTGAGTAATTCGTTGTATTTTTCCGTTTGTGTCGATGGTTACGGCAAAACCTTCGTTATCACCAAAACTCTCGTCGCGGATAAAGAACCAAGCATTGTCCTTTTGTAGGCGCTCCTTCTTGGGCTCGTAAAATGGGGTTATCTCGTCGAGTATCTTCTCAAATAGTTTTGCGTCCTCATCGGTTTTTAGTGTGAATTTTGGACTGATAGACCCAAGAAATATTGATGAGGTTAGAACATCGGTATGCGACTCGAAGAAGCGCTCATCGCCATTATGGTTTACGCTAATTACAAGGCTAACTCGTGTTGAGTTGTAGGAATTCCCCTCGCCATCGGTATATACTTCGTCAATATTAAAGTTGTGCTCACAAATGATGGCGTTGGATATTTGGCTTATGGTGTAATCGGTAAGCTTATTTACGCTTTGGCTAAAACTTATGCTGCTGTTTATGTTCTCTTTAATTAGATCTAGCTGAGGAGGTGCTATTGGTATATCTGTTTGTTTATCAAGTAGTGGAGATCTGTCGTCGGGTTCAACAACCTGGTCGGGGATGGTAACTTCCATCCTGCTCTCGTAGGTAATGGTTTGCACCTTGCCGCTATCGTCGGTATCAATTCGCCAGAACTCAACATCATCAAAAAAAGTACTGCGGATAAAGTACCACGAGTTGCCCTGCTGGTAAAAACAGGTGCGTGACCAACGCATATCAATTTGACTAAATAGGTTGTGAAAAGCCTCGGCATCGGCGTTGCTTTGTAGCCTGTAATTGCTTTGTATTGATGAAACGAACTGGGGCGAGGTTAGTAGCTCGTACTCGCTGTTGAATGCAGCTGCATCACTGCCCGAAACGAGGAATAGCTTTTCCGATTCGATAAGAGATAAATCGGCCTGAGGCAGGGTATAGGCTACACCTGCCTTAACTATTACAGCACTTGAAATGCTTTGAAAAAGTGGGTTGCCGAATTGTACTTGGGTATAAATCTCAGAGTTTACTTCAAGTTGACCATCAATAGCTTTAGACAGGCTGGAGCAAAGCATTACAGCGATTAGAGTTGCTAGAATTCTCATAGGTAAAATAGTTAGGTTTATGACGAAACGGTTCATTGTTAATCAAATGTACTGCATCATATCCTAGCAACAGGGGGAGTATTTGAAAGCGTGTGGAGGGAGTTTGAAAGCGTAGTTTTGATTGTCCACAAATTACACAGATTTCCACAAAATTATTATTTGAGTTGATTTGTGTAATTTGTGGATAACAAATATTATTCTTTAGTCCAAATCCTTGTGTTCAGATTTAGTTCTTGAATAATAATTTGGTTTATTTCAAACAGGTTGTACATAAACTCAATATCCTTAAATTTTACGCCCGATGAGAATACCTTGGGCTCAAACAGATTTTTATTAAAACTTATGGCAACGTAAACCCTAGAACCAATAAAGGAGAGGTGCATTTTTCGCTTATACTTTTTGTATATATTTACCAATGCCTCCATAATGGTAGGGGTGAGGATGTAGCGCGCTTCTGTTTGGTCGGTGCCAAAAACGGCAAAAATCTTTTCAAATTCTAGATTTTCTAATTTTACCAGCTTGCCCTTGGAGCTCATTTGCAAGCTTTGCCCAAACTTTCCGAAAAGTCGTTCCGCGGTATCGGGTTCTATGTAGGTTTTACCCTTAATCTCCTTGTTAAAGTCGGCGTGAAAGAACAGCCCCTTGAAGATGGTATGCCAGGTCTCCTTACGCTTGCCATCCTTATCGGTAGTAACCGTTTTGTACTCGGTGTGTAGCTCGGAGCATCTGAAATCGGTTTTATCAATCTTTCCGCTTATAAGATCATCGCCTCTATACCTGTCAACCGATTGTCTAAACAGGTCACTGCTACGATATTCCGAGCTGGTAATGCACTGATCATGGTTATATTCCCAGGTTGGGTCAATTGCCTTAACAATTTCGCGCACCACCTCATCCTTAAATCTATTGCGATAAATCTTTTTATTTTTAAAAGTACGAACCAGAATAACAATGCCGATAATGGCCAGCGGAGCAATAGAAATAAAGGGAAGTGCTTCGTTATAACCTTCCAGCAAAGCTGCTGCAGGGACGAATAGAAGAAAGGTTAAAACAAGTAGTAGAATGCCAAATACTTGTCCCCTTTTCACTTTTTTTCGAATCCCCTCCAAACCCTGGAGTTTATCTTTTAGCTCGCTATTGTAGAGGGTTTCAAGGTCGTTACGTTCTATCATGATGTATGGGTTTTGGGGTTAGGGTAACTATTCAAAAACTAATGCTACAACGTAGTGTAGCATTAGCTTAAAATGGAATATACGAGTAAGAACCTAGTTGAAAAGATTCTTTACATTTACGTTTTGCCTTTCGGTCTCGGGAATAACGAATACCTCTTTACGCTTAAGACCCATCATTCCTGCAATTATGCTTTTTGGGAAAACCTGAATGGCGTTGTTGTAGTCGGTAATCACGGCATTGTAGGTACGGCGTGCAGCCGAAATTTGCGACTCAACCTCGTTAAGCGTACGCTGCAAATTCAGAAAGTTTTCACTAGCTTTAAGGTCAGGGTAATTCTCTACAGCCACCATGATGCCGTGCATAGCACCCGAAATCTGGTTGTCGAGTTCCACCTTTTCATCGGCATTCATTTGTCTATCGGTGGCTTTTGCTCTTAGCTGGGTAACCTTTTCGAGCAAATCCTTTTCATGGCTGGCATACTGCTGAACGGTAGCAACCAGGTTAGGAATTAGGTCGTACCTTTTCTTGAGCTGAACGTCCATTCCTCCAAATGCATTATCAACCTCATTGCGCTTGCGAATAAGGCTGTTGTACATTCCAATAATAATTAGCAGTAGTAGAACTGCGGCAACAATAATTACGATTGTAGGGCTCATCTTATTTGTTGTTTTGTTTTTTTAAAGATATAAAAAAATGTTTAATCCAACTTTGTGTTTGTAATTTTGGTAGCACTTAAATTAAAAAAGGCGTTGAACTGGTTCAACGCCCCTCCTAGCTTATATTGCTATAGCACTACGTAATTGTTACCGTCAATATCCTCGAAGGTTATTGTGCTGTAGTCAAGTGAAGACTCTGCATCGACTGTAATGCCGTGGCTCCCAGAGTGAGCAATGCGTGAGTTGGTGAACGAAACTGGGTTTGAACCGGCTTCGTCAACCAGGTTAACAGCGCCCCAGTAATCGCTTGAGCCAGCGTACAGTATCTCACAGTAATCGAACGAGCTGCCAATACAACCTCTTCTAAAATCAATACCCCACCAATCGCCTTTTGCTGGCGATGGGCTGTTCGATGTAAATACTATTGGGTTATCGGCAGTCCCTTCGGCAGTAATAACTGCGTATGAGTCGTCCCAGTAAGGAATTTCGAGTGCTGCATTAACCATAAACTGTAAAGTAGTACCAGCAGCAATAGTAAGTTTAATTCCCGTTCCGGTTGCACCAATGCGCAGGTTCCCTTTAACAATGTATGGCGCATCGTGGTTTATCCAGGTGTAGGTGCCCTGCTTGTTAAACTCTTCGTCATCATTAATTAGAATGCCAGTGTTTGCAGCAGCGTTAAATGTATTGTTGGCACCTATGGTATGTACGTAATTGGGGCGTATTTGAATAGGGTGCTTGCCAATGCTAGTGAAAGTGTTTCCTGTAAATTGGGTGAACTGGCCGTTCTCTTTAAGTTGAAATGCGCTATGCTTGAAGTGATTAAAAGTGCAATTGGTAAACTTTACGCTTGTGTTTTCAATTGTTATAGCGCCGTAGTAGTCGTCGTTGGGGCCAGCATACTCAAAAGTAACGTGGTCGAACTCGCAGCTGCGTGCGCCTTTGTAAAAGTTTATTCCTTCGTAATCTCCAGCTGATGGCGATGCGCTATTTGAAGTGAAAAGTATTGGCTCTTCTTCGGTACCTTTAGCAATTAATTTGGCGTAATTGTCGTCCCAGTAAGCCACTTCTAATGCTGCACCAGCAGTAAACTTAATAATAGTGCCCGGGTTAAGGGTCAGGTTCACGCCATTACCATCGGCTCCAATACGCAGGGTACCTTGAACAATGTACGGAGCGTTATGCGCTAACCACGTGTAGGTTCCTGCTGCATCAAAATCCCATGCCTCGGGGAAGAAAATGCCATAACCAGTCGATACCTGAAAGTTGTTGTTGGAGCCGATTGTATGGGCGTTTTTAGCTGCAATGCTTATGGCGTGTTTGCCAATGTTGGTAAAGGTGTTGTTCTCAAAAGCAGTGAAAGCACCTCCAACAGATAGCACAATTGCGCTGTTTTTCAGGTTTCGGAATTGGCAGTTGGTGAATTTAACTTTTGTCTCATCTATGTAAACAGTTCCATTGTAGTCGTATTTACCACCATACTCAAAAACACAATGTTCAAATACGCAGCTATTTGCTCCGCTATAAAAGTTCAGGCCGCTGTAGTCGCCTGCCTGAGGCGATGTGCTTGCCGAGGTGAAGATAATAGGTTTTTCCTCGGTACCAATGGCAGTTACTGTTGCGTACTCATTTTCCCAGTATGCAAACTCAAGGGCTGCATCTTTCATGAACTCAATTACAGTTCCCGCTTCAATGGTAAGATTTCCGCTAACCCTAATATTTCCGTCAATAATATAGGTTTTGCCCGACTCCCAGGTCACCGATTCAGAAATATCTTCGGTTATTTCAACAATTTTACCAATGGGTGTTGGGTCGTCCTTTTCGCAGCTGGTAAAAAGTATTACCAGTGAAAGGGCAAGAAGGCAAAGGGTTTTTGTTTTCATAGTACAATTGCTTTAGTTGGTTAGGATTAAAAATTTGCTAAAGCAAAGTAAACCTCAAAATTCTGTCCTTGAATGTGAGAATTTGAAAGTGTTACAGTTGTGTTTGAAAACGTTTACCCTTTCAGGATATCCATTAGGGCTTGCTTGCGACGATGCGAGATGGGAATGGTGTTGCTATTTTTAAGGATTATCGAACCGCCATCGTTTTTGTCGATTCGCTCAACATGGTTGAGGTTGACTAGGTAGCGCTGATGGGGTCGAAAAAAGCGGTAGTGCGATAGCATTTGCTCGTACTCTTTTATACCCCTCGACACGAGTATCTCTTTTTTGTCGGTTAGGTGGAAGGTGGTGTAGCTGTTGTCGCTCTCGCAAAAAACAATATCCTCGAGGTTAACAAGGTAGATGGACTCCATGGTGCGAAGTATAATTTTTCGGTTTTTGCCTTTGTCCTCAACATGGTCCAAAAGGTTCTGAACCTGTAGCTCCACCTTGTTACGTTCGTAGGTTGATATGGCGCTCTCAATGGCTGTGCAAAACTCGGTTTCGTTAACCGGCTTCAGAATGTAATCGAGGGCACTAAACTTAATGGCCTTAATGGCAAACTCGTCGAATGCTGTAATGAAAATCACCATGAAGTTGTAGGGTCGCACCTTTTGTAGGATATTGAAACCCGTTCCACCCTTAATTTCAATATCGAGCAGCACAATATCGGGATCTGTTTTTTGTATCAACTCAACTCCAGAGTCAACGCCATCGGCCTCGCCAACAACCTCTACATCCGGGAAATTGTTATGAAGTAGGGTTCGATTGGTATCCCTAATATCCTTTTGATCATCAATAATAACAGCTTTAACCTTAGCCATGGGTGTTTAGTTTGAAAGAATGGGGAGGTGTATGGTAATTTTTACACCCACATTGTTTTCTGTGTTGCTATTCGATAGAGTAAAAGTAGGTAAATTTTTGAACTTCTGCCGCAGCATTTTATGCCTTTTCTTAGTAATCTCCATAGAGCGCGACTGGTGTTCTTTCGACTGGATTGGCTCTGCAATCATCCCTTTCCCGTTATCAATAATTTCCACCTTTAGCATATCGTTTAGGTCAATGAACCTAACAATAACCATACCATCACCATCCAAATCTTTTACGCCATGCTTCACGGCATTCTCAACAAAAGGTTGGATAAAGAGTGGGGGGATGCGTATCATCTCGATGTCAGCATCTTCATCAAAATCAATCTTAAAAGAGAATGCGTGGCTCAGGCGCAGCTGCTCAAACTCAAGGTAGTTGTTCAGCAGGGCAATCTCCTCATCGAGCGGTATGCTATCGACAAGCGAGTGCTCCAGTACGGCTCGGTTTAGCTGAGCAAATTTGCCAAGGTAGCTGGCTGCCGATTGTGTATCGTGGTTGTGCATAAACTTCTGTATGCTGCACATGGCGTTCGATAGAAAGTGGGGATTCATCTGCGAGCGCGATAGCTTTTGCTGAAGTTCAGCCTCCAAAACCTTGGCGTTACGCTGACGTTGAAGGTATAATGTGGTTATCAACCCAAAAATGGTTACCAAAAGGACTAAAAGTGTAATTCCAATGCGTATCCTTTGCTCTTTAATGATATTTTCCTTGAAGAGCAACTCAATCTCACTCTCTTTTTTCTTGGTTTGATACTCTATTTCCAGTGCCTGCACATTGCGTTTCGCCTTGGCCGAGATAATGCTATCGCGGTAGGCATAGCTGCTTGCGAACGCATCGAAAGCTTTGTTGTAGTTACCCTCCTGCTTATGATAATCTGCGAGGGCAGTTTCTATCGTTACCAGATTCTCGAGAGAGTGAATCGATAAGGCAATGTCTTTGGCTCGATTAAGCGTTTCCCACGCCGAATCTAACCTCCCCTGCTGGATATCAATCTTCCCAAGGTATGATAGGCATAGCGACTGGTAGCGTTTATTGTTAGTTTTTATATGAATTTGAAGTGCTTTCTCGAATTCTTCTTGGGCTTTATCGTACTGCCCTTTTGCAAAGTATGCTTGACCTAGCAAGTGGTTTGCTACGGCAATGCCATCGGTTTGGTTAGTTTCAATCTTAAGTTCTCGCGATTGCTGGAAGTAGTATATAGCCGAATCGATCATATTTTGTGCAAGGTATATTTCGCCAAGGCATCCGTAGTTGAATGATAGCGAACGCTTGTCTTCATACTGGATGGATGCATTAATAGCTTGCTCGATGTAGTAGCGAGCCTCCGGGTAATCTTCCTGCGCAAAGTAGGTTGCTCCAATGGAGTTCTGCGTAAAGTATACCCCCTGCTTATCGCCCAGGGCTTGCTGCACATTTAAGGCCTTATGGAAATACTGAAGTGCAAGCGCATTGTAGTCCTGCCTTCGGTAAACTTGTCCTAGGTTGGAGTAGTTGTAGGCCAGCTGCGCGCTATCGGCCAGTTCAGTTGCTATTTCGAGCGATTGGAGATGGTACTGTGTAGCAATTTCGTAGTTTCCCTCTTGCCTCTCTCTATGGCCAAGCCTATCGAGTGCTTCCATTAAGCCAGGCTTAAAGTTAACCCTTTGGGTGTGCTCAATATAATCCTCCATCAGGGGTTTAAAAAGCTCTTTCAGCCTACGGCGGTTTTTGCTTATGGTGACCAGCAAGCTTTTTAGCTGCTCTCCGTTGTCATCAGCTTTTTGTATTTCCAATCGAATGCTATCGCTAAGCTGCCTTATATCATTAGGCTGTGCAACTGTGTTGGTACTTAGGAGTAGTAGTGAAACAAAAAAACCGAAAAAGAATGATTTTAAAGGATGTTCAAAAAGCAATTTCACTTTTTAAAATTTTTTGGTTTGTGGTTTATTAATCCGTTGTAAGTTGTTTATAAAATTACTACAATAATTGTAATTTTTATTACTCCGGTAAGCTATTTTTAATAATCAATTGCATAAGCATTTACAGGCTGGCTAGCAGTTTTCTTTTCCGCCCTTGCAAAGCACAATTTCAGTAGGGCTAATGGTTACCATATGGCCTTTCTGCGCCTCTTCGAACCAAGGCTTGATATGGTATAGGAAACGCTCCACCTTGGCGCGTTCGTCTATAAGTTGTATAATAATGGGATGTTTGCTTGCCAACTCCCAAAACTTTACGTTTGTTGATCGGCTGCTGGCACCATAGCCCATTTCACCCTTAAAGACAGTGGCACCTCGTATTCCAAAATTTTTTGCTTCAATGGTGATAGCCTCAAAAAGGGGGCTATTGTGGAATGTGTCTGTTGAGCTTAGATAGATGCTCATCATTACAACTTGGTTAGGCTGATTCATGGCGCTAGGGGTTTGGTTAGCAACTATTTGATAGTGCTAATATACCATGAATTTACTTAACCTGAGTTGCTTTGTGGTTAAATTTAAATCAAATTCAGGTGAGACACCCCATCTTTTAAGCATAGTACGTTATCGAAATTGTGCTTGCTAACCAAAAACCTTAGGGCAGCTTGGCTTTTTAGCCCAAACTCGCAAATCAGTAAAATCTTGCTATCTCTTGGTAATTTGGGCACTTTGTTAGGTAGCTCGTACAGCGGAATGGTATACCAGTGCTGCCCCAGTGCATTCAGAGGGGTTTCATCATCGGCAAATGCTATTACCGTAGGAGGGTTTGCGGAACTTATCATTTCGAGGAATTGCTGCCCATCAATCTCCCTATCCTTTAGAATGCTGTCGGGGCAGGAGTACTCGTACTCTTTAAGTTCTGTGATATTAAGATTATCGGTATTTAGCTCAATCTCAAATTCATCAACGTTCATGGTAAGCCCATCGAGGTTAAGTAGTCGGCCCGAAAGGGTTTTGCCAATACCGGTAATTACTTTAATTGCCTCTAGTGCTTGCATCGATCCAACGATTCCGGGAATCATTCCAATTACACCTGCCTCGGAGCACGATGGTGCTTCCAGCGGATCGGGTTCCTCGGCCAGTAGGCAGCGGAATGTTGGGCCACCCTTGTAGTTGTATACCGAGAGCTGCCCCGAGAAACGGAGCACTCCACCAATAATGCAAGGTTTATTAAGCATCACGCAGGCATCGTTAACCAGGAACTTCGATGGGAAATTGTCGGTGCAGTCAATTACCAAGTCATAATTTCTGATGATTTCTAATGCATTATCCTTATGGAGTCTAACAAGGTGCGTTACAATCTTAATCTCGGGGTTCATTTCGCTTAGCCTGTGGCTTGCCACCACCGCCTTGGGTTGGCCAATATCGTTGGTAGTGTATATAACCTGACGCTGCAGATTGGTCAGATCCACCTCGTCGCTATCGAGAACTCCTAGGGTGCCAACCCCAGCAGCCGCCAAATATGAGAGTACAGGGCTTCCCAGTGCACCTGCACCTACTACTAGCACCTTGGCATTATACAGCTTGTTTTGAGACTCAGTGCCAAAACCTTTTACCCGAATTTGGCGAATATATCTTTCGTAACTTTTATCGAACATAGAGTTTTTAATTTTTGCATAAATCTATTAATTTCTTCTGTCACCGTCCATAATAAACTATACCAATTTTACCTAGTCATACCAATTACATTATTTTATTTGCCCAATAACATACGAATTGAAATGAGCTAATACATTTCAATTCCCTACCTTTGGGATTAGTAATAACACTTAAAAAGTAGTCATCATGCAACAGCTCGATTGGAGTAACCTACCCTTTGGTTACGTAAAAACACACTACAATGTACGCTGCAAGTATAAGGATGGTAAATGGGGTGAACTGCAGATATCCGATTCCGAATCGCTTCCACTTCACATTGCTTCCACTGCGCTCCATTATGGTCAGCAGGCATTTGAAGGGATGAAGGCCTACCGTGGAAAAGATAACAAGATTCGCCTTTTCCGTTGGGAGGAGAACGCCAGTCGTTTACAGCGTTCGGCCGAGGGAATTCATATGGCTCCAGTACCCACCGAACTGTTTAAGCAAGCGGTGGTAAAAGCTGTGAAGCTTAATCAGGACTTTGTGCCACCATACGGTACAGGTGCTTCGCTTTACATCAGGCCAATGCTATTTGGATCGGGTGCTGAGGTGGGCGTGCGCCCTGCTAGCGAGTATATGTTTGTGGTGTTTGTTACTCCCGTTGGTCCATACTTCAAGGAGGGTTTCAACCCCGTGAAGATTGCCATTGTTCGCGATAGCGACCGTGCAGCACCCCTTGGAACAGGAACCTTTAAGGTGGGTGGTAACTACGCCGCTAGCTTAAGGGGAACCATCAAGGCGCAAAAAGCAGGCTACGGCGCCCCCATGTACCTCGACTGTGTTGAGAAGAAGTATATCGATGAGATTGGTGCAGCCAACTTCTTTGGGATCAAGGATAAGACCTATATTACCCCCAAATCATCATCCATATTGGCATCAATTACCAATATGAGCCTTACTACGCTGGCCGAAGATTTAGGTCTAAAGGTTGATCGTAGGCCTGTTCCTGTTGAGGAACTTGAGACCTTCGAGGAGGTGGGTGCCTGCGGTACTGCAGCCGTTATCTCGCCCATTGGCGAGGTGAACGATTTGGATAGCGGCAAGGTTTACAAGTTCTGTAAGGATGGCAAGCCCGGCCCAATCTCCAAAAAGCTTTACGATACCCTTGTGGGAATTCAGTATGGCGATATTGACGATAAGCACGGTTGGATTACTGTGATTGAATAAGGCATTTCTGCTTAGCAAAAAGGGTTTCTCTCTTGCGAGGGAAACCCTTTTCTGTTTAAACCCAAATTTAGCTAACGCTGAGCTACGCTTCGCTCCGGTTGTCATTAGCGATTATTTTTCTAATGACCGCCATTAGAAAAAGACACAGTTTATGCATTGATTATATGGGTGTTAATTTGACAAATCGATGAAGAAAAACTAAAGAATTTCACTACTGACCGACTAATGAATATAGATTTAGCTTCGCTGCTACTTCATGGTCTCGCTTCCTGCCTGACTGCGTCATTCAGGCAGGCGCTCGAAATCTATCACATTATTATCATTTTACAAAATACTTAGTCGGACACTAATGAAAGAATTTGTAATCATAAATCAATATCGTTTAGTTAAGGTACTAGTTCTCTTCAAATGACTACTTATGTTATCCACCCTTTTGGTTCCTTTAACTTACTTGAGCTCGCAAAATACGCTCGGTTGCGTATTCTTCGAGGATCACTTCGGTAAACACTTCGACAACTCAGTGCACCGCTCAGCGCATCGCTTTGTGTAACCGCAAGAAATATAACGCAAAACGCACACCTGTCTGCCGAATAGGCAGGAATACAAAGACCTATATTGACTAACTAGGTGTAGCACATTTTGATGGTACGAAACTGAATCGCAAAAATGTCGTATATTTGAGAAAAATATAAGCAATGAAAACATTACGTTTTAGGACAAGAATCTCAAAATCAGGGACTATTCATCTGCCAAAAAACACTTCGCTAGCAGACAAGGAAGTGGATGTAATTATTGTGCCTAAAACAAGACGATTAAGAAAAACCTTGAAAGCTAAAGAATTTGTTGAAAAATGGGCGGGTTTTCTGTATCCTCTTGAAAGTAATGACTCAAAATTTGACTACTTAATGGAAAAGTACAAATGAAAAGACTATTACTTGATACGAATATAATCCTTGATATAGCCTTAAAACGTGAACCGCACTTTGAACTTTCCTCGAAAATTTTTGAATTATTTGACAAAAAACTAATTATCGGATATATAACTGCATCAACAGTTACAGACATATACTATATTTCAAGAAAAGAGAAAGGAAATGAAATTGCAATTGAATTCATTTCAAACTTAATAGAAATCGTTGATGTTATTGGAGTTGATAAAAGTATTATTATGAAAGCGTTGAAATCTAACCTGAAAGACTTTGAAGATGCGGTTCAAGTTTCAGCAGCTGAATACTATGAAATTGAAATAATAGTTACTAGAAATAAATCCGACTTTTTGAATTCAGGTTTAGAAATTCTGACCCCCAAAGAATTAATTGATAATCAGAATTAAAAACGTGCTACACCCCCAGCCGGTAAAAGCACTAACTAAACGACATTGAATTATAAATGCTTACATATTTTTCTTAATCAGCTTGTCCCGATTTATCGGGAGGGGTAAACCCAGATAAGCCATTAGCTTGCAGAACTCTAAAGTTTAATCTGGGTTAAATATGATTTTGAAAAACCACCAGCGGCCCAGGCTCAAACTCCAACTCAAAGTATTCGCCCAAGCTCTCGTTCAGCGTTCCCATCCAGGGTTCGGGTAATGGACTATCGGCTATAGGATACTTTAGGTTGTGGGTTGTAATTCTAGTTGCATTGTTGAACGAAAAGATGGAGACCTGTTGCCCGACATAGCTCTCGAGCCGTGCGCTGGTGAGCAGTGGTATAAACGTACCAAAATCCGTTACCATTTTCAAATAGAGGCCCATTCTGCGGTAGCGGGTTAGCAGCCCTATGTTGCCAATGGTGTGGTCGTCGCGCTTGCCCGTGCCGGCCAGTATGGTAATGTTTTTAAAATCTCTCTCGTTGCACCAATAAATGGCTTTGGTGAGGTCGTTAGTGTTCTGATCGGGGTTGAAAAAAATTCTATCGGCATACTTCTGCTTAAGATTTTCGGGAACTGAATCTAGGTCGCCAACAATAGCTGTGGGCTTTAACCCGAAGTTTTCTAGCTGCTCCACCGAGCCGTCGCAGCAAATAATGCGCAAGGCGTCCCTAAGCACCCCAAGCGGAATGGGGTGGGAGGGAAATCGACCGTTGGCGAGTATTACCGTTGACATTTTAAGTTAGCTCAGTTGTGTTTTGTTGCTGGTAGTGTAACTCTTCATAGTTCTTTTCCATTGTACATATCCAACAATACTCATGGCAAAGTTGAAGATAAACAGCACCGATGTTGGGTATAGCCCTTTGTAGATGTATAGTCCAAAGGCTACACCATTTGCCAAAATCCAAAGCCACCACATTTCCAGTATTTTGCGGGCAAGCATCCAGGTTGCTACAATGCTAAGTGCTGTGGTAAACGAGTCGCCAATGGGAACGGGCGAGTCGGTAAAGTTCTTCAGCACGTAAATCAACCCCACAAATATAGCAATTGTTGCCAACGATAAATTTAATACTTGCGCTGAGGTGATGTGGGTAACGGGTAGCGAGTTCGTTTCCTCCTTTTTGCCACCGTAAAGCCAGTGCCACCATCCGTAAAGGCTGATGCCTAGGTAGTAGAATTGCAACCCCATATCGGCATAAAACTTAGAGGTGTAAAAGATGTAGATATAAAATGCCGATGTGATGAACCCCACTGGCCATAGCCAAATCTTTTGCTTAATCTCGAGGTAAAGGTAGATTATACCCGTTACCGCGCCAATAACCTCGATGTAATTTTTTAGTAACCAGTCAATCATTGTTTGTTGATTTGTTAGAAGACAGAAGACGCCTGCCTCGTAAACCGACTCTTTTTGGAGGTTGACGAGGGAAGACCGAAGTTGGACTTTTCTTTTCTTCCCGCTTCGGTCTTCAAACTTCAGACTTCAACCTAAAACTCCAGCGCTATGCGCCCCATAAAGTTTATGCCCGCTTGTGGAAAGAATCCATCCTCGCGGTACTCGGGGCTGCCATCGTTAAACTCGGCTCGCCAAACCCAACCATTGGCAATATAATCGTTATTGAATATATTGTTGACAAAGAGCTGTAGGTTGATGGCCTTAAAACCTTTAGGTTTAAATGTGTAATCAACCTTAAGGTTGTTTACTAGATATGCATCTAGCATACGCTCCTTGCTGCTGGTGTTATCGATATACTGCGCCCCAACATACTTGGTGATAAAGGTAACGCCAAGCCCTGTCAGTGGCTCAACCCTAATTTGGCTTGAGGCCACCACGGGTGGGGAGAACGATATGTCGGTTGTGCCCAGCTCGTACTTGTTTTGTCCAACGTAGTCCCAGTTGGCATCGTACAGATCAACGTATGATACAAAGTTCTCAATTTTGTTCTGGCTAAGGGTTAGGTTGGCATCCCACCTAAGCCACTGGGTTGGCATTAGCCCCGTGGTTAGCTCAATACCCCTGCGGTAGCTTTTGTCCACGTTGGCCATAAGTGGATATCCAACCTCGCTAAGCTTACCCGTAAGTACCAGCTGATCCTCAAAATCCATATAGAAAAGATTTATACCCAAGGCAAAGCTTTGCGACTTGAAATTGTAGCCCAGCTCGTAATCAATAAGTTTTTCTTCGCGTGGCGTATTGTTGGTGCCGTACTTCATGGCATCCTTTATATCGGCACGGCTAGGCTCGCGATGCGCCACGGCAACCGAGAAAAACGCCTCCTGATTTGCCGAAAGTTGATAGAAAACACCTCCCTTGGGGTTAAAGAATTTCCAATCATGCTTCTGTTTTAGGCTTTGTAAGTCATCGTCGTATCCATCCAGCTCATAGTCAATTTCTCTATACTGTAAGTCGCCAAATAGCGAGAGGTTGTAAATTACCTCGTATGTGGCTTTTAAAAAGATATTGTAATCAGTTTTAAGCCCACTATTTCTGTACCACTCGTAATTTCTGGGGATACCGATATTGGTTTTGGTCCAAAGCACATTGCCAAAGTGGTGGTTGTCGTACTGGTTCCAACCTCCACCCAGTATGGCGTTTAGGTTGTTCTCTGTGTACGATAGCGAGTAGGTAAAACCATACAAATCGTTATCGAGCCACTTTTGGCGTACCATATCCACCCGCGAGACGGTCTCCTCGCCAATAACAAATGGGGTTAGGCCATAGTCGGTTAGCTTCCTGTTGCGCTTGTACTGCTCGTAAAACCCTTCGCCCGCAATCCAGTAACCAGCAAGGTTTATCGATAGGTTTTTACTTAGCTCATGGCTAAAAATAAGATGGTAGTGTGTTTGCGTGTAGTTGTCGGACTCGTTAGGGTAGAATAGTTCCACGCCATCGCCATCAGTTCCCATATATCCAGCGGGGTTATACCGTCGGTTTTGGTCGAGTATATAGCTTGGGGTGCCTTCCCAGGTGATTCCGGTATGCTGTTCACCGTGGATAAGGTTAAATCTTAGTAAGCTCCGCTCGCTATGCCATGCTCCGGTTGCAAAAAGCGATTCATGATCGGACCAGCCCCGCTCAATGTATCCATCCGATTTAACCCGCGAGTATCGTGTTTCGAAGCTAAACATATCGTTTACTAGCCCCGTACCTGCTTTAATAGAGGTACGTAGCGTATTGAACGAGCCAGCCATGGCCTCGGCCTGAGCAAAGGGTTCGGGCGTGAGGGTGCTGGTTTGGAAATTTACGGTTGCACCAAATGCACCAGCCCCGTGGGTCGATGTGCCAACGCCCCGCTGTACCTGAATATTCTCCACCGAGTTGGCAAAGTCGGGCATATTTACCCAGTACACACCCTGCGATTCGGGGTCGTTTAGCGGTATACCGTTTACGGTAACGTTAATGCGGGTCATATCGGTTCCGCGGATGCGGAATGTTGTGTTGCCCACCCCTGTTCCTCCTTCGGAAACAGCCACAACCGATGGCACCATCTCCAGAAGGTAGGGGATATCAAACCCCGATTTTTGCCTCTCCAGCTCCTCAGCATTGATATTGGTTTGGGCTATGGGCATTCTGCTGCTAGCGCGGGTTGCGCTAACAATTACAGCTTCGCTCATAATGCTTTCGGGTACAAGGGAGAACTCAACAGTGATATCAGCATCAACGTAAATTTCCTTTACGGCTTTTCCGTACCCCATGAATGAGGCGAAAATTTGGTAGTTTCCACTCCTGCGGAGGGTTAGGCTAAACCTACCATCGGCAGTAGACGATGTCCCCAGCATTGAGTTTTCGATGGCAACAACGGCTCCGGCAAGGGGGTTTCCCTGCTCATCGATTACACGCCCAGTTACCTTAAAAATTCCCTCGCCTTCGGTTGGCATTCCGTTGGTAATCCATCCAATCGGCAGTAAAAAAAGTAACAATACAATTTTTTTCATCTCAAAAAGATCCTTTTAATGGTTAATGAATATCCTGCTCAAACACCATGTGATAGGGAAAGGGTGTGCACCGTCCGCTTACCATCATACACAAGGCATTCAGCAACCAGTAAAAGGGGGTTAATACGTGTAGGTTGAATTAAGAAGACTCTTTTTCCCTTCGCCGGTACTACCCAGATCAGGTTCCAAGGGTGTGATCTCAGCCCGTTGTATTAAGGCACCCCTAAAAGTTTACACTGCAAAGATAGGGTTAATAGTTTTGATTTTGCAAATCAAAAGGGATAATTCGGAACGTAGGGCTGGGTGTTATGGGGCATTAAACCTTGGTAAAACGCATATCTATAACTTGTTGTGCTCAAGTTTTGGGAAGTTGTATTTTACAAAGAAGATGTAGCTTGTGCCTGCCAGTACAATGAAAATAAGTCCGGCAATTATAATTGCTCCACCAAGGCTAAATGCATCGGTATACCAGCCGTAGAAAGGCCCCCACAGGGCAAATATAATGCGGATTACAAAGTTACGTACCGACAGGATTGTTGCCCTGATATCCGAAGTGGTGATGCGGTTTATGTAGTCTTTTAGAACGGGAGTGGCAATCCCTCTAGCTAGGTAAAAGATAAGCAAGAATAATAGTCCCCAGTAGCTTTCTAGTATAGCTGCTCCCATAAAACCTAATGCCAGCGATATGGTAATTACAACAACTGTGGTTCTGGCGCCAAAGAGTCGTTCGAATTTGTATGCAAAAAGTGCCGATATACCCACCGATAGGTTTAGTAGAGTCCAAAGCACCCCAAACATTGTAACGGGTAGTTCTGCCCTTATAAACCATGGCTGTACAAACCAGGCCATGGTAAGGGTAGAGGCACCTACTATTGATGAGTATAGAATATTTGACCGTAGCTTTTTATTCTCGATAAGAGCAAACTTTACAACCCCCACAATTTTGCCAAAGGTCATCTTTACCATTTCTCCATATACCTTGGGCTCGTATAGGGTTAATGAGGCAGGTACAGCCATAAAGGCTATGGCCGTCTGAAAGTAGTAGGGGTAGCGAAGGCTAATGGCAGCAAGCAATCCTCCGGCAACGCCAGCCAGAGCTTCGGCAAAGTTTCCTGCAGATATCATGCGCCCCTCATGCTTCATGTAGTCCTTTTCGCGTTTGCTTTGCAGAAGGGTATCGTAAAGCAGGGCCGAGTCGGCACCCGAAATAAGGCTTTGGCCAAAACCCAACACCACCTCGGCAACTAAAAATCCCCAGAATCCAAAGGAGAAGGAGTAAACCAGGTAGCCTAGGAAACCAAGTATGCTTCCAATGATTAGCGTGTTTTTTCGCCCAAGGGCATCGGCAAAGTATCCCGACGGTATTTCAAGTACCACAATGGATATGGAGTAGATGGCTTGTAGAATAAATACCTCCTGCATACCCAGCCCATTCTCTTGATAAAAAAGTACCACAATGGGCATGATTAGCATGAACCATTTGGCTGCCTTAATAATGTATAGCCTTATGATATTGTGAAGTGGATTTTCTGCCATGGCGGCGCAAAGATAAGGTTTTAGATATTTTTCGAATTGTAAAACTGGTGAATTTAGAGTTCAATTTTAAAAAAAAACAGCCCGTTCTGCAAAAAGCAGAACGGGCTGAATACTTAGGTTAAGGTGTTAATTAAGAGATACCTTGGAGTGAATGTCTATCTACTGCTTAACCATTTTCTTTACCTCTACAACGCCACTATCGTTTTTAAAGGTTACAAGATATACACCGCTAGTTAGCTTATCTGTAGCAATGGTTTCAGTGTTCAATCCGTTTAGTTGAATTTCCATTACCTTTTGCCCAATCAAGTTGTTAATGATAATGTACTTAACAGCTGAAGCATTTTCGATGGTAATGCTTGTGGTGAATGGGTTGGGGTAGGCTTTTACGGTTGAAAGCAGTTCTGATTCAATACCCGTTGTATTGACTGTAAGAGCAACAGCAATAGCAACACCTTGGCTTGCTACGGTAAAGTCGTCGGCATACTCTTCGTAACCATCCTTAGTTACAGTGAACGAGTAGTTTCCATTTATCAATTCAATGGTAGTAGTACCCGAAGCATCGGTGGTTAAGTTGTTCGTTTCGTTAATTACAATCTCTGCACCTTCAACAGGCTCTTCGCTTTGGCTTTTTACAACAAAACTTACGGTGTAAGTTGTTAGAACCATAGTGACACTTTCGGTAACATTGGTATTTACAACCGTTACAGATCCGGTAGCATTGTTGTATCCATCTGCGGTAACGGTGTATGCTATTGCAGACTCAGGTACTACATCGGTAAATGTAGCAATACCCGTTGCGCTGCTGGTTATAGCTCCGTAACCTGCAAGGGTTACCTCTGCTCCTGTAATTGGGGCAGTTCCATCCGACACATTAAACGTAACTGTATAGGTATCAAGCGATGTTCCCGATACTTCAACCTGCTTGCTAGTAGCACCAGTGCTTGAGTGTTCAATGTTACCACTGAAGGTGTTGATAGTACTGGGTGCAAACTTCACAAATACGGATGAGGTTGGTACAATACCATCGGCTGGGGCATAGGTTAATGTGCTACTAAAACCATTACCCGAAGTTTTAGATATTACAAAACCAGTGGGTGCAGTTATAGTTAAAGCGCTGGTTAAGCCACTTGCCGATATGTTGTAGGATTGCTCTGCCGACTGATAATTAACATACACATCGTTAAAAGTAATTTCTTGAACTGATGTATAGATATTTGGCGGAACAATTCCATTCCCTGTAATGGTTATGTTTTTTTGTGTAGCTCCTGTACTCACGTGGCTAATTTGCTCGCTGTATGCTTTGCGAGCAGTGGGAGCAAAGCGAACATATATGGTTGTTTGGCCTACATTACCACCCACCTGAGGTAGGGTAATTGAATTCCCAAAGCCCGAGCCACTCATTGTTGAGATTTGGAAGCCATATGGCACATTAATTACTATGCTTTCAGTAAGGTTAGTTCCCGATACCGTATATTGTTGAACACCCGAAACGTTACCAAGGTATACATCACCAAAATTTAGCTCAGTGGTAAGTACTTGAACAATTGGAGTGCCAGCAGCTAAAGCCTCACCAACCAGAGCAACCGTTTGCTCGGTATCGTTGCTAGTTATTGTAAGGGTACCAGTATGTTCACCTTCAGTAACTGGGGAGTAGGTAACAGTTACAACTACTGAATTTCCAGGTGTTACCGTGTAGGCAGTGCCACTAACCGTAAATATAGCGTTATCGCTTTCGATGTTGGTAACCTCAAGATCAGCACACCCATTGTTTGATATCTCGATATCGATCTGGTAGCTGTCACCATCGCTTACCTGTCCAAAGTCCAATGCTAATGGAGAAACATCAATAACAGGCGCACCATCAACGGTAAGCGAAACAGGTATTGAAACCGATGGGTTTGAAGGATCGTTCGATTCAATCACAATATTTGAAGAGTGTAGGCCAGAGGCTAAGCCAGTGGCATCAAATAGTAATTCAACTTGGGCCGATTCGCTTGCGCTAATTGTACCTGCATAGCTTACCATGGTTACCCACGATGGTTTGCCAGCTACTTGGTCAACCTCCCAGTTCAGGTTGCTAACACCATCATTACCTATTGATAACGTTTCAGCAATTTGATCGTTACAGCTTGTGGCGGTAGCGCTAATGGTAGTAGGATCAACTGTGATTTCTGGAGCACCTATACCATTACCGCTAAGCGCTATTACCTGCTCGGCATCATCATTTACAATTGTTAGCGTTGCGTTGTAGGCAAGCACCTCTGAAGGTGTAAAGGTTACATTAACCTCAACTGTTTCGTTGGGTAAAACTATAAATGCGATATTATCAACAGTAAAACCTGTTTCAGAACTAATAATATTACTAATTGTCAGCTCTTTACAACCTGTGTTAGTTATTGAAAGCGTTTTGGTTGATGATTGATCTACAATTACCTCACCAAAACCAAAGGCATCATCGGATAATAAAATCTCCGGTTTGCCAACAACAGTAACGGAAACAGGAATTTCGATTATTGGATTGGCGGGGTCGTTAGACTGTAAAGTTAGATTTGTTGTGTACAATCCAGAATTCAACCCAAGCGCATTAACAGAAACGCTTATGCTTGACGAACCCTCAGGGGTAACCGCCCCATTGTAATTTGATAGCTTAAGCAATTCTGGGTGCCCTCCAACTTGAATGTCATCAAAGTACGAATTTGCAGGGAAACCGTTAAATAGGTGAACCGCCGATACGTAACTGCTAGAGGATTTGAAATTCATATCAGGCACAATCAGTTCTCCATTAATATACAAATCGAAGGTATAAGTATCGTAATTAATGTTTTTATACTCAAAATGATACCATTCGTAAGGGGTATAAGGTAGAGTGAGGCCATTTATATTAATATTGGATCCAACAAAATACTGGAACACTACACCCTGATTAGATTCAATATTATCATCTCCAAACGAAAAAACAGCATGAGGATCAGCCATATCACCTTTAATTCTCACACTTACATAGTCTGGAGTTGTGGGATTGAATGACTGGTAAAGACCATTGAAAGCATCTCCGGTGCCACCTGTAATTTTTACAGAGTAGTTACCCGTTGCAGCTTCAGTAGAAACAACCTCAGCATTTTGATCGGGATTTAATTCCCAATTGGAATAATCTCCAGTTTCGAAGCTGCCATTCAATATCTTATTTTGGAGTATCTCCCAGTTTAAGGTAGCTGATCCAACATTAGCAATTTCAATGGTTTCGTTAGCGATTGCATCACACTCTTCCAAATCTATATCCAAGAATTCTGGTGAAATCTGAGCTGTTGCCGATGCAATACCATTACCAGAGACGTTAATGGTTGCTTCCGTATCATTGTTTGTTATGGTAAGCAAGCCAACGTAGCTTTCAACAGTTGTGGGGGTAAATGTAACCTCAACATCTATTGACTCGCCAGGTAGTAAGGAGAAAGTTGAGATATCTACTGTGAATTCAGCTAACGAACTTGTAATTTCAGTTACATTTAGCGTTTCACATCCATCGTTGGTGATTGTAAATTTCTCAACACCCTGATCGTTGGCCAGCACATCACCAAAATTAATGCTGGTGGGTGAAACGGTTATGTCGGGTACCCCGTTTACGGTAAGTGTGTACGACACTGCAATGGAAGGGTTGGCTGGATCGTTGGAGTATACGTACAATGTGTAATCGTACTCACCTGAGTTTAACCCTGTGGCATCAACCTCAATATCCTCAATCACATCTCCTGCAGGGCTAACTGATCCGGTATGGAGAGTAACCATTTCGCCATCCTTGTCTTGAACAATCTCGTAGTTTAGGTTGGCAAGTCCTGTGGTATTGTAAATTGTTAATGGGTAAGTCTGAACCTCGTCACAAATATCTGAAGTTACTGCAAACGAATTTTCTGATAAAGTTATAACTGGCGCCTCGGCAACTCCTTCGCCCGAGAGGGTTACAATCTTCTCCTCATCGTTATTGGTTATTGTTAGGGTTCCCTCGTAAACCAGTTCATCTGCAGGAGCAAAAGTTACCACAATTTCAATAGATTCGTCGGGCTCAAGGGTAAATGGTGTTACTGCATCCGTTGTGAATTCAGCTAATGAACTTGTAATTGCTGTAACCTCAAGGGTTTTGCATCCAGTATTTCTAACAACAAGGGTTTTGTTGAGTTCTTCTCCTGTCACAACATTCAAGAAATCAATGCTTGTTTTGGACAGTTTTATTATTGGAGTAGTATTAACAGTTAATTCGTAGGGGACAATAGTTGCAGAATTAAGTGGATCGTTGGTTTTAACCACAAAGAAATTTGTGTAAACCCCTTCATCTAGCCCAGTTGAAATAGTTGTAACACTGATTTCATCACTACCCGATTCGCCAATAACACCTGACTTTTTAGAGAAACTCAAGAAACTATCAGGATTAATGGCAACTAAAACATCATCAATAAACCAACCTGGGTAATCGTTTTCAATGTCATCAATAGTATTAAAATAAAAACGAATATTAACCTTTTCGCCACAAAATGGTGTTAGATCAAAAAAGGAATTTACCCATCCGCCACTATTGCCATTTGCTGAATTATTCCTAATTGGAATCCAAGAATCGCCATTATTTATGCTTACATCAATGTTGCAATAGTCATATTCGTCACCTTCGGTTATGTAGTTTTCCCAAAACGATAAAACAGCTGATGAGAGGCCAGTTAAATCGATTACAGGTGAAACTAATCCGTTTCTAATAGTGTTGCCTGTATCGTAATTGTTGCCACCTTTTATACCACACCACCAGCTATTATTTAGGCTATAAGAATTTTTGTTCGAGAGATGCCACAAATTATCGGAGCCATCAGCCATTGTAGTCCACCCTTGAGAATTATCCTCACAATTATCAAAGAACAAAGTATCGCAAATAGCCCAGGTAAGATTATTTGCCCCTAGATTTGAGATGGTGAGGATTTGGTTGTCGGTTACATCACAGCCTGTAATAGTTACATCAAAAAATGTAGGATCAATAGAAACTTCAGGCGCAGCAATTCCTTTTCCCGAAAGGGCTATTGTAACCACACTCTCATCGGCATCATCGGAGTTTATTGTAAGCGTACCGGTGTATTCCTTAACTTCGGTAGGATTAAAGCTAACTATTACCTTTTGGGCAGAGCTTGGTTCAATTATGAAAGAAGATAGATTTGCTTCAAAAGCAGCCTCATCCGAAACAATGCTTGCGATATTTAGCACATCGGTACCTGTGTTCTCAATGTTAAGCTCGTAGGTTGAGTTGCCATTAACAAATACATCGCCAAAATTGATAGCGGTTTCCGCAATGTTAATTTCGGGCTCGCCAACAACCGTTAGCAAAACAGGTATTGATGCTATAGGGGCCTCCGGATCGTTTGTGTAGAACTGTATCTGTGAGTGGTGTTCGCCAGCAACTAAATTGCTGGCATCAAAGGTAACATTCACCACCTGGCTGGCACCAGAGGCAATTGAGCCCAACTGTACCGAGGTAGTAATCCACGGTGCTTGCGCAAGGGTGTAATCCAAGCTAAATCCGCCACCATTACCACCCTGGGTCCAGGAACTGAAAACAATATCAAAATAGATGTCAGTATCAATAATATGCATTGACAAATCTTTTCCAACTTGCGCTGGGGGATTATTGTTAATTGCTTCGACCCAAACCTGATAATCACCCATCGAAATCTCATGGGATAGTCCATAAGACCATAGTGTACCTATAGGCGAAGCGTAGTTATAGCCAGTTTCCTGAGCAATGTTAAACAATCCCTGGCTATTCTTTCTAGTGATCGACACCTCGTTGGTAAGCCAAAGCTGATTTTCTTCCAACTCCCAATCGGCATGGTTTGCTTTGGTGAACGATTTGGCCGACCTCTCCCATGCTAGAACTCCACCACCAATGTTTGATATTGTAAATGTTTTATTTACAACACTTCCCGCCTCAACCTCTTCAATGAAAGTTGCTGGGTTAACCCAAACCTTTGCATCTTGCGATATTTTAATATCATCAATTTGAATAATTGTTGTAGCCGACGGATCGCCACCAGTGTATTTGAATGCAATACATACATTTAATCCGGCATAGCTTTCGAGGTTTACCCCCGATGCTTGCCAGTTGCCAATCGATGTACCATCGTCGGTGGGTTTGCTAAATGATAGTTCAGCCCAAGTGGCTGTGCTAACATCGCCCGAAAAATTGGACGAGATCCAAAGGCTCAGCGCATCGGCATTGGTAAAACCCGATTTGCTCCGGAAGTTAAGCACATAACCCGGGGTTATGTAAACCGAAGGAGTAACAAGCCAGGCAATATTACTGGTTTCGCCTGAGCCAGATGCAGACATCTGCACATAGGTGTTGTCGTCAGTATCAGAGTATTTTCCCTGAAAGACAACCGTCCCTTCTTCGGCAAAATTGGTCCAGCCAATTTTACTAAAGTTCTCGTTAGTTAACGCCGAACTAAAATCCTCATAGAGAATTTGTCCGAACGAAAAGCTAACCCAAAGAAGCGATACAATAAGTAACGAGTACTTTTTCATCATAGATTTTGATTTTAAGTTAAAATGTAAGGTTGAGTGTAGCTGGGGATAAATTGTTTTCCCACTTAAAAAAATGTAACATAGCTGATAAATAAATGGTTGTGTTGTGAAAAGTTACTTTTTTGAGGTATTTAAACCTATACATAAAGTTATAGTTTTTTTATATTCGAGTTGTAGGTTAATGGAAATTTGTCGTACTTTTTTACAAATAAGCTAAAAAGCTAGGCGATGAATTTATTATCATTCACATAATAACTTTATGATGCTAACAATGGAGTGTGTTTGGTAAGCCCATTATTACTTGTGAAAGTTCTTTTTTTGGATATGGTAATTGAAGTAATTCTGAGTTTAATTAATCGATGTCAGTAACTGTTTAAGAACATAAAAAAAGCCCTACTCTTTACGAATAGGGCTTTTTGGTTTGTTTAGGTTATCACTACATTGGGATGTAAAGCGGTCCGTCGGGGCCAAGAGGTATACCTAGTAGCATCCATAGAACTAGCAGAAGTATCCAGCCTATAGTAAGCATTACCGTGTAAGGGAGCATGGTGGAGATAATGGTTCCTATGCCATACTTCTCGTCGTATTTCTGCGCAAAGGTTACAATCAGTGCAAAGTAGCTCATCATGGGGGTGATAAGGTTGGTAACCGAGTCGCCAATACGGAAAGCGGCCTGTGTTAAGCCAGGGTGGTAGGGCGGATCAATAAGCATAAGCATGGGGATGAAAACTGGCGCCATGATGGCCCACTTGGCCGAGGCACTACCCATAAACATATTGATAAATGCCGAGAGTAGCACAAAGGCAACAATTAACGTTACTCCGGTAAGCCCAATGCTTTGTAGCGTGGTTGCACCCTTAATGGCGAATATAATCCCCAGGTTGCTGTAGTTGAAGAAGTATACAAACTGCGCTGCAAAAAATACCAGCACTATGTAGCTACCCATACCGCTCATCGACTGGCCAAGGTATTTGGCAACCTCCTTATCGTTCTTAATGGTGCCAACAATAATACCGTATACCAAGCCTGGGATAAAGAACATCAGCAGGATGGCGATGATAATTCCATTGAAAAAAGGTGAGTGAAGAACCGAACCAGTGTCTGGATCTCTGAAAATTCCATTCTCGGGAATCACGGTGTAAGCCAGCAAACCCAAGGTGATTAGTAGAGCAATACCCGCCCAACGTAATCCTTTTTTCTCCTTTGGCGTTAGCTGTACAATGGGCAGCTTTTCGGCTGTTCCTTCGTATTTACCTAAGCGAGGCTCTACAATCTTCTCGGTTACCCATGTACCAATGATAATAACCAGAAAGCTTGAGATAAACATGAAGTAGTAGTTAACCGCAGGGTTAACCGTCATGTCGGGCATAATCATTTGTGCTGCCGACTCCGAAATGCCTGCAAGAATTGGGTCGATGGAGCCAACAAAGAAGTTGGAGCCAAATCCACCGCTTACCCCGCAGAATGCTGCTGCCAGACCTGCCATAGGGTGTCTGCCCAAGGCATGAAAGATCATAGCACCCAGAGGAATAAGAATAACATAACCCGCTTCTGAAGCTAGGTGCGAAAGGATACCGGCCAGTACAATAGCTCCTGTTACCAGCTTGGGGGGAGCGCTAAGTACAAGTGATCTGATTAGCGTGGTGAAGAGTCCCGACCCTTCGGCCACACCAATACCAATCATTACAACCAGCACGTAGCCCAAGGGTGGGAAGCGCAGGAAGTTGTTAATTAGATTGGTGTACATCCAGCGAATTCCATCGCCGCTAAGCAGGTTTTTTGCCTCAATAAGGCTACCATCCACCGGATGGGTTGCCTGTGCTCCTAGGGTATGGCCAAGCCATGATAGGAGTGCAACAATAACTGCAAGCAAAAAGAATAGCGTTGCTGGGTGCGGTAGCTTGTTGCCGATAATTTCAACATAGTCGAGCGAGCGAACAAACGCTTTTGATGACCACTCGCGAATCTTGCCAAATATCCTTTTCATTGTGTGTAAGGTTGTTTATTTTGTTTTTACTGATTAGGCTGTAGGAATTTATCTCCCGTTTCCTCAATAATGGTTTTCTTCCAGCTGTCGGGGTACTCCGGATGCCTTGGGCTTAGCGGGAATCCCCATGGGTTGCGGAGAAACTCTCCATTCTCCTCCTGCTTAACATTCCCGTCGAGGTATTTAACCAGAAGGAAGTTTCCAAGGTCGCGCCACTCGTTTACGGTATTAATGGCCGTATTGTGCGAGAATTCTTTTAAGAATTGCGTGGCAAGCTTGGGATCCTGCTCGTAAAGCATCATTGCTGCTTTATCGATAGCTGGGATAAAGGCTTTGAACTTATCGCGAAGCTCGTTTTGCTTCTTGCGGATATCTACAATGGCTCTGTCGTAGAACAGGTAGGTGAAATGCGACACCCTTTGGAATACCCAGAATGCAGATGTTTCGCTGTACGATAGAATGTCGCCATTACTCTCGGAGTGAGTGTAAGGTACGCTCTCCATTCCAATGTAGAATGGCACATGAAGCGATAGGTTGGCATCGTCGAGACCATACCAGAAGATACCTCCAATGGCATTGGGCATATCTTTACGCACTTGAGCTACCCATGAGAAAGCGGTTTGCTGCGTGGCGGTGGTGCGCTCGTGGAAATACTTCTTACCTTGGTATTCCCAGGTCATAGGGCGCCAACGGTAGGGTAACCCCTGTGAGCCAGCGCCAACATCTTTGCTCATATCGAGTTCAGTTCCCTGCAGGTGATTGCCCTTGAATTCCATCAAATCGCGGGGCGTAAGTTTCTTGCTAGGCTTTATCCATAGAGGCATACGGGGGCCTTGAGCCATTCCGGTTGCGTAATCCCAGTACTGATCCATATTGTCTGTCACCTGATCGAACATAGCCCAAACGCGAAGCTCGCAAAAGCGGGCTGCACCAAAATCGAGTGGTGCGTAGGTATCGGAGAAGCTGAAATCGGAACCATCGCCATTGTAGTAACCCTTTGCGCGGGCAAAATCTACCACATCGTGCGAGTATACCACCTCCACCTCGGGGTTAGTAATTTTTTCAAGATTTTTTGAGTTGATTGACTTTACGCCATCCTCCTTGGGGAAAGTGGTGATGCGAGCGTGGTTGGCGTGCGCACTGATATAACCATCGGGAACTCGCATAGCAACCCATACAGCTCCCTTATTGGCGTTGTAGGTTTTTTTAGAACGGCGTTCGGTTTTAATATCCATCCCTTTGCCAATAATTTCAAGTATCCAAACCTCGTTGGGATCGGCAATGGAGTAGGACTGTCCTGAACTATAGTAGCCGTGCTCTTCAACTAGTTCAACCATAGCCTTAATAGCCTCACGGGCAGTTTTGCCTCTCTCTAGGCCAAGAAACATGATGCTTCCCCAGTCGATTATGCCAGTGGTGTCCACAAGTTCCCTGCGGCCTCCAAAGGTACTCTCGCCAATGGCCACCTGATGCTCGTTCATGAAGCCAATCACCTGGTAGGTTTCCCTAGGGTAGGGAATTTGGCCCAGTGGGCGGTTCGAACTACGATCGTAAATAGTTTGCATGGCACCCTCGGGCCAAATGGCTCTTGGGCGGAAGTACAGCTGTCCGTAGCGAATGTGCGAGTCGCCAGCGTAGGAAATCATGTTGGAGCCATCGGCTGATGCCCCATTGGTCACAAGGTAGCTGGTGCATGCACTGGCCTCAAAGGTAGCCAATACTAGCAAAGCAAGTAGAGATAAAAATAATTTTCTCATAAGTATAATATATTTTGATTTTTAGTAGGAATTGGCAAATATATGATAATTGCCTAAAAAACTAATGGAATGCCAACAAGTTGTATGGCATAGTTTGATGTAGTGTTTGTTATTTCACAGGGTTTACTTACCTCCTTACAGGTTTGCCGCAGGTGGGAGCTACAAGCCGTAATTTCTTTTTTAACCAAAGGGTAAAGCCATATTTGGGATGTGTTTTAATCACTAAATGAGCTAGTTTTTTTGGTTTTTTTTCGCACATAACTGGTTCAATTTTGTTTAGCGCTTATATTTATGTAACTAGCTACAAAAATGAGCAATAGTAAAATCTTTAAAATGCCCTTTGCCAGTGTTTACCCATACTACATCCAAAAAGCGGAGAAGAAAGGGCGAACAAAAGCAGAGGTTGATGAGATAATATTTTGGCTAACAGGGTATGATGAGAGCTCATTCCAAAATCATCTCGACAATAAAACCAATTTTGAGAATTTCTTTGCCCAAGCTCCACAGATCAATCCTAATGTTTCAAAAATTACTGGTGTAGTTTGCGGTGTTAGGGTTGAGAATATTGAGGATAAGCTGATGCAACAAATTCGTTACCTTGATAAGCTTGTTGACGAATTGGCTAAAGGCAAGCCAATGGAGAAGATTCTTAGGAGGTGAACTTGTTCTTAGTCTTGGCCCTTATGATCACAGGCAGAGTCATCAAGGTTAATTCTTACTGGCAATCAAAGACATTTTGTGAATAAACTTTGTTCCCTAAAAAACTTGCAGCTTATACCCCAAATTTTGTATCAAAATTTTTAGGGGGGGTGATATGGACCTCGCAATTATCTCCAGGTTCTCCGGCTCTCTGCGGATAGGGTAGCTTTCCCTTTGCTGCTCAAATGTTTCAGGCGATTTCTTCAGCTTATCTGAATCCAGCAGTATGTTGTACGCAAAGTTGCTTAGCTCGCTAAATATTTGCTCCTTAGTTTTATCCTTGCCATTAATTGCCAAGCTGCTTTGCTTTGCCTGTGGTACGTTGGCAGGTTGCCAATTATCCATCGCTAAACCAAAAAACTTGCTGATGGCCTGTACGCTCATGGCTGTTCCGTTGGCCTTGCCATCTGCGGAGTAGCCAGCAATATGAGGTGTGGTAATTTGTGCCAACTCAAGCAATCTTAGGTTGATACTGGGCTCGTTCTCCCACACATCAATTGCAGCACCGTCAAGATGCTTGCTCTCAAGTGCCCTAATTAGCGATTGGGTTTCCATTACCTCGCCTCGTGAAGTGTTAATAAACCACGCTCCACGTTTCATTTTGGCAAAAAAATCTGAATTGGCCAGATGGAAAGTTTTGTTAATCCCTTCGTAAGAAAGAGGAACGTGAACTGTGATGATATCCGATTGGGCAATTAGCGTTTCTATATCGGTAAAATCGTCTTTACCCTCAACACGCTGGCGTGGTGGGTCGTTAAGCAGAGTCTTTATGTCAAGTGTTTTGGCCATAGCAGCTACTTTTGAGCCCACGTTACCAACTCCAATAATACCAAGGGTAATATCTTTAAATGTTTTTTTCTCGATGCTTACTATTTCGGCCAGGGCCGATGCGATGTACTGCTTTACCGAGCCCGAGTTGCACCCCGGTGCATTGGTCCACTTAATCCCTTGGGTATCGCAGTAAGCGGTATCGATATGGTCATAACCAATGGTAGCCGAAGCTATAAATTTTACCGTTGTCCCGTGGAGCAACTCCCTGTTGCATTTGGTGCGGGTACGTATAATTAGCGCATCGGCGCTAGCAATTTCCTCTTTTGATATTTGAGACCCGGGTACATACACAACCTGCGCCACGTGGTCGAGAGCACCAGCAAGAAATGGGATTTTACTATCTGCAACAATTCTTAGCATTTAAAATTAATTTTATGATTGTCCGCTAACATACCTAAAGTTAAAATATAAGAATACGTCATTGCGAGCCTGCCTTTGCCCTGCCTTTGCCCTGCCTTTGCCCTGCCTTTGCCGGCAGGCAGGCAGGCGGCAGGCAGGGAGTGTTTTTTATGACGTAGCAATCTATTCGTATTCAGTGAAATAAAGATTGCTTCATCCGCCGGCTGGCGGATTCGCAATGACGATTCGGTGTTTTGGTATCGAAACGGATAGTCATATAATTTAAAATCACCATAAAGTTAGTGCAACATTTTTAATTCGGCTAAAGTGTAATGTTTATGAATGCGATAAAAGTTTTTGCAACCTCCTCGGGGCAATCTGCAGTGGCATCAACCACTAGGGCGTGATGTAGGTGCCATTTGCCAACAACATCTTCAAGGTACGATTTGCGCACAGTGATTACTATTGGATTTGTACCCCGGTGTAGCAGGTTTTCGAAGGCATCTGCCCAAATCATTCCGTCAAGCTCCTGCTTACCAATTTCATCAATAATAATTATTCTCTCCCCAGCGGCGTTCTCAAGAAGTTGCTTTCCTACTGCAAGCGCTTCGGGGTTATAACGGAATGGGCCATGCTGTTCCCAATCGGTGTTGTTTCGATTGCATAATGGAATGGTGAGGTTTTGTGGTAGGGTCACAAGGTTAAAGCTTGTCCTTCTTCCGTCACCTTGCCAAAGGCCCTCGGCAAAAAAGCCTGTGCATTGCACCCCACTATTTACGAGGTGGGCAATCAACTCTTTCAGAAATGTAGTCTTGCCCGAGTGCTTATCGCCAGTAATAATAACAACCTTTGGTTCTTTTGCTTCGGGCTGGTTTGTGTGAGCAAAATGCGAGAATAGTCGTTCGATCAGTGGCATAGGTTTGTGTATCTGCCCCTTGCTTAGCTTCAAATCTTTTATGAGCTTTGGGAGCGATTGGTGTGCAAACTGATATGAGTGGGCGAATGATGCAAAAGGTTTGAATGAGAAGTGCCTAGATACCCCTTTGCTCATCAGCTCAATGCCAATGCAGGTAAACGAGATGATAACCACCGAGGCCCTTACGAAGATGGTTAGCCCATGCAGCATAACCTGCTGAATCGACCCAAAAGGATCATTAACTCCAAGCGAAATGGTGATGCTTGATGCTACTGAAACGATAAGAATTACTACTAGGAAAGTGGGTCTCGAAATCATCGCCCGAATTCTTCCGTAGCGGAAAACACTAAGCATGATGTATACTAAGCCACCCAAAAGCCAGAGCATAGCGGGTACCCTCTCCTTTAGGGTAATGAATAGTATAAGCCACAGAATATGAAAGATTAGGAATGCTATTCCGCCCTTGTGCTGTCCCTTTCTCATTGGGGGCTTGTACCCGTCGGGGCTCTGCTGAAGGTTTGGTAAAGCCTTGCCTTTCGTACTTGCTTTTATGCTATTACCACCCTTGTAACCCGTATAGGCAGCAAACCCACCTATTATCATATAGATAGCAACTAGTAGAATAATGGGTGAGAGGTAGCCATGGCGAGTAAGCGTTTCGGTACTAAATGCAAAGCTAAAAACCGATTTGTACGCTTCCACCAAATCGGTTCCGTAAATCGTTATCAGCCTAACAAACTTAAAGCCTAGGATTGATAACAGCGCAAAGCCACCACCCAGCATATATCCTAACATATTGTGCCCAAGAACTAGAACACCCAGCTCCATGAGGGCACCCTCAAGGGCAATGCCTATCATTGGCGATAGAATTACTGGGCTAGGCGACACCGTTTTTAGGGCAGCACAAACCAGAGCCGAGCGCCAAAAGATACCCTTATCGCCATAAATTCTGGCTCCGGTTACCATTACCACAACCCCAATGGCCGATAGTATGGTGCCTGCAACCATGGGTACGGCAAGGTTGTGCAGCAGGCTACCTGCCACAACCTCAAATGCACCCCAAATGCTACCAACAATGGTAGCAACTTGCCAGGGTCTCGATATGGGTTTAAGCTGTGCCATTAAAGAAAAACGCTAAGGCACAAAAGTGCAAATTTTGCAGCACTTTGGTACCTTAGCGTTATAGCTAAATTTATTTCTGTGCGTAAAGCTCAATAATTTTGAGCATTACCTCGGTGGCCTTCACCATGCTCTCCACAGCAACATACTCCTGCTTGCCGTGAAAGTTCTCGCCTCCAGCGAAAAGGTTGGGGCAGGGGAGTCCCATGTACGATAGGCGGGCGCCATCGGTTCCACCACGTATGGGCTTAACCTTGGGTTTAACACCTACCAACTCCATGGCTTTAACGGCGGTTTCAACCACGTGGTACACGGGCTCAACCTGCTTACGCATATTGTAGTACTGATCCTTTACCTCCAGGGTAACCACTCCCTGGCCATACTTCATGTTGATGAATTCGGCTACTTTTGTGATAAAGGCTTTGCGAGCCTCAAACTTTTCGTTGTTATGGTCGCGGATGATGTACTGGAAGGTTGCGTTCTCAACCGATCCATCCATCTTTATAAGATGATAAAAACCATCGTACCCCTCGGTGTGCTCGGGGCGTTCGTTGGCTGGTAGTAAGCTGTTGAACTCCATGGCCACATGGATAGAGTTTATCATCTTATCCTTGGCGTAGCCGGGATGGATATTGCGACCCTGAATCGTTACCTTGGCTCCAGCAGCGTTGAAGTTCTCGTACTCCATCTCGCCAATGGCCCCGCCATCAAGGGTGTATCCAAATTCGGCGTTAAACTTCTTCACATCAAAATGGTCAACACCACGTCCCACCTCCTCATCAACGGTAAAGCCAATGCGAATTGGGCCGTGCTTAAACCCGGGGTTGCTCATCATGTACTCAACGGCGGTCATAATTTCGGCAACGCCAGCCTTATCGTCGGCCCCCAGCAGGGTTGTACCATCGGTTACAATTAGGGTTTGGCCCTTGTAGCCATTTAGCTCGGGGAACTCGTTTGGCGACAGGGTTACGTTTAGCTCCTTGTTTAGGATGATTTCAGCCCCATCGTAGTTCTCTATAAAGCGAGGTTTAACATCCTTTCCGCTCATATCGGGTGCAGTATCAACGTGGGCAAGGAAACCTATGGTAGGCACCTTTTTGTCGATATTGCCCGGCACGGTGGCCATCACGTAGCCGTACTCATCAATGGTTACATCTTTTAACCCTAGGTCCTGGAGCTCCTTTACCAGCATGTTGGAAAGGTCTAGCTGCTTTTTGGTGCTGGGAAAGATATCTGTTACCGTATCGTCGGATTGGGTATCAACCTTAACGTAGCGCAAAAAGCGATCGATTAGTAATTTTTGGTTTATCATTTTTGAATGATTGAATGATTGAATGATTGAATGATTGAATGATTGAATGATTGAATGATTGAATGATTGATTTGTTTAGAAGACCGAAGACCGAAGCAGGAAGTCTGAAGAATTTACCAAACTTTTGCTTCCGTCTTCCGTCTTTCTTACTCCTCCTCAGGCTTAGCCCTTAGCGATTCCCAAACAAGGTATCCGCAGATAACAAGGAACATTCCAAGGCCAAGGATTTGTGCCGGATTTGAGTTGGCCCACTCGGGGTTAACAAAGTTGATGCCGCCAAATTTAAGCACAGCGCTAATAACCCCCATTAGTGCACCACCAGCAATAAATCCAGAGGCGATAAGCGTTCCGCGCTCACGACGCGACTGGTTAACCTTAGCATCCTTACTGCGAGTTGCAACATAGTGAGCAATAATACCACCTACAAGTAGAGGCGTGTTTAAGTGCAACGGAATAAACATACCCAGCGCAAATGCCAGTGCTGGTACATTTATCATGGTTAGAATAAGCGAAAGCATGGCGCCGGCCCCGTAAAGAAGCCATGGGGCAGGTTTTCCGCTCATCATTGGTTCGATTACAGCCGCCATAGCGTTTGCCTGTGGTGCAACCAGTGCTCCCTCGCCAGTAAAACCATAGGTTTTGTTTAGCAGGATAATTACACCACCCACAGTGGCTGCAGAGACTAGTGTTCCAAGGAATTTCCAACTTTGCTGTTTGTATGGCGATGAACCCAGCCAGTAACCAATTTTTAGGTCGGTGATAAAGCCCCCAGCCATCGATAGTGCAGTACAAACTACACCACCAATAATTAGCGCAGCAACCATTCCGCTCTCGCCCGAAAGCCCAGCTGCAACCATAATTAAGGATGTAATAATCAGCGTCATAAGAGTCATCCCCGAAACAGGATTAGTACCCACAATAGCTATAGCATTGGCTGCTACGGTGGTGAAAAGGAATGCAATAATCATAACAATAGCAAGCCCAATAAGTGCATGGGTAAGGTTATGAACCACTCCAAATTGGAAGAAAACAAATATTAGAATTGCAGTGGCTAGAATACCGAAACCAATAATCTTCATAGGCAGATCGCGCTTGGTGCGAATTTCCTCTTTGGTTGCTCCACCTTTTCTGCCAGTTGTTTCTGTAACAGCTAGTCCAATAGCCTGCTTAATAATGGGCCAGGACTTGATAATGCCAATAACACCTGCCATGGCAATACCGCCAATACCTATGGGACGGATATAGTGCATAAACATCTCCTCGGCGCTCATATCGCCAATAAGGGTAAGCGCATTTGTTCCAACTGGTGATGCCATTCCCTCGGCAAAGAAGTTTAGGAACGGAATTAGTACAAACCAGCCAACAAATGAGCCAGCACAAATAATTGCAGCGTACTTAAGACCAATGATGTAGCCCAGACCAACAATGGCAGCGCCAACGTTAATTTGGAAAACCATCTTGGCCTTGGTGGCTAGGGTTTCGCCAAAAGGTATAACCCTTGTGGTGAATACCTCGCTCCACCAGCCAAAGGTTGCAATAATGAAATCGTATACACCACCGATAAGTCCGCTAATTAGTAGTAACTTAGCTTGCTTGCCACCCTTTTCGCCCGAAATCAGCACCTCGGTTGTGGCAGTTGCCTCGGGGAAGGGGTACTTGCCGTGCATATCGGCAACAAAGTATTTCCGGAATGGGATTAGGAATAGGATACCCAGCATCCCACCAAGGAGCGATGACAAGAAGACTTGGTAAAATGCTGCCTCAAGATTAAGGATGTATAGTGCGGGTAAAGTGAATATTGCACCTGCTACAATAACCCCCGAGCTGGCACCAATCGATTGGATAATAACATTTTCACCTAAAGCATTTTTACGCTTGGTTACCGATGACAATCCAATGGCAATTATGGCAATGGGTATGGCAGCCTCGAATACCTGACCAATTTTGAGCCCTAGGTAAGCCGCAGCTGCAGAAAATATCACAGCCATAACTAAACCCCACGCTATGGAGTAGGTGCTAATCTCAGGTACAATTTTTAGGGGCGACATTACCGGTTGGTACTCCTCGCCTGGGTTTAGCTCCCGATACGCATTATCGGGTAAACCCTTAATCTTTTCGTTTTCGGTGTGATGTGACATGTGTACTTAGGGTATTAGGTTTTTAGATTAAATAGTTGTTTTTTTAAAAGTGCATGCAAAATACAAAAACCAAATGTATTTGCAGGTTAGGTTATGAATATTCCTGCTACAAATCGTCCTCCATCGCCGTGGCGTGCCGAGAAAAATGTTTCGTTGTGGGAAATTGTACATAGTTCAGATACTTCAATGTTGGTGGGCATTACACCCGACTCAATTAGGGTGGTTTTATTGGCTTCCCACATATCGAATATGGTTGTTCCGTTTATGTTTTTAATCACCTTATTTGGGTCGAAACTTTTCTCAACCTCGGCTATTACATCATCGCCCACCTCGTAGCAGCAAGGGCCGCCCGATGGACCAATGCCCACAATCAAATCTTTAGGATTGGTTCCAAACTCTTTGGTCATCGAATCAATTAAATGGGCAGGAATTTTCAGGGTAGTTCCTTTCCATCCGGCATGTGCCACACCAATGGCTTTTTTAGCTGGATCGAAGAAGATAATGGGTACGCAATCGGCAGCAAGGGTTATTAGGCAAAGCCTAGGCACGTTGGTTATAAAGCCATCGGTATTTTTAAATGCATCGTCAACCGATAAGCTGCCTCTGCCTCTATCGGTTTCCGTAATGCGTGGGGTATTCGTTCCATGCACCTGAATTGGATATACAAAGTCGGTGGGGGTTAACCCTACTGCGTTTGCCAATTTTTTCCGATTGGTCAGCACATCCTCAATTCTATCGTCTTGATTTAGGCTTAGGTTAAAACTCTTGTAGCTGCCCTTGCTAACCCCGCCATGGCGGGTGGTTACGAAATGGGAAATTTGTCGGCCATATTTTGCTAGGTTCTCAAATTTACCTAGGGGAATACCGTTTAAGTCGATAATTTTCATAATTGAACTTTTTTAGCCTTTCGAGTGAAATCAAACAGAGCAAATCTACAAAAAAGCAATTG
>Ga0334893_1000181_pt1 | contig 104505 bp, 70 predicted proteins | sample GraSluR3_MG_5_FD_207218 | JGI IMG/M metagenome (GOLD analysis project Ga0334893, IMG submission 207218) | Sludge microbial communities from methane-producing bioreactor in Wageningen University, Netherlands - Granular Sludge_09_05-R3 | ecosystem: Engineered > Bioreactor > Anaerobic >...
CCAAGGGTAACGGTTTTTCTTCCTCCACTTTGAACCCCTTTTCTCGAAGTTCGTAAACCAAGCAGGTACGGTAGGATGATTCTAGCAAACCGGGGCCAAGTGCAGAGTGCACCTTATAGGCAGAGTCTAGTATCTCGTGGGTTATTTGGTTTATTTCTCTCATAATATGTTTCACAGTGTTTCTCTGTGTAAAACACAGTGTTACTCTGTGGAATACTTTAGTCTGGGTACTGAATGGCCTCCGTGTCGCCCAGTACATCCCGTCTAATTAGCGGCAGCTTGAGCAGCAGTTTCTTCATCCCCTCCACATCCAGCTGTTGGGTGTTGTGCGAGTGGTAGTCCTCAATGGTCGATACCTCCTGCTGCCCTTGCACAAAGTACTTATCGTAGTTTAGGTCGCGGGCATCGCAGGGTATGCGGTAGTAGTTCCCCATGTCTATGCTGTTGGCCATCTCCTCGCGGGTAACCAGCGTTTCGTATAGCTTCTCGCCGTGGCGCGTGCCAATTATCCTGATTTTTTCTTCGGAATTATATAGCACTGTAAGGGCCTTGGCCAGCGTAACAAGCGAGGCGGCCGGAGCCTTTTGCACAAACAGGTCGCCATTTTTACCATTCTCAAAGGCAAATAGCACCAGATCCACCGCATCCTCTAGGGTCATCATGTAGCGGGTCATGTTGGGGTCGGTGATGGTGATCTCCTTGCCTGATTTGATTTGATCGATCCAAAGTGGTATAACCGAGCCCCTGCTGGCCATTACGTTGCCGTACCTTGTACAGCAGATGGTGGTTGGCGCATCTGCTCCAAGTGCCCGTCCCTTGGCAATGGCTACCTTTTCCATCATGGCCTTGCTAATGCCCATTGCGTTTATTGGGTATGCAGCTTTATCGGTGCTCAGAACAACAACATCCTTTACTCCGTGCTGAATTGCAGAGTCAATTACATTTTCCGTTCCGAAAACATTAGTACGAACCGCCTGAATTGGGAAGAACTCACAAGATGGTACCTGCTTCAAAGCGGCAGCATGAAACACGTAATCAACGCCCATCATGGCGCCATCCACGCTGCGCTTATCGCGCACATCGCCAATGTAGAACTTCACCTTGGGGTTGTTGAGCCGATGCCGCATGTCATCCTGCTTCTTCTCGTCGCGGGAGAAGATTCGGATTTCGGAGAAACGGTCGTCGTTTAAAAATCTATTTAGAACAGCATTGCCGAAAGAGCCTGTGCCGCCGGTGATAAGTAATGTGTTGTTCTTTGGCATAGTTGAAAAGGATAAAGATTTGTTCTACTTTAGAGTAAGGGTTATTCCCCCCAAACAACTCGTTTTACATAATCGGTATAACTCAGAATAATCCGCATCACCTTATCAGATACATTGGGCATTGAGTAGTCCGATACCAGTTGGTAATTTCTCTCGTCACCCACTTTCTGCTGTTGGAGTTGGGTCAGTCCCTGCAAAATTCGCTGGGGGCTAAGACCCACCATCATTACCGATGCTTCCTCCATGGCCTCGGGGCGTTCGTGAGCCTCACGGATATTTAGTGCTCTAAAGTTTAGGATGGATGACTCTTCGGATATTGTGCCGCTATCGGATAGCACGGCGTAGGCGTTCATCTGTAGGGCGTTATAGTCGGAGAACCCGAGAGGTTTCATAAATTGTATTAGTGGATTTGTGAATAATGTTTCACTGTGTCCCACTGTGTCAGACACTGAGTTACTCTGTGAACCTAATTGTTCTAACTTTTTTCGAGTGCGGGGGTGCGTACTTACAATAATAGGATATCCGTATTGCTCCGCAATTAGGTTTAGGGAGTCAATTAGGCCCTTAAAATTTTTCTCGCTGTTGATATTTTCCTCGCGATGCGCCGATACAACAAAGAATTCACCCTTTGTAAGATTTAGCCTTTTCAGCACATCAGAATTTTCAATTTTGGGTAGGTAATGGTTTAGCACCTCAAACATAGGAGAGCCCGTTTTGATGATCCTGTCGGCGGATAAGCCTTCCCTTAGCAAGTACTCGCGTGCAATATCGCTATATGTTAGGTTGATGTCGGAGATATGGTCAACTATTTTACGGTTGGTTTCCTCAGGTACGCGCTGATCGAAACATCGGTTGCCCGCCTCCATATGAAAAATGGGAATATGCCGTTTTTTTGCAGGAATGGCGCAAAGACAGCTGTTGGTGTCGCCCAGCACTAAAAATGCATCGGGTTTTATTTGGTCGAGCAGCGGATCGATTTTAATAAGTATTTGGCCAATGGTTTCGGTAGCGGTTGCACCTGCCGCTTCAAGAAAATGGTCGGGCTTGCGGATGCCCATATCCTCGTAGAATATTTGGTTAAGCTCATAGTCGTAGTTCTGTCCCGTATGAATTGAGATGTGCTCAATGGCTTCCGACTCATCAAGTTTTGCAAGAACTCTGGAAAGACGAATTATCTCGGGTCGGGTACCAACAACGGTAACAACTTTTAGTTTTTTCATATTCTAAGAGGCTGAAGAATTTTTATATGGTCACTGTGTTACACTGTGTTTCCACTGAGTCACACGGTGGCGTTTGTTTTTTGTTTCACTGAGTTACCTTTCGGCAGGCTCAAGGCACCGCACTGTGGAATAACGGTGTTCTATTGCTTAGGGGTTACTTGCCAGTGGCCGAATTTTCGGCCGCCTATGCGTTTAATCTTGCCGTGTGCTTTTAGTTCATCAATTATTCTAAGTACTGTTCGCCTTGTTACAGTAAGGTTCTGAGCTATTTCATCAATTGTAATAGTGCTATTATTCTTTAGTAATTCTAATACCATAAAATAACGAGATTCTTTAGTGACATCTTTAGTGACATCTTTAGTGACATCTTTAGTGACATCTTTAGTTTTTTGATTGGTGTATCCAATTTTAACCAAATACCCTCCCGAATTTTCTTCAAAATGGAAATACATTGTTGGGTAGTTTGCTATGTATTCCCTTATTCTTCGGTATCCGCTGCCGTATTTTTCTATGTCTTTGGTTAGGTAAAAAGCTTCGGTTATTAGCTTGTTTCTGCTTTGTGCTTGATAATTATCGGTTTTTAAGTCTTCAATTGTGAGGTTTCCGAATAGTTTTCCTGGGTTAAAGATGTTAATTTCCTTGTCGAAAATGCGAATTTGGATATCGGTAGGGCTTGTGTAATCACGGTGTATAATGGCGTTTAAAACCAACTCCCTGAGTGCGGGGAGGGGGTATTCAAAAATTTCGGTACGCTGCGATGTTTTGCCTGTAATCTCAAATGCTACTTTTAGGTGGCTGATAATGAATGTAATTGTGTTCTCAACCGCTTCGAACAGGTTGCCTCGAACCATCTTGTCGTCAATAATATGCGATTGGGTTTTAAACCTACCGATATGAACATTGTAAAACAACTCTTCCTTTGAGAAAAGTAGCATTGCAGCGTTGGTTGGGATATTGTTTTTGATTAGTCTTAGTTTCTGTAGACACTCATAGGGTGTTCCACTTAGCTTAAACCGTCCACCCTGATTAACCCTTTCGATAAACAACCGAATTTTTTGCTCGTTTAAATCATCATACTTTGCATTGGGGTAGGGGTAGCTATCCCACGAGGTTTGGATTGATTTAAGGTAAACATCATTTATTTCGCTGGCAGAGAGCAAATGGTTAGAATTGTTTTTGCGTAGATAAAAACGACCTTGTAGTGCTACTGGTTTAACCGGATATTCCGGAATAGAAATAATAACAATGGTTTTACTATCGACTGTTAATGAATCTATGTCGGGAAATAAAGCTGGTTCGGTTTTCGACTTAATCTCATTTTGCCAATTTTGAATACTTTCTGCTGATAAGTCTAACCCTGTAATAATACCTTTATCGCTAACGCCTATAACTATTCTTCCACCTACGCAATTTGCAAAAGCAACAAGGGTCTGTATCACTTGCTGATTAAAGGTTTGTTTGAACTCAACTTGTTCGTTTTCGCCCTTATCGATTATGTGTTTAAGTTGCTCAGTATTCATTTTTTACAATTTGGCATTCTTGCTTCTAGAAGGGTTTTGGAAGACTTTCTAATAGTTTACAGGGTGTTTCTTTTTGGTTCACTGAGTTGCACTCCTGCCAAAGAGCGACGAGACATTATGGATACATTATTTTGTTCAGCTATAATTTGTGTTGTACATTCAGGGTTTTTAACAATAATTTTTAAGATTACTTCCGTATTTCTCCCATACTTCTTCCGTATTTCATCCGTAATTACTTAAATCAATGTTATCTTCTTTATTCACTATTTCTGAGTTCTGTTTCTCATCAGCTAGTTTGGGCTCACTTGCCGAAACAGCAAAACTTGTAACCTTATGGTAATCAAGAACTGGTTCTGGGTTACCATTTTTTAGCTAAATATATTGTATTTCTTACGATGCGATTAATTGGTAAACGGTTTTTATCGATGATTAGAAATCGATTTTGAGATTGTTTAATCGCGTTCCCCCCTATGGATTGAACCGTCAAGTATTCCTTGACAGTTGAACTTTGATTAAGTTCACGTTCGTTGTAAACATTGTTAATATGCAGGCTAACATTCTGCTTGGTTGAGTCGAATAGTTCAACCATTTGTGCTTGGGTAAGCCAAACGGTTTCGTCTTCTAATCTAACGTCTATTTGAATGGAACTATCGTTGCTTTGGTATAGAATTATTTCGCCTTCGTTCATCTACTTTAATGTACTGGGGGGTCTTTTTGTTAGATTAGTTTTTTTGTTCCTTGTTTCGTGTTCTGCGTTTTTTGTTCGTTGTTCTTTGTTTCGAGTTTTGCGTTCAAGGGATAGAGCACTGATGCTTCGACAAGCACTTCGGCAGGCTCAGTGTGCCACTCAGCACAAGTGACACAGATTTGACTCCCGCCTGAAAGGCACAGTCGGGCAGGCAGTCGGGCAGGCAGTCGGGCAAGGATTTACGCTTTGTTTCTTTTTGTTTCACTGAGTTACCTTTCGACAAGCTCAAGGCACCGCACTGTGTCATTTTTTTTGGGTCACAGAGTTACACTGTGTATTACACTGAGTCACACAGTGGTGCTCTGTGATTCCTCTGTGGAACACTGTGGAACAACGGTGTTCTATTGCTTAGGGGTTACTTGCCAGTGGCCGCCAAAATCGGGTCCTATTCGTTTTATTACGTTCTTCTGCTTTAGCAGTGCTATGTGCTTCTGAACGGCCGAAGTGCTAATCTGGAGTATACCTGCTATTTCTTTTCGACTAACCTTAGGGTTATCCTTAATTATGTTTAGGACTGCTAGCTGGGATTTAGTTAGTTGGTATAGTTCACCTGTCCGACCACCTGTCTGACCACCTGTCTGACCACCTGTCTGACCACCTGTCTGACCACCTGTATTATCATTGGTAAAAATTGTGCATCTAAATATATCGGCATCTTCGAGGATTGGTTTTCTATTCGAATAGTAAGGGTAGTAGTTAAATATATTGCGAACGCCCGAGCCCAGCTCATCGGCTCTTCCTATCTCTTTAAAAACTCTAGCAATTACGGGGTTTTTGGGGAGAGGGGAAAAGGAATGGGGTAAAAGCTGTATGTTTCCGTGCGATCGATTGGCATTTTCGGTTCTTACTCCCTCCTTGTCAATAATTAGCTTGGCTGGATAGGGGTTAGTGTACTCCCTGTGGATAAGCGTATTTGCTATAACCTCTCTAAAGATAAGGTTCCGTGTGCTAACCCGAATATCTTTTTCTAGCACAAACTTGTCGGGCAAGTGCTTTTCAACAAAATGCATCAGCCTATCGTAGCTGTCAATCAGGTTGGTTCTAATATCATCCCTATCGTCAAAACGATCAGTGTTTTCGATACGGCAGATAGCATCCGTTTTGTGAAATGGGAGTGCAGAAAGTATAACATCGTCTTTCCCAAATAAAAGTATTGCTGCAAGGGTAAGCCCCTCTTTCCCCGTTGAGTAATCGGTTTGGTGTAGCTGCACGCTTTTTAGGAGTGATAGGTCATTCATCCCTTCCCAAGGATGACCAGGCTGCCGATTCACTGCCATCTGCCTTGCTTTTTGAATTAAATCCTTTCGAAGCTCCTTGATGGTAGCGAATGGGTATATTTTATTCTCTGTAAAAGTGCTTTGTTTCCTAATGAATAGGTTTGCAATAAGGTTGGTGTTGCCAGTTATGTTGAAATCTCCATCCTCGTTCCTGTCGAAGTATTTACCCCGTGTGCTATGCACCTGTGAACTCTCATGAATATGCAGATGGAGGATTGTTTTCCCATCAACTTCTATCTCGTTGGGGATTATGTATATGGGAGGGTTTAATAATTGAGGGTTGTTTAATGTGTTTGCTAACTCCTTTTTGAGGCTTTGTATTCTTTTGGGATTTAGTCCAAGAATTTGACCGCCATCGCTAACACCAAGTAGGATTGTTCCTCCGTATCGGTTGAGAAATGCGCATACTGTTTCAAGCAAGGTGGTAGGTAAATCGTTTTGAGCCGATTTAAACTCAAGGGTTATGCCTTCGCCTTGTTTAATAAGACTTTGTATATCGGAGTTCATGGCGTGCTTTGAGGGTTATGCTTTGGCACTACTTTGAGTATTATACTAATTCAGACTTAATATTTTTTTGCTTGGCTCGGTCTGTTCTATGGGGTAGGGTAACTAGTTTGAGCAAACTAAGGGGGAAAAATATATAATTCATTGTTATGCGTTTTTGCGTTTTACGTTTTGCGCTGTGTCTCGGGAGACAGCCGTTTTCCCGCAAAAGTACGAGCGGGACAGGTCTTGGCTGGATAACGAGATTCTACGTTTTGTGTTCAAGGGCTAGAACACTGATCCACCCTGTCTTCGACCATAGCCGTCAGGCTAAGATCAATTTCAATTTATCTAAAGTCGTTAACTTCCTTATTCACACCCTCGTAGAGGGTGAATAGCGATAGGGTATAGATTGCAAAGCCTTAAAGCACCCTGTAGGGGTGCAATATTTATCCGCAGCCCTTATTGCGCATCTACGAAGCGCTAATTTATTTGAATTAATTTCTTCAATCGCTATTTGCCCTCTACGAGGGCTATGGTATTCATATTCTGCTCAATTCAATAGAAATAATTGTTTGTTTTGTATCCTTAGCTTGACGGCTATGGTCTTCGACAGGCAGGCAGGGGGCGGACAGGTGATACAGATTTCCTCAAATTTCTTATTTGTGCTAATTTATGTAAATAAGTGGACAGTCTTTGTAGGTATGCATTTGTGGATACTACCCAAAGAACCGCTTAAAGAATCCCGTTACCTTGCTTCCATTCTCATCATCGGTGTAGTAGCCCTGGCCGTACTGCTGTCCATAGCTATAGCCATAGTTGTAAGCGTATCCATAACCGTAGCCGTATCCATACCCGTATCCCTTGGGTTTCTTAAAGTCGTTGAGCACAATGGCCAGATTGGTAATGGTTTTATTCTTGGTAAGGTCGTCTACTAAATCGAGGGCATTTACCGAGGTGTACCTGTGGCGAACCACAAAAAGGGTGGTGTCGCAGGCTCGGCTAATTAGTACCGCATCGGTTACCACGGCCACGGGGGGCGAGTCAATCAATATCATATCGTACTTGTCGCGCAGCTCTGCAACCAGCTTATCAAGCTTGTCGCTTGCCGCCAGCTCTGCCGGATTTGGGGGTATGGGGCCCGATGGGATAATGGACAGGTTTGGGATATTGGTTGGGACAATAACCGATTCCAGGTTATCGCGCCCTATTAGATAGGTGCTCATCCCCTTTGCATTATCTACACCGAACATGCTGTGAACCTTTGGTTTGCGCAAGTCCAGCCCTAGGATTAGCGTCTTCTTTCCAAGCATAGCCATGCTAATGGCTAGATTCGATGCTACAAACGATTTTCCCTCGCCGCTTATGGTTGATGATACAAGTATCACCTTACACTTGTTTTCGCAAAGCATGAAGTCGAGGTTGGTGCGAAGCGCCCTAAACGATTCGGTGAACGACGACTTGGGTTTGTCGTACACCGGCAGAAAACTCTCGTACGGGTTATGCCCAATGGTTCCCAGCATAGGGGTTCGGGTTTTCTTCGATATGGTGGCAGGATCCTGTATGGAGTTGTTTAGCTGATCGAAGAGTAGGATTAGCCCAACAGGAATTATTAGCCCAATTATAAAGCCCATGATGTAGTTCATCTTACGGTTGGGCTTTGTTACTATTGCCATATCGGCTCTGGCCTCGTCGATAATCCTATTGTCCGATACGCTCGATGCTTTGGCAATACCCGCCTCAATGCGCTTCTCCATGAGGTAGGTGTAAAATTTCTCGTGGATGTTGAACATGCGCTCCATATTTACCAGCTCCCGTTCGGTTACCGGGAGTAGGCGTAGCTGCTGCTCCTGCTCGGCCACACGCCTATCGAGCTCCCTAATGCGAATGCCGTTCACCTTGCGCATACCCTCCAATTTCTCGAAAAGTAGCTCAATTAGGCTGTTGATATTCTGATCGATGGCCAGCACGCGGGTGTTGTCGGGGCGAAGCGTTATGAGCAGTCCATCGCGCTCCATGGTAAGCTGATTAAGATCGCTTACAATGGCGGCAATGCTGGCATCATCTAGGCCAATGGTGGCGGGAGCAACCAACCCCTTAAGGTCTTTCTTGGTTTTTAGGTAGTTCTCGAGGTACTCGAAGTACTCAAGCTGAAGCCTTAGCGCATTCTTCTCGGCGTAAAGCGCCTCAAGGCGCTCAAGGAGGGTTCGCCCCTCGGTGCTTAGGTCGATAATGCCCTTGCCTGTTCTAAAGTTTTGCAGTAGCAGCTCGGCTTTGCGTAGCGAGTCGGATATGCCCCTTAGCTGCCCCTCAACAAAATCGATGGTGTTTTCGGCTGTTAGCGATTTTTCCTGCAAGTCGAGGCGGATATACACCTCCATGAGCTTATTCAGAAAATCGGCCTCCTGCTGTGCCACGTAGCCACTGGTCGTTAGTGCAAGCAAACTTCCCTGCTTATCATTTAGCTCAATAGCTATTTTTTTCATATAGGCTATGGCCTGGGTGTGGGCATCGTTAATAATAAAGTAGTACTTATTGCTTTGTCGACTAAGCTCAAAGTTATCGGGCTCTCTTAGGGTTATGGTAAATGCAAAGCGATGATCTTGGTACTTCTCTCCAAAACGCATTTTTTTTGGAGGTGTACCATCATCAAAATCTATTTCATACTCTTTATCAGATAGAATGTTGATGTTAACAGGGTAGCCAACGCTATTATATTCAGCAGTATCAACATGTACCACAAAGTTAGAGCGGTTGTACATTTTGCTTTCGGCAATACCCCTTCGACCTACGTTTACGTATGTGATATTGAATTCGGGCAGCTCCTCAATAGCAGTGCGTGCTAGGGTGTACGATTGCAAAATGCCTATCTCATTCTCTATCCGTTTCCTATCCTGCATGATGTTCATCTCGCGCATAAGGTTTTGAACCCCTTGGCCTACCCTACGGCCATCGGCATTGCCCACCAGGAGTGATGCCTTAACGGAGTAAACCTGCTCGGAGTAGCGGTTCACCAGGTACGCCACAAATAGCCCTGCAAATACGCAGATTGCTATCCAGTACCACTTGCTTAGAAATAGGAAGAAGTAGCGTTTTAGGTCGAGGGTTTCCTCTGGGAATGGGGGGTATGAGTTGTTGGGGGAATCCATATAGATGTTTTATTTGTTTAGAGATTAGGGTTTAAGGTTTAGGGTTTAGGGTTTAAGGTTTAAAGTTTAAGGTTTATAGTTTAGGGTTTAGGGTTCAGGGTTTAAGGTTTGAATTTATTACCCTTAAAGGTGCTTTTCTTTAAATAGTTGATTAGGCTAATTGTTTTAATTTTTAGGCTCTGAGTTCTTGATAAAATATCGTTTAACACTTCCTCCGATATAAATTCTGCATCAAATGCTCTATATGATTGTGAGCGGGTTTCTCCGTTTGATGCCTTTGCAATGTACAAAAACTGTATAAACTCTTTATGCCCATCCCTTTCGAATCCTTCAGCAATATTATCCATTACTGATCCTGCAGAACTATTGATTTGATTGCACAATTTGAAATCCTTTGAAAAAGGCTCTCTTTTAGTGAGCAATCGAATAACCTTAGCCAATTCTCTTGCGTTCTTCCATATATCAAGATCTTCGAACGAATTAATTGTCATTTAGTTAGTTTAACATTTCTGGAATTTGAAAATCATTATATCCTGTACATTAAACCTTCGAATTACACAAAAACGCTGAACTATAAATCCTAAACTTTAAACTCTAAACCCTGTACCTTAAATTCTTACAGCCGAGTTATGAAATTATAAAGCAATATTATCGTACTAATCGACGATAGGGTTAGGTTAACGTAGGGCAGGTTCATTTGGAATACCTTGTTGCCTATGGGTTCAACTATTACCACATCGTTGGGGAGCAGGTAAAAGGCCTCAGATGAAAGCACGGAACGGTCGTTGAGGTTTAGCCTGATGGTTTTATTCCCATCGCTCGACGAGCGAACCACCAGCACGTTGCGGCGGTCGCCGTTCTCGGTTAGGTCGCCCACGTTGGCCAGCGCCTCAAATATGTTGATATTATCGTTGAAGTTACGGATATTGCCGGGTCGGCGTACCTCACCCAGCAGGGTGATTTTGTAGTTGGCCATCTTCACAATTACCGATGCATCCTTGTACATCAGCTCGGTTTTTTGCTGCACGGCCTCCTGCGCCTCCTGGATGCTTAGTCCACCCACTGTGGTTTTGCCAAGGAATGGTAGGTTGATGTTGCCCTCGGCATCGATGCTGTAGCCCTGAAGGTAGAGAGATGCCTCGTCGCGGTTCTGACCGAAGTACTGAATGCCTGAGGGGTTGTTAAACATCTGGCTAATTTCGGGGCTGGGGGTAACCAGCTGAATGTATAGCACATCGCCGGGCTTAAGCCGGTAGGTAGGGGGTGTGACAAATGGCGTTTCCTGCATAATGCTGATATCTTGCATGTATAGCAGCTGTGTTTTGCGGTTGCATGAGGCGAATGCCATGGCAACGGCTAGCATTATGATTAGGGGTTTAATTTTCACAGTTATTCTGATTTAGTTATTTAGGTAGTTTCCTATTTTACATTGTTAATATTCTTACGTCTTTGCGTCCCTCACGTCATTGCGAATCCGCCAGCCGGCGGATGAAGCAACCGAAGCGCAGCGTAGTTCGACGTAGTCAATCTGTTAGGTCAGCGTAACTACTCATCAACCAAGTCGGTTAGATCGTTCCAATTTGGATTGATAGAGTTAATTAGGCCCTCCTTCTTTGCCCTTGAGCCACCTTTAATCTGTTTCTCCCTAGCAATGGCATCCTCAATTCGGTTAAAACCCTCAAAGTAAACCAATTTGTGACAGTTGTATTTGTGGGTGAATGCGGTGATGTGGATTCCTTCCCTATGCTCCGCTAATCTTTTCTGCAAGTTACTGGTTACGCCTGTGTATAAAACTGTGTTGTTCTTGTTGGTTAGGATGTATGTGTAACCTCCATATTTCATAATGGGCTATTAATTTTATAGATTGCTTAGCTCCACTGTCATTACGAATCTGCCAACCGGCGGATGAAGTAATCCATTTCCTTGATCAAATACTCTAATAAAAGGCTGCTTCGTACAGGACACTCGCAGTGACGGGTCTGTTATTCGTCGTTAGAAGTCTTGCGTCATTGCAAGAAAGCGCATTTGCAGGCGAAGTGATCAATTTTTCTGGGTTACTTCCTTTCAAAGATTACCTTTCCAATGTTTATAATATGTTCCCTTAAGCCATTGCTTGTAATTGCATTAAAAGCAACCACATCAAATTTGTAGGGCAAACGCGATTCTTCATTTAATTTCGCTGCAAAATTAGCTGCATCCATTGCACCAAAACCATCCCCCCAAATAGCTAAGTCAACATCCGATCCGGGTTTATAGTTTCCCATTGCTCTTGATCCGAATACGACCACTCTGGTTATGGCTTTTGCTGATTTAATGAACTCAAGCAGTTCGGAGTTCTGAACTTGGGTCAAGCCATCAATCATTTTGATCGTTCAAATAGGTTACTAGCTGCACAATGGCAGGATAATATTTATTTTTGATGTTGTTGACCACCTGTTTGAAAACAACCTCCTCGTAAATGTGAGCCATTTGGTTCCTGCTGCTAAGCATTTCAAGCCAAACCTCACCATCCTCAACAACCTGAGCAGCAAAGGCCTCCTTTATTACATCACGAGGAAAACTAACAATAACCCCCTTGCTCTCCAAGTAATCTTTAAGCGTTTTCCAAGCAAGTTCGAATGTATACTCAAAACGTTGCACCAAACCCTCTTTCTCTAAATCCGATAAATTAGGGTAAACCTTAATAGCTTCATCAAGTTGTTTAAAAGCTTTAGAAAAGTTTTCGAATCGTTGCTTCCAGCGGATATCTTTGTTATTCATTAACAGATAAATAAGGTTTGGTTTTCTTGATGGGCTGGTACAGCTTCGCCCGGTAACCCACAGTGTAATTTTTGCGGGAGAGTAGATACAGTAAGCAAAATTAGCAATAATTGTGTAATTAGAATAACACCTCACCATAATAACAGCTGTGTTGATCAAAAGCTTAAACAACCATTTGATAAGCAAAATTAATCTGAATAGCAGCTGTAAGGTGGTCGCCTTCGATTCTGCCTAATTGTAACAATGTGGCCGTGGGTATTATATAACAATTATTGCTTAAACAAAAAACGCATACCAAATTGCTCTGGTATGCGTTTACTTTGAGGTCTCGAGCGGATTCGAACCGCTGTACGAGGTTTTGCAGACCTCTGCCTAGCCACTCGGCCACGAGACCGTTTTTTACGGACTGCAAAGTTACAAAATTTTCTAAATCTCCAAACCCCAATCGTAATTATGCTGCTATTTATTGCTTTTCTCTAACTTATTTGATGTTGCAAGTGCCGTTAGGCATTGTGGACATAGGCAGCCATCATAATTTATCTTGATGTATTCCAGCTGATTTTTAGCCAGTACAATATCCATACACCAACACCTATTACCGGTTTGGCTATGGCATTCGAACACAGCACCACACGCTGGGCATTTTCTGAATTTTACCGTACCCATCACCTTTGTTGCGTTAGGGTAATGCTCACCCTATCCATCTTTCCACCCATGGGTGGATTAAGTTTCGAAACCTTAACGGTAGCCCTTTCGAGCAGGTCTAGCTCGGCAAAAAGAGCATCGAGGATGCGCTTGCCAACGTGCTCGAGCAGATGGGAGGGGGTAGCCATCTGCTTCTTCACCAGGTTATATGCCTGCTGATAGTTTAGCGCATCATGTATTTGGTCGGTTTCGGAGGCTACCATCGATGAGGTTTCGAGCCTAAGGTTTACCATGAATTGGTTGCCCACCACCTGCTCCTCGCGGTAGCATCCATGGTAGCCACGAAACTCCATATTCTCGAGTTCAATAATGTTCATCTGCTTACGTTTTGGGTTTACGCCACAAAATAACTCAAATTATTTCAACTTATCATTTCAAGCGAATCGTATTATTCGGCTAATCGTCAACAATTAAAACGTTGGCAAACTATATCGCCAAAAAAAAGCGTTGCGAATCAAATTATTATAGGCAATTTTCTAATTTTGCCATTCTGAATAAACCGCAATGCAAATGGAAACTGAAAAAGTGAATGTGAATGAGGTTGGCGAGAAAGCTCGCAACTTTTTGGAAGAGATTATCGAGAAGGACGTAAAATCGGGCAAGCATGACGGTAGGGTGCTTACAAGGTTCCCTCCAGAGCCCAATGGGTACTTGCATATTGGCCATGCTAAGTCAATCTGCCTAAACTTTGGGCTGGCTCAAAAGTTTGGCGGCAAAACCAACCTGCGGTTCGATGATACAAATCCCACCAAGGAGGATGTGGAGTATGTCGATTCCATAAAGGAGGATATTAAATGGCTGGGATTTAAGTGGGCCGACGAGTTTTATGCGTCCGACTACTTTGAGCAGCTATACCTGTGGGCGCAGGAGCTAATCAGGAAGGATTTGGCTTACGTTGACGATCAGCCTCAGGAGCAGATGCGTGTAAATAGGGGAACAGTAACCCAACCCGGTAAGGATAGCCCATTCCGGACTCGTTCCGTTGAGGAAAACCTCGATCTGTTTGCGCGTATGCGTGCAGGCGAATTCCCCGATGGCAGCAGGGTGCTAAGGGCCAAGATAGATATGGCGCACCCCAATATGCTCATGCGCGACCCCATTCTTTACCGAATAATCCACGCCCACCATCACCGTACAGGCGATAAGTGGTGCATTTACCCAATGTACGATTATGCCCACGGGCAAAGCGATTCGCTTGAGAAGATAACCCACTCCATTTGCACCCTCGAGTTCGATGTGCACCGTCCGCTTTACGATTGGTTTATTGAGAAGCTCGAGATTTTTCAATCGAAACAGTACGAGTTTGCACGCCTGAACCTTACCTACACAGTGATGAGCAAGCGCAAGCTGCTACAGCTGGTACAGGAGGGTTTTGTTAGCGGTTGGGACGATCCGCGTATGCCCACCATTTGCGGCCTGCGCCGCCGGGGTTACACACCCGAATCTATCCGCACGTTTGCCGATAGGGTAGGGGTGGCCAAGCGCGATAATGTGATAGACCTGTCGCTACTCGAGTTTTGCATTCGCGAGGATTTGAATAAGCGTGCTGAGCGCCGAATGGCGGTGCTCAATCCAATAAAGATGGTTATCACTAACTATCCAGAAGATAAGGTTGAGGAGATTCACGCTGTAAACAATCCTGAGGACGATGCCGCGGGCAAGAGGGCAATACCTTTTAGTCGTGAGATTTACATTGAGCGCGATGATTTTATGGAGGATCCTCCCAAAAAGTTTTTCCGACTTAAGCCCGATGGCGAGGTCCGTTTACGGTATGCTTATCTCATAAAATGTAACGAGGTAATTAAGGACGATAACGGTGAGGTGGTAGAGCTGCGTTGCACCTACGATCCTGAGTCGGCAGGCGGAACATCATCCGATGGTCGTAAGGTGAAGGGGGTAATCCATTGGCTATCGGCCAAGCACGCTGTACCGGCAGAGGTTCGCCTTTTCGACCGCCTGTTCCAGAACGAGGATCCCGATGATGTGCCCGAGGGCACCGACTGGAAAACTGGTCTTAACCCCGAATCGCTTAAGGTTGCTAAAGGGTTTGTGGAACCGGCATTGCAAAATGTAGAGCCATTGGATCGATTCCAGTTTGAGCGCTTGGGCTACTTTAGCGTCGATTACGATAGCAAACCTGGAAACCTTGTATTTAACAGAACTTCCACGCTTAAAGATACCTGGGCCAAGATTTCTGGTAAGTAGGCTGGGGGATGCTAATAGAAACGGGCACAGTAGAAATAACTGATGTGCCCGTTTTTTATGAGTATAAAATCGACATATTACTACTGATTACTTGCAGTGAAGTGGACTAGTGGTGTGTTGATTAACCTCTTAAGCCTATCGAGGTGAAATTCGTTGAACTGAACCGTAATCATATTGGGGCCGGCGTAGTACCTCAGCAGTACCTTATCAGCAGCATTTATCTTTTCAATTATTTCCGCGTCAATTTTATAGCTTAGCCTACTAACCTTCTGAGTGTAGCTATTAAGATGATGTAAGTTAACAGATTGATCGTTCTTTATGGCTGTAGACATATCCTCGGCCAGCTCATCAATTCTAGTAATTGTTTCGTGCTCCGAACCATCAATACCTACTTGAAAGGCCATTCCGTCTACAATGAGGTAGATCTCTTGACCAATAGGAAACCCATAGCCTTTTAGGTATACTACATCATATACATAGTAGATTTGAGGTTCGTTTAATCCAGCGTGCCTAACAATAGTTTGGGTTATCTTATTTAGTGGAGAATTCCTCTCTTTTGCCAAATAGTGATAGAAATTTGCTCTGGCCACAACTGCCGATCGAACATCATCTTGCTCCACCGTAATCTCATTCTGCTCCATTATGGCTTTAGATATCAGGATTGCTCCAAAGGGCATACAGGAATGCATTGATAGAATGATCAAACAGCCTATTGCAAGGTTATGTATACTCTTTTTCATGGTGGGTTGATTTAATTGATTTAGGAGAAAGGTATTCCTAATCCTAATCATTTTCAATTACTATATAACCAACCATACCTTTGGATATATCAACGGGTATTTTACACCCATTTAGCTGTTATGTACAGGAGGAGGGAGTGTTATGGGTTGAAGAATCAATACGCATATAGTCAAAAATTGGCCCGCTAAATGCAGATGAGCTTGAGGGGTAAGGTGCTGGGCAGACGGAACCACCTACTTGCAAGGCGGCTAAAGCCCAAGCATCCAAACCGATTCGGTGGATTTTTGCTGACGCAACCGAGCCAGCTCACGTAGGGCGCGATTTCGGTCGGTGAACTTGCTAATGGACACCCTGAATCGACCATCGGACTGAAGGATTTCGGGGTTATACCCTTGCTTGGCTAGCGAGTTGAAAAGTACCTGCGCGTTGTCGATTTGCTCGAAACTTCCTGCAATGATGTAGTAGGTTTTGTCGTCGGGCTCCTCGTAGTATAGCGCTCGCTTCTTGTCGGTAATAACCGCTACCTTTTCCTCCACCTTTTGGGGTGTTGGTTCAAGGTTGTCGCTGAAAGCGCTTAAGGTGTCGGTTGTATCAGCTTGGGTGAACGTAGGCGCTTCCTCTTGGCTAACAAGTTCAATTTTGTGAACAGGAAACTCTGCATAGGCCACTTCCCGATCGTTCCAAAACCTTAGCTCGGGCACAAATATCATTAACCCCCCAACAACCATAAGTATAGCCATGGCCGCAGCGGCCAGCATAATGGGTATTCCAACGGACGAAAATTGGCTGGCCTGTTTGGCATGTGCTGGTTGGCTCGGCTGAGGCTTAACAGGTTCCGTAGTAGTTGGTTTTACTGGTTTGGATGTAACTGCTTCTGTAACCTTTACGGGTTCAAGGCCAAAAGTGTCCGATGATCGGTGTAGGTCATCAGCAGGAGTAAAAACAATGCTGCCTGTAGATGATTTACTTAATGACCCAATGTAATCGAAAGTTACGCTGGTTCCAGCGTTAATGCTATTTTTAATATTCTCGACAAAACCTTTTACCCGCTCAGTGGCTTCGGTGGAGGTGAGGCCATGCTTATCGCGTAGATACCTTTCGAGGAGCCCATCGTTGAAGGTGCGAGACGGATCGAACGATACGCTTTGGTGAGGAGGCAAAAGGCTTGCGCCGTCGAGCGAAAGTTTAGCGGGTTCGTACCTTTGCACAAAGCTACCCAAGCCGGGTAGGCTAACAAAATCGTTGCTGGCAAGCAATTCTTTTATAGTAGAGTAGAGTTCCAAGTTGCTATGGGTTTAGTGCTCAACAAAAATAGGTAAAAAATAATGTGAAATCAACTTGTGCACTTTTTTCATACACCTTCAGCTGGGCTTAGTCTTGAATTATCCTCTCCATCCAGCCCAAAACCTTGTTCTGCTCCTCTGTACTGCAAAGGTCTAGGCTTTGCACGCAGATATACTTAATGCTGGGGTTTTGCTCGCAGAATCGAATTTTCCGATCTATATATTCCTTCTCCCTGTTGAATGGCTGCATATAGGCTAGATCGGGCTTGGCTATATTACTGTTGCCCCCAATAAGCTGCAGGTGGTTCGATAGGGCAATAAATGTGAATTGTGATGGGTTTCGAAATCGGTACGCTAAATTCTTTCTGAGGATTTGTAGGTTTTTGGCAAAGAAATCGGCAACCACCTGTTTGCCCACCGTATGGGGAGTATGACTATTGGTAAAGTAGCACCATTTATAACCTGCTAAGTAAGCTGAGTTCCATTGCCCCATATGGAATGATGCACGGGGTTGGTAGTTCTTTTTCCCTCTAATGTTACTGTTGATAATGATTTGAAGCTTATTCCAAAGCATTCGGTGAATGGGTCTACCAGCCCAATGGCCACGGATAACGGGTCGGTCGCCAACAAACCAATCGCTGGGTTTTACGCTTCGCACTAGGAACGTGTCGTCGTTAAAGTAAATAAAGTTGTTGGCTAGGCCCTTAATTCGCCATATCATGTTACCAATGGTGATGCTGTTGAAGGTGGGGAGGAACTCCTCGAAACCCTCAAAAATCTCGGTATGGTCAACAATCCGAATTGATGAAAACCTTTCGGGAAAATAGCGCTTTACGTCATCGAGAATTTGAGGGTCTTGGCCATCGGTAACAATGAAGATATTGCGCACAAAGGGCGCAAATTTCATGATGGATAGCACGCAGTACTTGATCTCGTTTACCGAAGCAAAACGAGTTGGATCGGCACTTGAGCTCGCTTTTGGGGCATTACTGCTTAGGTATTGCTGTCGTTTTGCTGCAAGCTTTGGATCACCGCCATCAACCCAAGCAATAACCGCATCTATGGGAAGACTTCTACTGTTGTCGGTTTGAGTTTCCATGTTGTTTTGCATTTGGTATTAACTATTGCAACCGATCCTTTATTGGTCTGATGGTTCCAGGCCTAAAATGTTATCCATCCAGCTAAAGATCTTTTGCTGTGTGCTAGGCAATGCGGTGTCAAGGCTCTGAATACAAACAGATTTTACCCGGGCATCCTTATTTATTCGACGCATTTTGGCAATGAGCTTTCTTTCAGAATACATCGAGGGAACTAGGTATCCAAGGTTAAGCCTTGCTGTATTCTTGTTCCCATTTAGTAATTCTAGATGGTTTGATAGGGTTGTGATATTAAACTGAGATTGATTTCGAAACCTACTGGCAATATTCTCTTTAAGCAAGTCGATGTTAGAGTTGTAAAAACTTTGGATCCTTTTTTTGTTCATAACGTGTGGTGTATGACAATTAAAAAAGAACCTGAACCGCATACCTAAAACCCTGGCGGCATTCCATTGAACTATGTAGTATGAGAATTTTGGCTGGAAATTTTTCTCCCCAAGTATTTGATGATGATAAAACTTTCTGAATCTTTGCTTTGCAATTTTTATAATTGGTGCGATTCGCCAACGCCCTCGTAATACAGGTCGCCCTTCTAAAACCCAATCTTCGGGGACAACGTCACGAATTAAAAACACATCGTCGTTGAAGTAAACAAAATTTTCCGACAGGTTATCTATTCGCCAAGCCATATTGCCTATTGAAATGCTATTGAAGGTTGGAAGGAACTCTTCGTAACCGGAAAAAATATGCTTGTGACTGATAATCTTTATGGAGCTAAGCCTGTTGGGGAAGTGTTTTTTCACCTCGTCGTAAACGTAGGGGTCTTGTTCGTCGGTCAATATATAAATGGTTCTAACAAAAGGAGCAAATTTGAGAATTGAGAGCACGCAGTAACGGATCTCGTTGGTTGATGCAAATCGAGTAGGGTGGGCACTGGAGTGCTTACCCTGGCCTATATTCCCCCTGTACTGCTCTCGCTTCATGGCAATTTTGGGGTCATCTCCATCAACCCAGGGAATTACTATATCAATTGGACTGGAACTTATATCTGTCGTTGTTTTCATAGTCAGAAAATCAATGTTGTCTACACTATTCAAAAAGTCTACTTTACTCCTAGTTCTCAAGTAGTGATTCAAGCCAATTTACAATCTTTTGTTGATCAACCGTTGTCAGACTTTCAAGACTTTGTATACAAACCGATTTAATTTTAGGGTCATTTTTGCACTGTTCAATCTTTCTTGCAATTTGCCTTGATGAATAGAACGGATGGATATACCCATAGTTTAGGCCTTCAGCTTGAGTGTTTCCATTGGTAATCTCAATATGGTTTGCTAACGAGATAGAAATGAACTGCTTTTCGTCTCTAAATCTATACTTTATGTTGTTCTCAAGTAAGCGAAGGTTTTTATTGTAAAAAAGTTCCAGGCTGGTTTTGTTCAGCACATGTGGTGTGTGGCAATGAAAGAAATACCTATATCTATAGCCCAGTAGGTTAGCTGCCTTCCACTGTCGAATGTAGAATGAGAGTTTTGGAAAGTAATTCTTTCGTCTTAACAAGCCTCTGTTGAACAGCCGCTTTAGCTTCTGGCTGAACAGTTTTTTTAGGGGCAAAAACTTCCATTTACCCTGCATTACTGGCTTGTTGTTTCTCACCCATCGTTCGGGCTTAATTTCTCTTAAAAGAATAACATCATCATTAAAATACACAAAGTTTTGCGAAAGCTCATCAATGCGCCAAAGCATCGACTCTATGGATGTGCTGTTAAAAGTTGGTAGGTACTGCTCGTATCCCTTAAAAATTTCCGTATGGTCAACAATCTTAATGCAATCAATCCGGTTGGGGAAATGCTTTTTAACCTCATCAAAAATATTGGGTTGTTGCCCATCGGTTACAATGAATACATTGCGAATAAAGGGAGCAAATTTAAAGATCGAGAGAATGCAGAACTTGATCTCGTTGTTTGAGATAAAACGAGTCGAAAGCGCACCCGGATGATTTTCCATTTCCCTGTTGCCCGCAATGTATTGGTTGCGTTTTTGAGCCAACACAGGGTCGTTGCCGTCTACCCATGTTATTACTGCATCTATAGGATGGTTCGTATTGTTATGTAACATTTTTCTGATCTGGTGAAATGCTATTGTTTTGCTGCGCACAAAATTTTACCCGTTGAGCTTAGCTTAAGAATTGACTCCAACCACCCGAATAGCTTCTCTCTATCGCTAGGGCAGCATTGCTCAAGGCTTTGAGCGCACAGGAATTTAATCTGTTCGTTACGTTGGCATTGCGCAATTTTTTTGTCGATGTACCCTTTGCTCCGCTTTACGGGCTGCATATACACTAGGCTGGGTTTTGCAAATAGCCTATTACCCCGGTTGATCTGCAGGTGATTCGATAGCGAAACAAAATTAAACTGACTATGGTTGCGAAACTTATGCGAAATATTCTTTTTGAGCGTGCTTGGGTTTTGTGTAAAGTAATTGGCAACGGTTTCTCGTTCAACGGCGTGGGGAGTGTGGCTGCTTACAAAGTACCGCAGCTTATATCCAGCTAGCTGTGCGGCATGCCATTGCCCAATATGGAATGAGGGGCGTGGCTCAAAATTGACTTTTCGCAGCACGTAACGCTGTACGAACCAAGTTGCCCAGTACCAACAAAGCCTGGGGATGGGTGCAATTCCCCATTTGCCCCTAAGCACAGGCTTACCATCTGTAAACCAGTCTTTGGGTTGCACTGGCCTAACCAAAAAGTTGTCGTCGTTAAAGTAGACAAAGTGATTGGCTAACCCCTCAATTCGCCACATCATACTTTCGATGCTGCGGCTACTAAAGGTGGGGAGATACTCCTCGTAATCACTAAAAACCTCGCGATGGTCAACAATTGATATTGAGCCCAACCGTTCGGGGAAAAGTTTTTCGATATCTTCAAAAATTGGTGGTTTTTGATTGTCGGTAATAATAAAGATTCTTCGCACAAAGGGAGCAAAGGTTAATATGCTTAGCACGCAGTACCTAATCTCGTTTACCGAAGCAAAACGGGTGAGGCTTGCCCCGGGTATCGTGCTACGAGGCCTGCCATTCAAGTAAGGCTTAAGCTTTTGAGTAAATGAAGAATCGCTGCCGTCAACCCAGGATATCACCACATCTATGGGGGTTGACTCAGCGGATCTCGCTATTGACATTACCGTTTTTCTTTCAAAAGTATTGCTTTTTTACATTTTTTCGCAACTTTGCCATTAATTAAATTGGCATTTATGACCTCGACAGAAAACAACAAGGTGGCTGCCGTATCGATGATGCGTAACGACAATTTTTTTGTTGCCAAATGGATTGAGTACTACGGACAGCAGCTGGGGGAAAAAAACCTATTCCTTATTCTCGATGGCCATGACCAGGAGCTACCTGCTAACTGTGATGAAGTTAATGTGATAAAACTGCCCCACCGGAAGCTTAAGCGAGCCAAGGGGGATAGGAATAGAGCTCGGCTTGTTTCGCACCTTGCCAAATCGCTTTTTCATCGCTACCAGGTGGTTATTGCCCATGATATTGACGAGATTCTTGTGGTTGATCCTAAACTTAACACTAATCTGGTTGATTATCTCATTCGGCCCTGGGGTGGCTCATCAAAATCGGCATTGGGACTGGATGTGGGGCAGCATATCGATTTGGAGGGCGCAATAGATACATCCAAGCCATTCCTTACGCAACGGTGCTTCGCGCATGTGTCGGCACGCTACACTAAACCCGTGGTGGCCCTTAAACCACTACGCTGGGGGTCGGGATTCCATAGGGTAAAGGGCCGAAACTTTCGTATCGATAAGCATCTGTTTCTATTCCATTTTGGTATGCTCGACTACCAAAGATCAAAAGAAAAGATTGGCGATAACTCGCTGCATAAGGATGGTTGGACCGGGCACCTCGACCGCAGACTTAGGCTTTTTGAGCTGATTCGCAATGGCAAAGCTGTTGATGGCGACACTTTCTTCGCAAAGGCAAGGCTAAGGCAAAGCCTTTTTCGGCCAGTATACGCCATTAATAAACCCGGTATGCTTCGGGAGAACCCAATTGTAATGATTCCCGAACGCTTTAGGGGGGTGGTATAGCGTCTATACAATCATATTACATAGTCAACTTTAATAAGTAAGGTGTATGGCTTATCCTAGCTCAATCTCGCGGAGTGATGTTCACTTTTGGATATACTATTCAAGCCTAAGCCTTTTTGTTGTTTCTCTCTCCACCTCACGTTTTTTGCTTACGGTAAGCATTGTGCTTTTAGGGCTCAATTGGTTGGTAGAGGGAAATTTTAAGGATAAGTACCATCGGTTTTGCAACCAAAAAGCAGCTGGTGCTTTTTTGCTGATGTTTGGGTTAAGCCTTTTGGGCATACTGTGGGCGCAGGACCGGATGTTTGCCTTGCAGTCTTTGCATCATAAGCTGCCCACGCTTTTGCTTCCGCTAGTTTTACTAACATCGCCAGCACTATCTAAGAAGCAGATCGTAGGATTGCTTGTCCTCTTTACTTCATCGGTCGTTGTGGTGTCCTTTATTGGTTTGGGCATTCGGCTGGTTGATAACCCTGTGGACTTTCGTGAGGCATCGCCCTTTGTGCCAGCTACCAACTTTAGCATGCTGCTAATCGTTGCGGCCTTTCAGCTGCCACTTCTGGTTAGGCAAATATCATCGAAGCGTATACACCTATATCTTTCTTTAGCAGTTTCGGGCTGGCTCGTGTTCTTTATTGTATACCTCCGATCGTTCACCGGTTTGGCATCGTTGGGGGGGGCGCTGGGTTACACCCTATTAATTATCCTTTTGTATCATAAAAGTCGATGGCTTAAGGTTGCCTTTGCAGCTGGGCTTATTGGTGTTGTAGGATTTCTGGTGTGGCTATTTCTTTTTATGTATAACCTCACGCATAGCCAGAACGATATAGATTTCAATAATCTTCCCCGTGAAACAAGCTACGGCTCGGAGTATAAGCATGATGTTTCGAACCCCCTTCGCGAGAATGGGAATTTGGTATATGTCCTTATTGCCGATGAGGAACTTAGAGATGCGTGGAATGTGTGCAGCACAGTCCCATTCGATAGTCTAACCCGAAGCAACGAATCCCTTAAGCATACGCTATATAGGTACATGGCGTCAATGGGTTTACCCAAAGACAAGGAGGGCCTTTCGAAGTTAAGTAAGGCTGATATTGTGGCTGTTGAAGATGGTTACACCAATTACCTCTTCCTCGAGTGGCCAGGTTTGTACAACAGGGTATATCAACTAATGATGGGGATCTATATGTATACCTCAAGCAATGGAGCGAGTCCAAGCTGGAGCACTTTTACAGAACGTTTTGATCTTTGGGAAGCGTCGTTGGAGTCGATTAAAACCCGTCCAGTCTTTGGGTGGGGCACAGGGCATGTTGAGAGGGCGGTTGAGTATGGGCTAAATAAAAATGGGTCTGTTCTAGCGGGCAATAACCTCCGTTCGCATAACCAGTACCTTTCCTTAATGCTGCTATGGGGAGTTCTCGGTTTTACGGCATTCCTAGCAATCTATATATATATAGTTATGCGCTGTAGGGTGTATAGGGTTTTCCCCTTCGCCATTTTCCTTATAGTTTTTGCCATAAATGGTTTGGTTAACGACCCCATTGAGGGACAAATAGGCCAGAGCATGTTTATTTTCTTTACCCTCTTCTACTGCTACATTTACCCCAAGCTGGGCAGAGCCCAATCCTTATTCAGTGCTTAACAAACGATTTAGAATAAACTGCCGCTCGTTTTGACAGTTTTTTACCTTATGAAAATTAAACAGCCTTTCAATTTTTGCAAATTTTTACCCCAAAATTTAAATGCACCTTTAAATTACGATAGTTAATCTTCAGATTTAGTATTATTTGTACCGGTATAATGACTTGCAACACCATATTGCAAACGTTTGAGGGTAAATACACCGCTGTTAAATAATGTTTATTACTATTAATAAGTATTAAAATTAAATTTACCGTCCATTTTTTCACTAAAGAGTAATTGAATTAATAAGCTTCGAAAAATTTCTACCCAATTTCATTAAATCTAAAAGTTAATTATGATCAGAACAATCAAGAAGATCCTATTAACCCTTACACTAGCTGGTGTAGCCAGCCTGGCCTTTTCGCAAGGTACTGTAAAGGGGGTTGTAGTTGATGCAAGCAGCAACGAGCAGCTAATTGGAGCCACAGTAATACTAAAAGGCTCATCTAAGGGTGTTACAAGTAACGCTTTTGGTGCATTCGAGATGACAGTTCCAGCAGGCGAACAAACTCTTTTGGTTCAGTTTGTTGGATACATTAATCTAGACATTGACTTTTCTATTAAAAATGGCGAAACCATAGATTTAGGAACGATAGCCATTGTACCCGATCAGATTGGTATTGCCGAGGTAAAAGTTTTCGCATCGGTTGCGGTATCAAGAAGAACACCCGTTGCACAGTCGAGGATTGAACCCATTGTGCTCGAGGAGAAGCTAGGAACTCAAGAGTTTCCAGAAATTCTTAAATCGACCCCCGGTGTTTATGCCACCAAAGAGGGTGGTGGATTTGGTGACTCGCGTATTAACCTTCGTGGTTTTGAATCGGCCAACATCGCTGTTATGATTAACGGTGTACCCATGAACGATATGGAGTGGGGAGGCGTATACTGGTCGAACTGGGCTGGTTTGGGCGATGTTACTCGATTAATGCAGGTTCAGCGTGGTTTGGGTGCTTCAAAAGTAGCGGCACCATCGCTTGGGGGGTCAATTAATATTGTTACCAACTCAACCGACGCCAAAAAGGGAGGGTCGGTATCGTACGGTATTGGTAACGACAACTATAATAAGGTTAGCTTCTCTGTGTCAACAGGTTTAACAGAGAACAACTGGGCAATATCGTTGCTTGGTGCTAAAACAACAGGTGATGGTTATATCCAGGGAACCGAATTTGAGTCGTACTCATACTTTGTTAACATCTCAAAGAGATTGAATGAAGACCACCACTTATCGTTCACCGCATTTGGAGCTCCACAAAAGCACAACCAGCGTAACAGGAACGATAGGTTAACCATAGCCCAGTGGCAAATGGTGCCTGGTAAGTACAAGTACAATCCCACCTACGGTTTCGATATGAATGGTCAGCAGCACGCATCGGCCTACAACGTGTACCATAAGCCACAAATCTCGCTTAACCACTTTTGGAAAATTGACGACAAGTCTAACCTTTCTACTTCGGCCTATGTTTCAATTGGTAACGGATTTGGTTATAGTGGTCAAGGTTTTACCTCGGCACACAGGACTGCATGGTACGGTGCCAGCAGCGGTATTCCAAACTCAACCTACATGTTTAATGATACCGAGTATAACTTCCGCTCAGTTGATGGAACTTTCGACTATGGAACTATTTACGAGCTGAATCAATCGACAAATGATATTAATGGTGCTATGATGGCCATGTCGAAGAGTGTAAACCAGCATCGCTGGTACGGCTTGCTATCAACATACACCACTAGGCTTACCGATGATATTGATTTTTACGGTGGGGTTGACTTCCGTTACTACAAAGGGATTCACACCAACGAGCTGGTTGACCTTTACGGAGCGTCTTACTTTATCGACCAAACTTCTCGCCCAGCGCTAACTAGCACCGACTGGCAAACCCAGAAACTTACAGTGGGCGATGTGGTTTACCGCGATTACGATGGCTTTGTTCGTAGCGAGGGAGTATTTATGCAGGCAGAGTATAACAAGTACAACCTAAGTGCATTCCTATCATTCTCCGGATCGAACACTACCTACTGGAGGTACGATCGTTTTTACTACAACGAGGCGGATGCTATGTCGGAAAAGATCAACTTCTTTGGTTTTAGCGCCAAGGGGGGGCCAACTACAATATCGACGACCATCATAACGTGTTCACCAATATTGGCATGATATCACGTGCACCTTTCTTCTCAGGTGGAGCTTTCTTGCAGTCTACCACTAGTAATATCACCAACCCCAACGCTGTAAACGAGAAGGCTCTTTCGGTTGAACTCGGTTATGGTTTCGTTTCATCTATTATCTCGGCTAACCTTAACGTATACAGAACCGAGTGGAGAGACAAAACGTTGGTACGTGCCATCAATGCCAATAGCCCCGAAAGTTTGGTTGCCAACATGGAGGGCGTTAATGCTCTTCACCAAGGTGTTGAACTCGACTTTGTGGCTAGACCAATTAAGAAGCTAGAGATTACTGGTATGGTTTCTCTTGGCGACTGGAAATGGAAGGAGGATGCTGCTGGTTACCTATACAATCGCCAGGGAGAGCCTACTGATTCTCGTGGTAATGTGGTTGAAATTCAAAGCGAAGAGCACGCTAAAATTGAGGTAAACATTGGCGGAATTAGGGTTGGTAACTCGGCGCAAACTACCGCTGCCATTGGAGCCAAGTACGAGCTTATCAGGGGCTTCAGGATGGGGATCGATGGAAACTACTTTGGACGCAACTATGCTTACTACAACATCTCATCTGTTGGTTCAAACCTTAACCCCTTGAACTTTGCTCAACCCTGGATGATTCCCGATGCCATCACCTTCGATTTTCATGCAAGCTACCGCTTTAAAATTGGTGATTTCGATGCAACAATTGTTGGCAACATCAATAACCTATTTGATGCTGAATATATTACTGACGCAACGGATGGAGTTAACCACGACTGGTTAACCTCAACTGTTTTCTATGGATTTGGAAGAACATTCTCCACCTCCCTAAAAATTAAATTCTAAATACCCGACGGATTATGAAAAAATTAAATATTTTACTTGCTGGTTTAGCTTTAGCTCTGGTACAGTTTAGCTGTACCGACTTCAACGACCAGTTTGAGGGGCTAGAGGATATGACCAAGCCCAAGAACCTAGTTACCTATAACTACACATTAACCGAGGCAAACTACTCTGATATTAGCAAGATGGCTCTTGCCAAAGCCGAAACCAAGGAGGATAGCGCCAAGGCCAAGTCGATTGCCGATTATAAGTACTTTACCGAAACCGTATCTGCTGCCGACTACGTTCCCTATATCCTAGAATCAATGTACAAGTACAGCGATATGGGCTCGTCGGCTATGGTTACCTATGCTTTTGGTAGCGATAGACCTGCCTATTTATCGCAACTACGTTCAATTAACATTCTCAATACCGAGGACTACCAGCTGGCTTGGGGTAGCCAAACTGACTACCTAGAGGCGCTTACTCGCAAGCATACTCCTGCCGAGAAGCTTCCCCTAGTTCTTAAATCAAAATTTCCCAGCGCCACCGAAGGTGAATTCAAGTTTGTTCAGTATGAATACATCGACGAGGAGAATCCTGTGGGACAGGAGTTTTACAAGCAAGACTGGACCGACCACTCTGTATCAACATCATCGCCTCATATACCAATTAGCGAGGAAGGTTGGATGACTGTAGATCTTAAGGGAGAATTGGACTGGCAATGCAGAGTTTTTAGCGGCAATAATTTTGCACAAGCATCATCGCATAACTCAGGAGCAATTAATGAGGCATACCTCATCTCACCACAGATTGATTTGACAGATGCATCTGGTGCAAAGTTTACCTTTGATGTTGCTGTTGGTTATTGGAATGCAAATTGCCTAACCGTATGGATATCTGATGACTTTGATGGGACAGAGAGTGGAATTGGGGAGGCTACCTGGACTAACCTAACCTCTAACTTTACCCTACCTGAGTTTGCAGGTGGCTACTCTCCCTGGGGGAATGCTGGAGTTGCAGATATGAGCAGCTACGAGGGGAAAAAGGTTCACATAGCCTTTAAGTACGACGGCGATGGCCGCTCGGCAGACGATAGAGGAGATGACCCGTTGAGAACCACAACCTATCAAATTGACAATATAGCTATATCGTCGTTGCCAACAGGAGAAAATCAGTATGTAGTTTATAATTACGATGGCACCACTTGGAGGCCAGCAGATAGCAAAATGTTTGTTGCCCTTCAGCTTGCAGACTACGCTGCAATTGGCAAGGACTATTTCTCTTCGGCCGATGTACCCCTATACATTCCTACCTTTTTGCTCAATAAATTCCCCTACGCTCAAGCGGGCGATGTTAAAACCGTAGTTTATAGAACTGGTAGCAATCCAACCTACTCTGGTGCCACGCAGTACACTTATAATGGTATGGAGTGGGAAACCGAGGATTTCATCGAGAACAAAACCGAGCAATTCCTTGTATCCAACGATGGCTGGGTGTTCGATCCAACGGTTGTTTACACTATGGTTAACTCCGACTATCAAATTATTGTAGACTATGTAAAGGAGAACATCAACGAGAACTACATTGACAGCTATGGAACCGCTGAATTCTACTATGGATTTGGTAGCTACTACGGTAATGTTAGCCTACGCCTAAACTATAGAGATCCTTACGTTGAGTATGACACTGAGCTAGGCGCACTGGAGTCTAACGAAGAAAAAATAGCTCTTCTTCATGAGCGCCTGAGGGAAGGAATGGAAATATTTACCCAACTTCGATTCCCCGAGGCAATTCCTACAGTTAGTGGCATTGAGGTATACTACAAGGTTACCACAAAGATTTACTATTCCAATGGATTAAACTCAGCCGATGATGGCTTCCGTACCTACACCTTTAAGTGTACCGCTGCCGCTTCGGGCGATACCCCTCCACAATTCGAATACATCTCCGATGAGGTGGTAGAATAGAGTTAGTTACATTATGTTAGAAACCTGCACAGCTCCTGCTATGCAGGTTTTTTTTGTTTAACAGGCAGGTTCACCTGGTGTGCTTGAGGCGTTGTTAACAATTTGTTAATCTTTTGTAAATGGTGGCAATGGTAAGTTGCCGTATATTTACAGTTGGATTATACTTTAAACTAACCATAAAATCAATGAAAATGAGAAGATTAGTTTTGTTAATGCTGTTTTCAGCGGTGAGCCTCTTTAGCATTGCGCAGGTTACCACATCTGGAATGAATGGTCGTGTGCTTGACATTAACAACGACCCGCTACCAGGTGCAACAATTGTTGCAGTACATGAACCTTCGGGCACGCAGTATGGTGCAAATACCAACCCCGAGGGTCGTTTTAACCTGCAGGGTATGCGTCCGGGTGGCCCTTATACCGTCGAGGTATCCTTCATTGGATACTCCAAGGAGGTTTTCTCAGAAATTAGCTTGTTTCTGGGGCAAACGTTCACGCTGGATATTGTCCTAACTGAGGGTGCACTTGAATTAGGGGAAATATTGGTAATTGGCCGAAAATCATCTGCATTTCAGACCGACAAAACAGGTGCTAGTACCAACATCTCCAATCAGCAGCTAAAAGAGATGCCAACCATTAGCCGGAGCGTTCAGGATATTGCCCGACTATCTCCGTATGCAAACGGGATGGGTTTTGCTGGTGGCGATGGCCGATCGACTAATTTCACAATCGATGGTGCTAACTTTAACAATAACTTTGGTTTGAGTTCAAACTTGCCCGGTGGCGGCAATCCCATTTCGTTGGACGCCATTGAAGAAATCCAAGTTGTTGTATCACCATTCGATGTTCGTCAGACCAACTTTATTGGCGGTGGAATCAATGCTATTACAAAATCGGGGACAAATCGGTTCACCGGTTCGGTTTACAACTATTTTACCAATCAGAGCATGAGGGGAAATAGCATTGGCGATATCGATTTTGGGGAACGTGACATTGAGTCAAGAACAACATACGGGGTTACACTGGGTGGCCCAATTATTAAGAACAAGTTGTTCTTTTTTGTAAATGGTGAGTACGAAGTGCAACCCGAGCAGGTTGTTACCTGGAGACCATCTGAGGATGGTGTTGCCAACACTGACCTTATGCTATCTCGTGCAAGTATTGCAGATATGCAAAGGGTAAGGCAACATCTGATAGATAACTATGGCTACGACCCTGGCTCATACCGTGATTACCCGGCCGATATAAGCAATAGAAAGCTTTTGGCACGTATCGACTGGAATATTAATACGGCAAACAAGTTGAGCCTAAGGTACAACTACACCAAGAACCAGTCGTGGAACCCAACCAACGGAAACTCAACCGACGCAGGATTCCGCAATAGGGCTATGGATCGTATTTCACAGCACTCTATGGCCTTCTCAAACTCCATCTACTCAATGGATAACATTGTGAACTCCTTCTCGCTGGATCTCAATAGCCGTTTCACAAATAATATCTCTAACCAGTTTTTGGTAACCTACACCAAAATTAATGATGTTAGAGGATCCAACTCCGATCCATTCCCATTTATTGATATTATGTATGGTGTTAGAGGCGATGGCTCTCAAATACTTGAGCCCTACATCTCGGCCGGATACGAACTCTTCACATGGAATAATGGTGTTAACAACAATATCTTTAACGTTGTTGATAATGTAAACATCTTTCTGAATAATCACAAAATTACTTTAGGTGCAAGCTTCGAGTACCAAATGGCAAACAACTCATATATGCGTAACGGTACTGGATACTATCGCTATGCTAGTATTGACGATTTTCTGAATCAGGCTGCTCCAAGAGATTTTGCCCTTACGTATGGTTACGATGGTGAAACCAATCCCTCTGCAGAGGTTGCCTTTAACCAAGTAGGTGTTTATGCGCAGGACGAATGGACTGTAAATGCTAACTTTAAACTTACTGCGGGTATCCGTGCCGATTACCTAAGGTATGTAGATAACATCATCCGCAATAACGCTATTTATGAGCTAGATTTTGGAGGCAAAAAAATTGATACCGGTGAATGGCCCACAGCTAATATACAGGTATCACCCCGAGTTGGTTTCACTTGGGATGTATTAGGTAACCAGGCCATGAAGCTTCGCGGGGGAACAGGTTTGTTTGCCGGTAGGTTACCCTTGGTGTTCTTTACCAATATGCCCACCAACTCTGGAATGGTTCAGGGTAGCTATGCTGCGGTAACAAGGTATGATGCTGATGGTAACGTAACGAGTGTTGATCCTAACTTGGCAAGTTTAGCAGGGCCAATGATCACAAATGTTAACGAGATGATTGAGTTCCTTAACCTTCAGAATACAATTTCACCTGAGGACGGTGCTTTACCTCGTGATATAAACGGGATTGACCCCGATTTCAAAATGCCACAGGTTTGGAAAACTTCAATGGCATTTGAGTACGAGGCACCCACAGCATTCCCACTTTCTGTAACAGTTGAAGGTATTTTCACAAAGACCCTAAACGGAGTTATGCTTAAGAACTACAACCTTATGCAGCCCGACAACACTTGGGAACGCTTTAATGGCCCAGACGACAGGTATATATACCCTGCATCGGATGATATGACATATACCTCTAGGAATGCATATATCTTATCGAACAATAGTGAGGGATGGGGAGCAATTGGTAACATTTCCGTTTTTGCTGAGCCAATTAATAACCTTAACCTAATGGCAGCCTATACATACACCGAATCAAAGGAAATTTCAGGCATGCCAGGTAGCAATGCAGCATCTGCATACACTGGGCTCCTTCAAATAGATGGACCACACCTTCCTACCGTTCAGCGCTCACAGTTTGTTGTTCCCTCAAAAGCAATTGGTTCCGCATCGTACAGAATTCCATATGCTAAGGATCATATGGCCACTACAATTAACCTGTTCTACTCAGGATTTTCTCCATACGGAAACAGCTTTACCTACACAAATGATATGAATGGTGATGGTATCGCAACTGATCTAATTTACATTCCTAAGGAGAAGGGCGAGATCAATTTTGTTAGCGCTGCCGATGAGAATGCATTCTTTGCTTTTGTTGAGCAGGACAGCTATTTGCGCAAGAACAAAGGACAGTATGCTGAAGCTTACGCTGCAAGGGCACCTTGGGTTCATCGTTTCGATTTGCGCTTTACCCAAGACTTTAGCGTAAATGTTAGCGGAAGGAAGAACACCCTTCAGCTTACTTTGGATTTTGTTAACTTCGGGAACCTGATTAATAGTGAATGGGGTGTATACCAAACTACATCATCGAGTAATAATGGACAAATCCTTACCTACGAGGGTATGGACGCCAACAGAACTCCTACCTTCTCTATGGTTAGAGATGCTGATGATAATTACCTGAAGGAGACTTACTCAACATTGTATAGCTATAATCAAGTTTGGCGTTTACAAATTGGAGCTAGATATATCTTCTAATCTGGTTCTACTAACGCAAACATTTTGCTCGATAAACTTGTAGTTTTATAGATTATACCTAATTTAAATGGGCTACCTCGACGAGGTAGCCCATTTTTAGTGGTGGGTCAATCATCTTAACAAGTATCTTTTCCTCACCTCTTGGCCAGAATCTTTTCCTGTATTTTGCTTTGCTTGCGAATTTTTATCTTTTCGATATGTGAGATTACCCAGCCCAGCAGATTTACCTGTAGGGTGACAAACAGAAGCAACGAGGCCATCCAAATAACTGCCAAGTTAAACCAAATGGTGTCAACGTATTGGTTATTAAACTTTTTTACTGGAGCATAAAAATGTGCTCGGCCCCAGCTGTGCTCGGGTCTCATAAAAATTGGCTCGTACTTTCTTATCACCCTACCATCGGTTTCTAGGTATTTATTCACCTCATGGGTGTTTAGCACCCAATCGGCAAGGGCCTTGTTGTAGTTCTTGCGCCTAAGGTCGAAAAGCCCATCGCTACCAAGGCTATCGGCTAGGGCGTTGTACACGCTATCGCGCCTCTGCTTTGCCTCACCAGCAATATTGTTGTGGCTCATCCGCACAAAGAATAGGTATCCAGCCAGCTCATCGGCAATATCTTGAGTAAACGAAACGGGGTTTAGCATCTGCAGAAACTCAAAGGGTGGAACATTGCCCGTTCGGGCTAGGGAGAGCAGCTCATTGCGCACAAGCCCAAGATTCCTTTCATACCGGTGGTCAAGTTGCTGTTCTTGCTCGTTCAATCGTATACACTCCTCTACCAAGGTTTGCAGGCGCGGAACAAGAAATGTTGAAACAAACGTGGCATCGCTAGCACGCTGCTCATGTTCGAAGAGGTGTGCTTCAAAGGGATTCTTTTTAAACTGCTCAACGGCCAGAGCCTCGTAGCTCCATCGTGACACCATGAGGTCGCCAACTACCGGCACGTATATGCGCTTGGTTATGGTGGGGTGTAGGTTGTCGAACTGCACAATGGTACCGCTGAGCAGAATTTGGGGCACTAAAATAAAGGGAATGGTAATGTATATAGCTACCACGGAGTTGAGCCCCGCGCTAATGTTTAGCCCCATCATGTTGGCAAAGCAAGCGGTGGAGAAAAGGATTAGCCAGTAGTTCAGCATCATCCCCTGAATTTCGAGGATCGTGTTACCCACCAGCACAAACATTCCCATTTGCACTGCCGACAGTGCAAAAAGGTAGAGCACCTTGGAGGTGTGGTAGCTGAATCGGCTAAGGTTCAGGAACGATTCACGTTCTAGTATCTTTTTATCGCTAATTATCTCCTCGGCACTAACGGTTAGCCCAAGGAACATGGCCACCACAATGCTCATGAACAGGTAGGCAGGAAAGTTCTTGTTGTCGGCAAACACGTAAGCATCACCTGGTATGTACTTGGTGAAGTACGATAGGATGAATGCCAGTATTGGCGCCTCAATAAGGTTGATGATAACGTACTGCTTATTGGAGATCTTTGATAGCAGATTTCGAATGCTAAATATTTTGAACTGAACCTCGATGTTGGGGATATTAAAGAAGTTCTTAGGAAGCAGCCCCTTGTGCTGCTTAGGTTCGAATCCATTTTCGATATTGCTTTGGTATAGGCAGTACCATGCTTGTGGATCCTTCAAACGCTCGTACGTAACATTCCCAGCCGAATCAACCACCTTGGCCTCAACTATCTCCAGTATCTGGTCGGGGTTAAGCGTACCGCACTGCGGGCATCCGCTTTCGGTGGCATTAACCTGAGTACTCATGGTCTTGAAGTACACTATGGCATCCTGTGGGTTTCCTTGGTATATGGGGTACCCACCCTTGTCGAGCACCCACAGCTTATCGAGCAATCGGAATACTTTTGATGATGGTTGATGGATATTAACTATTACCAGTCGCCCTTTATTGGCTTGTTGTTTAAGCAGGCGCATCACCATGAGCGAGTCGCTCGACGATAGTCCGCTGGTGGGCTCATCAACAAACAGAATGCTGGGTTCGCGCAGCAGCTCCAAGCCAATATTTAGCCGCTTACGCTGCCCACCGCTAATCATTTTGTTAAGGGGCGACCCCACCTTAAGATCTTTAATCTCCCAAAGGTCTAGGTCGTCGAGTATGCGCTTAACCGATTGCCTTACCTTAAACTCGGTAAAGTTGCTAAAGCATAGCTTGGCATTGTAGTAAAGGTTCTGGTAAACGGTAAGGTTCTCAAACAGCAAATCGTCTTGGGGAACGTAGCCAATAATACCCTCAACTGCGTACTTGTTGCGGTGGATATCGTAACCATTAATGAGCACCCGGCCGCTATTGGGGGTAAGCTTACCCGTTAGCAGGTTGAGCAGGGTGGACTTTCCCACTCCGCTGCCACCCATAATGCCTACCAGCTGACCCGACTCCTCGGAGAAGTTGAAGGTTTGTATACCGTTGTCACTGTTTTTGAATCGGAATTCGATGTCTTCGCCAGTAAAAACAATTCGGCTCCGCTTATGTGCGTTGCTAAATCGCTGTGTTAGCTCGGTATAGTATATAGGGTCAATGTTTGCTCCCCTAACAATTGAGCCCGTTTCCATTAGTAAAGGACGACCCGACTCAATTCGTTTACCGTCTATGTATAGTTCGGATGTGCCAAAGTACCGAAGAATGAAATTGTTAATAGATTTTATGTGAAGAAAGCTGAGCTTACCCTCAATGGCGGCATTATGAATTTTCCTGTCCTCATATTGCCATTCGGGTCTGTTCTCCTCTACCCAAATACCTTCGAGCAAATCCTCACCAACCTGCCGATGGCTTTCGATGGTGAGCAGCTTGTCGGGCTCTATCTCTTGGCAATCGGTATGAAAAACAAAGTATTTGAGGTTCTGCAACTCCGCTTCATTAATGCTAAAGCAATGCCCTAGGCTATTTATTATGTGATCCTCAAGCGGAGTAACTTTTGAGTCATCGTTAACATACTCGAGAAGTTTGATAATTACCACTATGCGCTCGGAAAGATTTAGTCCCTTTCTCAGCTGTGTGCATACCTTCTCAACGTATGCCGTTAGCAACGACTTTCCCTCCTCAGTATCTACCAGGTTACTTGGGGTGTCGCGCGAGAAAAAGTCTAGAAAACTATCGTATAGTACAAGGTAGTCGGCAACTAGCCTAGCGTTTAGCTGCTCCTTAAGCATTGCCTCCACAAGTTTTCGTCCCTGTGTTGAAGTGCCTGTAGCATTTGCAATTAGAGCGTAGAGTTGGATTAACGCATTTAGGATAGATTCACTCATTACCGATATAAAAGGGTTGGTTTCGGGTTACAAGTTATAAAGACTTACAAAAATACGGTATGCTGCATGCAAATATTATGCACAAAGTATCTGTTATTTTAACAAAACGGTGATTGCTACCCATATTTTGTGCATTGGGTTACCCAAATCAGAATCTATATTACACGCCCAATATAGCGCATCTAGCTAATCAATATAGTCAAAGCTTTATTACTAAGCAATAGGTAAAAGCAAAACACCCCCTTTACTTTCTCCTTGATGAGAAAGTAAGCAAAGAATCAATTTAAAAACAATGCTGCTGCCCGCCCTGCTGAACCCCAAGCCCTATGGCGATGTAGGCGATATGGAACAGGGGTATGGATAACCTAAGGGCATTAGGATTAAGAGATGTTTTTCAATTCGGCATATACCTCCTGCAAGCGTGTTCCATATCGAGCGCAAGCGCCATCGCACATAGGGCTAGGGTTCAGCATTCACGCCCTCGCCTCCCGCCGTTTTACAATGCCCGCGCACATCGCAAGGCCTCGTCTTTGGTTTCATTCCGCATTCAGAGGGGGATCGTAGAGTTCAAGAGACCGCTCTGGCAGCGGTGAGTTTTCTTTGCTACTTTCTTTTGGTGGTAGCAAAAGAAAGTAGGGCGCTTTCAGGGATCAAGCATCACTTAAATTGCAACGAGTCACCCAAAATTACATATAAGACAAAACAACACATTGACTATTAGAGGCCATTTCCCAAAGCATCGTAGTGGTGCATAAAACACAAAGTACCTGTTCTTTTAACAAAACGGCGATTGCTACCCACAAAAAAAAGCCTGCAAAAAGCAGGCTTTCTCTATTTGTTGGTGCACTTAGCTTACTATAGCAGTTCGCACCTTATTAATTTCTTGCTCAATTTTTTCGAATTGCTCAGGAGTGATGGTTTCTCCCTCAACACCATCAAATAATGCTTTTAGTGGCTTGAGCATTTCCATAACCTCAGCAACTGCAGCATCATCGGTAACGGGTTCCATAAGCTCAAATAGCTTATTAATTGGATCTTTTTGGTTGGCAATAATTTTTAGGATATCCTCATTATTTTTGCTAACCATAGCTATTTGGGTGGTAATGTATAGCCCCTCTAACCAGCTGCCGGTCATTACAAGTAGTGAGATATTGTCTTTACCCTCATTAACTAGGAATTCATACGTGTCGTAGAATGAGTCGGTGATAATCTGGATAAGCTCATCCTTGTTATCTAAATTACCCTCAACCCTATCAGCAAAATCTTTATTGAAGGCTGATGTTATCTGCAGATCCTCAATTAGTTTCTTTGATACGTTGAGGTAGCTCATCGTTTCCTGCTTCATCTGGTAGGTGCTGGCGTAGCTTAGGTTGGCACCATACACACCAAGGTTAAGCGCCTTGCTTTTCTCTGTGAAGTACTTATCAACGTTCTCTACGGGATTGTTGAGGCTTAGGATATAGCTAGCCCCTGCTTTATTAAGGAGTTTAACCACTTCGAAAGCAGTGGGGATTGGGTACTTGGTTACACTTTTAAAAGCCTCCTCCTTCGATTCAACTGTCTTATCGGTCTCGGCCTGCTTGGCACCTCCACCGCAGCTAACCATTACAACCACTACGGCGGCCCCAAGTAGGGAAGCCAAAGTTTTTGTTAAGAGCGCTTTGCTATACATTGTTTTCATGCTTCTATGGTTTTTTAGTTACAAATTTCAGGTTAATTAAATCCGTGCTAATTTATGAAAAATCTTAGTTGTATGCCCAGTAAAGTCTATTATATTTTTTAAACACAAACGTTCTATTTTTTTAAACGAGGCTTTAATGACGTGGTTCACATCTACTCCAAAATATTTGCAGACCTACAAAACTATACGATCCAGCTCTTTAGAAATATGGTTTTTAAGTTCATTTATGGTTTTTAGCCTAACCAAAAGCTGGTTTACCTCTTCAATCTGATCCTTGGGGTTTAGGCTCCGTAGCTCCTCGTGAAGCTTACCTAAAACCATTTGCATTACCTTGCTTTTGTATACCATGATGGCCTTGGGAACGGACTCGTGTAGTGCATCCTCTTCCTCAACTGGCATTGCTTGATGCTTACTCCATATCTTGCTTAGCTTATGCTGAGTGGTGAGCAGGTTTACGGCCAACTGGCTAATTTCAGCATCTGGGTGGTTAGTAAATGTTCGATAGTCTATCTCTCTTCCATCCTCCATTAGCTTCTGATACTCATCAAATACCTTTTTGTAAACAAGATTTTTAAACTCAAGGTCGTCGTTCAGAATCTCAGAGATGATGTGTTGACCCACAGTTACTTGTTGAGGGGGCAAGTCTTCCTCGGCATCCTCAGGTGGTGGAATTTCGAAAAATACGTTTTGCCCAAATTTTAGCAAGTAGTAGAGGATCTCCTTCTCCTGTTCTTCGCAAAAAACATTTTCAACAAAGCTGGGTAGGGCAGGCGTTTCTTTCGCTTTCACGGGGGGTGTATCCGTATTTGAGTATTGGGCTTTACCCAATATTTTCTCCATCTTACCCCTCCTTATCTTGCCCACCTCGGAGTATAGAATTGACTCGTCGATATCCAGAATCTTACAACACTCTCTTATGTACACGGAGCGGGTAATATTCTCGGGTATTACCGAAATGGACTTAACGATATCGCGGATAAGGTTGGCGCGCTCCACCGGGTCGTTCTTGGCTTCGTTGAGGAGTAGCTTTGCCTTAAAGTTGATAAAATCTGCTTCGTTCTGCTCAATGTAATCAAGCACCTGTGTTGCGCTATGGCTTTTGGCGTAGCTGTCGGGATCTTCACCCTCGGGGAGTAGCACCACTTTTACGTTTAGCCCCTCCTCCAGAATTAGGTCGATACCCCTTAACGAGGCTTTTATCCCTGCCGGGTCGCCATCGTACAGCACGGTAATATTGGGTGTGAACCTCTTGATAAGCCTAATCTGATCGGGAGTAAGTGCCGTTCCGGAGCTGGCCACCACGTTCTCGATGCCCGCCTGGTGTAACGAGATAACATCGGTATAACCCTCCACCAGAAAGCACTTATCGCTTTGGGTAATGGCCTTCTTAGCAAAAAATATTCCGTAAAGCACATGGCTTTTATGGTAAATATCGCTTTCGGGGCTATTGAGGTATTTGGCAGCCTTGGCATCGCTCTTCATGATGCGGCCACCAAAGGCAATTACCCGTCCGCTCATGGAGTGAATGGGAAATATTACCCTGCCAAAAAAACGGTCGAAGGCCGTGCCATCGTTTCGGGCAATGCTTAACCCCGTTTTGGTGAGATACTCCTGCTTGTAGCCGCTTTTTTGCGCTGCTTGTGTAAGCGCATCGCGCTGCTCGAGGCTGTAGCCCAGCTGAAACTTTTCTATTATATCGTCTCTAAATCCGCGCTCGCGGAAGTAGCTTAGCCCAATGCTTTTGCCCTCGCTATGCTTTTGCAGGTTATCGGTAAAGTGGCGCTGCGCCCAGGCTGTAACCACCATCAGGCTATCGCGCTCGGTGCGTTGCTTAATCTCCTCGGGGGTTAGCTCCTTCTCCTCAACCTCAATATTGTACTTTTTTGCTAGGAACTTGAGCGCTTCCACGTAGGTCATCTGCTCGTGATCCATAATAAAGTTCACAGCATTCCCACCCTTACCACAGCCAAAGCATTTGTATATTCCCTTAGCCGGGCTTACAGAGAACGAGGGGGTTTTCTCGTTGTGGAACGGACAATGCCCAAGGTAATTGACACCCCGCTTCTTAAGCGATACAAAATCCTTTATCACCTCCACCACATCGGCGGCGGCCATAATCCTATCTACTGTAAGCTGGTCAATCATTGGGAATTACACTTGCGTGGGTTAGTTCGTTCGAACTGTAAAGGTACAAAAGATGAGCGGATTTTTTCGAAGAGTTATTAACAAGATTACTTTAGTAGATTACCCTTCAAACAATCAAGTTGTAATACGCTATTTTTACCATTTATTCGTTACTTAGCATATAAATCCTTTGGTACGTGGCAAAGCGACTCTTCATATTTATAGCTATCTCTCTCTTCTTTCAGGGTGCGCAGGGGCAGGATTTAAGCAATCTTCGCCGCAAAACCATTGCTCTAACCTCCGATACCATCACCCTCGATACGCTTAGCATAATCCCCAGCAGCCTTGCAGTTATGGATTTGCATGGCAATATCATCGATAACAATTTGTACTCCTTTAGCTTTGGTAGTGCCGAGATTTACCCCACAGTTCAGCTGCGTTCAATGCACAGTGTTATTGATGTTGAGTACAGGGTTTTTCCATTTCTTTTTGAGCAAACCTACCAAAAGCGAAATTACCAGCAACACCTTTCGCCCGATAGCCTTATGGGGCGCGCTTCGCCACGCTACGTGGTTGGCGGTGTGCAAGAGCCCATTTTTGGCGACCAGATACAAACCAATGGCTCCATCATGCGGGGCATTCGCTTTGGCAATGGACAAAACCTATCGGTAAATTCCAGCATGAACCTTACCTTTCAGGGCGATTTGGGTAAAGATTTAATGATAGAGGGTGCAATTTCGGATCAATCCATTCCGCTGCAGCCTGAGGGTACAACTCGGCGTTTGGAGGAGTTCGATAGGATATACCTAAGGGTTCATCGAAAGGATTTTTCTATTCAGGCTGGCGATATCGACCTGCGGGCTGGTGGGCAGGGGCAACTCCTGTCGTTTACCCGCAACGTGCAGGGTCTGGCCTACAACGGACAGTTTAGCAGCCCAAAGGATACCCTTTCGGTTACGGCTGCGCTATCGGTTCCCAAGGGGAAGTTTGCCCGCAACCAGTTGCAGGGCAGCGAGGGCAACCAAGGGCCATACCGTTTACAGGGTGCAAGCGGAGAGCCATACATTATCGTTCTCTCTGGCTCCGAGCGGGTGTACGTTGATGGCACATTGCTAAACCGTGGCGACGACCAGCACTACACCATCGATTACAATGCGGCTGAGGTAACCTTTACCCACCGCATGCCCATAAACCGAAATAGCCGTATTGTGGTTGAGTTTGAATATTCCGAGCGGAGCTACTCGCGTTTTACAACCTTTAGTAGCGTGCATAGCAAGGGCGATAAGTGGCAATGGGATTTTTCGGTTTTCTCGGAGCACGACAGCCGAAACCAGCCATTCGACCAGGAGCTAACCAACGACCAAAAGCGGTATCTAGCCTCAATTGGCGACGACTTAAGCCAAGCGTTCCTTTCGCAAGCCGATAGGGTTGATTTTGACCCCGAAAAGTTGCTGTACCAACAGCTCGACACAACGGTGAATGGAACCACATATTCTGTTTTCAGATATTCTACAAATCCAACATTTGCTAATTATCGAGTTTACTTCTCGTACGTTGGGCAGGGCAAGGGTAACTACGCCCCCGATTTTGGAACGGCCAATGGGCGGATATATCGCTGGGTGGCACCCCAGAACGGCGTGCCACAGGGCAGCTACGAGCCCATCCGAAGGTTGGTAACGCCACAGAAAAAGCAGATGGTTCAGGCTGGGCTAACCCGCACTTGGAGCGATAGTTCGCTCATTAGCGCCAGCTATGCGCTAAGCAACACCGACCTTAATACCTTTTCGAGCCTCAACTCCGATGATAATATTGGGCATGGCCTACAGCTGGCTCTTGCGCATCGATTTAAACCAATTGCCAACGACTTACAGCTTGGAGTTGGTACCGATTTTACCACCACATCGCAAGGATTTAGGAACATTGACAGGTTTCGGCCCATTGAGTTTGAGCGTAACTGGAGCATATCGGCACCCTTGGATGGAGGTGGCGAACGTATGCTGGGTGCTTGGGCCGATGTGAGCAAGCCGCAAAAGCTCTTCAGCAGGGTAACGGGCCAATGGCTTTCTCTGGGCGATTGGTACGCTGGTAATAGAATGGGTCTTTCGGGGTGGAGCAGAGGAAAGCTATTGACCGCTAAATGGGAGGCCTCATTGGTAAATGCTGCCGATACAGCTATCGCGTCCGATTTTTATAAGGCCAAGGTAGGCCTAAGGAATACCAAAGGCTTCCTAGTTTTTGGGGTGGAGGGTGAGCTGGAGAGTAATACGTTAACCTCGCAGAGTGTCGATAGTATGTTGGCGCAAAGCTTTGGGTGGTATCAGCTAAAAGCATCGGTGTCAACACCCGATACCCTTTCCGCCCAAGCCATGGCTTGGTATATCTACCGAAACGATTACAAGCCATTCGAGAACGCATACGCTATTTTTGGTTCATCGCAGGAGGTTGCGCTAAGCGCAAATGCTAACCACAGTAGAGTAGGTCAGGTATCATCGTCGCTTGGGTACAGGGTTTTTTCTCCAAATTCTAAACAGTTTACGGAGGTGGAAAAGGAGGAGCGCACTGCCCTTGCTCGTTTGGAATACTCCAACCGCTTTGCCAAGGGTTTGTGGACTTTTGCAGGTAGCTACGAGCTGGGTTCGGGTCTAGAGCCCGATATGGAGTACTACTTTGTTGAGGTTCCAGCAGGTCAAGGGGTTTATACTTGGGTCGATTACAATGGCAACGGCATTATGGAGCTGGCCGAGTTTGAGATTGCCAACTACCCCGACGAGGCTCGCTTTATCCGCATTAATATCCCCGGAGCCAAAATGATAAGCGTGCTTAACAATGCGTTAAGTTTAAGAAGTAACATCAGTCCTGCCGCTATTCTAAAAGATAAAAAGGGTTTCTTAAATCAAGTAGCCAAGCTTAGTAACCAAACATCCTATAGGGCGCAGCAAAAGAATCAGGTCGATGATTTTTGGCAATCGGCCAACCCAGTAGTTCAGCACGCAACCGATTCGCTAATTGTGAGTATGCGTAGCAATATCCGGAACTCGCTGGCGTATAACCGAGCCAGCCGAGTCTTTGGGGTGGAGTATATATATCTGCAAGGGGTAAATAAGTCAATCCTAGCCAACGGTTTTGAGCTTAAGCAGATGCATTCGCATAGGGTGGTAATGTGGCTGGGAATTGGAAACCACATTTCAACCCGTACCGAAGCTGAGGATTACGCAACCGAGGCACAATCGCAGTACTTTGTAACGCGGAACTACGCCATAGCAGGACAGAGCGCACAGCAAAGCGTGAGGTTTATCAGCAGCAAGCTGCATACTGCCGAGTTGGTTTACAAATGTAATCGGTCCGAGAATACTATTGGCAGCGAGGAGTTAAGTTCACAGTCGATATCTTTACAAACCGATTTTGCCTTTGCAGGCAAGGGCAGCATTATGGGCAAGGGAACCTACGTGGCGCACACATTCGAGGGGATTCAGCAAACCGCCGTGGCCTACGAGATGATGAAGGGGTTGCAAAACGGCAAAAACATTGTTTGGGAGATATCGGTAAGGCGCCGACTCTCGCAGCTTTTTGAACTGGAACTGGGTTACAATGGTCGCTACCTCAGCGACGGAACCGTCGTTCACAGCGGCTCGATGCAGGCAAGGGCGCTGTTTTAAGTTACATAGACAACAGGCTAAACGAAAATTGTCATTAGATAATGCGAAAACCCTTGCGCAAAGGTAAATAAATATTTACCTTTGCGTTATGATTAATGATTAAAGTAATCTGATGAAATGCTCTGAGCTATACCGAATATTAACTAAAGATGGTTGGTATCCAATATCGCAAAAAGGTTCTCACGTAAAGCTAAGACATGACGTAAAGAAGGGTGTAATAATTTTTCCGAACCACGGCAGCCAAGAAATGGGTAAAGGGTTAGAAAAGAGAATTTTAAAGGACGCAGGAATAGATTTGTTGGATTAATAAAAAAGATGGCTATGAAAACCTCAAGAAAAAAAATAAAAATTATTGTGGAGAAAACAGATACTGGTTTTTCTGCATTCGCTGAAGAATATCCTATTTATACTACAGGCAGGAGTATTACTGAGCTAATGAATAATGCGTTAGAAGCCACAAATTTAAATTTTGAAGAAGAGAATATTGTAATCACTCAAGAAAACTTGAAATTTGAAATTGATTTTAAACAGTTTTTCCAATACTACAAAGTGCTAAACTCAAAATTTTTAGCAGATAAAATAGGAATGAATCCAACGCTTTTGTCACAATATGTACAAGGGCATAAAAAGCCATCTGCAACACAAACAGAGAAAATTCTGCATGGAATTCGTCAGATAGGACAAGAGCTATCCGAAATTAATTTGATTTACAAACATTAAAGACTATAAGCCCAGGTTACATTGTAGGGCGACGGCTTGTTAATATTAGATTTGATGGGTTTAAGTTGGGAGGTTTGAATCACTCTGCTCAACCTGAATGAAATCGTTGGGAATAAAAATTTGCTTGCTTTCTTTCACTTGCTATATTCCACCCGCTATCGCCCACCGTACTGCTGTTGGTAGTAGTTGGCATACTCGCCGGAGAGAATATCGTTAACCCATGATTTGTTATCTAAATACCAATCTACCGTTTTCTCGAGCCCCTGCTCAAAGGTTACTGTGGGCTTCCACCCCAGTTCTTTGGCAATTTTCGATGAGTCGATGGCGTACCTTAGGTCATGGCCAGCCCTATCGGTTACAAAAGTGATAAGTTTTTCCGATGTGCCAGCTTCACGTCCCAACTTGCTATCCATTATCTTGCAAAGCAGCTTAACCAAATCGATGTTTTTCCACTCATTTTCGCCGCCAATATTGTAGGTTTCGCCTATTACCCCATTATGGAAAATGGTATCAATGGCTTGGGCATGATCCTCCACGTAAAGCCAGTCGCGTACATTAAGCCCCTTGCCGTATATGGGAAGCGGTTTCATCTGCTGAATATTGCTAATTACCAGAGGTATTAGTTTCTCGGGGAACTGATTTGGGCCATAGTTGTTGGAGCAGTTCGATATTACGATGGGTAGCTTGTAGGTGTGGTTGTATGCCCGAACCAAGAAGTCGGAGCTGGCTTTCGATGCAGAGTAGGGGCTGCGGGGGTCGTAGGGAGTGGTTTCTGTAAATAACCCTTCATCACCTAAGCTGCCGTAAACCTCATCGGTGGATATGTGGTAGAAAAGTTTGCCCTCGAAATTACTACCCCACTGCTTGCGGGCTGCGTTTAGGAGCACCACGGTGCCCTCAATATTGGTTTTAATAAAATCCATAGGGTTTGTGATGGATCTATCTACGTGCGACTCGGCCGCAAGGTGGATAACGCCATCGATACTATAATCGGCAAAAACCTTAGCTACGCCCTCTTCATCCCTAATATCCACCTTAACAAAGCGGTAGTTGGGTTTGCCCTCAACATCTTTCAAGTTCTCAAGATTACCAGCATATGTAAGGCAATCCATATTGATGATGTTGTAGTTTGGGTAGCTATTCACAAAACGGCGTACCACGTGCGAGCCTATAAAGCCCGCACCGCCTGTAATTAGTATATTTTGCATTGGATTATATTGTTTTACTGACAGGACAAATATTTGCTTGGCAAACATTTACCCCGTTAGCACTATGTTTAATACAGGTTTGGATCGGCCGACTCAATTTTACGAACGTTTTTGGCCACCTCTTGCCCGCGCTCGTTGGTCTCGATGGTGAACTCAACCAGGTCGCCATTGCTAATCTCGTTAAAATCGCCCTCCACAACATCCTGATAGTGGAAGAATAAGTTGTTGGGCGGGAACTGGATAAACCCATAGCCATTATTCATATTCATTGCTTTGCCCTCATGAACCTCACCATCCTCCTCTATCGAGGTTACTCGCTTGGGTTGTGAGTATTCTGGCAGGTCGAATAGATTTGTAACTAATGGGTTACTTGCCTTTAGGCCGCTGTTGATAAGTTCGTGCATTGCTATGGGGTAAGTCACTTCCTGAATAAGATCCTGCGAGGTGCGTGTAACCACATCGCGGCCCATATCGTCGGTGTACTCGAAGTCCCAGCTAAGCACCATAACCTTGGTGCCAAGTGAGTTGAGCTTACGAATAAGGGGTACATAATCGCCGTCGGAGGTGATGAGAACCACCACGCTAAAGCGTTTGTAGAAAGCCTGCTCAAAGGCCTCAAGAGCCAACCACACATCAATCCCTTTCTCCTCCTTTTTGCCACTACGGTTGCGAATGGGCAGGTAGTGTGTTACCACGCCCTCCGACATCAAAATATCGTCAAAAACCCTATCGTTGTAAAGTTGATTTCCTCGCTGGCTAGCCTCCTGCGCGCTGATGCGGCCACGAAAGTAGTGCGCCTCGATAACCTGGCAGAAACGGGCAGGAACCTCCTCCTCCTTGGCCACGAGGTTACGGATAAAGTTGTGTAGTCCGGCAATGTTAAGGCGTTTGCGCCTTGGGTGAAAGTAGTTGTAGTAGTTGCTTACATGTAGAAAGTAGTTTCCATCGTAAAATACTCCTATTCGTTTTAATTCTTTTGAGCTGTTCATAAATTTTTAAGTAATTTTTGTTATAAACTAATGGTTTTCATGATGTAGAAAGAACACTTTTTCCTCTTCAAGTAGAAACAAATACAAAGATATAGATAATTTAGGATATAACAACCTAGCGAATGGCTTTGTTTAGCAAAACGATACAAATCCTTTGGCTTATTTGAACGATTTCTCTACTAGTCGCAGCAGAAATCCTCCATAGGTAATAGGGCGGCAGTTACCAACTCGTTGTCATTAAACGCCGATTTGTTAAATTCTCGTATGGCTTCCATTACGGACGTTGCTTTGCTGTGGTTGGGTATTTGCATAACAATGGATGAGTTGTACCCTGGCCAAACAGCGGTATTTAGCCGACTATCGCCTTTAGAATTTTTGGCCAGAACCTGCTCTATGATTTGGTAACTTTCAATCCCGAGTTCATCTATTCTCTTTACTAAAGCGTCGAGAACGCTTACGTTGCAAGTGCAGTATATTAGCTTCATTACAAACAGATTTATTGGTTACTAACGCTCTTAGCATGGAAAACTGCATAAACAGTAGGTACCACTAGCAGGGTAATAAAAGTAGAGGCCAATAACCCACCAATCATTGTAATTCCCAATGGCTGATATGCCTCGCGCCCCATTCCTTCGCTCATTGCGAGGGGCAACATCCCCAGCATAGTGGTTAGGCTGGTCATGAGCACTGGACGAAGGCGGCTACGACCAGCCTCCTGCACCGCTTCGTATACCTTTAGGCCTCGTTTACGAAGCAGGTTTGTGTAATCTACCAGCACAATGCCGTTGTTCACAACTATTCCTATAAGCATAATCACACCCACAAAGGTGGTTACACTTAGGGTTACACCGGTTAGCTTAAAAGCCCATATTATTCCAATAAAGGTTAGAGGAACGGCAAACATAATGATGAATGGGTCGCGAAACGACTCGAACTGACCAGCCATAACCATGTACACCAGCGCAATTCCCAGGAAGAAGATTAGGTACAAATCGGCGAACGAAGCCCCCTGTTCGGTGGTTTGGCCTGCCAACTTCACCTCGGTTCCAGCAGGTATATCCAAGTCTTTCAGCATTTGCAGGGCTTCGCCCTGGCCTTCTCCTAAAGATATGCCGTTGAGCTCGGCCATAACCCTTACTATGCGCTCCTGCGCAAGCCTATCGATTTGTAGCGACCCCATTCCCAGCTCGATATCGGCAACCGACGAGAGGGGAATGTGTTGCCCCAGCAGGTTAGTAAGGCTTATGTTTTTAATCGACTCGATATCACTGCGGTAGTCGGGGTGGTAGCGAACCACAATCCGAAACTCGTTACCCTCCTCTTTGAACCCTCCCGCCTCTGCACCATATATGCTTTGGCGAACCTGTAACCCAATCATTCCTGTGTTTAGCCCTAAGGCTGATGCCTTTTGCCTATCGACCCGAACCTGAACCTCCATTTTGCCCTTGTCAATGGTGTTTACCACATCGATAAAGTTTGGCGAGCCGGACAAGTTTTGGGTTAGGTTCGTTGCAATCGCATTTAGGTGCTCGTAGTTTGACCCTGAGATATGAAACTCGATGGGCTTTAGGTTGCCCGTAACCGCTTGTGAGATAATGCTTCCGCCCACAATGTTGAAGTTTTCCACCTCGGGTATTTGGGCAATATGTGGGCGAAGCTCGTGTGCTATTTGCTTGGCCGAGCGTGCCCGCTTATTGGGTAGCGAAAGATGACAAAGCACAGTGGCAATGTTCTTCCCCTCGCGAAACCCAACTGAGGTAAGCATTCCATTTTCCGATTGCCCCGAAATGGAAGCCAAGCTGCCGGGCATCATCTCTGGAACCTCGCGCTCAAAAATATCCATCACCACCTGCGAAATGCTGTCGGTTTTGGAAGCCGTTGCCGAAATATCAATCTCAATGGTAGCAATAATATCCCCAGCATCGAACTCGGGAATGTAGTCGGTGCCTAACCCCTTGCCAACCCAAAGGCTAGCGCCTAGCGCAAGGCCTACAATGGTTAGGGTGAAGGTTTTATGGTAAACCGCCCAGCCAAGGGTTTTTTGGTATATAATCTCTAGATATACAAATAGCTTCTCACTTAATTGGTACAGTAGGTAGCGCTTTCGCTCCTCTCCCCTTTTTTTGGCCTTCAGCAATTGCGACGAGGCCATGGGCGTTAGCGTTAGGGCAGTTATAAGCGATGCCACCATGGTTACCGACGTGATGATGGCCAGCTGCTTAAACATCACCCCAACCAATCCTCCCATAAATATCATGGGGATAAACACCATAAGCGTTGTAAGGGTTGATGCGGTAATGGCCGAACCCATTTCGCTGGTTCCAAAAATGGCCGCCTGGCTTGGCCGCGACCCCCTCTCGATATGCTGGGTGATATTCTCGAGCACCACAATGGAATTATCTACCACCATACCCATAGCAATAATAAGCGACATTAGGCTAAAGATGTTGATAGTCCAGCCAATGGCGTATATCAGAATAAACGATGTAATAAGCGAAAAGGGGATGGTTAGGAATACGATTAGGCTTAGCCTCCACTCACGCAGAAAAGCAAAAACCACCAGCACCACAAAGATTAGGGCATACCAGAACGATTGGGTAAGGTTTTTAATACTCTCCACAATCAGCTCATCGGAGTTCATAATCTCGGCAATTTCAATATCGGCAGGTAAAGTGGGATGAATTTCCGATATCTTTTGCCTTACGGCTTGTACCACCTCAAGGGTGTTGGCGCCTGACTGGCGCTGAATCATAATACCCACCCCCGAGCCATTTATGGTGCGCGAGTGCTCGTCGAGCTCCTTGAACCCATCGGTAATGGTGGCCACATCACTAAGGCGGATAATTCTATTGTTGAAGTTGATGAGCGCCAGTTCGCCCAGCTCATCAACATGCTCAATATCGCCGGGTATGCGAATGGCAAAATCATTATCGCCCACTCGAATATTCCCCCCGGGAATAGTGATATTCTCGGCGCTAAGGATAGTTTCAATATGGCTTATGGTGATATTGTAGGCGGCAAGCTTGTGAGGGTCGACATCAACCTTTATCTCCCTTTTGGGAGTGGCCAGAACCATTACCGTTCCCACGCCTGGAAGCTTGCGCAGTGGTGCTGCAATCTGATCCTGAATAATCTTATCGAGCCCATTGTAGCTGTCGTTGGCCGACACGCCATATACCAGAACCGGAAGTAGCGACGAGTTTATCTTGTAAATAACGGGGTTGTATGCGTTGCTGGGCAAACGGGTTTTCACCAGCTCAATGAGGTCGCGGGCATTGCTGGCCGACTCGCTGATATCGGAGCCCCATTCGAACTGTAGCGAGATAAAAGAAACGTTCTCCTTCGACTGAGAACTTATCTCCTTAAGGTTCTCGGTGCCTCCCAGTGCAGCCTCAAGCGGACGGGTTACCTGCTGCTCCACCTCAATGGCCGATGCACCGGGGTAAAGGGTGATAACGGTGAGCGATGGGAACTCCATCTCGGGCATAACATCGAGTGGTAGCCGGGTGAGCGATACCAACCCAAATAGGAGCGTGGCGAGGAACACCATGGCAATGGCTACGGGTCGGCGAACAGATATTCTGGGGAGATTCATATTCGTTGAATTTCTTGTTTTCTACTGAACTCGTATAAATTATACGATATTGATTTACAATATACTTTGGCGAGATGCTGCTTGTAACGCAGATTAATTCCTTACCTCAACCTTTTGCCCGTCCTTAATTTTTGCCTTTCCCTCTACAACAATTAGCTGGTTGGGCTCAGCGCCTGTAACGGCTACCATATCGCCCATTGTATGCAGACGGCTAATTACTATCCTTTGGGCAATATCGTTTTCGATAACGTAAATAAACTCTTCGCCAGTTCCGGGTAGCTGGCCAATGCTGCTTAATGGCACAAATACCGATTGTTGCTCAGGAAGCGATATGTTAATCCGTGCAAACATACCAGGCTTTAGCTCGCCAACCGCATTGCTCAGTACAATTTCTGCCGAGGCAGTTCGGGTTAAGGTTGAGAGCATTGGCTTAACGCTGTTAATCTTGGCATTGAAACGCTTATTGGGCTGTGCGTCGATGGTAATTTCTGCGGCTAAACCAGGTTTTATTGTGGATAAGTCCTTTTCGTTCACATCGAATTTTACCCTAACCGGGTCGAGCTGCATAAGCCGTACAATGCCCGAGCGCATGGTGGAGTAGCCAGGGTCGAGGCCAGGGTTTATAAAGTATATCTCACCCTCCTCCATCATCCGCTCAACAATGGTTCCCGAGAAGGGGGCGTAAACCCTTGTGTTTTTACGAATCATTTCGGTTTTAGCATCCGATGCTTCGAGCTTGGCCTTTATGTGGTCGTACTCCATTTGGCTGATACTCTCCTGCGCACGAAGTCGTTTTACCCTCTCGTAATCCTTTCGCAGCGCCTGATTCTCCACCTCGGCCTGGGTGAGCATCTCGTCGGCCAGTTCCACAATTAAATCGCCCTGCCTAACCTTGGCCCCCTCAGCAAAGTGTATCTTCTCCACTTTTCCGGGCATTGCCGCACCCAAATTCGATTCGCGATTGGCAAATACAGTGCCTGTGAAGCTAAGAGTGGGTGAGTAGGGCATCTCGGTTGCCTTGGCAACTTTTACCACGGGGAATTCCGCAAGAATTTCCTCGCCCTCGTTTTTTGTGCCTTTACAGCTGATTAGGGCAATTGCGGTTAATAGTATTAATAGTTTAACCTTCATATCCTGTTTATTATAGTGATTTCTTTGTTGGCAGATTAGTATGCATTTCGAAATTTTACCAGATTTCCTCGTCAATGTTAATTTGCCCCGTTACCTTTCGGAGGTTAGCGGTACTCAGTTGGCTCTCCATTCGAGCATCAATAAGGTTGCTGTTTGCCTCTAACCACAAGGCTTGAGCCTCTAGCACATCGGTGGTTTTAACCATTCCCTCGGCAAAGGCATTGCTGGTTATTCTAAGGTTTTCGGTTGCAAGCAATAGATTTTCTTCGGCCATCGAAACCCTTTTGTAGCTTTCGTTAGCGGCAAAGATAGCCTGCCGAACCTGTAGGTCTATCATTTCGCGAGCTTCGGCCAGCTGTAGCTCAGCCTTTTTATGCTCGTGTTGCGCAGCCCTAAGGGTGTGTGCTCTATCGTTCCAGTGGAAAATGGGGATGTTTATAGCCACACCTACGTTCCAATCGCCACCAAAACTGTTGGAAAAACCGCTATAAGGATTAGGGTTTAGAAAGGTGTATCCAGCGGTAAGTCCGACATTTGGGAGGTATCTCGATTTCATAATGTTTACCCCCGATTGCGCTATGCTTACCGCATGGCTAAGCATGGCCAGCTCGGGTCGGGTAGTATTGGTACTATCAGCTAGAAGTTCCGCATCAATACTGCTGGGGGGTTTGTCCAGGCTATCGCTAAGCATGATGTTTGACTCGAACGGAAGCCCAACCATTTGGCATAGCGCCATGCGCGACAGTTCTAGTCCATTCTGCGCTTTAAGCAGATTTAGCTGCGCCTCGTTGGCCTTTACATCAACCCTTAGCACATCGGTTTTTATGACTATACCCTCGGTGTATAGGTTTTGCACATCGGTTTTAAGCTTGTTAAGCAGGGCGATATAGCTCTCAACTGTTTTCACCTTTTCCTGCAGCGATACCATACGCCAGTAGTTTGCCTCCACCCCGTAAAGCAGCTCGTTCTGCTCCTTGGTTAGCGAAAACTTAGCAATTTGGTTGTTTAGCTGGCTGATACGGTGCATCTCTCGTATTTTACCCCCAGTGTAAATGGGTTGGGTTATGCTAATGCCCGCCATAAACAGATTCTTACCACCAAATTGTAGTTGATCCTTAGGCAGCCAGGCGTAGTTGGTGAAAACGGGGTTGCCATCTTTGTCGTAAATCAACCCACCACTTATGGGGTTAAACACAAATGTGTTGGCAGGATCGCGATTGGGGTCGAACTCGCCCGTTTCGGGATTGATTGCACTAAATGGTACTACCGGAATGAGCATGTCGTTCTCGAGCAGCTGGATATTTCTATTGGTTCGATTGTAGAGCCCCGTTGCGCTGATGTTTGGAAAGTAATTGGTTCGAGCCGAACTAGCCATAGCCTCACTTGAGCCAATATCCTCTTTTGCAATACGAATCGTGTAGTTATGCTCCAAAGCAAGCCTTTTGCAATCGTTGAGGGAGAGAGTTTGCTGAGCCACAAGGGGTATGACAACCGTAAGACAAAGGGTAAATAGAAAGCCTTTTTTCATCGTATTAGCTGTTTCGAATTACAATTCCATAGAAAAGCATGTTGAGCATATCGTTAAGTATGGTGTCCAAGCTTCCGGTACGCCAATGCTCCAGGAAGAGAGGAACCTCAAGACCCTTCATTGCCGTTAGCAACACAACCGATGAGAGTTCAATATCCTTAACTTGGAAAACCTTCTGCTCAACCCCTTCGGTTAGCAAGGCTTTAATGATTGATACCTCCTCGGTATCGTACTTCGACCGCAACTTTTCAACCATATCAAGGTTATTCACCTCCCTGTCGTTAACCATGGTGTAGTAGTTTGCCATAACCTGTACAGCCTGCATTCGGGTGCTAACGTATGCCTTAACTTTGTCTATTACTTTTAAATCGCTTTGCAGTATTTCGTTGATCTTTTCGCGAAGGGTATCGGCCTCTTTATCAACCACGGCTTTAAATATATCCTCCTTACTGCTGAAGTAGTAGTATATGGAGCTTTTACCCTTGCTAAGCGCTTGGGCAATGTCATCAACAGTTGTTTTTTTAAACCCAAACTTGGCAAACACCTCTGAGGCAATGCTCACAATGGTATTTCGCATATTGCTGTGGGCCATCGTTTTGTTATCACTGTCCATAATGTAATTCGACTATTCGTTTAATATGGTCCAAAGTTACAACCGAAATAAATATGAACCAACAGAATGTTCGACCAAAAGCGTTAAATAGTCTAAAATGTTTTTCAACACATATCTATTGGTTTAATTATCTGCAAATTAAGGCCTACCATTTGGCGGGTAGAAAAAATTATTAAGGGAATGACAAATGAAGTGTTACAGTTAATCGGAAAAATATACTTTTGTCTAATAAATTTTCTGTAATCGCAAGAGATTTAATTATAAATTCGAACTGCAAAAGAGATTCCCCTATGAAAAGAATACTAGTAGTTGGTGCTGGCGGACAGATTGGTTCCGAGTTGATACCTCATTTAAGAAATATTTATGGCGACTCCAACGTGATTGCCTCCGATATTAACTGCTGCACCTGTAAGCAGCTGGGTGAGGCAGGCCCTTTAGAAGAGTTTGACGCCCTGGATGGAAATAAATTTGCTGAGGTAGTTAAAAAGCACAAGGTTGATACCATATTCAATATGGTGGCATTGCTATCGGCTACTGGTGAGAAGAACCCACAGCTTGCATGGAAAATTAATATGGGTGCGCTGCTCAACTCATTGGATATTGCTCTTGAGAACAAGTGTGCAGTGTTTACCCCCAGCTCCATTGGCGCATTTGGCCCATCGACACCGATGGACAATACCCCGCAGGATACTGTAATGCGCCCAACCACCATTTATGGCGTGTGCAAAGTTTCTGGCGAGTTGCTTAGCGACTACTACTACCAGCGCTTTGGGCTCGATACGCGCAGCGTGCGATTCCCCGGAATCATTTCAAATGTAACCTTACCGGGTGGTGGGACCACCGATTACGCCGTGGAGATTTACTATGGCGCCATTAAGGAGAAAAAGTTTACCTGTCCTTTACCTCAAGGAACTTACCTTGATATGATGTACATGCCTGATGCGCTAAACGCCTGCGTCGATTTGATGGAGGCCGATCCCAGCAAGCTGGTGCACAGAAACAGCTTTAACGTAACGGCTATGAGCTTTGATCCATCGCAGATTATGGCAGCCATCCAAAAGCGTATACCCGAATTTGTAATGGATTACGATGTGGATCCTATTAAGAAAGCTATTTCGGCCAGCTGGCCAAACTATATGGACGATAGCTGCGCCCGTGAGGAGTGGGGCTGGAATCCGAAATGGAATTTAGAGACCATGACCGACGATATGCTTAAGGTTATTGGCGAGAAGCACGCGAAGGGATTGATCTAGGGTAAAAATATCAAAAGATATGCAAACGGGTATCCAATAGGTTTTGGGTGCCCGTTTCTGTTTTTTCAAAATATCGATATCTTTACACAAAAAAGGTGCTTATGAAGAAATTGGTGGTGCTAACTGGTGCAGGTATTTCGGCTGAGAGTGGTATTAGAACATTCCGCGATATGGGTGGTCTGTGGGAGGAGTACGATGTGATGGAGGTGGCAAGTCCAGAGGCGTGGGATAGTAATCCTGAACTGGTTCAGCGGTTCTACAACGAGCGCCGGAAGCAGCTATTTACCGTTGAGCCAAATCCGGGTCACTTTGCGCTTGCTCAAGCGGAGCAGCAATTCGATGTGCATATCATCACCCAGAATGTGGATAATTTGCATGAGCGGGCTGGAAGTACAAAAATTACCCATCTTCATGGGGAGCTATCTAAGGTTAGATCAACCGGCGACCCAAATCTGATTTACGATATTGGCGGGAAGGAGCTAAAAATGGGCGATGTGTGCGAGCGGGGGCACCAACTTCGGCCTCACATTGTATGGTTTGGCGAGCCAGTGCCCATGATTGCCGAGGCCGCCGAAATTGCTGCTCAAGCCGATATTTTTGCTGTGGTGGGTACATCGCTTAACGTGTATCCCGCAGCAGGACTGCTCGACTATGCCCCAATGGGTATCCCAATTTTCCTAATCGATCCGCACGATGTGGTGGTTTACTCGCGTCGCGATGTAAATTTTATTAAGGAGCCAGCCTCCACGGGGGTTAAGAAAATGCTGGAAATGCTAAACCAAATGAAATGAGCTATCGAAGAATTATCCTAGCTTTTGCACTATTTTCGCTTGCCTCTGCCGCACTATCGCAGAACTTTAATGGTGGTTTGCTGGCAGGGCTATCGGCAACACAGGTCGATGGTGATGGATATGGAGGCTACAAACGCGCTGGCCTTGCCGCAGGGGTTTGGGTCGGTAGGGCTTTCTCGACAGAGTTGGCCATTCGCACAGAGCTTAAATTTCTGCAAAAAGGCAGTTACCAGCAGTTTAAGGATGATATTGGTGGGGTTGTGGGTTTTTACAGCATGCGGCTAAACTACGTCCATATGCCATACCTTATTGAGTATCACTTTCGCGAGAATATAGTTCCTTTTGCGGGTTTATCGGTAGGGTACTTATGGAGAGCCACCGAGAGCAATATGGATGGCACCTACCCCGAGGAGGATATTGCCCAATTCCGCAAAGTTGAAGTGGCTGCCACCGCCGGTGTAGAGTATCTAATTAACAGGCATTTTAGTTTTTGCGCATCATTTTCCTACTCGGCATTTCCCGTCCGCCCGCACAGGGGTAATATTTCGTATCGGCTCAACCGGGGGCAATTCAACAATACGCTGCAATTCTACCTAAAGTATAACTTTTAGTTTTACATCAATTTAAGCCTTTACCCAAATCAAACTTCCATTTAAGGATAACGAGGGGCTAAAGTAGCTACCTTTGTACAACCACATTGGTTACAAAATCAAATTATATATTCGATGAGCACGAGCAATGTAAACTGCTCAGGATGCAAAACCTACCCTTGCTACCAAGGCGACGATTGTGTTCGCGGGCAAAACCTAAAGGAGTACGTCCCACGTACATTGGAAGAGTATAAAAATGCTGATAACAGAAAAATTCTTGAGGTATCGACCCGCATTGAGGGTGAGCACTACATGGAGTGGACACGACTTGAGGAAATTATGGGCTTTGCCGAGCAAATGGGTTACAAGCAAATTGGCATTGCTCACTGCGTTGGGCTTAACAACGAGGCCAAGCTGCTAAAGGATGTGCTTGACAAAAAATTTACTGTGCATACCATCTGCTGCAAATTTTCAGGTATCAACAAAAAAGATTTAGACCTGCCACAAATTAAGTGCGATAGGTACGAGGCTATTTGTAACCCAATAGGTCAAGCCTTGGTGCTTAACGATTTAAAAACCGACCTGAACATAATTGTTGGGCTATGCATTGGCCACGATATTCTTTTTACAAAGTATTCCCAGGCACCCGTTACAACATTTATTGTGAAGGATAGGGTTACTGGACACAATACCGCCGCCACGCTTTACTCGAGCTATTACCAGAAGAAGCTAGCAAGGTAAATTGATTGAACTGATTAAATGCTAGGCAAGTAATCACCCTATAAGTATTTAATGCAGTAATTTATAAAAATATGCAATCGCTTGACAAGGTTACCAAAATTTGGTAACTTTGAGAAAAAAGAAAAATGGGAAAGAACACTTCAATATCACTAGGTTCACACTTTGAAAAATTCATAAACTATTCGATAGCCTCGGGGAAGTATAGCTCTGCCAGCGAGGTGGTTCGCTCTGCCTTGAGGCTTTTAGAATTGGAAGAGCAAAAACTTAACATTTTAAGAGAAGTTTTGGCTGACGGAGAAAATAGCACAATGATTGAGGACTTTGATGCAGACAAGCAGCTTGCCAATATTCATAAGAAACATTTATGAAAAGATATCGGATAAGCGAAAAAGCTATATCTGATTTAGAAGAAATATGGCTTTACACATACAATAAATGGTCGAAAGCGCAGGCCGATAAATATTATCGCCTAATAATCAACGAAATTGAGGCTATTGCAAATAATTATGATTTCTGCAAAAATATTGACTATATAAAACCTGGCTACAGAATGTCTAAAGTAAAATCGCATTTAATCTTTTTTCGGACAGCAAGTAACAAGGTTATTGAAATAATTAGGATTTTACATCAGAGGATGGAAATAGAAAATAGGCTTCTAGATGATGTGTAAACATCAACGCTAAACAACACACCTTCTCCTGCTCGCAGAGCATTTACCTGCTAAGCAAGTAATCACCCCATGAGCAAAACCAAACTACTCCCACAGCCCATCAACGCATAGGTATCGCTCACCCGTATCGTAGGCAAAGGTGATGATGGTTTTACCAAAAGGAATAGTCGATAACTTTTTTGCAATGGCAGCCAGCGATGCACCCGTTGAAATGCCAGCCAAAACCCCTTCCGTTCTTGCCAATTTTCGGGTCATAGCATAGGCCTCATCGCCCTGTACCTGCACCATCTCATCTAGGATATCCAAAGCAAGTATTGGTGGGATAAACCCAGCGCCAATGCCCTGCAATGGGTGCGGTGCTGGTGCATTACCACTTATTACAGCTGAGGCAGATGGCTCAACGCCTATCACCTTAACCTGTGGAAATGCCTCCTTAAGCGTTTTGCCCACACCCGTAATATGCCCACCAGTTCCAATACCGGTGATTAAATAATCGACACCCTCGGGAAAATCGTTAATAACCTCCACTGCGGTAGTGCGCATATGCACCTCTGGGTTTGCCAAATTCTCGAACTGCATAGGCATAAATGCACCCGGTGTATTGGCTACAATTTCCTTTGCCTTAGCTATTGCTCCCTTCATGCCCTTTTCTTTTAATGTGAGAACAAGCTCTGCTCCGTATGCTTTCAGCAGCATTCGCCGTTCAGCCGACATCGACTCTGGCATTACCAAAACAACCCGATAGCCCTTTACCGCTCCAACCAGCGCAAGGCCAATGCCCGTGTTGCCCGAGGTAGGCTCAACAATTGTACCCCCCGGTTTTAGCAGTCCCTTGCCTTCGGCATCGGAAATCATGGCATGCGCAATTCTATCCTTAATGCTGCCACCTGGGTTGGCACGTTCCAATTTTATCCACACCTCGTGATTTGGGAAAAGTTTACCTAACCGCAAGTGCGGTGTGTTACCAATTAGCTGTGTTGATGTTGTTATTTTCATGATTAAGTGATTGGTTGACCCTGCTTGCCAGCAGGCAGGCTGCCTGACTGACGTTTGCGGCAGGCAGGGATGATTGATTGGTTGAATGATTGTGTTTATTGACTTTTGACTTTTCGACTTTCTGACTTTCGACTTCTGTCTTCTAATTTCCGACTTCCTATCTTTCAACTCAACGAGTAATCCCGGGTTGTTATCCTCACCTTATTGTCGTGTTGTACAATGGAAAAAGGGGGTACACTCTCGGTAAGCCAAACATTACCACCTACTACGGTTCGCATACCAATGGTAGTTTTGCCACCAAGTATGGTAGCACCAGCGTATATTACCACATCATCCTCAATTGTGGGATGGCGCTTAACTCTGGCCAACTCCTTGCTTACGCTAAGTGCACCAATGGTTACTCCTTGGTAAAGTTTTACTCTTTTTCCAATTACTGCCGACTCGCCAATCACTATACCGGTTCCATGGTCGATAAAAAATGGGCTGTCGATACTTGCCCCGGGATGAATATCAATTCCCGTTTGGGAGTGAGCGTACTCGGTCATTATCCTTGGAATAAGAGGTACACCCAATGTTTTCAGCCTATTGGCTAACCGGTAAATCGCAATGGCTAAAAAGCCGGGGTAGGTCATTACCACCTCCTCAACGCATGTGGTTGCAGGATCGTTTCCCTCAATAAAGGTAGCATCGGTAAGAAGCTGTTCTTTTATGCTATCCAACGAAAGCATAAATTTTTTGGCTAATTCTTGTTGGGCGTAGCGCTCAACCGTGGGCGTTGTTTTTAGCAAAGCCTTTAGCTGCTTTTCGAGTTTCCTTCTGCTAATACTTTTGGGCCTTCCGCCATCAATAAATGGGAAAAGATTGTGAACCAAATTATTTGTAAAACTAATGGTGCTTAACTTCGATGGCAATGTTTTAAATTTCTCGTGCTTCATGGCGTGATGATATTATAAAAAAAGCCCCTCCAGAATGGAAGGGCTCACTATTTTACCTGTCAAATTAATCTATTACAGATGCATTGTGTATGGGCATTCCCTTCGCGTTTGGTTTGGAAACCAACAACAACAAACGGTATTAATATAATTTTGTAAATGAATCATCTGCCTGTTTATTAGGGTACAAATATAAATAATTTGTAATACAAATAGATTATTTGGGAATAATGCCTCTCTAAGGGTATTAAACTTATCAAATGGTATGCTGTCATAATAAGTAACAATCGAAATCCAAAATTTGTTTCGCATGAATAGAACCATTTTCACTTTGTTTTCTGCAGCATTGCTGCTTGCTTCAACATTTGCCCATGGGCAAAAAATCCATCTAACCCACGATGTGTACGACTCGTGGAAAGATATGGAAAGACCAAACATCTCGCTACGTAACGGTTTAATTTCTTTTGAGATAAATCCGCAGGATGGCGATGGAGTGCTGCATATTACTAATCGGAATAGAGATTTTGAGAAGATGTTTGAGCGCGGAACCCGTGCCCAACTCGCCCCCAATGGCAATTTTGTTGCTTTTACCATTAAACCCACCAAGGCTGAGGTACGCAAGGCCAAGTTCGCCAAAAAGAAGTCCGACCAAATGCCAAAGGACTCGGGTGGAGTGTACTTCCCACATTCCGACGAGTGGTTTGGCTATAGCAAGGTTATGAACTTTGGATTTGGAGAGAAGGATGGACAATGGGTTGGTATTTTAACCGAGTATAAAGCACAAGAGCCCAAAGCCGAAGAAGCAGCTGATTCCACAAAGATTGAAGACAAGCCTGCGCGCAAGCCGAAGAAGAAATCGAAAAAGAAGGAAACCCTACTAACCCTTCTAAATACAAATGATAAATCTACCCAAGAGTTTTTGTACGTAGAGGATTACGTTTTTGCCGAGCAAGGGAACTATGTCGCCATATCGCATACCAGTGCCGACTCCCTAGAGCAAAATGTTTTAACGCTTTTTGATGCCAACTTAGGACAGGCCAGGCAAATCTTTCAGGAAAAAGGTGAATTTATGAACCTGACCTTTAGCAAGGATGGGAAAATGTTGGCCTTCCATTTTACCGCCGATTCTGGGAAGGTAAAGGTTTTCGACTTATACCTTTGGAAAGAGGAGCAGGAGCAGGCATCCAAAATACTTGATGCCTACTCGGATGGAATCGCTGCAGGTTGGGTAGTAAGCCAGTATGGCAAGCCACGCTTTAGCGACAGTAGTAACCGACTGTTTCTATCAACTTTCCCAAAGCCAGTGGAACAGCCCAAGGATACGCTAACTAGCGACGAAAAGGTAATATTTGATCTTTGGAGTTGGACCGATACCCTTTTGCAGACGCAGCAAAAGGTAAACCTAAGGAGGGAGCAGCGAAAGTCGTTTCTTGGAGTGTATGACATCAAAAAGGAAACCTACACGCAGCTTGCCGATAGGCGTATGGAGATGGTTCGGACAGACCCCAAGGGCAATGCCAAATACGCCATTGGCGTAGATAGAACGCCCTATATGTGGAGTATGACCTGGGATTACCCCACGGGAAGCGATTACTATTTAGTAGATATTGATTCGGGTGAGCGGAGGCTAATTGCAAAGAATAACTCTAGCTTTCCAACCATATCGCCCAATGATAAGTATTTGGCTTTTTACCAACCATCGGACAGTACTTGGTATGGGATGAATACGCGAAATATGAAATCGTTTCCCCTTACAAACGGCATTAACACTAATTTTTACAACGAGGCAGATGATAGGCCAAGTGAGCCCCGACCATACGGAATGGCAGATTGGCTTACTGATGGAAGAACACTATTGATATATGACCGTTACGATATTTGGCAGGTGGATGTTGGTGGTAGAAGAAGCCCCATTTGCCTTACCAATGGCCACGGAGAGGCCAATAAAATAAGGTATCGATACCAAAGGTTAAGCACTGAAAACGAAGGAATCCCTTCGGGCGAATCGATGATGGTATCACTTTTCGATGAGATGACCAAGCAATCGGGTTTTGCGATGGTGGTTCCTGGACGGTCAACCACCCCAAGGGTGATGCTGAAGGAGCCATACCGATATTCGGTAAGGGCCAACAGCGAGGATCTATCCACACTGCTGTGGACACGCCAGTCGTATTATGAGTACCCCGATCTTTGGGTTAGCACCGCTAACTTTACCAACAGCGCCAAGCTGTCTAGCACTAATCCGCAGCAAAGTCAATACTTATGGGGATCCGTGGAGCTTACCAAGTGGTACGACTTTAACCGCAATGAGGTGGAAGGGTTGCTTTACCTTCCCGAAAATTTCGACCCCACCAAAGAGTACCCCATGATGGTTTACTTTTACGAGCGCCATGCCGATAACCTGCACACACACCACAAGCCAGCGCCCGGGCGCTCGGTTATCTGCCCCACATTCTACGTTAGCAATGGGTACATCGTATTTATGCCCGATATTGCTTACCTCGAGGGGCTTCCGGGAAGAAGTGCCTACGATGCCATTATTAGCGGCACTATAGCTATGGTGAATAGGGGGTTTGTTGATATCAACAGGATTGGGGTTCAGGGGCAGAGCTGGGGTGGCTACCAAATTGCCTACCTAGTTACCCAAACCGACCTGTTTAAAGCCGCCTCGGCGGGTGCGCCGGTTAGCAATATGACCAGCGCCTACGGTGGAATTCGTTGGGGGAGCGGCTTGGCGCGTATGTTCCAGTACGAGCGCACCCAAAGCCGAATTGGAGCTACGCTGTGGGATCGGCCAATGCACTACATAGAGAACTCGCCCCTGTTCTATGCACCAAGGGTAAACACCCCGCTGCTTATTCGCCATGATGATGCCGATGAGGCAGTGCCATGGTACCAAGGCATTGAGCTATTCCTTGCCCTGCGCAGGCTCGAAAAGCCCGTTTGGATGATAAACTACAACGACGAGGCGCACAACTTGGTACGCCGCGCCAATCGAATTGACTGGACCATACGTATGCAGCAGTTTTTTGACCATTACCTAAAGGATGCACCTGCACCCAAATGGCTGAAGTACGGAATTCCCCAAACCGAAAAAGGGGAAATGGGATACGAATTGGTAGAGTAAACAAATCTGCATAATGCACAAAAAAGGGCTGCCGTAATTGGTAGCCCTTTTTTGTGTCTTTTCAATATTCTAGCAATTAAAACTATTTAGCAGATTTGAATTCCTGTTCTTTTAATTTCAGATAGGAATCCACTTGAATCGCTATCTTTTGAAAATAAAATGGGTTCAATTCTGTCGTCTATCTGTCTCCTTAATTTCCAAAGCAAAGGTTGTGTGGAAAAAAAATCGCCTTCAATTTTATCAACAATAATGGCCACATCTATATCACTATCCTCGTGGTTCGTGTTTTTTGCATATGAACCAAAAAGATAAACAGTTTCAACAAGGAAGTGCTCTTTTAGCAAATCACTGTATTTTTTTGCAATTTCTATAGCCTTTCTTTTATCCACTGCTGTAACGCTTTTGTTTGGTTAATTAGTTCAATACATTTTTGCTCATTCAAGCTTTTCAGAAGCCTTTCTTTATGTGAAGGATAACGAGTTTCAATGTTTAAAGGTTCAATTTGATCAATAAAATCTTTTTGATCTTCGGAGAATAGGTTGTAAAAACCTCCCTTTTTTGCCAAATAAGACAAGCTGTGAGAATAAGGAGCAACTTCCGATAAGCTAGAAGTATAAAAAGCCTTGAAAATTTTCTCAATTGTTTGATGACACATAAAGCCAACGTAAAGGAATCTGCGGCTTTTGAGCATTGCTACAGCAGTTTCCAAATCGTAATCCGACAAGTCTAACCAATACTTTACCTTTTCATCCATTAGCAAGTTGGACTTAGAATCCAAAGATACAAACAATTGCTTTAACTTTAGCACATCAGGTAAGCTGCGTAGTTAAGCAGCCTACCCCAAAACTTTTACCGCACTATTTATTCTGCTAACCGTTTCGTCGCGCCCAAGCAGCTCGCAAATATCGGCAACACCAGGGCCTTTCGACTCGCCCACTAGGCTTAGCCTAAGCGCATTCATCACCTTGCCCATTCCATATCCTTTCTCGTTGATAAAGTTTTTTATTGCTGGCTCTATATTGGCAGTTTCAAAGGTTTCAACACTCTGTATCACCTCTATCAGCTCACGCATAATGGAAGCTGTGTCCTCTTTCCAGAATTTTTTCACAGGTGCTTCGTCGTACTCACTTGGTGCCACAAAAAAGAACGATGCCTGCTCCCAAAGCTCGTGGGTAAAGCTTACGCGCTCCTTCACCAGCCCAACAATCTTTTCCACCTTATCAATATCGGCACTTGCTCCATTTGCCTCAACTATTTTGGCAAATTCCCGGGCCACATCCTTATCATCTCTTTTTATAAGATATTGATGATTGAACCACTTGGCCTTCTCAGGGTCGAACCGCGCACCCGACTTGTTTACTCGCTCAAGCGAGAACTTTTCAACAAGCTCATCCATAGAGAAAATTTCCTGATCGGTTCCTGAGTTCCACCCCAGCAGTGCCAGCAGGTTTACAAAGGCATCGGGCAGATATCCATCCTCGCGGTAACCACGGGAAATTTCGCCCTGTGCCGATTTCCACTCAAGCGGAAAAACGGGGAATCCCATCTTATCGCCATCGCGCTTGCTTAGCTTACCATTTCCACTGGGCTTTAGCAGCAACGGAAGGTGAGCAAATTGCGGCATTTTATCGGTCCACCCCAAAGCACGGTAAAGCAAAACGTGCAGCGGCAACGATGGTAGCCACTCCTCGCCACGAATAACGTGCGAAATTTGCATCAGGTAGTCGTCGGTAACGTTGGCCAGATGGTACGTGGGTAGCATATCGGCACTTTTAAACAGCACCTTATCGTCAAGGGTAGATGTATTTACGGTTACCTCGCCACGGATTATATCGTTCATCACCACGTCCTCGTTCTCGGGCATTTTAAATCGGATAACCCACTGCTCGCCTGCATCAATGCGTTTCTGAACCTCATCGGCAGAAAGAGCCAGCGAGGTTTGCATATTGTTTCTGATTTTGTAATCGTAGGTAAAGGCTTCGCCCTTGGCCTCGGCCTCCTTGCGCATAGCATCCAGTTCCTCGGCAGTATCGAAGGCGTAGTATGCATTGCCCGACTCAACCAGCTGATCGGCATACTGCTTGTAAATTGCCTTACGCTCGCTCTGGCGGTAGGGACCAAATTCGCCACCCTCGGCAACGCCCTCATCTATATGAATTCCGCACCATTTCAACGATTCGTTGATATACTCCTCGGCACCCTGCACAAACCGCTGCGAGTCGGTATCCTCAATACGCAGAATAAATGTTCCGCCATGCTGGCGAGCATAAAAGTAGTTGAAAAGCGCGGTGCGTACACCGCCAATATGTAGTGGTCCAGTGGGACTTGGGGCAAACCGTACCCTTACGTTTTGTTGCGACATAATTTTGTACTTTAGTTTTGTTGCAAAGATACTAAATGTACGCCATTTGTTATAAATTTGGGGGGTTACATAATTTCTCATAACTTATGCATCTAAATTTTTATATATGGAATGGCTTTCGACCCTAGCGGAGAATCCTTTTTATGAGTTCACCTTTATTCTTCTTTTTGCTGCCATACTGGGTGCTGTTGGGCAGTTTCTGAAACAGCCGTTGATTGTTGTTTTTATAGCACTGGGAATTATCGTAGGCCCTTCGCTGCTCGATATTGTAAAATCAAAGGAGAACATCGAGCTGCTTGCCCATATTGGCATTGCCATACTGCTCTTTATTGTTGGGCTTAAGCTCGACCTGCGAATCATTAAATCCGTTGGACGTATTGCCCTTATGACTGGCCTGGGCCAGGTGCTATTCACCTCATTGATTGGTTACTTTATTGGCATATCGCTTGGGTTTTCTAGTCTTCACAGTTTTTACATTGCGCTTGCCCTTACTTTCTCAAGCACCATTATCATCGTTAAGTTACTTTCCGACAAGAAGGAGATTGATTCGCTACATGGCCAGATTGCCGTTGGTTTCCTTATTGTACAAGATATTGTTGTAATCATAGTGATGATAGTGCTTGCCACCATGGGCGATAGTGAAGAGGGAACAATCATTAATCAGATAGTAAGAACCGTGGCATCGGGCGTTGGCTTGCTGCTCCTTACGTTCCTGATGATGAAACTTATTATACCCCGCTTAAGCCATTTCATTGCCAAATCGCAGGAGTTACTGTCTCTATTTGCCATTGCCTGGTGTATTGCTATGACCTCGCTAAGCGAGTACATTGGATTTAGCGGCGAGGTGGGCGCATTTCTTGCAGGTATTAGTTTGGCCTCGTCCGATTTTAAGGAAGCCATTAGCAGCAGGCTTGTGAGCCTTAGAGACTTTCTGTTGCTTTTCTTTTTTGTTAGCTTGGGATCGAACCTTAATCTTTCGCTTATTGGCGAGCAGGTTCCTTCAGCCATCATCTTTTCGGTGTTTGTGCTTGTGGGTAACCCCATTATTGTGCTAATTATTATGGGGGCAATGGGGTACAGAAAGCGTACCGCATTGTTGGCCGGTTTTACCGTTGCACAAATTAGCGAGTTCTCCCTAATTTTTGCGGGAATGGGTTTAGCCATTGGGCATATTACCGATGAGGTGGTTGGCTTAATTACCCTTGTTGGGTTAATTACCATAGGGCTATCAACATACCTAATTCTGTATTCACACCAAATATACAATCTACTTGCACCCGCTCTTAGCATTTTTCAACGAAAGAACCCCTACAGAGAGTCAGGCATCGATTTGGAACAAAAGCAGAAGGTTGGGGTGATTATATTTGGAGTCGGACGATTTGGAGGGAAGGTGGTTGAGATGCTCGATTTGCATCCAGAGCTCGACTACGTTGGTGTTGATCTTGACCCCGATGTGGTTAAAAATTACCAAAAAAAAGGCAAGCAAATGGTATACGGAGATATTGAGGATCCCGATATCTTGGAGCATATTCCGTATAAGGATGCTAAATGCATTATAAGCACCGTCCCGAACAAGGAGTACTCATTGCATTTAATCAGAAAACTACGCAAAGGGGGATTTAACGGAAGGATTTATCTCACCGCACGCGACGAGGAGCTTGAAGCGGAGCTGAATGCCTGTGAGCTATGCAACGACTTTGAGGTATTAATGCCATACCAAATGGCGGCAAGCAACTTTTACAATGATTTTTTGAAGTCAATTTGCTAACCTGCAGAAGCCTTTCTAAACCTTTACCCTGGCAACAGATCAAAAATGGTGAATCTAAACATATAATCCGATGAGAAGACTAATCACACTTTTTACCGCTGTAATTCTTTCGATTGTATCAATTGCTCAAGATCGAATTACCGGACACAACTTCGCCACTCGTTCCGAGGTAATTGCCCAAAACGGAATGGCTGCCACCAGCCATCCGTTGGCCACACAGGTTGCTCTCGATATTCTTAAAGCAGGTGGGTCGGCAGTTGATGCCGCCATTGCAGCCAATGCTGTATTGGGTTTGATGGAACCAACCGGTTGCGGCATTGGTGGCGATCTGTTTGCCATTTTGTGGGACGCAAAATCGCAAAAACTACATGGGCTAAATGCCAGCGGACGCTCGCCAAAAAATATGTCGCTTGAATATCTAAAAGAAAAAGGTTATAAGAAGATTCCCTCGTATGGCCCTCTGCCAGTTACCGTTCCCGGTGCGGTGGATGGATGGTTTGAACTTCATAGCAAGTTTGGCAAGCTCCCCATGGATAAGATACTACAGCCCGCCATTGCCTACGCCCAAGGAGGGTTTCCTGTAACAGAACTTATTGCCTACTACCTCGAGCGCTCTGGCCGTATTCTTGGGCAGTATCCAAACTTTAAGGAAACCTATATGCCCAACGGCAAAATGCCCGCCAAGGGCGAAATTTTTAAAAACCCCGACTTGGCCAACACCTATCAGAAAATTGCCAAAGGCGGTCGCGATGCTTTCTACAAAGGCGATATAGCCAAAACCATTGCCAAGTACATTCAAGAGCAAGGTGGATTTTTAACCTACGATGATATTGCATCGCATAAATCGGAATGGGTAAACCCAGTATCGGCAAATTACCGTGGTTACGATGTGTGGGAATTGCCACCAAACGGGCAGGGTATTGCCGCACTACAAATCCTAAATATTTTAGAGGGATTTGATATTGCTTCAATGGGCTTTGGTAGCGCCGAGTATCTGCATCATTTTATTGAGGCAAAAAAATTGGCCTACGAGGATAGGGCACACCACTATGCCGATATGCAAGTGGAGAACGTGCCGCTAGATCGACTTATTTCAAAGGACTACGCTGCGGAACGGCGGGAACTGCTAAATCCCAACCGCGCTGCACGCAGCTATGAGCCGGGAAGTATGGACACGCCAAGCACCATTTACCTTACCGTAGCCGATAAGGATGGAAACATGGTTTCGCTAATCCAAAGCAACTACCGAGGTATGGGTTCTGGAATGACCCCCTGGGGCTTAGGCTTTGTGCTACAAGATAGGGGCGAAGGGTTTAACCTTGAGGAGGGTTATTTAAACACATACGCCCCCGGTAAAAGGCCATTCCATACCATTATCCCCGGGTTTATTACCAAGAATGGCAAGCCATACATCAGCTTTGGTGTGATGGGTGGCGGTATGCAGCCCCAGGGCCATGTGCAAATAGTGGTAAATATGATTGACTTTGGGATGAACTTGCAGGAGGCCGGCGATGCGCCAAGGGTACAGCATATTGGCTCGTCGGAGCCAACTGGCGAAAAGATGATAGATGGCGGAACCGTTCTGCTCGAAACAGGATTCGATTGGGAAGTCATTCGTGCGCTCATTGGCAAGGGGCATAAAATACAGTGGGACTTAGGTGGGTTTGGCGGTTACCAGGCTATCATGTGGGATGAGAAGACTGGCGTGTACTACGGCGCATCGGAATCGCGAAAGGACGGTCAGGCGGCTGGCTGGTAGCATCGAAATAATAGTTATTCTAAAGGACTTTGTCTCGTTTTGTGAAACGGCAAAGTCCTTCTTTTTTTTACAAGTAATAAAGTCCTTTTTTCTAAACAAGTAATTTAGAGTTATTCTTATCTGCGGTTAAAGTATATTTAGGCGGAAAATATTACACAATTACTTGCAAACCAAAACCTTTTTTCAATGAAAAAATCAATTCTATTTTTTAGCTTAATGCTAGCCTTTTTAGGGCTTAGTGCCCAAGAAAACATGGAGCCAGAGGTGGTGTTTAAGGGCAGTGCCCGTATCATTATGGCTGATGGAGAGGTTCTTGAAGGAGAAGCCTCTTACTCATGTATAAATGTTAACAGAATCCGCTTTACACCTGCCGATTCTAAAACGGAGAGCCTAAGAATTAAGAATGTTCAGGAGTTCTTTATTGATGATATGCATTTTGTGAAGCTTCAAACGCCTGGGATTTCAATAGGATCGAGCGATCAAGTTGCCCGCAGGTTAAACCCAGAGGGACGCAAGATATCTCTTTACGAGGTGATTACCCAAGGTTCCATTGGAACGGGTGATGGAAGTGGTGGTTTTGTATACAAAACCCATAGCACCGTTTATATACAGTCCCCCGATATGAAATCGCCTCGAGCAATAAATGATTTAGCATTTTCACCTTTCCACAAAAAGGTGAGTAAGCTGGTGAGCGATTGCAAAGAGTTGAGCAAAAAGATAGCCAACAAGGAGGATGGTTATAAAGTGTCGATGATTACCCCTCTCGAAATGAAACTTGAGTTACTGTTGCGAATAGCTGAAGAGTTTGAGGCCTGTAAGTAACTTATTATAGATGTATTGCCAAATCGATCACACCTAAGCAATGCAGGGGTGATCGATTTTTTTGTGGTTGCACCATATATTTTTTAGATTTACTTGCAAAATCACTTTTGGATATGAGTAACGTTACCAACCTTCGAGGCCATAAGGAGGTTTACCAAACCCTTGAGAAACTAGATATTAAATTCGATTACCATGAGCATCCACCAGTTCCTACTGTGGAGGAAGCCTCAAGGTATTGGGCTGGGATTGACTCGGCACATTGCAAAAACCTATTTTTCCGAAACCACAAGGGCAACAGGCACTATATGGTGGTGTTCGATTACCGTCAAACCCTCAATATTCGCGATTTGGAGCAAAGGCTAAAGCAGGGAAAGCTATCGTTTGCCTCGCCAAAACGGATGATGAAGTATTTGGGTCTAGAGCCCGGCTCTGTTTCCCCTTTTGGGCTAATTCATGACACCGAGAACCACGTGCACCTTTTTATTGATAAGAACTTGGAAGAGGCTCACCACATCAGCTTTCACCCCAACCTAAACACAGCATCGCTGGTAATTTCGCAAGCCGATTTTAGAAAGTATCTGCAGCATATTGGTAACAGCTATGAGTATATAGAACTATACGATGTATAAATGGTAAGGTGGGGGCTAAACCATTTCTCTTAAAAAATGTTTATCTTTACAGTTCAAATATTAGTGGAAAGATTTGATTGATTGCAACCACAATAAAAAATGCTAAAACAGTGTTTTTGTCCTGCAATTCTACCAAACCTTCCCAACTTTTTTTAATAATCTTTTAAATTACAAAAAGCATGGGATATCTATTTACATCCGAAAGCGTATCGGAGGGGCACCCCGATAAGGTGGCCGACCAAATTTCTGATGCACTACTTGATGAGTTCCTAAAGCAAGACCCCGACTCGAAGGTGGCTTGCGAAACCCTTGTGACTACTGGGCTAGTTGTGCTTAGTGGCGAAGTAAAATCGAAAGCATATATTGATGTTCAGCAGGTGGCTCGTGGCGTTGTTCGCGAAATTGGCTACACCAAGTCGGAGTATATGTTCGATGGCGACAGCTGCGGCGTTATCTCCTCTATCCATGAGCAATCGGCCGATATTAACCGGGGTGTTGAGCGCGAGCAGGAAACTGAGCAGGGCGCAGGCGACCAGGGTATGATGTTTGGCTACGCTTGCCGCGAAACCGACGAGCTAATGCCTTTGGCCATTGTGCTGTCGCACATGATTCTAATGGAGCTATCGAAAATCCGCAAGGAGGGTAAGGTGATGAAGTACCTACGCCCCGACTCAAAAAGCCAGGTAACCATAGAGTACAACGATAACGGCCAACCCGCTCGGGTGCATACCATTGTGGTATCTACTCAGCACGATGAGTTTGATGCCGATGAGGTGATGCAACAGGTGATTAAGCAGGATGTAGAAAAAATTCTTCTTCCGCAGGTAATTGCACTATTGCCCCAGCGCACAAAAGATTTGTTTAAGGACGATTTCATTTTGCACGTAAACCCTACCGGCAAATTTGTAATTGGTGGGCCACACGGCGATACCGGCTTAACTGGGCGTAAAATTATTGTTGATACTTACGGAGGCAAGGGTGCACACGGTGGTGGTGCCTTCTCGGGTAAGGATTCATCTAAAGTGGATCGTTCTGCAGCCTACGCTGGTCGGCATATAGCCAAAAACCTTGTGGCTGCAGGTGTTGCCGATGAGGTACTGGTACAGCTGGCCTACGCCATTGGTGTTGCTCAGCCCGTTAGCGTGTATGTTAACACGTACGGCACATCAAAGGTTAGTATGCCCGACCATGAGATTGCCCAAAAGATTAACGAGCTGTTCGACCTAAGACCCGCCGCTATTGTTGAGCGTTTTGGGCTTAAAAATCCTATTTTTAAAGAAACCGCAGCCTATGGGCACTTCGGTCGCGATTTTTATCTAAAAGAAGTTCAAATGGGTGGTGGCAATGGTGCGCCAGCCTACACCAAAGAGGTTGAGTTTTTTGCCTGGGAAAAGTTAGATTTTGTTGATAAGGTAAAGGCCGCCTTTAACTTATAGTATTATTTAATATCACTACTGACCGATTAATAAATATAGATTTCGAGCGAAGCGAGAAATCTATTACATTATTATCATTTAACCCAAATTTAGCTAACGCTGAGCTACGCTTCGCTCCGGTTGTCATTAGCGATTCTTTTTCTAATGACCGCCATTTGAAAAAGGTACAGTTTATGCATTGATTATATGGGTGTTAATTTGACAAATCGATGAAGAAAAACAAAAAATTTGCATTCATAAATTCTTACAAATTAAGTTTTTCTAAATCAGCTTGTCCCGATTCATCGGGAGGGCTAAACCCAGCTAAGCCATTAGTTCGCTGAACTCCTAATGACTAATCTGGGTTTAAAAAATATTTAGTCGGACACTAGTGATTTAATATATTAAAGGCTGACAATATTTTGTCAGCCTTTTTTTGTTGTCAAGGGTTATTCGCCCATTAGCGTCAGTAGTTTTCTTACGCTTTCCACCGAGTCGATATAGTAGTTGGCCTTTGTGCTTTTAGTTCCCACTTTTATTGTAAACGCATCATCGGGCATGGCGCCAAAGGTAAACTCATCGGTCCAGTCGTCGCCCAGCGCCATAATAAAGTCGAAATCGTCCTGTGTAAGCTGCTGCCCCGCTGCACGGCCCTTGTTAATCCCCGAGTTTTTAATCTCTATCACCTTATCGCCATCCATAATCTCAAGGTTTAGGTTCGATACCAAGTCGCGGAGTTCATCCTTTAGCTCCCAAGCACGAATTACGCCCAAATCGGGGTCAGCGTTTCGGTAGTGCCAAACCAACGAGTAGTTCTTCTCCTCAAGCAGCGATCGGGGTGTTCTATCAACATAAAAGCTAATCAATGGCCTAATGATATCCATCCAGTTCTTATCAATAGGCTCAAGCATTCCCCAATCGCCTTGTGGCGGTTTAACCCAAACGCCGTGCTCGGCTATAAACGTTATATTGTTAAAATTGCTAAACCATTCGCCCAGTGTTTCCTTATCGCGTCCGCTGATTATGATGATCCTATTTTTTTCGTCGGCAACCAGTGCCCTTAGAATGGAGTACAGCTCCTCGTTGGGTATTGCTTTTTGTGGGTCTTTATGGAAACCCGTAAGCGTACCGTCGTAATCGAGGAATATAATGCGTTTCTTGCTCTGGTTGTACTTGGTTTTAATTGTTTCGGTAATTTTTGGCGATATCTTTCTGGTTAAATTTTTCTCCTGCAGCTGCTTAACCCCCTTTAGGGAGTTTAGGATATCGTTTGCCCATTTCTCCTCATTGTAAAGCTTAAGCCTTTTCTGCATCACCTTGTTTCTCTGCTTTTGTTCCGATGCGCTCATCTCCAAAGCCTCCCTTATGCTTTCGGCCACCTCATGTATATTGCTGGGGTTTACCTGCAGCGCTTCGCTCATCTCCTTCGATACCCCTGTCATCTCGCTAAGTATAAGTACTCCGGTTTTATCAACCCGTGAGGCAATATACTCTTTAGCAATTAGGTTCATGCCATCGCGTAGTGGCGATATTAGGGCTATATCCGACACGGAGTACATTTCAATTTTCTCTTCAGTGCTTATGGTTCTATAGAAGTACCATATGGGCATCCAGCCCGCAGTGCCAAATTGGCCATTAATTCTACCCACCATCTCGTCTACGGTTTTTTTTAGCGTTTGGTACTCGGCAAGTACTTCGCGCGATGGGATTACAAACATGGCAAGGCACACCTTGCCAACGTATTGGGGATAGCGGTTAAGAAACTGCTCGAAGGCCTCTAGGCGTTGGGGAATACCCTTGGCATAGTCGAGCCTGTCGATGGATAAAATTAAGCGGATGCCGTTGCTTAGCACGCCTTTTGTAAACGTAGCTTTAAGGCTGTCTTTAGGAAGCTCCTTTGCCTCCTCAAGCGATTTTGAGTAGCTATGGAAATAGGCATAATCTATCCCCATGGGGAAGTTATCGAACTTAACCACTCGCTCATTTAGCTTAACGGTGTTCAGGATATTGTCGTAACCCAGCAGCCTGCGCACCGAACTCATGAAGTGGCGCTCGTAGTCGAACGTGTGGAAGCCCACCAAATCGGATCCCAGCATACCCTCCACTATCTCCTTTCGCCAGGGTAAAATCCGAAGTATCTCGTATGAAGGGAATGGGATATGAAGGAAAAAACCTATGGTAAGGTCTGGCTGTGCATCCCTAAGAAGCTTGGGAAGCAGAAGAAGCTGGTAGTCCTGAATCCATATGGTATCGCTGGGGTTGGCTACCTTCAATATCTTGTCGGCAAACTTTTGGTTCACCTTTTGGTAGTATTCCCAGTACTCAATATTAAACTCGCTATGTTGGGTAAAGTAGTGGAAAAGTGGCCAAAGCGTTGCATTACAAAAGCCGTAATTGTGATTCTTTATGTCGTCTTCAGTGAGCTCTACTGGGTAGCAAAGCTCCTTTTCAAAATCGCCATAAACAGCATCCCTTTCCTCCTCGGAGAGTTCAAGAGACTCTTCGCCAGGCCAACCCACCCACAAACAATCCTTCATGCTGTAGTAGGTGTTTAGCTTGTTGGGAATTCTAAAGGCTTTTTCGTTAAGCTTAACCTTGCCATTCTCCCTAACAACCTCAAGGGGGAGCTTATTCGAAACAATAATTAACCTACTCATCATCCTTGTTTTTTTAATTTAACAATCCATCTAACACATCAAAAAACTTTACTATATTAGCAAAATAAAAGCACTTTTTCAAAAACTACAGCGTGCAAAAGGGTATCAGGCTATGCATCAAAACCTAACGTGCCCGGTTTTTCAGTTTTTTTTAATCGATAATAATACCCATACAATATGAGTAACTACAGTTTCGACGCCGTAATCTTCGACCTGGATGGTGTGATTACCAAAACTGCGCTTGTACACGCAGCCGCTTGGAAGGATATGTTCGATGAGTTTCTGCGAAATTGGTCCAACAAGCACGGAAAACCTTTTGTTGAGTTTACGCACGCCAACGATTACCTACCCTACGTTGACGGGAAACCTCGTTACAAAGGAGTGGAATCATTTCTTAAATCGAGGGGTATTGATCTACCCTTTGGATCACCCGATGATAGCCCCGATATGGAGACTGTTTGTGGTTTGGGCAACAAGAAAAACGATGCTTTCAACAAAATTCTTGAGCGCGATGGGGTTGAGGTGTACGATTCGTCAGTGGAGCTTATACACGAGCTCAAGAGAGCGGGCATCAAAATTGGGGTGGCATCGTCGAGCAAGAACTGCAAGCAGGTGCTCGAGAGGGCAAATCTCCTGCATCTATTTGAAACAAGGGTAGATGGGGAAGTCTCTGCAGAACTTGGCTTACACGGTAAGCCAGAGCCCGATATCTTTACCGTAGCTTGCGACAATTTAAAGGTCGACTACTATCGTGCGGTTGTGGTTGAGGATGCTGTGTCGGGTGTTCAGGCAGGCCAAAAGGGTAATTTTGGATTTGTTATCGGAATAGCTCGCGAGGATAATGCCTACGAGCTTAGAGCCAATGGAGCCGATGTGGTAGTGGAGGATCTTGCGGAGCTGAAGGGTCTCAAAGGTATTGAGAAGTGGTTCGACTTGGGTCTTAACAACGAGTTGTGGTCAATAACTCACGTGGGATATGATATTGAGAAGGAACGCTCGCGCGAAGCCTTGCTCACAGTGGGTAATGGATATTTTGGCACCAGGGGTGCCCTGGAGGAGAGCCAAATTAACAAGTACAACTACCCTGGCACCTACATGGCTGGTCTTTACAACAGGCTACAATCGCCCGTGGGCGACAGGATGGTGGAGAACGAGGATTTTGTTAATGGGCCCAACTGGCTTCACATAACATTTAAAGTAGCCGAGGGCGAGTGGTTCGATCCCAATACCGACGAGGTGCTTGAGCTGGAGCGTAACCTTAACTTCCGAAGCGGCGTGCTTACCAAAACGATGCTGGTTCGCGACAAGGACGGAAGGGAGACGCTTATTGAGTCGCGCCGATTTGCCAGTATGGCCAACCGCCACCACGCGGCCATCGACTACAGCCTAACGCCACTGAACTACGATGGTTACATTAGGGTAAAGTCTGCCCTTCGTATCCCCATTAAAAACGATGGCGTGGAGCGATACAAGCAGCTTGATCAGGTGCACCTAAAACCCATTAAGCAAAGCGCCAAGGACAACATTTCGTTTGCGCTGGCAACCACTACCCAATCGGGAGTAGATGTGGCTGTGGCATCAAAAATCGAAATTTTTTATCAGGACAGGCCCCTTGCAACCAACTTCAGAATTAAGAATGACGAGGGGTGGGTAAATACTTATGTTAAGGCATCGGTTAAGGAGGGCGAGAGCCTGCGGATTGAGAAGCTGGTGTCAATCTGCAATTCCATTTCAGCCGACACACCTAATCCGCTGGATTTTGTTGTTGACGATGTGAAACAACTCAAGTCGTTTGGTGTGATGCATGCCGCCAGCATTAGGGCTTGGGAAAATATTTGGGACAAGGTAGATGTTCAAATTACGGGCGATAGGCTGGCTCAGAAACTTCTGCGGATGCATATCTACCACTCAATGGTTACCACATCACCACATAATGCGAATATCGATTTTGGTATACCAGCTCGTGGTTTGCACGGCGAGGCCTACCGTGGGCACATCTTTTGGGATGAACTTTACATCTTGCCATTTTACAGCCTACACTACCCCGAGGTGGCCAAATCGGTGTTAATGTACAGGTATCGAAGGCTTCCCCAGGCTAGGGAGTACGCCAAGCAGCATGGCTACCAAGGGGCAATGTTTCCCTGGCAAAGCGGAAGCGATGGGCGTGAGGAAACCCAAGTGGTTCACCTAAACCCCGTGTCGGGCGAGTGGGGCGACGACTACAGCTCGCTACAGCGCCATATCTCCATTGCAGTGGCCTACAATGTTTGGAATTATTACAATATAACAGGCGATGTTGACTTTGTAAATAGCCATGGTGCCGAGCTTTATCTAGACATTTGTCGTTTCTGGGCAAGTAAAGCCAGGTTTAATGAGCAGACAAAGCGATACGATATTGATGCGGTGATGGGCCCCGACGAGTTCCATGAAGCCCTGCCCGGTAGCAATAAGGGTGGGCTTAAGAACAATGCCTACACCAATATTATGGTGGTATGGTTGTTCCATAGGGCTTTCGATCTGATGAAGGTTATGGGTGTGGAGCGTAAGGATCAGGTGTTTAAAGCCATTGGTCTTGTTGAGTCGGAAGTGGAGCTATGGGGGAAAATGGCCAGGCAAATGGCCATATCAGTTTCCGAAGATGGAATTATTGAGCAGTTCGATGGTTACTTTAACCTTAAGGAGCTCGATTGGGATGCATACAAGGAAAAGTATGAGAGCATATACAGGATGGATCGCATCCTAAAAGCCGAGGGCAAATCGCCGGATGAGTACAAGGTGGCAAAGCAAGCCGATACCCTCATGACGTTCTACAATATTGATCCCGATGAGGTTAAATCGACCCTGAACGATTTGGGGTATAAGTTACCAAAAGATTTTCTAGAGAAGAATTTCGACTACTACATCCAACGATGTTCCCATGGATCAACCCTTAGCAGGGTTGTGCATGCCTATTTGGCTTCGCTAATTGGGCGCAAGAAATTAACCTGGGAACTCTACAGCGAGGCGCTCCAAAGCGACTACGTAGATATCCAGGGTGGAACTACAGCCGAGGGCATTCACATGGGAGTTATGACCGGAACCGTTATCATGGCCCTTACAGCATTCGCTGGCTTAAACTTCCACGGAACAAAACTCTCAATAAACCCCAACCTTCCGAAGCATTGGGCCGATATTCGTTTTAGGTGTATGTTCCAGGGGGTTGAATTTAATTTTGAGATAACCAGAAGTGCAGTTACTGTTACGGCAGGGAAAGATTATGCAGAGCTTGTTATAAGGGGCGAAGCCTTTACCCTGAATGCCAACGAGGAGGTGGTGGTTAACCTAAACCGTTAGTATGCTGCGCACTTTAGCCATAGGCCTTGGGTTCTTGTGGGAACCTAAGGCTCTTTTTTTGCGCACACGTTAACATCTTTTTTTCTTTTAAATCGCATACTAGCTATGAACGCATTAGTAAATGATTTAGCTTTGCATTACAAATATTTTATCGTATGCTTGGAGATGTATTACTTATAAATGACCTGCACAAGGCGGCTGCACAGCAAATCTTAGATCACCTAATTCCTCTCAGGGAGGAGAAGCTGGCTCAGGATCCCGATTACAAATTTATTGTAGGCATATCGGGCGAGTCGGGGGCTGGCAAATCGGAGCTTTCCCACTCATTAGCGCTGTTGCTAAAGGCAATGAATATTCGGGTTAAGGTAATACATGCCGATAATTACTACAAGGTACCCCCACTGCTGCGCAAGGAGTGGCGGCTAAGCAAAGGCCTCAATGTAATTGGCCCCAATGAGTACGACTGGGACTTGCTGCACAAGAATATTAAAGAGTTTAAGGAGGATATGATTGCTCGTATCCCCTGTATTGATATTATTCCCGAGCAGGCTGATGAGCTTATAACCGATTTCCAAAAGATAAACCTACTTATTATCGATGGCTTGTATGCCATTAAGGCCGACAATATTGACCTTAAAATTTTTATTGAGCTAACCTACTTGGAAACAAAGATGATGCAGCTGATGCGAGGAAAGGAGGAGGTGGATGAATTTCGTACAAAAATCTTGGAGCGAGAGCATATGGGTGTGATATCACTGAGGCCATTAGCTCATCTGATTGTAGACAAGAATTACGATGTACAGGCTGAAGAACCCAAAGGGTAATAAGTCAGCGTAAACGTGTAAAGGCCTCGATGAGTCGAGGCCTTTAATTTTTGTTACACCTTAATCCTTAACGGTTTATCTTTTTACTCTACAACCCGAATTTCTGTTGATACAGGCATTGCCTTTCTGTATACTGCGCTAACACCACAGTATCTCTCCTCCGATAGGTTAACTGCTTTTTCTAGCTTATCCATAGGTAAATCTTTCCCCTTGAACTCATAAATAACCTTCATCTCGGAGTAGTGCTTGGGGTGCTCCTCGGTTTGCTCTGCCTCAACCCAAATGCGAAGTCCATCTAGTTCTACCCGCATTTTTTTGAGTATCGATACCACATCCATTCCTGTGCAACCGGCAAGAGCAACTAGCATTAGGGGTTTGGGCCTGGGGCCTTTGTTGCCACCTCCCACCTCGGGCGATGCATCTATCACTAGTTTATGACCATCCAGGTCAGTTTCAAAGGCCATGTCGCCTTGCCAGTCGATGTTTAATTTTACTGAGCTCATATCTATTTGTTTAAATGATAATTTTATTAGGCTAACAATATAGCGTTAGAATTGTTTATTGGGTACGTAAGATGCGAAATTACACCAAGCTGACAATTGCATCGTAACGGCTGGGGGTGTGACAAGTTTGGGGGAGTGGAGGCTTGGGATTTATCCCTCGTTAAGAAGTTCCCTGCGTGCCAACCCGATTCCGTAATCCATTCTTCCCAAACTGGTTACACCCTTGTTAGGCACTGGTGATTAATTAGATAAGTTGGTTCTTGTCTCAGATTTAGCTCCTGTCTATTCGTTTAATTTCTTTGCTTCAATTCTTTCTTTAGCTTCAGATAATGCCTTATGTAATAATCTTTCTAATTCTTTCTTTGGTGGTAATTCTGTCCAATATTCTGCAACTATTATTCCGTCCTTATGCATTTCTAAAAGTTCAACTTGTTCTCGGCTGCTTTCAGCGCAAAGGATTAATCCAACTGGTGGCAATTCATCATCTTTACGCTCATAACGATTTAGCCATTTTAGATATAGTTCCATTTGCCCCTTGTACTTGGCTTGAAATTTCCCAATTTTAAGTTCAATCGCTACAAGTCTTTTCAAATTCCGATGATAGAATAGTAGGTCAAGGTAAAAGTCTTCCCCGTCAATAATCATTCTTTTTTGACGCTCAACGAACGCAAAACCTTTACCTAGTTCAAGTATGAATTTTTCTAATTCTTTTAGGATTGATGCTTCTAAGTCTCTTTCAAGATAATCGTCGTTAAGTCCTAAAAAGTCAAGAAAGTATGGGTCTTTGAATACGCTACTTGCAGTTGGTTGTGTTATGTTTAATTGCGTGTTAGCTAATGCTGTTCGCTCAAAAACCTTTTCAGATATTTGTTTTTTAAGTTCTCTTACGCCCCAATTCTCATTTATGGCTCTCTGTGCATAAAATAGTTTGGCATCATTCTTTTTCAGTGGAAGTAGAATAAGGAAATGCGACCAAGTCAAATGTCGTGACAGTGTAACGACAATCTCTCTTTCAGTGAACTGAGATGCGAATTGTAGCATTCTTCGCAAATTCTTTTCTTCAAAGTTTCTACCATACTTATTCATCAAATGTCGTGACAGCGTAACGATAATCTGTTTTCCGTATTCAGCTCTTTTATTTTCAAGTATTTTCTGATTAACAACTTTCCCAATTTGCCAAAACAGCATAGTCATAGAACTGTTGGCATATTTAACAATCTCGTTTTTTGAATTTTCAATTAAACTTGAAATTTCAGCAATTAGTTCATCTCCAAAATTATGCTCTGTGATGTCAGCCTTTGATATTGTTTTCTTTGCCATAGGGCTCTTGTCAAGTCGTTGTTTCAATCATAATTATAGTAAAGATAAATTTTTCTATAGGCGTAAAGAGAAATAATAATCAGAACGATTTTTTTATGTCGTAGTGAGCTAAATAAATGATTTCATATTTTTCGCTTGAACCAACCTTGTTTGCTGGGTTATTCGTCATTCACTTGCATCGTAACGGCAAGTTAAGTAAAATCTGCAATAAATATTAACTCCGTTAATCAACTTTTTTTTACTTGGAGCGCTAAACACTTTCATTGTGTACAACCATAGCAATTCGAACTAATTGCAGAATATAACTATGGCAGGTGGTATGATTTTTGATTATAAAGTGTCAAACAAAAAATATAATGCTATGAAAATTAATCTAAAGTTAATTTCGTTAATGCTAGTTGTTTTTATGCTAGCCGTATCGTCGTGTAAAGACGATAATGAACCAGAGCCTCTCTCGACTGTTGAGGCCGAAGCTGTACTGGCCGATATGGGCAAGGATATGGAAACTCTTATGGTAGAGATGATGTCGACACCTGCTGCCAGCACCCTATTTAACTTTATGTACTTGTCAGACTTTGACCCCGGTATTAAGGGGCAACCAATCCCAATGGCATCCGATTTCAAGGAGGTATATACTAAGGATGCAACCCTTTCCCAAAAGGCTATAGGGGTAATTACAAAGATGATATCAGCCAGCGAGTATGTTGATCCTTTTGCTGAGGAGTATGGAACCTATAGCTGGGATTTTGCAAACTATACCTGGACTTATAGCGACTTGCCTGCCGACAAGTTGGTTTACGAATTCCCCTCCGATATGGAGCAAACAACCAATAACGCAACCCTTACAATATCGAACTTTAGTGGGGTGGAACAGGGTGAGGAATTTTTTGCCACATCGCTAAAGGTTACTCTGCATATTGGTAACAGTTTAGTTCTTGATGTTAATTACGAAGCCGATCTTTCCGACTCGGGGCTTAATAGTGTTGGTGTTAGCATATCGATGCTTCCCTTCGAGATGGGAGCAAATATTAGTATCACCTCAGGATCGGAGTTTTCAACAATTACCGCAGGTTTTGAACTCAAGAAGCAAGGCGTTACCATTACGTCGGCCAATGTTGAGCTTAGGGTTGATGGCTCCACCACAATCAATCCTTTTGAAACGGATGATGATATTGAGTTGATTCTAACTTCAGCCAAAGGCTTTGTGCAGATGGGAGAGGTAAAGGCACAGCTCGATTTGGCCATTGCCGATTTCGTTGCCATTTACGATAATACCACAAGCTACCAAGCCATTGTTGACGCAGCAAATGAGTATCTAAATGTAACCTTCTACACATTTCCCGAAGGAGCTAAGATAGGTACTGTTGTTTGGAAATGGGATGCCACACTTTATGATATGGTTCCGTATTTCAGGTTTAACGACGGAACCGAAAAACCCCTTGAGGAGGTTTTGGGTCTTGAGTCAGACCTATTCGACGACTTTGATTTCTAAGCCATAAACTATTATAAGCCAATGGGTCGCCAGCAAGCTGAGCGGCCCATTGTTATTTAAAAGAAAGCCCCCAACAAAGAGCTGGGGGCTGGAGCTATATGGTGTTACGATAGAAATCTATCCGCACTTGGAGTTGCCGCAGCTGGTACAAATTAGGCAGCCCTCCTGGTAAATTAACGATTCAGCTCCACACTCAGTACACTTCTTGCCTGTTTTAGCCTTGGTGCCATTGGGGATATATCTCCGCAGGGCACGCTCAACACCGGCATTCCACGTGTTAATGGTTTCGTTATCGAGACGTAGTGAACTAATTAGGTTCACCACATCGGGTATGGGCATTCCGTTACGAAGCACGCCCGAGATAAGCTTGGCATAGTTCCAGAATTCCTTATTAAACATATGCGACAAGCCGCCAATGGTGTTGGTGTAGCCAAACTTATCGACATATTGAAAGTCGTAGCGACTACCGTTTTCGTCCTTAATCTTTATGATGCGGCCATTGGTTACGGCTTTAGGGATGGGGAGCACATCATCCTCTGATAGACCGGTGAATATTTCGTAAGGTGTTCCGTTGTACAGACCCACAAAAGCAATCCAGTTCTCGTGGTTGTTCTTAAAACGAATCACCTCGCAATCGAGCACCTGTGGTCTTTTCGATGGGGCCTCGGCGGTTGCGTTATCCTCTTTCTTTTTTGTTGATATGAGAACTCCGTCGCGTGACCCTTCGCGGTATACGGTACACCCTTTACAGCCGCTTTCCCAAGCGGTTTGGTATACCTTTGCCACCATCTCCTCCGACACATCGGCCGGAAGGTTTACGGTTACGCTAATGGAGTGGTCAACCCACTTCTGTATCATCCCTTGCATCTTCACCTTGCTAACCCAGTCCACATCATTCGATGAGGCTTTATGGTAGGGCGACTTCTCAATAAGCTTTTGCACCTCTTCCTCGGAGTAAACTTTCACCTCCTCGGGGTTGTAACCATTTACTTCGAGCCAGGTTAGGAACTTATGATGAAATACATTGTACTCCTCCCATGAATCGCCCACCTCGTCGGTAAACGAAACGGTTACGTTTTGGTCGTTGGGATTTACCTTGCGACGACGCTTGTAAAACGGCATGAATACCGGCTCAATACCCGATGATGTTTGGGTCATAAGGCTTGTGGTGCCGGTGGGGGCTATGGTAAGCAGGGCAATGTTACGACGGCCATACTTTACCATATCGTTGTAAAGGTTTTCATCTTGCTCCTTTATCCTATTAATAAAGGGGTTGTTCTTTTCGCGCTGTGCATCGAAAATGGGGAATGGGCCACGCTCACGTGCCAGATGCACGGATGATCGGTACGCCTCAACGGCCAATGTTTTTTGCACCTCAACGGCAAAGTCGATACCATTGTCGGAGCCGTATTGCAGCCCAAGAGCGGCTAGCATATCGCCTTCGGCGGTAATGCCAATGCCTGTACGGCGGCCTTGTATTGCTTTTTGGCGTATTTTACTCCAAAGGTTACGCTCCACTGCTTTTATCTCTTCGTCCTCTGGGTCGCGATCGATTTTATCCTGAATGGCATCAATTTTCTCCAATTCAAGATCTATTATATCGTCCATTATTCGCTGGGCCGAGTGCACATGCTTTGAAAACAGATCGAAGTTGAACTTTGCCTCGGCAGTGAATGGTTTCTCTACATAACCATATAGGTTCAGCGCCAGTAGTCGGCAGCTGTCGTATGGGCAAAGCGGTATTTCTCCACATGGGTTGGTGGAAACTGTACGAAATCCAAGGTCGGCATAGCTGTCGGGTACCGATTCGCGGATAACGGTATCCCAGAATAGTACACCCGGCTCGGCCGATTTCCAAGCGTTGTGGATAATCTTTTTCCATATAGCCTGGGCGTCAACCTCCTTGCGATACTTAGGATTATCGGAGTTTATGGGATATTGCTGCACGTAGGGTTTGCCCTCGATGGCTGCTTGCATAAACTCGTCGTCGATTTTTACCGATACGTTGGCGCCTGTAATTTTACCGGCTTCCATCTTGGCATCGATAAACTTCTCGGCATCGGGATGCTTACTTGATATGGAAAGCATTAGTGCACCACGACGACCATCCTGCGCCACCTCGCGGGTGGAGTTGGAGTAGCGCTCCATGAAGGGCACAACCCCGGTTGATGTTAGCGCACTATTTAGCACAGGGCTTCCCTTTGGGCGGATGTGAGATAGGTCATGGCCTACGCCACCCCGGCGCTTCATAAGCTGCACCTGTTCCTCATCAATCTTCATGATTCCACCGTAGGAGTCGGCATCGCCTTTGGGGCCAATGACAAAGCAGTTGGAAAGGCTTGCTATTTGGTAAGGGTTGCCTATGCCCGTCATGGGTCCTCCCTGAGGGACAATATACTTGAACTCCTTAAGCAGATCAAATATATCCTCCTCGCTCATAGGGTTGGTGTACTTCTGTTCGATGCGGGCAATTTCTTTGGCTAAGCGCCTGTGCATATCGTCGGGCGATTTTTCGAAAATATTGCCGTACGAGTCTTTTAGCGCGTACTTGCTAACCCAAACCTTGGCTGCCATTTCATCGCCCTTGAAGTAAACAGTTGAGGCGGCCATGGCCTCGTCGAAGGTGTAGGTCTTCAGCTTCTCTTTAATCTCATTCATTACTGGAACATCTCCCTTGTTCATATTGGTATGTCGGTTTTAAAATTGTTGAAACGATGAAAAATTTTATGATGCTGAGAAAAAGAATGGTAGGATTTTTCCGCAGCACAGAAAAAGTGACTGCAAGGTATAAAACCCAAACCACATAATCCAAGCTTTGCTAGTTTAAGAAATAAACATTTCCGCAAAGTTATTAACACTGCAATACACAGTAATACAGCCATATAGCAAAACAAACTGATCCTTAGGGATTAGTGCCAGAAGGGTTGTTTTTATCGGTAGTGGGGGTTGATGATGGGTGGTTGATTTTATATTCTCAGCTTTCTTTCGGATAGTTTGTAATGATTTTTTGCTGAGACAGAGAATCAACACATTTTAACTCTCGACTATGTGGTTTTATTTGATTGAGTACAGATGAGGTGCCCCAGGTTTATGCCAAATAAATTCTAGTGGTATGTAATTTTCCGTGTAACCTTATTCTCAAGCTTTTTATTTCTAATCCTATCGCCTCTACCAAGTGATACTTGGTATGTACGCTTCTCAATCCAATTGCCTTCATGATCGTACTCGTACTCGTAAAAGTAGGCTTGATCGCCTTTTACCGCATGGGTAAGGGTTTCGGTCATGATATCGCCATTGGGGTAGTAGGTTCGGGCAACCGATTCGAACGAGTAGGGTTTTAGCGGATTTATGGGGTACGAGGCGGTTCCTGCTAAGGAGTTGTTGGCTCGGTGAATCCTAACTCTAATGAGGTTGGAGGGCTCCATATACATCACCCGCTCGGTATATACAAGCCCCTTACTGTTGAAAACCTGAGCCGATTCTATTCGCTTATCTGCTCCGGCTATAAGCGTTGCCCATTGCCAAGGCTCTTTGTTTTTATTTACCTCAATTCGGGTAGGAAGTTCGGTTTCCTCATCCCACTCAATAGTTACCTCCTCTTCGCTCCATCCCCTAAGATTTACGAACGATCGCTGATACTTGTGAACAAGGAGGTTCCCGTACATGTAATCCCAGGTTATTTCGCTGGTTAGCCCACCGGCTGAGTTGTAGGTGTTGCTCGATATGATATTACCCATCTCGTTGAACTTCTTAACCACCTTTGTGGGCGACGAGTTTAAGCCGGGGATAATTACCTCAGAGGTTTCCTCGATGCTCCGGTATGGATTTCCGTTGCTTATATCGGGTTGTGGCGAAAACCAATAGCTCAGCATGGGCTGGCCACACACTGCCAGGGCGATAGTTGTTAGTAGTGTGAGCAGGAGCGATTTACGACACATTGCTTTATTGTGTAATGGTTTATGGCTGGCTGCAAAGTTACACTTAGTTGTGATATTATCAACATTGTGACACTGGCGATTGGATGTTTACCCTAGTTTTTGGCAGCTTGTCGGGATGATTTTTTTGAAGATATTCTACCATACGCTCCCTAACAAGCACCCGTAAATCCCAAAGCGTTGGTGAATCGTTGGCGCTTACCAGAAACCTTATCTCGAGCGATTGGCTTGTAGCATTTGTCACCTGCACGTTGGCCACATTGCCATCCCAGAGTTCCGTTTTTTCAACTATCCTATGAAACTCAGCTCTTAGCTCATCCACAGGCATAGTGTAATCGGTATGAACAAATACACTACCAATAATATCGGCCGACTTACGGGTCCAGTTTTGGAATGGTTTTTCGATAAAGTAGGTGGATGGTACCACTAAGCGCCTACGATCCCATAGTCTGATAACTACATAGGTAAGGGTAATCTCTTCAATCCAGCCCCACTCGTTCTCCACAATCACAACATCGTCAATGCGGATGGGTTGGGTTATGGCCAGCTGAAAACCGGCCAGCATACTTCCTATTACCTTTTGCGCTGCCAAACCGATAACAAGTCCGGCCACCCCCGCCGAGGCAAATAGGCTTACTCCAATTCGCCTTATGGAGTCGAAGGTGAGTAGAATGCTTGCCAGGGCAATGAAGATGATTACAAAAACAATAATTCGTTCGATTATCTTTAGTTGTGTGTGTATTTTACGAGCCAGCAGGTTATCCTTTTGGCTTACATCGTAATGGCTAAGTATTATTGTGCGAGTGATATTTACTGCGCTAATTGCTATCCAGGCACCGGCGCTAACAAGTAGTACCATTAAAAAGTGGCTTGCCGAACCAAAAAGTTCAGGGTCTTTTACAATTACGGGTAGGGTAAGCCTTAGCGCCATTAGCAAGGTGAATAGCGACAGGGGGAGTACCGCTTTGGTTAAGATCTTTTTTCGTTTGCTTTTGTCCTTAAGCAGCTTGATGTTTGCCTTAATTAGCCTAACGGCAAAGTAAAGCGCAGTAATGCCTGCCAGTATTATAACCAGCGATATGGCAATTCGCTCAACATACTCTATCTCAAAAAAGTTTTCCATCGGCTGGTGAGTTGGTTTATTTCTATCAAAATTATGAAGATTTTTTTAAACTAATCGGAGGGGAAGCGTTTGTTGTGGGATAAGATTAATGAGAAGATCAACCTTTCCTCTTATGTAGGGCATGCTGAATAAGGCATAAACATCTGATTCCCTAATAATTGAACAACATATTTGCTCTGTCGAGCGCAAGGAAATTCGAGCGTTTCTGCTAAAACCCTTGCACCTGTATACTGGGGCGTTGCCCCATACCCCACTTACTTTTTTGCCTTGATGCAAAAAAGTAAGCAAAAAAAATCAAGGCTACGCCTGCCTCGCACGAAAAACTACGCTTGCAGGCGGAAAAAATCTGAACTCGCACCTCCTACGTCGGTGCTCAAACAGCAGATTTTTTTTACCGCCTGCTGCACTTGTTTTTCGGCTCACCAGCCAATGCCAGAGGGAAAACGAATAGACCTCGGAAAAACGAATCATATTCTAAATTCGAGTTTTTCAGCAGACCCTAAGTATAAGGTATTGCTCGCATAGTAAATATTTACGAAAAAGCCCCGATGGGTGAAATCCTTCATCGGGGCTTTGAGGGGTTTGTGTTATGGGTTATCCTTTGCCCACAATATTTTCTATCTCCTCGATGGTTACAGGGATACGTTTGGCTCCAAGAATTCTCGAACCGTTATCAGTAATCAAAATATCATCCTCGAGCCTAATGCCTCCAAAGCCGATGTACTCCATGGCCTTATCGTAGTTAATAAAGGAGCTGTTAATCTTTTCGCTCTTCCACTTCTCAATTAGGGCAGGAACGAAGTAGATGCCCGGCTCAACCGTAAGCACAAAGCCAGATTGAAGCCTACGCCCGAGGCGAAGGAAGGCTGTTCCAAACTGATCGATACGCGATATCTCATCGTCGTACCCAACGTGGTTTTCACCCAGATCTTCCATATCGTGCACATCGAGGCCCATCATATGGCCAAGGCCGTGGGGAAAGAACATGGCGTGTGCGCCATTGGCTACCGCCTCATCCACATCGCCCTTCATGATACCCAAATTCTTAAGGCCAGCGGTGATAACCTTGGCGGTTTCCAGATGGATGCTCTGGTTGGTTACCCCGGGCTTGCTAAGCTCTATCCCCTTATTAAGCGCATCGAGTACAATGCTGTAGATATCCTTTTGAACGGGGGTAAACTTGCCATCCACAGGGAAGGTTCGGGTGTTATCCGATGCGTAGTGCGAGGTAATTTCGGCACCAGCGTCGGTTAGCAGCATACGTCCCGATGTGAGAATTTGCGAGTGATCATGGTTATGCAGCGTTTCGCCATTCTGCGATAGTATGATTGGGAAAGAGGTCATATACCCCTTACCAATGGCAATTCCCTCGATGGCACCCACCAACTCCTGCTCTGGGACACCTGCTTTTGCAAGTCGCATGGCAGTAGTGTGCATGAGGTAACCCACGTCGCAGGCCTTATCCAGCTCGGCAATCTCAACAGGCTCTTTAATTGAGCGGAGAGAAACCACGGCCTTTACAAGCTCAGTTGAAGCGTACTGCCCCACCAAGGCAGGGCTAATGCCCATAAGCCTGTCGATCATTAGGATATTCTCGGCACGGTATTGGGGTAGGAAGTGGATTTTACGGCCATTCCGAATGGCGCGCTGAAGGGTTGAGGCAAGTTCCTTCATGGGGTGGGTGCAGGGTATGCCAACGCTCTGCCCCAGCTCGTTTACGCTGGGTTGTGGCCCCATCCATATTATATCGTCGAGGTCGAAGTCGTTGCCATACAGGCAGTCCTTACCCTCCTCAATATCAATAACACCGACAAAACCGGGCAGATCCAATCCGAAGAAGTATAGGAAGTTACTATCCTGCCTAAAGCGGTAGGTGTTTTTGGGGTAGTTCATGGGCGACTCGCTGTTGCCAGTGATCAGGATTAGCCCCGAGCGGATCTTCTTCCTTAGGTTCAATCGGCGATTGATATAAACTTGCTTGTCAAACATATTGATAGTTTTTATGATTAGTACATACAAAAATTCTAATGGGTCTTAAAGGTAAAGCCTTTTTTTGGTTAACACAAAAACCTTTGTCATGTTGAGAAGGAATGGCTGTTAAAAAGGGTTAAGGGAGGGGGGGGTGTGGGGTAAAGAAGGTTTGGGAAGTGTCTAGAGTTCATAAAGTGTCTAAAGTAGGAAGTCGGAAGACGCCTGTCTCGTAAACCGTTAGGTTGACGAGAGAAGTTGGAAGTTGGAAGTTGGAAGTTGGACGTCCGACAACCGAAGACGGAGAAACCTGTCATGGTCCGTAGGATATGACAGCGTTTTTTTAGTGAATATGTAGGGCTAATGCTATGGGAGAATAAAGTTAAAAAACCAAAGTCTGAAAGTCGAAAGACAGAAGTCGGTAATCAGTGCCAGGAGGGAAGATGGTTTATATGGCAGTATGTTAAGAGGATAGGGGAGGGTGATGTAAACTTGCCTATCGGCGGATAAATCTGTAATAGCCTAAGGATCATATCAGCGTTTATTTGATGTGGTAATTGGTTCTCAAAAGTTGCGTCCCCTTCGGCTTCAGGCCTGCTTTCTGAGGCCAAGCTGTCGACTATTCGGTGATTGAGTTTCGGGTGCTGAGTTTATCTTCTGCACACAGACACGCCATGAATTCTTCCCGTTCAATAAAAAAGGCCTGAGCAAAATGCCCAAGCCTTTTATATATCAATACTAATTGGTTTTACATCCCGTGGGTATTGGGTATATGGTATTGGGGGCCAGTTTCGGGAGTTTTCCAAACGTTGACAGCCGGTTGACTTGCCTCAGGAACAGGTTCACTCTCGCAACCATATTCATCAGTTATTACGACTCTATATTTATAAGTTGTACTAGGAGGAATGGAAACACCATCCCATACAGGTGTAACATTGCGTTTAAAAGGATTTGTTGTTACAACAGTTTGATCAAGAGTCTCAACAGGGTTGGTATCTAGGTCATGTAAAATCTCTAAGCTAAAGTTACCCGTATAAACCGTATAGTTAATGTTGAGTTCAGCGGGATCGCCCTCGCAAATTGTGGTAGATAAGTCACCTTCGGTATCGCTTAGACTTACCCAGTTTACAACTGGATTGAGATAAACATTAGCTGTAAAATCAGTTGAGAAATCCTCGCAACCCAAATTGTAAGCCCTAACGTAGAAAACAGTAGTAGTTGTTAACTCTGGTGTTGTAAGTGTTATTGACCCTCCATCCCCAGCAATTGTTGCACCAACAGGAGTCCCACTGCTCATTAACTGGTAGGTAATACCTACTTCAGAGTTTTCAACAACTATATCTACATTCGACCCGGCACAAACACCCGCGGTGTAGTTTTGAAGAGTTGGCTGGGTAGGCTTTTCGTAAACAACAAAATTCCTTGTGTCAGACCCCTGAGTGGCTGTTGTTCCTACCCTTTCCTCAACAGTTATTGAACCATTTCCAACACTGCTCCATTCTACCTCAATGCTGTTGCCTCCCTGGGCTACGGTTCTCCAGTTATTATAATCAGCAGTATTGCATGTGCCACCAGTAACATTCCACCTATATTGGTTTCCAGCATTGCTTGTAGTTTGATAGGTAATAGTTACTCCTTCACACAAATTACCTTCTGTGGGAGAAATCTCGGGAGAAGGAACGTTAAGAACAGTTATTAGTTGTTCCGCTTGTGCTGAACATCCATTGGTCATTGTTTCAACAACCCTTAGGGTAAAGTCATTTGTGGTTGAACCAAAAGTTATATTTGTGGATGCGTTATCTGGTGTTGCAATTGTACCCCCACCGGGTATATCTACCCACGACCAGAGGTAAGTGTTGTCGTTATCGGGCGTAGAGTAAATCCTAGTTTCGTTTACTCCAACAGTTGTTGGGCCTGTTATTGTTGGTTTATCTGTTTGTAACACTGTAATGGTAACGGTACCGGGGTTTATTACGCCCGGATTGCTTGCGTCTGATACTGAGACAAGCTCAACTACATGGACTCCCTGACCAAAGTCAGATCCACGGATCTGAATATTATATGGAGATGCATTAATATTGTTCTCAGTGAGTGTAGTTGCTCCAACCCTATATGATAGACTCCAAGGTGCAACACCAGTTAGCTCAACAGGTATTGTAACAGTTTGCTCGTTATCGCAAACTTCTTGGGGCGATGTATCTGTAATTGCTGCTGTTACTCCAATTGCTCCAATTGAGAATATGTAGTCATCCTGAGTAACGGGTGATGTGGTTGATACTATTCCAGAGGTAGCTGTTCCGCTTACGTTTTGCCCTCTAGCAGTCCAAATCCCTGGCGAACCATTTTCGAATTCAACAACCCTTAAATTTGGCCTAAGCGTCGCATTGGTGGTGTATGCAGGTAGTGAGGCTGCATCCCATCGCAATCTTATGTTTGCTGTTCCACTACCAGGACGATCAACAACCCAGTACTCATTATTACTTACTACGGTAAGAGCACCGTCCAAATTCTCACTGGCAGTTGGGTATGTTGGATCTGGGTTACTGTTAAAGTATGTTGCTGTCCAGTATTCTGGAGACGAAGCCGCCGAAACATTTGTAAGAATAATCCGACCTAGACGCCCACCATTGCCAACAGGGAAATTAAACGATTGGCCATTTATGATTCTTTTACTCAAAGGACCATCAACATACGAAGCTGAACTCCCCCCCGAAACTGCTATAGACGCATTGGTGTTAGTTAGCCGAACCTCTTTGCCTAAGGCAGATTTTAACACCCCATTGGTTAGGGTTAACCTGCGGGCAATATCAATTCCAGAGTTACCAGCAATCTCTGCACCATCACCAGTGTTAACCATCGTAAGGTTATAGAATGATTCCCTTGCAGTAACATTTATATTCTGGAGCGTGCTGCCTTCGAAGAAAACAGTACCTGTTCCCGGAATAAACGAATTTGTACTGATATTCTCATTTATCCAACTTCCTGATATGTATAGATTTTTGTTGTGTAGCGTATTGTTAAGTCGTGTCCCATTGCGTATGGTTAAGTTCCCAAGTACCCTCATATTTTCAGCACTCATGTTTTTTTGCCCTGTTCCAGAGAAGATTACGTTTTGATAGGGTTTGTAAATATTCCCAGGCTTTAGTGGAAGCGATGCCGTATTACTACCCATAAATTCAACGGTAGTTCCAGTGGTCTCAAAAAATTCGTCAAAAGAACCGCCAGGAAATACAAAGAATCCACCACTTGTTGAGGTAATCTCAATTTTGCCAGTACCGAAAACAGTTCCCAAATCGTGGAACACTGTGTTACCACAAGTTAGGGTGCCAATAACCTCAACAGATACGCTGTAGGCACCATCTTGATTAAGGGTCATAGTATGGTTTTCCTGAATAACAACAGGGTTACCATTAGGTGCTTGAGTAGCAACAGCACCTGAGGGGCTTCCAACTAGCCAGTCACTAGGTGTAAACCAATCTCCAATTACATTGCGGCTATAATAAGTTTCTAATGGAGGGGTAAAATTATCGGCTTCACCAGCAGTAAAGTCACCCGAAAGGTAGCCCACATTAGTAATCGAAAAGCTGTTCAAACCACTATTAACTATACCCGGTTTTCCCACATCGTTATTGCCCAAATCGAACCATCTATACTCGTGGGTTTTGTATAATCCAACCACATAGTTAGCAACTGTGGGCTTAGCATCATTTGAGTCGTAGGTGTAGCTATGCGTAAGAGTTAGGTTTGAATCAAAACCTGTTGAATCAACTTTCCAGTAGTATGCCAGTTCATTCTCCGAAGGGGTAACAACAGCTGGGTGACGTCGGTTGATGGGTCTAACTGTTATTGTACCGGCTGCTCCAATACTAGATATAGTGTAACTGGCAGGTGTGTATTTACCCGAAATACCAATTGGAAAAGTAAAACTACTTGCCCCTGTGAATTCTTTGCGTACCCCCTGATCGCTTAATACACCATTCAGAATAAGCATTCTTGTTTTATCGGGTGTACCACCTATTGAGGCATTCTGTCCAAAAACCAGGTTATAATCGTCGATGTAAATACTCCCGTTAGTGAACGTTAAGCGTCCTGTTATGGTAGCATTATTTTGGAGTGATGCACCAGAAGTATTGTTAAGTATAATATTACCATAGGTGCCACCTACCCCATTGAGGTTTTGGTTTTGTGTGCCAATGAGGTTTAATCCCCCATCAACTGTGCTGCTTGTATGTGTTGATGTATTGGTGATGTTACCCACCACCGAAATGGTGTTGCCACCATCATTCAGAATACCTGTGGATAGATTTAAGTTACCATTCACCCTAAGAGAAGAGTTTGGTTGTAGAGAAACTGTACCCTCTGAGGCAAAGGTGAGGTTTGCAAAATTTGTAAGGTTTGTTCCGTTCCCAACAATGTTTTGCGTTCCCGATCCATTGAATGTTACGGTTTGGGTAGATGAACCAGCAAGAAACCCTCCATTCCCAATCCCCGCCGAGGCGTTATTGTTATTATTGGTAAAACTTCCTCCAATACTTAGGTCTAAACCATTAGCATTGAACTGTGAGTTACCATTAATAGTTAAATTATTTAGGATTGATAAGGCAAGTACCTCGTTTTGTAGGATTTGATCGGATCCCACAGCTCCAACACTTACATTCCAAAGCGGAGAGGAACTGCTTAGTCTAAAGGTGTGATTTGCAGAAGAACCATTTAAGCCCATTTGCAACGTTCCGCCTGTTACCAATGAAGAATCGGGACGGATGTATATATCGCCGAAAGTTGTTGCATCAACCGAAGGCCTGTCGAACTCAAGCGTACCTCCACTTATGGAAAAGAGGCTGTTTGTGTTGGCTATCTCAATTAAGCCCCTAGTGTTTATTCTACTCTTTCCATAAATAGTGGTAGTACCACCAGATTGTATATAGTTGAGCGAGCCACTTGAAATGGTAGTGGGCCTGCGGATTTGACCATTCACGGAAAGATTTCCACCTTCGACAACAATTTCGGGAGTCCCTGCAGCAGCATATTCAATGCTATTGTTATTTGATGTGGCTGGGTTACCAATAAACATATTTCCACCAAGAACCTCAAGTTTTCCTGCAAGTATTAGGTTGCCCGTGCCATAGGCTACCCTAACATCTCCATTCTGTACAGATAGGGCGGCTGTAGAGGGAATGCTAAACGATGTACCTCCATCGGTTATGGTTACTGTAAGCCCCTCTTTATTCACTCTGAATGTACCATTTGTAAGGGTTAGAAACGGGTTGGTTACACCTGTCGTTATATCCGACTCTAGCGTGACAACAGGTGTAGCATCATTCCCTTTATCAACGGTAATATCGTAAAAGTTATAGGTTGTTCCACTCCCGGCAATTAATGCGTTATTGGTTCCTTTAAATACAGTAGAAACTTGACTATCCCCTTGATGAAGATTGAATGCCCCCTCGTTATTAATATCACCGTAAAGTTCAATTGTATGGTTTGAGTTTGCTGCTGATGTTCTTACCCTAAACGTAGCCCCACTATTTACATTAATATCTCCTTGTATTCTCAAAGTTTTTGAGGGTGTCCCTTCCATTATGATAAAGGTTCCCGACTCAACGTTAAAATCGCCTAGAACATCTAATGTAGTCCAACCTGCTCCTGTATTTGTCCTTGCCGATTGGCCACTCCCCTTTACAGTTATATTATCGTGAATGGTTAAGTCTAAATCGGGTAGGTTAACAATATTTCCCTGATGGTTAAGTATTAGGTTGTTGTACTGGTTAAGAGTAAGTCCACTTCCAGATAAGGTTGGGATATCAATTTGTCCAGCATTTGAATAGAACTCAACCGTCCCACCATTGGGTCCAATAAACTCGCCAAAGTCTCCTGCAGGGAAATAGTTACTGCTTGAAATACGCAGAGTTCCTGCTCCAGCAACAGTTTCCTCTGGTATTGCCGCAAAGTTATGACCCTGAGTGACTCCCAAGTCGAGCATTGAGCCCTCGGCTATAAAAAGTGCACCCGATTCTTCGTTAGTAGTTCGAATTGTAACGGTGTGGTTATGGGTATCGTCGCCAATAATCACAATTGTATTGGGGCCAGGAACACCATCACCACCGGGTTCTCCCACACCAACTGCCGACCAAGTACTTTGCGTGTCCCAGAATGTTGGTGTGCTACTGCTGTATAGAATTGGAATTGCCTGAAATGCTGAGGATTCACCAGCAGTATATTCGCCACTGCCAGCCGACTGGTTTGCAAAGGTTATTCGGTTATTTGCTTGGTCAACCTGGTTTACATCAGGTATAGTTACCCAGGATGAGCCTGAGCGGTAAACGGCAGGAATATAGTTAGCCTCATTGCCTTGCACAAAGTTGTTGGCTCCCGATGCGTTGTAATAATATTGGTGTGTAACCGAATTTGGTGTTATGCCAGAGAATCCTTCGCTGGTATTTTTCCAGTAGGTGGTAAGGGCGTTGGTTGCTCCCTGCGCTAGATAGTGCCTCTCGTTAACGGGGCGCGACGTAACCGAACCCCATTGTGCTGGCGCACTGCTAAATTGAATGTTAGCCGGCATGTAGTAGTATGTCCCACTAAGCTCAAAACCAAAGGGGTACAAAAACTCGTTGGTGTTAGAAAAATGCTTTTTAATACCCCCATCAGATGCTAAGCCATTGGTAACAACCATTTTATTGGCATTGAACACCTGATCGGTTGTGGCTGCTGTTGAGAATACCCTGCCATTAGGACCCAGGGTAAGAGTATTGTTCCCTATGCTAAACCGATGGTTTGAAACAAGCCTCAAATCGCCATTCACGGCCATTGGGTTGGCAAGCGTTACGCTACCCCCCGATTTGCTAATGGAAAGGTTATTGAAGCTGCCGGTTCCATCGCCTGTTATGGATTGAACTGCACCCCCGGTTAGCTCAATACGACCAGCAGCACCAGCAGGTCTGTAATGCGTACCGCTATTGGAGATATTACCCGCTACGGTTATTGCCTTGGTTCCATCGCGCAGGGTGGTTCCGCTGCCCAGCTCCAGGTTACCTCTAACGGCAAGGGTTGCCTGCGTTCCGGCCAACGATAAATCCGATTCGCTAGCCAGCGTTAAATTATTCAACCCATTGGTAATAGTTCCGCTGTAGGTAAAGGTTTGCGGCCCCGAGCCATTGAAAATGGTGGTGTTATTGCCGGGGGTGTAGGTGGTGTTATTGTTTATGGTGAAGTTATTGCCAACCGAAACATCAACATTATTTGGGCCAGAGGTTAATACTGCTGTGTTTTCTAGCGTTAGGTTATTTAAAACTACAAGGGGTTGTGCCGTTATTGCCTCTGGTACACGAATGTTTGCGGTATAGGTTCTAGGTTGAGCTGAGCGGTAAGTTACGGCAGATATTATATTTAAATTCCAGAACGGAGCTCTTGAAGCAATGTATGCATTACGGGCTGCTGGGACAGTTATATTGAAATCCCCACCTGTAATACTTATGTTATTAGGATTAGCCCCTACGACATAACTAAAGTTACTCCCAGACCCACCTTCTATAGTAGTTGGAGATAGGATGTTTATTGTTCCACCTGAAATTGTAATAGTGTTGTCGGGATATGGTAGAGTAAAGGCTGCGTATATATTCATTCCTGTTAGATTAGGAAGATTAACGGCTCTTATAGTAAGTTCTCCACCTGACATAGTGAACGCTCCCCTGTGTGTTCCAGTTTCGTAGGAGGTTCTAACGCACTCAGTAGTAACACTACCATCCTCAATAATTAGTGAAGATGTAGTTCTCATTATCAACCCCTGCTTAGAATTATCGTTAAATACCGAATTACTTGAAATACGTAATCCTCCATAAATGATAAAGGCTGTACCATCAGCTGTATTCGCTTGAGAGGAATATGTAACGTTTGCACCATCGAGCCAAAGCATGGCATCCTCATCAATGTTATATACACCTGTTTCTGCTATAGATGGTACTACAATGTTCTCACCTAACCTAAGCGTGCCTGCAAGAAGACCTAGCGCCTGAGGATTAGGTATGTTTGGGGGAGTCCCTGAAGGATCAAGGTTAGTCTTACCCCAAAGGTTAAAGAAGGCTGAATTGGTCGCATCAATATTTAGAATATAAGTCTGGTCGACCCCTTTGTCGATTTCAATTCTATAAAAACGAGTTGGTCCATTTAGCAAAACAGATTGGTCAGAAGAAGGGTTATTAAATACTACATCAACCCTGGCGTTTGGATGGTTATTAGAATTATATGCTGCTGTGTTTAGGTTGGTAAATCGTGCATCACCATTATTAGTAAAACCACCTTTAATAATTAATCGGTGAGCATTATTATCTCCTGTTCCAATATTCCCCGTACCCAATCGAATCAAACCATTCTCACCAACCAGAACATTGCCGTTAACGTTTGAGACGATTCGGGTAGTAGCAGTATTGTTGTTTATGCGGAATGTACCCTGCTGTATTGTTAAATCCCCTTCAACTATAAGATTTCCAAGCAGGGTTACAGTTGTTACTGGTGTAGATAAATTAATTATTAGATTGTTATAGTCTAATTGATTCAGATTAAAGTTAGCATTATTATAGTATTCCACAGTCCCCCCTGTTGCAGACACAAATTCAGAAAAATCACCATTAGGAAAGTCATTTGTTTGCAATCGCAACATACCCTGACCCCTAACCTCACCAAAATTATGACCAGTTGTTGTTCCCAAATCTAAAGTTCCACCCTCGTTAAGCTGCACGGAGAAAACTGTAATGCCACCCGAAGGGTTGGTAACGGTACGCCCGTTTAGAATAACCACCCTGTCGTCGGCGCCAGGTACACCGGGGCTAACCGATAGCGTTCCCGATGGGTCGGTGGTCCAGGTGGTGGCAGTAGTCCAAGGCCCCGACTGGTAGGAATAGTAAGTTCTTATAGGTTCGCGAGCAGTCCAAGTTCCGCTAAGGTTTGATGCTCCAGCAACAGAAAATGAGGTTGCCCCAACAGTACCTCCTGGAACATCTAACCACTCGTCAACAGCCCAAAACTTTGCCTCGTAGTCGTTTCCCTGTACATCGCTAGCGTCAAAAGAGAAAGTTATACCTGCCGAAATGCCCGAGATACCCTGAGTGCTGGTTACCCAATGCCGATTTAGATCGGTGGGGTTGGTGTTGGGCGCTCGTTCCCCTGCAATCCTTACGCTTACTGAACCACTGCCCGTTGAGGCGAATGAAGTTATATTCATGGGCGAATATACTGAGCCCGTTCCCACGGGGTAAACCATTTGAAAATCGGTGCTGCTAGCTCCTTCCTTAATTAGGCTTCCATCGCCATCGCAAACTATCATATGGGTTGGGTCAAAGGGGCCTGTAATAGAAGCATTGGCGGCAAGGGTAAGGTTGTTGGTTCCTGCACCCAAGCTTATATTCCCATTGGTAAGTGAAAGATTGTTGTTTACCCTAACATTGCCAAGAATGGTTTTGGTACCACCGCCTGTAATGGTTAGGTTTCCATACTCTTCGGCAAGTATTTGCTGATCACCAGAAAATCCATACGATATGGTGGATGCTGCGCCAATCGTTACGTTGCCACCGAATATGCTTAGGCTATTCACGTTGTGGTTGAGGGTTCCGTTATCCTCAACCTGAAGGAAACCGTTGGCTTGTATGGTAATGTTATGGTTCTCATTCAGCACGCCATCCTCAATCTGTATGCTTGAGTACTGGCCTAGAGTCCATACGCCAGTGGTGGTCATCACATCACCGTTCTGGATAATAAATTTTTGGTACTCACCAGTTGTATTGGCTGGTGTCGAACCGCTGCCATTGGGTTGGGTGTTCCAGCTGCTTGGGTCAGTGGGATCGCCACTTCCAGTAGAGAAATATGGGGTAGCCCATGCTACTATAACTATGCCAGAGCCACCGTTGCCGCCTCTATTTGTACTATTCCAACCACCACCAGCACCGCCTCCTCCACCGCCAGTATTGACGATTCCGTTTTGAGCATTTCCTGATGCATTAGCGTTTCCACCACCGCCTTGGCCACCAATACCTTGCGTATCTCTGTTATCGTCAGTTCCTCCACCACCGCCTCCAGCAAACCAGCCATTATCTCCATATGCATTGCCAAATATTGAACTGAGGTTAAGACCATTTCCTCCATTTCCACCTGTTCTATTTGCAGCATTTCCACCTACAGAGCCTGCACCACCGCCACCGCCACCAGAACGAGGACGTGTTTGATTATTGCTATTATTCGAATTGCCTCCATTAAAACCTTGTCCAGAAGTTCCGCTACCTGGATCGTTGTAACCATTTGCTCCTCCTGCGCCCCCACCGGATCCTCCATTTCGCCCTTGGTTGTTGTTGTTCTCTCCTCTACCTCCACCTCCTCCACCAATGGCCTCAATAGTTCCAAAAAGGGAATTGTTTCCATCAGTACCTTGTGAGCGAAATCCACCTTCCCCACCAGATCCTACAATAACACTAATTGGTGAAAGTATATTTATAAAACTGAAGTTTTCTACAAAAAGGACACCGCCAGCACCTCCGCCGCCACCACGATCTGTTCCTCCTCCTCCGCCGCCGGCAACCACTAGTACATTGGCTTCGGTAACATTGGCTGGAACGGTATAGGTTCCATTGGCGGTAAATACCTGCTCTTGGCGTTGCCCCCACGCCCCGCTAACAGCAAGAGAGAGCGCAAAAGCAAGCGTTAGGCCAATTGAAACCCTTTTTGCAATAAAGGAAAGGAAAGATGAGAGGAGGTTTTGAGGTTTAGTTGAATTAGGTTCCATCTCTAGTATTATAATGCGTTTATGGTTCTGTTTAGTAAGGCTTTAGGGTTGGGGGATGTGCTTCTCCGGGCGCAAAAACAGTGTCGGAGCATAAACCCCACCTAGTTAACCCACAAAAATAGTAAAATAAATGGCAACACAAACGTTAATTGACCAACGCACCCGTATGATTTATAAACGGTTGCACGGCGTTGGTGGAGCTGTTAATACGATTAATGCCCGAAAGTGGGCAAAATTAGTAAAACACATATATAGTTACAAGAATTAAACCACAATCAATAAGTAGCAGTAAAACAGCATGTAATGATTTTTATGGAGTGTTGGGATGTACGAAATTGGGTTTTGGTAGCGGGCTGGTGATGGAATAGGCTACCCTTCCAGGGCCCACCCTGCCAGCCCTAATCCAAAGAATTCCTACGGGGTTGCCCTGTATGCGGGGGTTCGAACACGGGTTGATGTTGGGTTTATGAGCGTTTCGCAGCATTGACAGGTATCGCAAAACTTCGATATTCGACATTCGATGTTCATGATTCGATATTGGCTTTGCCGATGTCGCAAAATAAGCTGGAATGTGTTCGTACCCCCTCCTATCCGTGTTCTCATTTTTGGGAACACAGATAACGCCGATTTAGCAGATTTTCACGAATTACGTCATTATTCCCAACCCTCCTATCCGCGTTCTCATTTTTGGGAACACAGATAACGCCGATTTAGCAGATTTTCACGGATTACGTCATTATTCCCAACCCTCCTATCCGTGTTCTCATTTTAGGAACACAGATAACGCCGATTTAGCAGGTTTTCACGGATTACGTCATTATTCCCAACCCTCCTATCCGCGTTCTCATTTTTAGGAACACAGATAACGCCGATTTAGCAGGTTTTCACGGATTACGTCATTATTCCCAACCCTCCTATCCGCGTTCTCATTTTTGGGAACACAGATAACGCCGATTTAGCAGGTTTTCACGGATTACGTCATTATTCCCAACCCTCCTATCCGTGTTCTCATTTTTGGGAACACAGATAACGCCGATTTAGCAGATTTTCACGGATTACGTCATTATTCCAAACCATCCTATCCGTGTTCATCTTTATAATCCGCGTCATCAGCGTTCTCAGCGTTCTCATTTTAGGAACACAGATAACGCCGATTTAGCTGATTTTCACGGATTACGTCATTATTCCCAACCCTCCTATCCGTGTTCTCATTTTTAGGAACACAGATAACGCCGATTTAGCAGGTTTTCACGGATTACGTCATTATTCCCAACCCTCCTATCCGCGTTCTCATTTTTAGGAACACAGATAACGCCGATTTAGCTGATTTTCACGGATTACGTCATTATTCCCAACCCTCCTATCCGTGTTCTCATTTTTGGGAACACAGATAACGCCGATTTAGCAGGTTTTCACGGATTACGTCATTATTCCCAACCCTCCTATCCGTGTTCTCATTTTTGGGAACACAGATAACGCCGATTTAGCTGATTTTCACGGATTACGTCATTATTCCCAACCATCCTATCCGTGTTCTCATTTTTAGGAACACAGATAACGCCGATTTAGCAGGTTTTCACGGATTACGTCATTATTCCCAACCCTCCTATCCGTGTTCATGCCAAGAAGAGAATCGTCTTTTGACATATAACCTATTGATCCAATGGTAAATCTGTTGCTTTCTCGAAATCTCACATAACGACCTACTATATAGCTAATTGTGATTATTTTAGGCAACACATTGAGTATTCATTAAGGGGACTCCTAAAAACTAAAAAAAACACTTTTGGGGAAAGGGGGAAGGCGACCCTATGACTACGTGATGCTGTTCAAGATCCTCATCCTTCAGCGGTACTATAACCTATCCGATGAGCAGGTGGAGTTCCAGGTGAACGACCGCATGAGCTTCATGCGGTTCCTTGGGCTGACCATCGCCGATGATATACCCGATAGCCGTACCGTATGGTGCTTCAGGGAGCAACTTACAGAGAATAAGATGATTGAGCCCCTGTTTGAGCTATTCCTTGCGGAGTTGAACCGTATCGGGCTCATCGTTAACGACGGCAAAATCATAGATGCCAGCTTCGTGGAGGTCCCCCGGCAGAGGAACAGCCGGGAGGAGAATGGCCTGCTCAAAGAAGGGGTAACTCCCAGGGCTTGGATGGAGAAGCCCCGTAAGCTGTCCCAGAAGGATAGGGATGCCAAGTGGACCAAGAAGAACGGCCAGCGCTTCTTTGGCTACAAGAACCATGTGAAAATCGATAAAGGGAGCAAGATGATCAAGAGCTACAAGGTTACCGATGCCTCAGTCCATGATTCTCAGCCACTTGAAGACCTGCTTGTTGAGCAGGACCGGGGCGAGACACTCCATGCAGACAGTGCCTATACAGGGGCGGCTCAGGAGCAGGCGATAGAAACCAAGGGGCTTGAGAACCAAGTGCATGAGAAGGGGTATCGCAATCGCCCTCTCACCGAGGAGCAGAAGGCTCGCAACGCGGAGAAGTCAAGGGTTAGGGCTAGGGTTGAGCACGTATTCGGCTTCATGGAGAACAGCATGGGGGGCATGGCGATACGTAGCATGGGCATGAAAAGGGCAACGGCCATCATCGGGCTATCGAATCTAGTGTACAACATGTTCCGCAAGATTCAGCTTCAAGCGACCTCTGATGGGATAGCTGTGACCTGTTGAGGACAATAGAAACATGCTAGGTACTGATATACTGGACGGTAGCAAGCGTACGTGTATTAAGTAAAGTCATTGCCTAACGGGGCCAACACATAAGAAGATCGAGAAAAAAATTTTTGTTCCTGAAACAAGTAGTTTTTAGGAGTCCCCAGAAGCCTATGTGATTTGGGCATTTAAATTTGGTATATGAATAATAATGAGGGTATCCAAGCTTTACGGACACCCTCATTTTTTTATAGCAATGGTATTGCCTACGGCATTTGAGCGCCGTACCCGGGCACATTGCCAAATAGGTTTAGGGCATCTCTCCATGGGTACTTGTTGGCAAACATGGTGGCACTCGACGATATTGTGCCCTGCTTATTCATGCCCATGGCAGCACGCCACTGGTTGGCGGGCGAGTTAGGGTCGTAGTCAACGGTTTCGCTGTAGCGAGCCCCTAGGTAGCCTTCGAGGTAGGCTTTGTTCACCTTAAGCCCAGCAGGAATCTCATTCTTATTTCCTGTAACGCTGGCAACCTCCAGGTCGTCAAAATCTTGTGCATCTATTCGTATTCGCGTATTGCTGGCTGGGCTGTAGTGCAAATCCTTATCCTTGTTTACAAAGAAGATATTGTGGTCTATGCTAATCCACTCGTTGTTATTAAAGCGGGTATGGTCGATCCCTGCCAGAATGCTGGCGCCAATCACATTGTGGTGGATATTGTACTGACAGCCAGTCATTATCCGTACCCCGTAGCCCATGTCGAGAAAGTCTTTTAGCCTACTCCAGCTGAACAGAATGGTATTGTTGGCTATCTCCACATCGCTGCAAAGCGTGAGCGTATTGGGGCCACCGGTTCGAGCGCAAGTGCCATAAATCTCGATGGCAGCCATTTTGTTGGCCACAAACACATTGTTCTTAACGGTAAACAATCCGCTTCGGTGACCTGCCTGGAGCGCAAAGCTGGCTCCATTTAGGAATACGCAGTTCTGCACGGTTACATCGCCCCCGGTGGTGGCGCTAACGAACTGCAGCAGGGGCTCGCCAACGGTTGAGTTCATGTTGGCTGGCTTTTCGGTGGGCAGCATCAGCCGGCCCCCTTCAACACCGTCAACAACCCCATCGTTTGGGCTGTAGGCATTTCGTTCGCCGCTATCGAAAACTATATGGTCAATTACGGTTCCCGCCACATCCTTGGTGAACTTGAGCAGAGCCTTACGCGATGTTCTTGCGCTTTCGTTGTTTGGCTGTATTAGGGTAGGGTGCGCCACAATATCCTGCTTGCCAAAGCCCTCGTCGAAGCTGCCGTAGAGCCGAACGGGCTTGTTGCTCTCAATAAAGCCAACGTTAAGCGTTCCGTAGTAAACGCCACCAGCAATGCGGATTTCTGCCCCGGGCTCGGCCACGTTTATGGCCTTGTCGATATTCTTAAAGGGGCTGCCCTTGCTACCATCGTTTCGGTTGCTACCATTGGTCATCGAAACGTAAAGTGTTTGGCTGCTACCGGTAGCGGGAGTGGCTGCATCGGGTGTTGCAGCGGGAGCTGGTTTGGTTTCCGCCGCTTTCTCGTTGGCCTGCTTTTGCTCAGGTCTTGTGGTAACGGGTATCTTCTTTTTAACATCCTTCAAATTTTTAATCTGAGCCGAAGCTGGCATTACAATCATTAGAACAAGGGCAATGGCCCCAATGGTTTTAAGTACTTTCATCGTTTTGTTTTTTTAGGTTTTACAATATCGTTAGTTAGTAGGGTTGGCTTTAATTACCTGCGCAACAGAGTTGTCATGTGGCATGATAACCGCGATTAGCAGTTCATTTTCACTTATGCTTTTGAAGACTGAGGTTGGGCACTCGTACCTTTTGGGCCTGCTGCTAACAGGTAAATCATGAGCCCTACCCACCGAGTCGATTTCGAATGCTTCATGTGCAGCTATGCTAACAAAGTGCCGTGTGGTGTGGGTAAAGGTTTTTCGGTTCCTGTAGCTAAGCGTACTTTTTTTGGTTACGGGCCCTACCAAAACTCTTGGTAGTTTATTCAGCCTTGCCACTCGCCACGCCATTCGCAGGCAAATAAAGAGGAATGCAACGGATAGAAACATTCCCACCTCAGGGTAATGGGGGAAAGCAAAAAAGGATAAAGGAACCACCACCACACCAACCACTAGTATTGCCTTTAGCATCCACTTCCCCGTTTGCTTTAGGAAGTCAATATTTAGCGAGCTGTAAACCTCTGCCCAGTTTATTGTTATTTCTTGGGTCATGACCAGCTAAATATTTTCCTTTGCCATTAGCTCTTCGAACATAATGTGGCTTCGAGGGGTACCAAATGATCCGTTGGGTGCAACCTCCTTCTCAACATGCATAGTGTACAGCTTGCATAACCCATCGGGCAGCTCCGCCGCAACTTGCACCGTTGTTTCGCTAATGTTTTTAACAACCCACTGGGTTTTGGTGCTATCGGCCCACTCCTCAACCCTTTTGCTCTCCCAGGGTTTAACAACGGCTACCCTAAGCACCTTAGCGTTGGGGGTTGAGGTGCTAAGCGCCATGATTGCTGCCGCTTTGGGCTCTGCTGCCTCGGGATCGGTAATAGCCTCGGGCTTCATGGTTGTTAGCTTGCTGCGCTCCTGCTTGCGTCTCTCGTTAAGCTCTATGAGTTTCGATAGGGCGTTGAGCACCGACTCGAGGCTTGAGGATGAGTCGATAAATAGGGGTCTTAGCTCGTCTATTTGTTGGGTAAACCCATCAATCTCCTTTTTACCAATTAGGTAAGGTTTCTGGTTCTTATCGCTAATCCAATCGACATCGCGGTTTAGAAACTCAATCCTGTCGTTAATCTGCTTGCCAACCTCGTCTATCAGCAGCTTGGTGGTTTCGGCAAACCGACTGGGGAATTGTTGAACTCGCATCTTGG